>Ga0209755_10001992_pt1 | contig 29298 bp, 28 predicted proteins | sample TergutCo191P1_FD_187301 | JGI IMG/M metagenome (GOLD analysis project Ga0209755, IMG submission 187301) | Cornitermes sp. P1 segment gut microbial communities from Petit-Saut dam, French Guiana - Co191P1 (SPAdes) (version 2) | ecosystem: Host-associated > Arthropoda: Insects > Digestive system...
GTCTAATTACGCTTAAAAGGAGGCTTTCCGGGAAGTATGAGGTATATCCTGCGGAGTCCTCCGAAGTTTTATTTAAAACGCTAAAATTGGTTACGCCAGATATAATATTATTAGATGTAAATATGCCCGAGGTTGACGGCTATGAAGTTATTAAAAATTTAAAAGAAAATATACATTACGCGAATATACCTGTTATTTTCTTTACGAGCAATAACGACAGAGAAAGCGTGCTTAAAGGTCTTTCGCTAGGCGCGGTAGATTATATTATAAAACCGTTTGAAACAAATAACCTTGTCGAATGTATCGAAAAACATATAACAGCAAGCAGATCGGAAAAAGAAAAAGATAAAGAAGACGACGGAAGGCCGCGCATTCTCGCCGTTGACGATGTTGTCAGCATTTTAAAAACAATAAAAGCCGCTTTGCACACCAATTATAAAGTGCATACAATAAACAGGCCGGATGCCGTTCTGGACTTTTTAAAATTAAGAAAACCAGATTTAATTCTTCTGGATTATTTAATGCCTGTTTATAACGGCTTCGAACTTATCCCCATGATACGCGAACTGCCGGGATACGAAGAAACGCCGATCATTATGCTGACATCAGAAGGAACAATTACAAACATTAAAGAAGCCATTTCCTTAGGCGCTTGCGACTTTATAGTAAAACCTTTTAAAGAAAACGAGTTAAACGAGAAAGTCGCGAAACATGTAAAAGTTGTTAATCCGCAATAATCAGCTAATCGCCGTTTCAAGAGCTACTTCCATCATGTGGGTAAAAGTGTTCTGCCGCTCCTCGGAAGATGTGCTTTCCTTTGTGATCATGCTGTCTGAAATTGTTAAAATGCATAAAGCTTCGCGTTCATATTTAGCCGCTAATGTGTACAATTCGGCGCTTTCCATTTCTACGGCGAGGCAGCCGAATTTCGCCCATATTTTCCAGTCATCAGGGTCTTCTGTGTAAAACATGTCGGATGAAACTACAGGGCCGGCTTTTGGCTGCCATCCTTTGGAAACCGCAATATCCCACGCTGTTTTTAAAAGCGTGAATGTCGCCGATGGCGCGTAATGCCTGCCGTTAAAACGCAGATAGTTGGCGCCCGAGTCGGTGCATGCGGACATAGCAAACACTAAATCACGTATTTTAATTTCTTTATTGATTGAACCTGCGGTCCCGATTCGGATCGCTCTTTTTACTCCGTATTCACGGAATAATTCGTTTACATATATCGATATCGAAGGGATTCCCATGCCTGTCCCCTGAACAGAAACTTTTTTCCCTTTGTATGTGCCTGTAAAACCAAGCATATTTCTAATGCTAGTATATTGAACGGGATTTTCTAAAAAGTTTTCCGCAACAAATTTTGCGCGCAGAGGGTCTCCCGGCAATAAAACAGATTCTGCGATTTCCCCGTTTTTGGCAGCGATATGTATCGACATAATTCCTCCTTATTGATGGCAAAAAACATATAGCATTTTTCTGTGTTATGATATAAGATATAGAAGGGATTAGTCTAGGAGGGGAATTTGAAGAGACTTCCGTTGAGTTTACTGGGCGTATTGCTGGTTCTTGCGTTAGTTTTGGTTTTCGGCGTCTGCGCCGGTGTGCAGAGCGAAAAGGACGGAGAAACAGGTGTCGATATAATGACATTACCGCCCTTGAAGGATCAATTTAGCCAATATTTTATGATTGGCAGCATTTTTCATAACGGATCAGGCCAGAGCCAGGGCGGAATGCCGAGCGATGTGCCTCCGGGCTCGGCTTCGATTGCAAACCAGCGCTTAACCCGTCATTTTAATGTTCTAACCCACGAAAACGAGTTAAAACCGTCTTCTATTACGAACGGACGCAATTCATCAACCGGCGTAATATCGTACAATTGGAACACAGCAGACAGGATGATCGACGCGGCTGTTGCTTCCGGCATAAAAGTTGTAGGTCATACATTGCTTTGGCACAGTCAAATCCCCGAATGGCAGAAGCAAATGGCGAATCAAAGCCGGGAAACCGCTCTTGCCGCAATGAGACAATATATAAGCGATGTAGCAGGGCGCTATGCCGGTAAAATCTACTCATGGGATGTGTTAAACGAGGGTATAAGCGGCGGCGGAAACTGGAAAACCAGTTTAAGGACGGAAAACCCCTGGTTTAAGTCCATTGGAGCGGATTTTGTTTATGAAGGATTCCTTGCCGCCCGTAAGGCCGATCCGGCGGCGATTTTGTACTATAACGACTATAATTTGAATGATTATAATAAAGCGCTGGCCGTCCGCGATATGGTCCGCGATGTAAACGAGCAGTACCTTAAGGAACATGGCGGAAGCCGTCTGTTAATAGAAGGTATTGGCATGCAAAGCCATCATAATATCGATGTAACCGCTTCTAGTGTAAAGAATACCATCAATTTATTCAGGACTTTAGGCGTAAAATTGGCAGTTACTGAGCTTGATGTATTGTCCCAGAGCTGGAGCGAGTATAGCGGCAGAAATGCGCCTGTAAGTTCAGGAAAAAACAGGGCAGCAGGTCTTTATGGTGAGCTTTTTAAGTTATTTTTAGAGAACGCCGATATCATCGAAAGGGTGACTTTTTGGGGTTGTTTTGACGAACAGAGCTGGCGGGCAAGGGCTTTACCCCTGATTTTCGAGGGTTATCCCGATACTACGGCAAAACCGGCTTATTTTAGAATAATTCAAGCGCTCGAAAAATTCGAGCAAAATAGGCAATAAAACGCAATTTTTTAGCGTTACCTATTGACCAAAAATTCCATTTTTGTTATCCTCATAGAACGGCGTGGAGTGCTCTGCGTTTTATGCCCTTATAGCTCAGTTGGCAGAGCACATCCATGGTAAGGATGAGGTCATCAGTTCGATTCTGATTGAGGGCTGCGAAAAACCCTGTGGGTTTTTCGCTGGGAGTTTTTGCAAAGCAAAAACTCGATGATTTGTGCGAGGGTCGCTTTGCGGAACTCGTGGATGTTTTACAAATTATTATGTAAAACTCCGCGCTACAGTCAGAATTTAGGGATTTTCCCATATTTTTAGAGAGGTTAGGTTATGGCGAGCAAAAAGACAGCAGTAGAGTTGATAGCCCTTCAGTGCAGTGAGTGCAAAAGGCGCAATTATACAACCAGTAAGAACAGGCGCAATATTCAAGAAAAACTTGAGTTTAAGAAATATTGCCCGCACGATAAAAAGCATACGCTCCACAAGGAGACCAAGATTAAGTAAAAATCTAGGCGTATAGCTCAGTTGGTAGAGCGGCGGTCTCCAAAACCGCAGGTCGTGGGTTCGAAGCCTACTGCGCCTGTAGGCACCTAAAGCGCCCGTTGGGGGTTAGGCGTGATGAAGCCGATATTGGAAGGAATGTGAAATGAAAAGAATTATTCAGTTTTTTAAGGAATCTTACGCGGAACTTAAAAAGGTAGTTTGGCCGGGAAAAGATGATGTTATCAGCTCTGTCAAAGTTGTTATTGTTTCTACCGTTATTGTCGCTGCGGTTTTAGGTCTGATAGATATGTTATTGCTTCTGGGTATCAGGGCATTATTTTAGAACAAGTAAGGAAAACAATGGCTACTGGCTGGTACGTCCTGCATACTTATTCAGGATATGAAAATAAAATTGAAAAAACCATCCGCATGATGACCGATAACGGGGAACTGGATAAGAGTATTGTCCGCGATGTTAAAGTTCCCTGCGAAGAAGTTGTCGAAGTAAAAGACGGTAAGAAAAGAACTCAAACCAGAAAGTTCCTTCCCGGATACATCCTTGTAGAAATGGATTTGCCGGATGCCGATATGGGGTGGAAAGCGCCCTGCACAAAAATCAAAAAAATTCAGGGAGTCACAGGCTTTGTAGGGACTCCGGCGGATAGAAAGCCTCAGCCGCTTTCGGGCGATGAAGCGCGCGCGATTTTACAGAAGTCAGGTGAAATTAAAGGCGAGAGGACAGTGCGCACAAGACAGTCGTTCACGCCCGGAGAGCAGGTTAAAATTGTCGATGGGCCGTTTGAATCATTTACGGGAACTATCGAAGAAGTTAATCAAGAGAAGAATAAGCTAAAAGTAATGGTAGGAATTTTCGGAAGAAATACTCCTGTAGAGGTCGATCTTCTGCAGGTTGAAAAAATTTAATAGTGGAAGGTGTCACCTAACAAGTAGGATGGCAGCGTTAGTGCGGTTTGCCGCCGTACACACCACGAAGGAGAAAAAATGGCAAAGAAAAAGGTAACAGCTTACATTAAGCTGCAATGTCCCGCGGGAAAGGCCACTCCGGCTCCGCCCGTAGGCCCCGCGTTAGGCCCTCACGGGGTAAGCGCTCCGCAATTTGTCCAGCAGTTTAACGACAAGACAAAAGGCATGGAACCGGGTTTAACCATTCCGGTTATCATCACGGTTTACGCGGATAAATCATTTACATTTATCCTCAAAACCCCGCCCGCTTCTGTTTTAATTAAAAAGGCAATCGGGCTTGATAAGGGATCGAAAGAATCCCACAAGGTAAAAGTCGGCAAAATTTCCAGAAAACAGCTCGAAGATATCGGTAAAATGAAAATGGCCGACTTGTCAGCAAACGATCTTGACGCTGCCGTAAAGATTATCGCCGGGACTGCCCGGTCTATGGGTGTTGAGGTGGAAAAATGAAACGCGGAAAAAAATATACCGAAAGCGCTAAAAAGTATAACTCAACAAACACCTATGAACTTACAGAAGCGTTAACTCTTGTTAAATCGATGGCTTACGCAAAGTTCGATGAAACTGTCGATTTATCCGTAAAACTCAATCTGAAAAAGAGCCAATCTGTGCGCGACACAGTAGTCCTTCCCCATCAGTTCCGAGGCGAGAAAAAAGTTTTAGTTTTCTGCAAACCTGAAAAAGAGAAAGAAGCGCAGGAAGCCGGAGCCGCTTTTGTGGGCGCGGAAGAATTAATCGAAAAGGTAAAGGGCGGCTGGACAGATTTTGATATCGCTGTCGCGACTCCCGATATGATGAAAGATGTAGGCAAGCTCGGCATGGTGCTTGGACGCAAGGGTTTAATGCCCAATCCAAAAACCGGAACCGTAACCTTCGATCTTAAAGGCACGTTAGCCGAACTTAAAAAAGGCCGCGTAGAGTTCAGAGCCGATAAAACCGGCGTTATGCACATAGCGGTTGGAAAAGTTTCGATGGAACCTTCGCAGGTTGCGGAAAATATTACGGCGATAATGACCGAAGTCAGGCGCAAACGCCCTGTCGATGTTAAAGGCGAATTTATCCAGACCGTTTCGGTCGCGTCTACAATGGGACCCGGCGTATGGGTTGCCATGAAAGACGGCGAGTAGGAGGAATTATGGCAATCATAGCTAAGAAAATACAGGAAAATAAAACAAAAGCTATCGGTGAACTTAAAGACACTTTAAGCAAAGCGAACGATTATATCTTCACGGAATACCGAGGGCTTACTGTTGAACAGATCACCGGTTTAAGAAAACAACTGCGCACAAAAGAAGTTGAATACAAAGTTATTAAAAACAACTTTGCAAAGATTGCTTTTGAACAGTTAAAAACTCCTGATGTATCTTCATATCTTGTCGGCCCTACCGCGGTTGCGATTACTCCGCGCGATGCCAACGAAGTTGCGAAGATTCTATTTGACTTTTTAAAAGAAGTTCCCGCCCTGAAGGTTAAAGGTTCGTTGATCAGCGGCACTGTATACAATACCGCTCAAACAGAAGCGTTCTCAAAACTCCCGGGAAGACTGGAGCTTATTTCTATGCTCATGTCGGTAATGAACGGCCCTGCGCGCAATCTTGCCGCCGCGCTTAACGACATACCGTCAAGACTGGTTCGCACTGTTAAAGCAGTGGCGGACAAAAAAGGCGCTTAGGCGCGTGTATGTAGATAAATCATCAGGCTTCGTGCGTCGATGACGCGCGCTGCCGTCCTGTTGATTTTCGATAGAAGAATGCTTTTCGTATGATGAGCAAATTTAATTTTTAGGAGAAGATAATATGGCAGCCACAAAAGAAGAAATTTTAGAATCGATCGCATCAATGACAGTTTTGGAAGTTTCCGAACTGGTAAAAATGATGGAAGAAAAATTCGGCGTTTCAGCCGCAGCTCCCGTAGCGGTAGCGGCAGCAGGCGCCGGCGGCGGCGGCGGAGCAGCTCCGGCAGCCGAAGAGAAAACAGAGTTTAATGTTATTCTCAAAGCGTTTGATGAAGCCAAGAAAATTGCCGTTATTAAAGAAGTCCGCCAGGTTACAGGCCTTGGGCTCAAAGAAGCGAAAGACCTTGTCGAAGGCGCGCCGAAACCGCTTAAGGAAGGCGTTTCCAAGGATGAGGCGGCAAAAATCAAGGAAGCCATCACCGCAGCAGGCGGTACTGTTGAGATCCAGTAAAACTCGTCTTCTCTAGTATTTTTCCGCATTTGCCTGACCACTAATCCGGTGATTAATGGTCAGGCTTTGCAGTTTATTTTAAGTTGTGTTAAGTAGTTAAAAAATGTTAAAGTAATATTGGAAGGGGAGAGCAATGACCAAGGTAAAGCAGACGGATAACCGAACTTATATCGGACAGGATATTCAGGATGTAATGGAGCTTCCGGATTTAGTCGAGATTCAGCTCAATTCCTACGAGCGGTTTTTACAAAGAGAAAAAATTAATAAGGGTGACAAACCCGCTTTGCAGGGTCTTCAGGAAGTGTTCGAATCGACATTCCCCATTAAGAGCCCTAATGAAGATATGAGACTTGAATTTGAATATTACACCTTCGATGAAGAAAATATAAAAGTAACAGAACTTGAATGTAAACAGAAAGGGCTTTCCTATTCTGTCCCTCTTAAAGCGCGCGTGAATTTGGCTTTTCAGCAAACAGGCGAAATCCGCCAGAAAGATATTTACATGGGTGATATCCCCCTGATGACGGAAAGAGGCACTTTTATTATTAACGGAGCGGAGAGGGTAGTTGTCTCGCAGATACACCGTTCTCCCGGCGTTATTTTCAGCCACGAAAAAGGCATTTACTCTTCGCGCATTATTCCTTACCGCGGAAGCTGGCTGGAGTTCGAAATCGATCAGAAGCGCGAACTTATCTACGCGAAGATCGACAGAAAAAAAAGAATACTTGGAACAATTTTTCTTCGCACGCTTGGGCTTAACAGCAGGGAAGAAATCATCAACGCGTTCTATAAAACAGAAACTTTAAAAATTAAAGATGACCGCGAAACCAAGGAAAAAATTTCAGGCCGTGTTCTTGCTCAGGAAGTTTACGGCAAGGACGAAAGCGGAAACGATAGGCTTATCTACCGCGCAGGAGAAAAACTTCATCCGCACAATGTAGATGAACTTATAAAAAATGGAATTAAATCAATTTGTTATATAGATTTTGAAGCAAAAGGTTCTCTTAATTCAACAATGCTTCTGAATTGTTTTGAACGCGAAGATATTAAATTTGTTAAAGAAGCCGGAAATGAACCGACAAAAGAAGAAGCTCTGATGGCTGTTTACTCTGTGCTGATGCCCGGCGAATCGATTACCGTTGAACAGGCGGAAAAAGATCTATTAGGAATGTTTTTCTCCGACCGCCGCTATGATCTAGGTAAAGTCGGACGTTATAAGCTAAACAAAAAATTCGCTCTCGATCTTCCAGTTAATAAATTTACCCTGGCAAGCGATGACATCATCGCCACGATGAAACACCTTATTAAAGTTTATGTCGGCGATGAATATATCGACGATATCGATCATCTTGGAAACAGGCGCATACGTTCTGTCGGTGAGCTGATGGCGAATCAAATGAAGACTGCGTTCAGCAGAATGGAAAGAATCGCCAAAGAAAGAATGAGTTTAAAAGAAACTGATACGATTAAACCGCAGGAATTAATTTCCATAAAGCCGATAGTAGCCGCGATAAAAGAATTTTTCGGATCCAGTCAATTGTCGCAGTTTATGGATCAGGTAAACCCGCTTGCGGAGCTTACCCACAAGAGGCGCCTTAACGCCCTTGGCCCCGGCGGTCTTTCGCGTGACAGAGCCGGTTTTGAAGTGCGCGAAATTCATTACACGCACTACGGCAGAATGTGTCCGATCGAAACGCCGGAAGGACCGAATATCGGTCTTATCGTTTCGCTTGCGAATTATACGCGCGTTAACGAATACGGTTTTCTGGAAACTCCTTACCGCAAAGTGGAAAAAGGCATTGCCACGAAAGATATCGAATATCTTTCCGCTATGGACGAAGACAGGCACTTTATCGCCCAGGCTTCGGCAAAGGTGAACACGAACGGTTCATTCGCTGACGCTCAGATTTCCTGCAGAAAACAGGGCGATTATATAACCCGCGCGCCGGAAGAAATTCAGTACATGGACGTTTCTCCCAAGCAGATCATTTCCGTGTCGGCTTCGCTTATTCCCTTCCTTGAACACGATGACGCAAACCGCGCGTTGATGGGATCAAACATGCAGCGTCAGGCCGTGCCTCTTGTTTTCCCGGAAGCGCCGCGCGTCGGAACAGGAATGGAAGGAAAGTGCGCGTACGATTCGGGCGTTCTTGTAAAAGCCAGAAGAGGCGGCACTGTTCTTCGCGTAACATCGCAGGAAATTGTCATTAAACCGGATAGAGCCGGAAATGTTAAAGCCGCCGCGCAGGTTTCGTTAGACGAAAACGGAAACGATGTGTACCAGCTTATTAAATTCCAGCGAACGAATCAGGACACTTGCTATAACCAGCGCCCGATTGTTAAACTCGGCGAGAAAATTACAACAGGACAGGTAATCGCGGACGGTCCCGCGACCCAAAACGGAGAACTTGCGCTCGGACGCAACATTCTTGTAGGCTTTATGCCGTGGAACGGCTACAACTATGAAGACTCTATCCTTATATCACAGAGAGTGGTAAAGGATGATATGTTTACTTCAATCCATATTAAAGAATTTATTGTCGAAGTAAGGGAAACAAAACTCGGCCCGGAAAAAATCACGCGCGACATCCCCAACACTTCGGAAAAAAGCCTTGATAACCTTGATAACGAAGGCATTATCCGGGTCGGCGCGAAGGTTCGCTCAGGCGATATTCTTGTCGGCAAGGTTACGCCGAAAAGCGAAACAGAGACAACGCCTGAGTTTAAACTTTTAAATTCAATCTTCGGCGAAAAAGCGAAAGAAGTGCGCGACACATCTCTTAAAGTTCCGCACGGAATCGATGGAACAATCATTGACATTCAAAGGCTTAAGCGCACGGATCATGACAGCTTGAGTCCCGGTGTTGATGAAGTTGTAAAAGTTTTAATCGCCACCAAACGCAAACTGCGCGAAGGCGACAAAATGGCAGGCCGCCACGGCAACAAAGGCGTAGTAGCGCGAATTCTGCCTGAAGAAGATATGCCGTTTATGGAAGACGGGACGCCTTTAGATATTTGTTTAACTCCGCTCGGCGTTCCTTCCCGTATGAATATCGGACAGCTCCTTGAAACAGAACTTGGCTGGGCAGGCTCCACGTTAGACGAATGGTATTCATCGCCTGTTTTCCAGTCTCCTTCGACAGATCAAATCGAAGAAAAACTGAAAGAAGCGGGATTGCCGCTTACAAGCAAAGCAGTTTTAAAAGACGGCAAGACAGGCGTTGAGTTTGTTAATCCGATCTTCTGCGGAATAATCTACTTCCTCAAACTGCACCACCTTGTTGATGACAAAATGCATGCCCGCTCCACAGGCCCGTACTCGCTTGTTACACAGCAGCCGCTTGGCGGAAAGGCGCAGTTCGGAGGTCAGAGGTTAGGTGAAATGGAAGTATGGGCGCTTGAAGCTTACGGCGCCGCTAATACATTGCAGGAACTTTTAACGATAAAATCGGACGACATGACAGGCCGCTCAAAGATTTACGAAGCGATCGTAAAAGGCGAGCCTTCCACAACAGCCGGCATACCTGAATCGTTTAACGTACTGGTTCAGGAATTAAGAGGCCTTGCGCTGGATTTATCGATCTTTGACGTTAAGGGAAAACAAATACCGCTCACCGAAAAGGATGAGGAATTGATATCCAAGTCTGGAAGTAATTTCTAAGAAGGGAAGGGAAATATAATGCGCGATATTCAGGATTTTGATTCAATAATGATACGGCTGGCCTCACCGGATATGATCCGGTCGTGGTCTTACGGCGAAGTAAAAAAACCGGAAACGATCAACTACCGGACTCTCAGACCCGAAAAGGAAGGTCTTTTCTGCGAACGTATTTTCGGCACAACCAAAGAATGGGAATGTTACTGCGGAAAGTTTAAATCGATCCGTTACAAAGGCGTAATCTGCGACAGGTGCGGCGTTGAAGTAACGCACTTTAAAGTCCGCCGCGAAAGAATGGGACACATAGAGCTGGCAGCTCCTGTGTCGCATATCTGGTATTACCGCTCTGTTCCAAGCCGCATGGGGCTTTTACTCGATCTTCCTACAAGCCAGTTAAGATCCGTACTCTACTATGAAAAATATATTGTAATTGATTCAGGCGATACAAATCTGAAGAAAGGCCAGCTGCTTTCCGAGGAAGAATTTTACGAGGCTCAGGAACGCTACGGCGGCGGCTTTACCGCAGGCATGGGCGCGGAAGCGATCAGCGTTCTTTTAGAAAACCTTGACCTCGATCAAATGGCGGCAGACCTTCGCGCGAAGATGATCGATAAGGGGACCAAGAGCGATAAGCGTCTTCTTAAACGAATCGAAATCGTGGAGAATTTCCGCGGTTCAAACAATAAACCGCAGTGGATGATTCTCTCTGTAATTCCGGTTATTCCTCCCGAACTGCGCCCGATGGTTCAGCTCGACGGCGGACGCTTTGCGACAAGCGATCTTAACGATCTCTACCGCAGAGTTATCAACCGCAATAACCGTCTTAAAAGACTTCAGGCTCTTAACGCGCCTGATATTATTATCCGCAACGAAAAACGTATGTTACAGGAAGCGGTTGACGCGTTATTCGATAATTCAAAGAAAAAGAAAGTTGTAAAAGGTTCTTCCAACAGACCGCTTAAATCCATCAGCGATATGCTCAAGGGTAAACAGGGGCGTTTCCGCCAGAATCTTCTTGGAAAACGCGTTGACTATTCCGGGCGCTCCGTTATCACGGTCGGTCCGGATCTTAAAATGTGGCAGTGCGGTATCCCGACAAAAATGGCGCTTGAGTTATTCAAGCCGTTTATAATGAAGAAACTTGTTGATAAAGATGTTGTCTTTAACATTAAAAAAGCGAAAATGCTCGTTGAGATGGAAACGCCTGAAGTTTTCGCGATACTCGACGATGTTGTAAAAGAACACCCTGTTCTTCTTAACCGCGCGCCGACTCTGCACCGTCTTGGTATTCAGGCGTTTGAGCCTGTACTTGTAGAAGGAAAAGCTATAAAACTCCATCCGCTTGTTTGTCACGCTTTTAACGCAGACTTTGACGGCGACCAGATGGCGGTTCACGTTCCTTTAACGCAGGCCGCTCAGATGGAATGTTGGACACTTATGCTTTCGGCGCGAAACCTTTTAAATCCGGCAAACGGAAAAACAATTGTATTCCCGTCGCAGGATATGGTTCTTGGCATCAACTTCCTTACAAGGATTAAACCTAACGCGAAACGCCCCGGCTCGGAAAAATCAGAAACAAAAGACAAGATACCTTATTACTCATCTCCCGAAGAAGTCATCATGGCGGTGGAAAGAAAATCCTTGGATTGGGAAGCCGCAATCCGCCTGAAACCGCCCAAGCGCCCGATTTGGGACAAGGCGGGAAATGAGGTTAAAGCTTCTGAGGATGGAACAATCGTCACATCCGCAGGAAGGCTTGTGTTTAACGAAGAGCTTCCTGTAGACCTTCCGTTTATAAATTATGAATTAAAAGATAAGGAACTTCGCGCCCTTGTTGAATACATCTTCAAAGAAAAAGGCTCATGGACTACTGTTCAGATGCTGGACGCGATTAAATCGACAGGCTACCGTTACGCGACAGTTTTCGGCGCGACAATCGGCGTAGACGACATTGTTGTCCCGAAAGAAAAAGCGGACATGATCGACAAGGCGAACAAAGATGTTGAGTCGATTCAAAAGCAGTGGCGCCAGGGGCACATAACAAACGAAGAGCGTTACAATCAGGTTGTTCAGGTTTGGACAAAAACAAACGAAGACCTTACCAACATAACAATGAAAACCCTTGAGTCGGACAGGGACGGTTTTAACTCAATCTACATGATGGCAAACTCAGGCGCGCGCGGAAGCCGAAACCAGATCCGCCAGCTCGCCGGTATGCGCGGCCTTATGGCAAAACCATCGGGCGACATTATCGAACTTCCGATTCGTTCAAACTTTAAAGAAGGCTTGTCTGTAATCGAATTCTTTATTTCAACTAACGGCGCGCGCAAAGGTCTTGCGGATACTGCTCTTAAAACAGCGGAAGCCGGTTACCTTACACGCCGTCTTGTAGACATTGCGCAGGACATGGTTGTAAATGAAGACGACTGCGGCACCATTAACGGTATCACCTATTCTGCGATTAAACAGGGCGAAGAAGTTGTCGAGCCTCTGAAGGATCGAATCGTAGGACGCTTCACTCTTGAGCGCGTAAAACATCCAATCACAGGTGAACTTATCGTCGATGTAAACGAAGAAATCACTGAAGATATTGCTGCTGCAATCGACGCCGCAGGCGTTGAAACCGTGCGTATCAGAACGGTTCTTACCTGCGAAGCGAAATACGGCGTTTGCCGCAAATGCTACGGGCGAAACCTCGCGACAAACCGCGCTGTAGATATCGGAGAGGCTGTCGGAACAATCGCCGCGCAGTCAATCGGACAGCCGGGAACGCAGCTTACAATGCGTACGTTCCATATCGGCGGCGTTGCGACAAAAGTTTCCGAAGAAAGCCGCATCACTTTAAAATATCCTGTTTACATAAGGGACGTAGTTGGAACGCACATAGTTCGTGACAATGGGCACCTTCTCTTTACAAGAAGAGGCCATGCAATTGTAAACAAAGTAATGAGAGAGTATAAACTCGATCGCGGCGATAAATTGATTGCAGCGGACGGAAGGAGAATCAACCGCGGCGATGTTATTATTAAACGCGGCAACGAAGATATTGTGTCGCCTGAAATCGCCTACGCCCTTGTACTGAAAAAGAAAGAAAGCGAGACCCTGTACCTTATCGGTCAGGATCAAAAAATTGAAATCAGAAACGGTTCCGATTTTGAAGCGCAGAAAGGTTCCGTTGTTGAAACCGACAAAACAATCGCGACATTCGATCCGTTCTCCGACCCGATTATCGCTGAAGCGAGCGGAACTGTTAAATACGAAGATATCATTCTCGGTTCCACGCTTAAAGAAGAAATTGACGAAGACACCGGCAACACGGAAAAGCGCATAACAGAGTTCCAGCATGACACCAAACAGCCGCGTATCTTTATTGTCGATGACAATGAAAAAGAAGTCGCATCTTACTTCCTGCCGTCCGGGGCCTACATTCAGGTTGATGAAGGCGAGCGTATCCGCGAAGGACGCACAATTGCAAAGACATTGAAAGAATCCGCAAAAGCTATGGACATAACATCCGGTCTTCCGCGCGTCAGCGAATTATTTGAAGCTCGCAAACCAAAAAGCCCCGCGGTTCTCGCGAAGGTTTCGGGAACTGTTTATTTCCGCGGCATCGCAAAAGGCAAAAGAAAGGTTTCCATTGTAGACAAGTTTGGAAGGGAAGAAGAGCATTTAATCCCGATGAGTAAGCGGCTTTTAGTGCGCGACGGCGATACCGTTGAATCAGGCGAATTGCTCTGTCAGGGAGCGATTAACCCGCATGACGTTCTTTACATTCAGGGCGAAGGCAAACTTCAGCGTTACTTGATGGATGAAATCCAAAACGTATACCGCCTGCAGGGCGTTTCGATTAACGATAAGCATATCGGCGTAATCATCCGCCAGATGATGCGTAAAGTTGAAATCCGCAAAGTAGGCGACACCAAATTTATTTACGGCTCTTCTGTAGATAAATACCGTTTCCACGAAGAAAACGCCCGCGTTATGGCGGAAGGCGGACAGCCCGCTATCGCGTCTCCGATGTTCCAGGGAATTACAAAAGCGTCGCTCAATATTGATTCGTTCCTCTCCGCGGCGAGCTTCCAGGAAACAACGCGCGTTCTTACAAACGCCGCGATTGCCGGATCAACGGATTATCTTCGCGGCTTGAAAGAAAATATTATCATCGGCCATCCGATTCCGGCAGGAACTGGCATGAAACGTTACCGCAACATAAAGCTCTTCGACGATGAAAGCCAGGATTTGGATGAGGATATGCATCAAATTCTTGAAAGACGAAAACAGGAAGCTGAGGAAGCTGCCGAAGCTGCAGAAAACACTCAGGAAGAATTTGTCGCTGAAGAATCTGAGGATTAAAATTTTTGCAGTACCGTATAGATAAAAAGTCTGGTAACAAACTGTCTGTCCTCGGTTTCGGGTGCATGCGTTTTCCCGGCGCTTTGGGTATAACTGACGCGCAAAAAACAGAAGCTTTGATCGTACGTGCCATTGAAAAAGGCGTTAATTATTTTGACACTGCATGGGTATATCCGGGAAGCGAAGAAGTTCTTGGCAATGTTTTATATAAAAACAATCTGCGTTACAAAGTTAATATCGCAACCAAAATGCCGCTTGTACTTTTTAAAAATTCAAACAGTACGGCGGATTTTGACAAGTATTTAAACCAGTCTCTAGAAAGGCTTAAAACCGATTATATCGATTATTACCTTTTACACATGATAACCGACATGGATCAATGGAACCAGTTTAAAAAATGGGGAGTTGAAAGCTGGCTTGCGAAAAAAAAGAAAGCCGGTGTTATTAAACATGTTGGTTTTTCATTTCATGGATCGGGAAGCGAATTTTTAAAAGTGCTTGACGACTACGACTGGGAAATTACGCTGATTCAATACAACTACTTTGATGAAAATTTTCAAGCGGGCGTTAAAGGCCTTCGCGCCGCTGCCGCGAAAATGCCAGTAATTATAATGGAACCTCTTCTCGGCGGAAAACTTGCGACAGGCCTTCCAAAGGACGCTGTTAGAATTTTTAAAAACGCGGATCCTGAACTAACGCCTGCAGGTTGGGCTCTTAACTGGCTTTGGAATCAGGGTGAAGTTACAACTCTTCTTTCAGGCATGAACAGTATGGAGCAGTTGGAAGAAAACATTTCTCTAGCGGAAAAAGCCGAAGATGGAATGCTGGATGAATCGAAATTATCAATATATAAATCCGTGATCGAATATATAAACCGCTCCTGTAAGATTCGCTGCACGGGATGCAATTACTGTATGCCGTGCCCTGTTGGCGTAAATATTCCCGGATGTTTTTCTTCATATAATATTTCGTTTTCAATGGGTTACTTTGAAGGATTTAAACAATTTGTAACAAGCACTGGCTTTACCTCGGAGAAAGGTTCAGGGCCGAGCGAGTGTATAAAATGCGGCAAATGCGAAACCCACTGCCCGCAGAAAATATCAATAATGAAAGAACTGGACATTGTAAAAAAGCGTCTGGAACCTGCCATTGCAAGATTCATAGGCTCCTGCGCTAGAGCTTTCCTCGGCAAAAAACGCAAGAAGAAAAAATAAATGAAAGAGAGAAATTTTTCCCTTTGTGTGATCTTCTTTATATTAATTGTTTTACATGTATCCTGCGTCCGCCAAACTTCGGGTGACAAGCCGATAATCGCTGTTAGCATACCGCCCCAAGCCTGGTTTGTGTCTCAAATTGCAGGTAACAAAGCTGATGTGCTGATACTGGTTCCCGCTGGGCAGAATCCGCATAATTATGAACCTACGCCGAGGCAAATACAAACGCTGTCTAACGCAAGTGTGTGGATACTTTCAGGCTCTGAGTTTGAAATAAGCCTGCGCCCGAAAGTCGCTTCTCTTTTTCCAAAACTGCTGATCATTGACGGCACTCAGGGAGTTAAATTCAGACTGCTTGACGATCATGATCATAACGGCGCAGATCATGATCATTCCTCTCTGGAAATTGACAGGCACACATGGCTTGGACGCGAACCTGCCAAAGCAATGGCAGCGTTAGTCACTATCGCGCTTCTTAAAAATGACAGCGGAAATGTTAATTATTTTTACAACCAGTATGCAGACACCATTGATAAAATTGATTCAATATTTGATGAATTGCAAATTGAACTTGCCCCTTTAAAAGGCAAAAGCGTTTTTGTTTACCATCCAAGTTTTGGTTATTTCCTTGATGAGTTCGGTATTATTCAGGAAGCGGTAGAAACCGGCGGCAAAGAGCCGACAGCCCGTCAATTAAACAGCTTGATGGAAAAAATAAATGAAGAAAAACCAGCCGCCATATTTGTTCAAACTCAGTTTCCTGTAAACGCAGCGAAAACGCTTGCAGATTCTGTCGGCGCTCAGGTAATAGAACTCGATCCGCTCGCGCAAGATTGGCTTGAAAATATTAAACACATGGGACAAACATTGGTAAATATTATACAATAATTATTAATGGAAACTAAAATCGCCGTAAAGTTTGATTCAGTCTCTTTTTCTTACAGCGATGTTACTGTACTTAAAGACGCTTCATTTCATATTCACAGCGGCGAATTTGTCGCTATGGTCGGACCTAACGGCTCAGGGAAAACAACAGTTTTAAAACTTCTCTTTGGGCTTGAAACGCCGTCTTCAGGTAAAATAGAAATTAACGCGACAACCGCGTATATTTCGCAGCATATGCCGGCGGATAATTTATTTCCCATAACAGTGCGCGATGTTGTAAGAATGGGGCTTTTAAAACCTTTTGAGAATTATTCGCATAAAAATGAAGCGGCAAATGACATTGCACAAGCTCTTGAAAAAACCGGCATTGCGGACATCGCGGACAGGCAATATCGCTCCCTTTCAGGCGGTCAAAAACGCAGAGCGCTTGTCGCCCGCGCGTTAGCCGCAAAGCCTCAGCTTTTAGTGCTGGATGAACCGACAGCCAACATGGACAGCGGCAGCGAAGCAAAACTTTACGATACATTAGGCGCGTATAAAGGATCAACGACAATTTTAATTGTTACCCACGACACCGAGTTTGTCACATCATTAACAGACAGGGTTTTGTGCCTGGGAGACAGCAAAAAAATTGTGCAGCATGGGATTAAAACAATTGAAACATCTTCGCCGCATACCCATCACAGCGCCGCTCATGAAGCGCGTGTTCTTCATGAGGAAAATATACCTGACGATAATTGCTGCATATAAAGGAGTGGCAGAAAACATGCAAGGTTTTTTTGACGCGTTATTAAATATAAACTTCCCATTTCTTCGCAACGCGTTATTAGCAGGGTTATTATCTTCTGTATTGTTTGGAGTTCTAGGTTCAATTGTTACAGTGCGCCGTATTGGAAGCCTTGCAGGCGCAATTTCCCATGCCGTGCTTGGCGGCATCGGTATGGCGCTTTATCTTTCGGCAACAATCATCCCCGGTTTTCCTCCAATCGCAGGAGCGCTGATTTTCGCGGTGTTAAGCGCCATTGTCATCGGCCTTGTATCATTAAAAGCAAAACAGCGCGAAGATACTGTTATAAACGCGATTTGGGTAATTGGTATGAGCCTTGGGCTTTTATTCATGGCAAAAACGCCCGGTTACGCCGACCCTTCAACATGGCTTTTTGGAAACATCCTGCTGATCTCTAAAATGGATTTAATATTACTTGCCGTCCTTGATGTAATCGTCATGTTACTTGCATGGCGTTTTTACCCCCAGATAGAAGCTTCATCTTTTGACGCTGAGTTTGCCCGCACAAGAGGAGTGCCTGTAGATAAAATATTTCTTCTGCTTCTGGGGTTAACAGCCGTTGCCATTGTGCTTCTTCAAACATTTGTCGGTATTGTAATGGTTATCGCCATTCTGACGCTTCCATCAGGCTGCGCTGCGTCGTTTTCGCGTAACCTCGGCAGCATGATGATTTCAAGCTGTTTGTTCGCCGGTATTTTTTCCGTTACAGGCCTTATTTCAGGATGGTTATTTGATCTTCCAGTCGGCGCAATGACGGTAATAATCGCAGGCATTGTATTTTTAGGTTTTTCTGTATTTAAAGCAATTCGAAAATCGGATTAAATACTTACATTATTTTTAATCCCATTTCATTTATAAATTTTTCATTGTCGATTATTTTGTTTTCTTCCAATACAATATCTTTATAACTTTTATACAGTTTTTTTAATAGTTTAATTTTTTCTTTAGAATCTTCAAAGTACGGGGAGTTGGAATATTCGTTAATTATCCTGTTAAAATAATATTGCGATAAGTTAAATGACAAATAAATTTTATTTAAAACAGATTTTAATTCTTCGTAAGTTTTTGTTTTAAATGTTGAATCCGCGTTTCTTTTATAAAACTGATTTGGATGGATATTTTTATAATATTTTATGCCTAATTTGTAATACACATAATCAGGCTCTTTTATATTTTGAACTTCCAAACTGCCGCTTTTTTTTATTTCATTTAATTTATTAACCAGTATTTTCGTTATTTCATTGTACATTGATTCCAAATAACTGTTATCGCATAAATCAGGATGATACTTTTTTATGAGTTTTTTTAACTGTTTTATATAATCTTTTTTATTCATTAATTATATTATAACGCGCAATTAAGGAATATTGTTGATAAATTAATATAAGTAAAACTCCCTATTAGTTACTGTCAATAGGTCAAGAAAAATCACCAGAATTCATAGCGTCTTCAAATTGCTCATCCATATATTTTTTAATTCGTGTTTTTAATGATGTAAGGCTTTTTAAAGACTGTTTTTTGTATTTTTTATCTTTCTCGTATTTATCCGGCAGAAAAAGCATAAATTCCGGGCTATTTAATGCTTTTGCCAATTTAGATAAAGAATCATCGCTTACCCAACGCCTTCCGCCCTCTATGTCTTTTATAGTTTGTACCGACAGCTCCGCTTTTTCTGCAAGTTTCTCCTGAGAATATCTAAGGTTTTCCCTGTGTTTTTTCAAATTTTTGGCAAAAATTATGCGTATAGGTTCATGAGAATTCTTCATTTTTTAATAATACCTTCTAAAATTATATTGACAATTTGCTATAACTAAACTATAATGGATTGCTAAGAGCGTATTTGTATAGGAGTATTTTATATTTGACATAAGTTATTCGCCATACATTGTGGGTAAATTCCTGTGCTATATTTAGCACTCCTTAAGAAATGGATGATGGGGCATTGGCTTTAATAGAAACTTTGAACACGGAGCGTGGAATGTTAGGATAATGAATAAAGTACATTGTATTGTTTGAAATAATTAAGAGTCTATTGGCAAACTATTGTAAATAGATTAACATAACTTTATGTTTTATAATTAGGTCAGGCATAAAGTTTTTGATTTAATGAAGGCATAATAAAATAAATGTAAACAAAATGAAGGAGAAAACAATGGCAAAGAAAAATTGGTTGGGGGTACTAATAATTGTATCCGTAATTTTAGTTATCGGATGCAATGCTTCAAAGATAACTGAAAAAAATCTTGTAGGAATCTGGGAATTGGAAAATACTGAAAATATCTCCAGAAGGGAACTTTCAGGTAATGATGAATTCTTTAAAGATGGAACAGGTATATCGTCTCAAGGAAGTAAAAGCATATCATTTAAATGGCAAATAAGAGATGGTAATAGGTTACAGTTTGAAGCTAGTGGACACACAGAAATATCTGTTATTGAGCTTTCCGAAAACGGTAAATTGCTTACATATATCTACGACAATAATAGAAAAGCAATGTATAGAAAAAAATAAAAATTAAAAACCAGCGTTTAACAAACGGTAACTGCTACATCGCCTGTACGGCGGCTCAGCTTCCGCAAAAAAATGTTAGTTACCTAGAACGTTAAACGACATATGGACATGGATTGACAGAATAATATGAGAGAAAATAAAATTAATAATTCCATATGGAATTAAGATTAATCAACAGTGATATTAGCACTATAAAGGAAGTTTTTATGAAGAAAATAATCATTAATTTATTATTAAGTATTTTTATTTTAGGTAACAGTTATGCACAGACGCAAATCCATATTGCAGGAATTGATGGCTCTGATGCAGCGTATTGGCTCAATGGGAGGCATACAGTATTGCCTAAATTGGGAGAGTGGGCACAAGCAAAAGCAATGGCGGTTTCAGGCTCTAATATCTATATTGTCGGAAATGATGAATTGGATGCAGTGTATTGGCTCAATGGGAGGCGTACAATATTGCCTAGATTGGGAGAGAGAGCAGAAGCAAATGCAATAGCGGTTTCAGGTTCAAATATCTACATTGTCGGATATGATGACTCTGAAGCAGTGTATTGGCTCAATGGGAAGCGTACAATATTACCTAGATCGGAAAGTAAAAAATCATGGGCAAGAGCAAGTGCAAATGCAATCGCTGTTTCAGGTTCTAATGTCTACATCGCTGGATTGGACGATAATGGTGATGATGGCTGTTATGCAGTGTATTGGCTTAATGGTGAACGTATTGAATTACCGAGAAACTATGAATATGGAAATGGAGCAAATGCAAATGCAATAGCGGTTTCAGGTTCTGATGTCTATGTCGCCGGATATAATGTATTTGAAGTAGCATATTGGCTCAATGGGAGGCTTACGGTATTACCTGAAAGCAGACAACTTGGAGGTGAAGCACAACGAGCAAATGCAATCGCTGTTTCAGGTTCTAATGTCTACATCATTGGACATGGGGGTGGGGGCGGAGGTGTTGATACTGCAGGATATTGGCTCAATGGGAGATTTACAATATTGCCCAAATCTAGGAACAGCCCAAGAGATACTACACGTTTTGATACAACAGCAAATGCAATCTTTATTTCAGGTTCCAATGTCTACATTGCTGGATCAGACGGATGGAATGGTTATTATAATGATGTAGGATTTACAGGTGGAACTAATGCGGTATATTGGCTTGATGGGAGAATGATCGTTTTACCTAAATCTGGAGATATAGCTAAAGCAAATGCGATTGTAGTTGTTAGAAATTAAATATATAGAATTCTCGTTTTCTTAATGAATTCATTGATTGTCAAAAAGATCGTTTTTTTGGCTGCGAGTTGATGTTTATAAGAGGTTGTACCGCAAAATAGTAAAATATTATAATATTTAAAATAATGAAATATATATTCCATAAATATATTTAAGGAGTTTTTATGAAAAAGAAAATAGCTGTTTTGGTTGTTACATTATTAGTTACTGGAGTGACTATTGTTCATGCACAAAGTAGTGAAATTATTGTACAAGGAAACAGTTTAACAGAAAAACTAGATTGGTTAAATGCTTTTGCACAAAGTAATGGTACATACATTATTGAAATAAACACTGATGAAAGGGTAACATCCCAGAATATTACATATAGTGGAAAAAATAATATAACTATAACTCTCAAAGGCAATAACGGAAATCGTACAATTCGACTTTCATCGAGGTATGAAAGGCTAACAGTAGGTTCGGGCATTACTTTAATATTAGATAATAATATTACTCTTCAAGGTGTTGGCAGTCATCCCAATACTTCATCAACAGGTGGTGTTGTATATGTTGTGTCCAACGGGAGACTTATAATGAATAAAGGAGCATCTATTATCCATGATACCAGTTATGACAACGGTCATTATAGTTCTTACCCAGATGGTCATGGAGTTTATTTGGATGGTGGTAGTTTTACAATGAACGACGGTTTGATTACTGGAAAAAGAGGATATGGCGTATTCTTAAGAGATGGTATTTTTATAATGAATGACGGCACTATATCTAGTAATTCTTTTGGCGGTGTTGCATCACAATTTGGTAATGGTACCTTTACTATGACTGGTGGTAGTATTACTGGTAATTGGGGCGGGGTAAGTATGGGGGCTGGAACCTTTACCATGAGTGGTGGCAGTATATCTGGTAATAAAAAACATTCAAATAATTCTAATTATGGTGGGGGGGTATACGTTTCAAACAGTAAAAGCTCTTTTATCATGAGTGGTGGAGAAATCAAAGGCAATACTACCGATTTTGGTGGTGGAGTATCTGTTTCTAACGGTGGAAACTTTACTATTAATGGCGGGGAAATTTCTGGAAATACTGCTCACTCTGACGGTGGTGGAGTGCATGGATATTTTACCATGAACAACGGTATTATTTCTGGTAATACTGCCAGGAGAAATGGTGGCGGTGTATATATCAATGGTACATTTAACATGAGTGGTGGAATTATATCTGGTAATACTGCTCGTGAATATGGTGGTGGTGTTTATGTATATATGGTTGTAGATAGTTGGACAGGGCGGTTAAGTGGTGGAATCTTTATCAAGACTGGCGGTACAATTACGGGTTTTAGTAACGATCCAAATAACGGTAATGCGATAAAAGAAAATTCTGGTACTGCTAGAAACTTTAGAGGTCATTCTGCATATGCAGGTTTATCTGATAATGTTTTAAAAATCAAAGAGACTACCGCTGGACCAGAAGATAGTATGTCTTTTGGTGAACAGGTTGATCGATTTAGTTATTCTCCTACATTCAGCGGAGCCTGGGATAATTAAATATAAAATGTAATCATAAAAATGCAACCAGCACTTAATAAACAGTAACTGCAAAATACCACATTAGTGTATTTTAGGTTTCGTTTGGCTAGGTCATGGCTAAAGATATTCCCACGCCTCACTACACCACATTTTTTTATACCCGTAAAATGCTTCGCATTTTCCTTGTCGGGCACAAAAAAACGTCAGTTACCTAGAACGTTAAGTGAAATACATTCGTGCTATGCACGGACGGCGCTTTGGCACCTGACAAGGATCTCCGATAATATATCTAGGCATAAGCTCCTTTAAAACGCTGCTTAAAACGCCTGTATAGTAAAATTATTAAAAATCAAAAATGTTATAACAGTTCTTCCATTTTCAGTCAAGCTTTTCGCCGCCTTCACCCCATATATAGTATGACAGAAAATTCTGTCCTTGGAGGTTTTATGAAATATTTTTTAATTTCGATGCTTGCCCTGATTATTCTAATCTGCGGATGCGCGGCGCTTTACAGTCAGCGCAACCCGGCAGTTGAGGTTTTTGAAGGCACAGGGCAAGGATACCGCGGCCCTATTATCGTACAAGTCTATGCAGATAATGGAACGATTACGGAGATTGTTGTTGTCGATTCTGACGAAGACAGAAATGTGGGGGCGGCGGCAATAGAGGAGTTGATAGAGCTTGTTGTGTTGTACAATTCTACGGATATCGACGCGGTTTCGGGAGCGACGGAAACAAGCAGGGGCTTCCTTGAAGCGGTTCGCAATGCTATACTCAGAGAATGAGTAACTGCTTATTTTGTAGAATTATCGCAGGGGAGATCCCAAGCAAGAAACTTTACGAAGACGATGAAATGCTCGCTTTTTTCGACATCAACCCGATGGCGCCTGTGCATTTTCTTGTCATTCCCAAGAAACATATTAACAACCTGATGGAGCTTGAAGCGTCCGACGCGGCGATTCTTGGGCGTATATTTTACAAGGCGCAGGAACTTGCAAAAGAACAGGGCTGCGAAGAAAAAGGCGGGCGCTTTGTTATCAACACAAAGACAGACGGCGGGCAGACTGTTGATCATCTGCATATACATTTTCTGGGCGGTCGCGCTCTAGGTTGGCCCCCAGGCTGAAGGAAAGGTTTTAAATGGCTATTGAAAAACATATCAACTTTTTTGAACTTCAAAAAGCATGCGAAAAGCCGGGATGCCCGCTCTGTACAATTGTAAAGGAAAGGGCGTTCCGCTATATCGACAACACATTGTTTGAGCATATTACAAACAGAGGTTTTCGCGCGCTCTACCGCGCGGCAGGAGGGTTCTGCTCTTTTCACGCAAGGAGCCTTGTCTCTTTCAGCGACGGGCTTGCGGTTGCCATTCTTGCGCGTGATATTCTGGAAGACCGCATTCGTTCCTTCGAGAAAAAATTACCCTGGAAGCCAAAAGGCAAGTGCCCTGTTTGCGTAGAACGGGAAAAAATTGAACAGGAGTATCTGGATTTTTTAAGCAGTTCAACCGGCAATTCGCCTGAAGAACAGGAACTTAGAATGTTTTTTACTTCTTCAGACGGTTTATGCGCCCCGCATTATGCCGGCCTTATTTTTCCGCCCAAAGGATTTAAAAGAGCTGTGCCTGCGTGGATTAAAAATTTTCAAGAGCATAAGTTCAACGAGCTTATGAAGAGGACAGAAGTTTTTATCGAGCTATCCGCATTCGGAAGGCAGAAAGAATTTGCGGCATTAAGCGAAAAAGATCAGCTTGTCTGGAAAGACGCGGCTTCATGTCTGAGTGAAAATATTTAATTATCTGAGGCTTTTTCAAAACTTCAGTTTTGAAAAAGCTACCATAGATTTAAATGAAAAATCGGGCATTAGACCGATTTTTCAAGAGCAATTTCCAAAACTAACCGAGTTTTGCAACATTGCACATTTTACCCATTTCTAAAAATGAGGTCAAGCGTAAATACTTACCCTGTAAAGAATTAGCGTTGCTGGTTCGGTGTGCGTAAAACTTTGGAAATTGGTGTTATCAGAGATGTTATCAATTTCCAAAAAATGCGGGGTTTGATATGCGCAATGACTTTACGATGTTTAAAAGGGCTGTTCCGTCCGGTGCTAAGGTGGTGTATTACTACGCTTATGATGAGAACGGGGTTAGAAAAGGTCCGTGGACTACCAAATGCCTGAACTTTACCGAGGCTCGAAATTACTGCCACAGGCTTATCAGGAACGGGGCTTTAATTCCAGATAGGAAAAAGATGATGACGTTTTCGGAATTTGCTAAAGGCTTTTGGGAGCTTGATTCTGAGTTTATCAGGAACGAAAAAAGCAGGAAAGATTTTAATGACAGTTATGTCGTTATCAGCAGGCAATTAGCTGTCAATCAGATAGAGCCTTTCTTCGGCAATATTGCACTTGACAAGATAACCGGCGAGATGGTCAACAAATGGCTTTTGGGATTTAAAGACAGAGGGAAAAAAGATGAAAAGACTGGGGAAATTATAAGCTGTTATAAAAACAGCTACGCTAATTCTGCGTTCAGGACTTTAAATGTAATGATGGCGGAAGCGGTTAAACGTGGGCTTATTCAATCCAACCCTTGCGACAAAGTTGAACGGCTGAAGAATAACAAGAAGAAAATCGATATTCTTAGACTTGAGGAAGTGAGGGCTTTATTTCCTAAAGATTACAAGACTGTATGGGGTGATAAAGAAATTGCCTATGCCGCCAATCTTCTGGCTTCGATTACAGGTATGCGGATCGGCGAAATTATGGGGCTTAGAGGCGAATTTATTTATGACAATTATATCGCTGTCTGCGGGCAATACGGCTCTGACGGTTATCAGGATTGCACTAAAACTAAAGAAAACAGGAGCATTCCGCTGATCCCTGAAATGATTGCGATACTGCGAAAGCTGATGATAAAGAACGGCAACGGTTATGTATTTTCTCTCAATAACGGAAATGTACCTGCGACCCGTAATTATTTTGCAATGGAATTAAACAAGGCTTTGAATAAAATCGGAATAAGCAAAGAAGAGATAAAAAGCAGAGGACTGACATTGCATAGCTGGCGGCATTTTTTGAATACCGAACTGCAACGGCAGGGTTTGACGATTTCGCAAGTACAGAGCGTTACAGGGCATAAATCAGAGCGTATGACCGAATGGTATAATCATCCTGATCCGATGAATGTACCGAATGTTACCAAAGCGCAAGCGGCTATTTTTGAACAGGAAACGCAGAACGAAGATACTAAGCCACCTGTAAAAAGCAATATTCGCTCTTTTGTTCCAGCCAATAAAAAAGAAACATTAAAACGGAAACACGCTTAATCGGAATTTACATGATGTAAAAGGCTCCTGCTTTTGATGTAAAAATATCGGGTAGGAGCTTTTTTTATTGCCGTGAATTGTGAAAATCTTTAAATTTATAGTGGTATATATTCACTGCGGAGGGTTTATGACGATTTGCGGTTATGTATTGGATGGTGCTTTAGATGACTGTGTAGAGTATTACCCATACTTTCAATATGATTTAAAGATTCTTATCAAAGAAGGTTATGTTCAAATTACAAGTGCTGAAACAGGTCTGTGGCTTAAAAGTAAGACATGTCTGGCTGAGTATTTAAATTGGGATAAAACCAAAGCGCTTTATGTTCCGGGAGGGTTCTGGGCTCCTGCGGAAAAAGCGTTTGGGATTAAACGGTATAGTCTGAGAAGGCTTGCGGGGAAGAATGCTAACAAAAAGAAACCTGCTGAATCCAGAGATTTTAAAAAATTAAAACTAAAGTTAATGCCTTTTAGGAGTCTGGAAAAGATTGTTTCAAAGGAATACGAACTTTATTATAAGATATGAAAACTTATTATCTTCGCGAAAGATGATGAATATGAAACTATTCATGAAATTCTAGTAGAAATTGCTGGATATTTTAACAAAAATGTGGACAAAAAACCCTTAATTCGGCGATAAAAAATATTTTCCATATTACTCTCTATTGCTATCTATGTTCATATTTGTTCAAATACGTTTATATACGTTTTAGTATGTCATTATAGGTAAAAAATTTGTCCAAATTTTGTAAATGAAAACCTCTTTATTAATAATATAAATTATATATGATTTGCTGATAAGGCAGCGTACAAATATTATTTTTAAGGGGAGAGGCATGAATATGAATGATGAAGAAATCTTTCTTGATGTGGGACAGGTGGCGCAATATTTAAAACTTTCAATTGCGACAATTAGGAAATGGGTTTTGATAAAATTTATCCCTTACAAAAAGTTTGGGAGAGCTGTTCGTTTTTCATATGCGGAAATACAAGAATGGATGAAAACTAAAAGCCGTATTCCTGAAACAATGCAAAGACAAAAAAGCGAAGGAGGCGGCGAATGACAACAGCGTGTACTACAAAGACAATAACCGGAGATATCGCCCCGGCTTGTATTTATAAAGGACAAAGAGGTATTGGCACAAGAATGGTTATCATCGCTTCTGATAACCGGAATATTCAAGATTGGCTTTATCGTTATCTCAAACTTTATGAAGCAATAAATTACGCTTTTTATCTGATTGAAAATGAGTCGGATTTTTATGATTACACCGGAAAGTCAGATACGGTTATGGTATTTGTTGAGGATGCGTTCTTTGGTGATAGAACTATTGGCAAGTTGGATTATTTCGGAAAGCAGTATCCTAAATTACAAATGGTGGTATTCTCAACATCTGATTTATCTTTAAACACGGCGGCAAGTTATATTTTTTGGAGTCGCGGCGGTTACATATCGCTTAGAGACAGTGATGAGGAAATCAAAGAAATAGTTGAAGCTGTCTTTAATAAACGGAAGGCGGTTCCTTCTTACTTAAAAGACAGTATTGATGAATATGATCATATTCCTGATAAGAAACCGTATTTAACGCACAGGGAGTTTGAGATACTCCGCTATATTGTTAAAGGGAATACAGCAAAGAAAACCGCTTTTATTCTAATGCTGAGCCTAAGACCAGTACAGAATCATATATCTAATATTTATGATAAATTCGGGGTTCGGAAAATGGCAGGTGTTTTGAAGCTGGCGCTGGCAATGGGAATTTTATCAGATGATAGTATATAAATGATAATTCTGACAGACTTTTAAACTGCTTCCTTTATCAAAACTGCCAACAAAGGCGGCAGGGGGTGGTTTTTTTTCCCTTCACTTTCTGAGGGAAAAAACCACCTTCTGCCCATTTTGGGAAATTGTTTTAGTAGACAATTTGGGTTATTTGTTAGGGGAGATTAGATTACTGACTGCGATAATGAACCAATGCCCTGGGGAGATGTCCAAGAAGTAAGAATTTTTTACCACGAAGGCGAAAAAGTCGCACAAAGGCTCAATAAAGATTAGAATTTTGCATTAATATTTCCTTCGTGCGCCTTTGTGGTTAATACTTCTCGGACAGCCCCTTGGCGCGATTTTTGCCCGCGCATGGTTCGCATAGTTCGATGCAAAAATCGTGCCAAAAGGGTCTTTGGGAATGAATGTATCAAAACTGTTAAATTAAAACTATAAGAATAGAGCCTAATCTAAGAATCTAAAAGATGCAGTCGGATTTTTTCTTAATTTTGTATTAAATATTCCATATTTAGTTCTATGTTATATTTGCATCAGGGGGAAAAAATGAACACACTGAAACAAATGATGAAAGATTATTTAATGTATTGTGAGAATCAAAAAAAATTGAGTGTAAAATCGATCAAGGCATATGCGATTGACCTTGCACAGTTTAGGCAGCATATTTCAACAGATGATATTCCTGTAAAAACAGATATATCGACTTATATAATGTATCTACATAAAACTAATAAACCAAGGACGGTGAAAAGAAAAATTGCGAGTATTCGCGCTTTCCTGAATTATCTTGAGTTTGAGGAATTGATAAAAGAAAATCCAATGAAAAAAATTAAAACTAAATTCCAAGAACCGCAAGTTCTACCCAGAACAATTTCGCTGACAATTATTGAAAATATTTTATCTATTGCCTATCAAGAATTGAAACAGGCAAAAACCGCTTATGCAATTAATTCTGCCTTGCGAAATACCGCAATGATTGAATTATTGTTTGCTACAGGGTTACGTGTATCTGAATTGTGTTCATTGAATATTGAACATGTTGATTTGTATAACGGTAATATTCGTATTATGGGAAAAGGAAAAAGGGAACGCATATTACAAATTGGAAATCAGGATGTCATATTGATTCTTAAACGGTATTCTGAAGAAAACGCCGTACATAATGAAACAGGGTTTTTCTTTATTAATAGGCTTTCAACCCGAATCTCGGAACAATCTGTCCGATTTTTGATTAAAAGGCTTTGTGTTAAAGCTAAAATAGGTCAAAAGATAACGCCGCATATGTTCAGGCACTCTTTCGCTACTCTTTTGCTTGAGGAAGATGTGGATATTCGCTATATTCAACGTATGCTGGGGCATAGTTCCATAGTAACAACACAGATTTATACGCAGGTTTCTATGGAAAAACAGCGGCAAATTCTGACTGTAAAACATCCCAGGAATAGGATTTCTATAAGTAAAATAATTTATTGACAGTTTTGGGGATTTTAGGATATTATTAAGAAAACGGATACAGGATAACTATAAATTATGGATGATTACTTTGAACACTTATGGGAGATAATAAATTCTCCAGAGAAATTTGAAATTGCATCGTATTTGATTGTAAGTGTTGAAGATAATAATTCAAAATGGTA
>Ga0209755_10001993_pt1 | contig 29287 bp, 27 predicted proteins | sample TergutCo191P1_FD_187301 | JGI IMG/M metagenome (GOLD analysis project Ga0209755, IMG submission 187301) | Cornitermes sp. P1 segment gut microbial communities from Petit-Saut dam, French Guiana - Co191P1 (SPAdes) (version 2) | ecosystem: Host-associated > Arthropoda: Insects > Digestive system...
GCCGTGCCGCTGCCAAGAGCGCTTACCGTGTAACTGCCGTTTCCACTGTCGCGGTGAACTCCAGCGAAGAAAGTGAAAACTTCCCCCGCGCTTAAAGTCCGTGTAAAGCGGAAATTGGTGCCGCTCCCGCCATCGTCGTTAATAACCACCGCGCTTGCTGTTCCGCTCACCGCAGAATACGCAACCGGGTCTAACGAGCCGTTGTTTGAAGATTCAAACCTGTACTCCCCAGACTGAGGCGCGGTAAAACTCAACTGCACTCTTTGCCCGCTGTTTATATTGATAGTTGCCGGGGTGTTTGCCGCGAACGATACTGACGGAATAATTACGGTCTGAACGCTTATCGTGTAACTGCCGTTCCCCCTGTCATTGTGAACTCCCGCGAAGAAAGTGAAAACTTCCCCTGCGTTTAAATTCTGTAAAAAGCGGAAATTCCTGCCTTCCCCGCTGTCATCGTCAATGATCACCGCTCTTGCTGTACCGCTCGCCGCAGAATACGCCACAGGGTCCAACGAACCGTTATTATCGGAGAAAAAAACGTAATTCCCAGCCGCAGGCGCGGTAAAATTCAACTGCATTCTTTGCCCGCCATTTACAGCGGCTGTTCCCGGGGCGTTTACCGAAAGTGTCTGCTGCGCGTGCAGGATGCCTGTAAACATGGCGAAAATTGTCAAAGCAACGATAAAGCTGTATTTTATTTTCATAAATTACTCCGCATTAAATTAACATTTTTCCATACAAGATACAATCCTGAATGCTAAATAGTTACGTGAGCCATTTCCAAAAACTGGAGTTTTGGAAAAGCTTCACGTTATTAAACCTGCCTTGACAAAATCATCCATAATTGTCATGATTTCCAGTTATAAGCCCGGATGGTGGAATTGGTAGACACGCTAGTTTCAGGTACTAGTGCTCGCAAGGGTATGGAAGTTCGAGTCTTCTTCCGGGCACAAAAAAATCCTATCCGTGAGGGTAGGATTTTTTTGTGCATCTGAACGGAAGAAGACGGGAACTTCCGAGGGTGCGCCGAGCGAATGCGAGGAATAGGCGCCATGGATGGCGCCGACAGCACCCGAAGGCGGGCCCGAAAACCCGAAACAGGATGTTGAGGGTTGTAGGGTTCGAGTCTTCTTCCGGGCAAATTATTTATTATTTAACGTTTTAAAAAAATAAAAAATATTTTACTCCGACATTAGATGTCGGCGTATGCCTCTTATAATTTGCGTATGATGCAGGGGGATTTGATGCCGAAGAAGTCGGCAGAGGAAAAAGTCAGGGTTAACCGCATTCTCTGGATAGACGAAGCGGTACGCTCAGGCTCGTATCCTTCGATATCAAAACTTGCAAAGAAGACAGAAGTAAACGAAAGAACAATTGAGCGCGATATTGAGTACCTTCGGGATATGTATGAAGCGCCGATTGAGTATGACCGAGATAAAAAAGGCTATTATTATTCAGAACCAAATTTCTTTATCAAAAGCGTTATCCTGACTGAGGGCGAATTATTCTCGGTTGCATTATTTGACCGCCTTTTAGAGCAGTACAGAAATACGCCGCTTGAATCTACACTTAGAAAAATATTTAACAAGATTGTTCACTCTCTGCCGGAAAATGTTACAGTTAATCCCAATACGCTTAGCAGTCAAATAAGCGTTATTTTTGATCACCAAGGTCAAATTGATAAAGATGTTTTTGAAATTATTTTTACAGCATTGAAAACAAAACGTACTATTAATTTTGACTATCGACCTCTTCAAAAAACAACCAACGCAAAAAGAATCGCAGATCCTTATCACGCAATTTGTCAAAGAGGAAACTGGTATTTTATCGGTTTTTGTCATGACAGGAATGAACCCCGCATGTTTTCTTTTTCAAGAGTAAAAAACGCTTCTTTAACAGAAAAACATTTTGAAATTCCTTCGGACTTTAAACCCAATGAGTTCTTTGACAAATCAATGGGCGTTTTCGCATCCGCGCGTACTCCGTATACTGTAGAACTTTCAATCGATAACGAAATCGGCACATATGCCCTTGAACGCCAATGGCATGATACTCAAACTGTCGAACAGAGAGAGGACGGCTCAGTGTACGTTAAGTTTACAACCACTCAGATGCCCGAAGTTCTGCGCTGGGTCCTGGGGCAGGGGCATACTGTAAGAGTACTTAATCCGCCTGAGCTTATTGATATGGTGAAGGCAGAGGTTGAGAAGGTGAGAGGGATGTATGGATAAGAATAAACTCATTAATGAAATTAATCCTGACATTAGTTGACGGGATTGACAAAGAAAGAAAAATATATAAATGGAGCTGTCCAAGAAGTAATACTTGGGCAGCCTTTTTTTAATTTTTGGTCTTAACTGTTAATCATATCTATGATAGAACGAATTAATCTAATAACCAAAATAATGATTCTGATAAATTTAATCATATTATCCTCCTCCCCAATTAGTCCAAGTTGTTAAAAAAGAACATTTCGGCATTTAGTTAATAGGGAGAACATGGTAAAAAACTGAAAATAATGATTATCTCTAACAACGAAATAAAGCCATTTTAATACAAGAAATTCCCAAAAGAAAAAAGAAATGGTAAAATCGCCATATGAGTAAAGGAAAAAGCGACAAGAACACGTATAAACCGTATGAACAGAAACAACAGTATCTAATACCGCCGAGTGCAGACGAACTGATACCTAAAGACCATCTTGTAAGATTAGTAAACGAAGTGATAGACGAGATGGGAATAGAGAGGCTGTTGAGGAAATACCAGACAGGCGGAGGAGCGAGCCGGTATCACCCTGTAATGATGACGAAACTTTTCGTTTACGGATATATGACGAAGGTGTGTTCAAGCCGAATGCTAGCAAAGGCGATCCGTGAAAACGTAATGTTTATGTGGCTTTCAGGAGGGCAAAAACCTGATTTCAGAACATTAAACGATTTCAGAGGGAAACTTTTAAAAGGAGTGTTGGAGGAGATATTTGTAACGACGGTAAAGATGCTTTCAGCCAAAGGATATATAAAACTGGAAAACTATTTTGTAGACGGAACGAAGATAGAAAGCGCCGCAGGGCGATATACGTTTGTGTGGAAGAAGGCAGTTGAAAAGAACGATAAAAAGCTTAATGAAAAGCTGCGGGCATATATCAGAATGGCAGAAAAAGTATGGGATGACGAAAACAGCGAATACCAAAACCGCGATCTTGAGGAGTTGGGAAGGAAAGAGAAGTTTACCAGTAAGGATGTGAAGGAACTTGCATCCCTGCTTCGAGAACGGCTTGAAGAGCTTGACACCGAAGAAGATAAAAAAAAACTGAAAAAGGAATTGAAAACGATAGAGAAAGACTATCTGCCTCGAAAGAAGAAATATGAAAAAGCGAAGCGGTTATGCGGGAAGCGAAACAGTTATTCCAAGACCGATCCTGACGCGACGTTTATGCGGATGAAAGAAGACCACATGAGAAACGGGCAATTAAAACCCGGTTACAACGTGCAAATAGGAACAGAAAACGGATTTGTGGTAGGGTATGATATGTTTCCAAACCCGACAGACACAAGGACATTGAAACCCCACTTGAGGAAGCAGGCGAAGCGGCTTGGGACAAAACCAAAAGCGGTAATAACAGATGCCGGATACGGAAGCGAAGAGAATTACAGTTACCTTGAAAACAAGAATATTACAGCAGTTATAAAATACAATACATACCGAAAAGAAAAAAGCAGAAAATGGAAAAATGACATATTCAGAACGGAAAACTGGGAATACGATAAAAAAGAAAAATATTATATTTGTCCTGACGGAAGAAAACTGACTTTCAGAGAAACAAGAAAAAAGAAAACTGATTCCGGGTACCCGATAGAAATAGAACGTTATGAGTGTGAATCATGCAAATACTGCCGCAAGAAAAAACAATGCACCAAGGCGAAAAGAAACCGCGTTATTGAGCGTAACGAAAGGTGGCTGAGGTTAAAGAAAAAAGCTCAAAGAATATTGGAAGACGAACGTTATGAAGAATTGAGAAAACAGCGTTCGGTTGAAGTTGAAACTGTATTCGGGCAAATCAAAGGAAATCAGGGATACAAGAGATTTCTTCTACGAGGAATACCAAAAGTCTCAACTGAATGGGGATTATTGGTTCTGGGGTACAATTTAAAACAGATGTTCCGGTTAAACAGAGATAAAACGGCATAACACAGCTAAATTCTGGACGTCCAGAATTTCGATATAAAATTTATTCTCGAATTAAATTAAAAAAAGACTGCCCAAGTATTACTTCTTGGACAGCCCCAATACAGGAGAAGATATGCTTAATACAACTGAATTAAATGATAATCAACCTATCGATTATCTTAATGATGATTATTCAAATATCGAGATTGAACTTGAAAAATTATCAGAAGCAGAATGTATTAAAGTAGAAATAAATGAAGGGCTTGAAGAAGCTCTAAAGGAACTTGACTCTTTACATGATCAGTTTTCTAAAGAAGACGGAGCTAAATTACTTGATTTATGTAAAACAACTGTTATCGAAACAATAACCGGGCAGTTTGGTCTTGCCAGTTTATTTATTGAAACAAAAGACGGCGGCAACGTAACAACCGCACATAATTTTAAAAAAGGTATTACTTCATCTGATAGTGATAAGCAAAAATACGAAGATTATATAGCAAGTAATGATGGCAGCAGAAACTGGCAGAATGTCCGTAAATCAGGCGGATACGACGATCCTTTGCCTAGAAAACGAAAAGCGACATTTAATAACCAGGATGTTTTAATTAACTCATATACAGGCAAGCCGTTGCCCAAAGACGGAAATGCGCATCTTGACCATATTGTTCCTGTAAAAGAAATTGAAAAAAACGCTGCAAATCATCTATTTAAAACACCCGAAGAACGTGCAAAAATGGCAACTAATGATAAAAACTTAGCATGGACAGAAGCTTCAGCCAATCAATCCAAAGGCGAATTGGCAATGACTGATTGGCTGGATAAAACTGATAAACATGGAAGAACAAATGAAGAACGTTTTGAAATTGACAGGGAAATGGCATTAAAAAAAGACTCGAATGCAAGGCGCTATATTAAAACAGAAATTACAGTCGCTGCCGCAAAAAAATACGGAACTGAATTACTGGCAACAGGTGGCAAAGATGTCGCTAATATGGCGGCATATTCCGCGCTAGGTGTCATTCTAAGAGATTTAACACAAGCTGTTTTTGAAGAAATACGCACAACTTTCAAGGAACGGGGTAATGAATCTTTAAAAGAAATTTTTATACGTTTTAAAGAACGTATAGGAACCGTAATTGCTGATTTACGGGCAAAATGGAAAGATATTTTAAAAGGAAGTTTTGAAGCGGGTATAACATCATTTCTTTCAAATATAGTTGTATTTATTATTAATCTGTTTGCAACAACATTGAAAAAACTTGTTTTTATGATTCGCGCTGGATTTGTTTCTCTTTGTCAGGCCGTTAAAATATTGGCTAAACCGCCTGAAGGAATGGACAGGGAAGAAGCGAATTATCAGGCATTTAAAATTCTTACCGCTGGTTTGATTGGAGCGGCTTCGCTCGGATTAAGTGCTGGAATAGAAAAATTATTACAAGCTATACCGGGTTTGCAGCCTCTTATGATGTTTCCTATTCCATCAATCGGCAAAGAACCTCGTACAGTAAGCGATATATTAGCGGTAACTCTATCCGCGTTTGCTGGAGGAATACTGACAACGATTGCTCTTTATTTTTTGGACAAATGCCGCGCAGAATCAAAAAAAGATAAACTGCGAATTCAATTAGTTGCTCAAAGCGGGGTTGTTGTACAGTATAAAATAGCGCAAACTTATTGCGTATTGGACAGTGCTTATTCTTTTTTTAAAAGTAGTATGGAATTTGAGAAAGAAGAGATGGATAATATTTACACATCAATTCAGGAATCTGGAAATATTGTAGACAAAGCAGCAGATGAATATGAAGAAAAATTAGAATATTTAAAAAGTTTAATAAAGGAAGAATAAAAATGAATGATTCAGACTTAATAGTACTACAAAATAAGTTACAAAACGCTCATCTCTCAGAAAAAATGATAGATGAATTAGCAAAACAAAATTCTATGAAAATTCTGGAAAAAATATATAACTGTACCGAAAAAATTGAAGAAGCAAAAGTAGTGGCAGATGAAGCAAATAACATGAAAATAGGTTGGTTTGGTTATGGAACAAAGAAAAAAATTAATGCCACATCTAATGCATTAGTACAGCAAAGTAGAGCTATTGAAGAAATGAATAATCTAATGCAGGAATCCATAAAGTTTACATGTTTATCTCACGCATATTCAATAGCAATGCGCGATGTAATGCTGGAAATGATCAATAATGGTTTTAAGAATTCAAACGACCAGTTAGTACGTCTTAATAAAAATGGAAAAACACATGCCAGTTTGTTAATTCAGCATATAGAAAACCATATTAAATTTGCGAATGAGAAAAAAGGTTATATAAAAAACAATAAAAATACAAAAGAAAAAAAAGGGGTTGGTATTGTAATATTTTTTATTATTTTGGGTACTTCACTCGGAGCAATTTTCTTTGGTGTAGGGGGTAGCGAAAGTTTTATTAAAACTGCTATTGTAGGTAGTATTTGTGGATTTATTATTGGAGCTATTTTTGGTATATTAGCTGGAAAGTTTCGTGGTTTTCTTTTAGGAGGAATTATTGGAGCTATTTTTGTAACATTAATCGGCTCATTAATATCTTTCTTAATCAACAGAATTAGTTTCCTTCCCATTCCTCCTATGGTAATAAGTATCGTTGTGTGTGGTTTAATTTTTTCATTACTAGGGTTTTTGTTTAGAAAATTATTATATTAATATATTTTTTATTATTACAAAGATATGGTGAATCAATGTGCTGGTTATTTTATAAAAGAAAAATATCTAAATAATGTCGATTAATTACTATTTTGAGAAATTCTTGTTAAACCTATAATAAATACTGCAGGTATATATTTATCATAACCACGAGGATTAATTAATGATGTAATTAATGGCAATGCAGTAATTGCGAAGTTCTCATTGATTTTATTTATAATCAAATAAATGATCCAATAAAGTTTCATCTTCTTCTAAAATAGTACAATATTCTATTAGTTGTTGTTTTTTTGTGGATTTTTCCTTACTACATAAATATCTTGCTCTTTCCGTATTGGCATTACCATTATTATCAAATAAATCTTTAAAACATAACGAACATATCTTCAATGCCCAACATTTTTCACAATTATCTTTACGATAATTTTTATATTCTGATAATAATTCATCTAAGACATTTATTTTCAAATTATCAGATATATTACCAAATTTCCCACCAAATGTAAAGTTTTCACAAATATTTACATGACCATTTACATCAATGAAAATTTTATTAATGAAAGGCTTGCAAACTGCGGATAAAACAATGGAATCATCATTTATTGAACGTCTATGAAAAGACAAATATTTTTTATCAAAATACTTTACAATTATATTATTATAGTCTCTATTTTTAAGATAAGAAATATATAAATCTAATGGTTTTTTGTTTTTTAAATAATTACTCAAAACCTTATTTGCTAATTTACGTATTGTACCGTCATCTTCTATACAATCAATGCATGTTATTTCTGGCAGATTAATAGCATTTTGAAATAATTCATCTGTAAACCAAAAATTATTAACTTCTTCCAATTGTATCTCGTCAAATATATTAAATACAAAATTTACTCTCTCAGCATAAACATTTTCATTCATCTTTTTTATATTTAACAAATTTTTCTTAATCAACTCATAAGTAGGCTCTCCATTTAATAATACTCTCAACTCGTCATGTCTATTAGGTATTCCCGCTAAACTTATAAATAAATGAACATTATTATTTTTTATAAACCATTTAGCAATATCATTTGATAATAATAATGCGTTTGTTGTGATAAAATACTTTATTTCTTTATCATAGTTGTTTATTATTTCTACAGTTTTTTTCATTTTTCTAAATTCTATAAAAGGTTCTCCGCCATAAAAATTTATTACTTTCTTATCAGCTCCTTTAGAATTGGCAAAAAAGAATTCTATTGCTTTCTTAATTGCACTTTCATTTATACTTGTATCCCCATGTTTTCGTTCATTGTAATAATGATTACTATATATACAGTATTTACATCTAAAATTACATTTATCAGTTAATTCAATCATCAAATGATTAATTTTATTATTTAATTCACTTTTATATTTATTAATATCATACCAATACATAACCTTAGTAATTGAATTTTCCATTAAAATACCATTTGCAATGACTTCAGATATTAATTTATATTCATTCTTAAAAAGATCGTCAGATGGAAATGTTTTATTAGATATATTTTCAAACAAATGTTTATGATTATTATATATCTCATTATTTATAGAAAATATATTACAACTCATACCATCAAAAAAATATTTATTATTTTCAGTTGAAAAAACAATATAATTAAATTTCATAATATATTTTCTTAATTATTAGCAACACGTTAAGAAAGATCAATATATACACCTCAACGTGTTGCTGTTTCTCATAGTCAGCTACTATGAACCATTTTTTTTCCAGGATACGAAGAATGCTCATTCTGGCATTGGCATTCACACCTTCCAACTGGACTCACATTTTGTTTCCTGATAAAAACAACTTTCATAAAGTCTCCTTTGCGTTTTTTTGTCCGCACCCGACAGAATTAAAATTGATACACCCCAATTTTAATTTTAATAAATTTTCCAATAATGTCAATACTTAATTATTAAATAAAATAATATTAAAACTAAAAATTTTCCTCACACCGACATCAGGTGTCGGTGTTACCTGTTATATTGAAGGTATATTATTTTTTAGGAGGAATAATTATGCCGGTAAATGATTTGGAAAAGGTGGTAATAGATAAGCCTATCATAATTCCACAGGGACGAAATGGAACAAAATACATTAACAAAGAAATCGAGATTGAAACGCAAATATTCTGCGAAGGAAGTCTGGTATTTGAAAACTGCATTATCAATTATAAACCGTTTGAGAATAAAAAACGGATAATTCTAAAAGAAGGCAGTGATGTCAAAATATTAAACTGTACTGTGAAAGGCATCACGGATGGATGCGGTATAACAGCGTCGTATATTTCTTCTCTGTCATCTGGAAATAATATTGATGAATATGAGCTAAATGAAAAGATCAGCGACACCATATCATTTATTGAATATGAAAACCATTATGATAAATGTAATCTTGAAATTAATAATTCATATTTTACTGATTGCTCCTGTTTTGCAAAAGTTTATAAAATTGCAGTAAATAACAGTGTTTTTGAATATTCAACAAAAGAAATTGCCGCCAAATCATTATATGCAGAAAGAGAATCAAAATCTTCTATTACGAACTGTTTAATAAAATTTTCTGATAATGATAATAATATTGAATTAGGCGATTATTTAAATGATTATACTGATAATTTTATTGGTGATGATGAAGTAAAAGATGAATTTAATAAACTTTCTTCCGAGGAAGAAACAACAAAATTAATATTAAATATCTTTAATGATTATGTCCAAAAAAATAATTCGGGACTTTCGCGTAACGACCTTCTTTTTTATCTTATTTCATCATGTGTCAAAGAAAGGATTTTTAATGGATTTAAACAAATATCATATTCCACTTTCAATGGAGTATTTTCTGTAATTGGAGAGGTTACAAATGTAAAATCATGCGATTTTATTAATTGTACAAATTTATTATCTACTGGATATGACTCTGCTAATATTGATGATTGTGTTTTTGTGAATTGCAGGCAAAACTTAATTAAATCAAATCATAATTTCAGTGTTAATAACTGTGCAATATTTAATAGTCGTACCAGAGGTACTGTTGGAATATATGGACCTTCATTAAAAAATAAAGGAAAAATCAAGAATTGTACATTTGATGGTTTAGATGTTGATTCATCTTTTATTGAATCCGGAAACAACGGAGGTTTTGACGGACCAAATGTTACAGTAGAAAACTGTACTTTTAAAAACTGTGTTGCCAGTAATGGTGTAGATATTATATCAAAAAACAAAGTTAGTTCGAGTCTTTTTAATTGGAAAGAAGCAACAGCCGTTTCGGTTCATGGTTGTAACGGGATTAATACGGATTATAAAACCGGAAAAGCAGATTCTGTCCCAAAAGAGCATAAAGATAGAAACGGTGACATAATTGGAGCAAAACTTGATGAAAATAAAGTAGGAGTTCCATTATGAATCAAAATTTAACTGAGATAGTTTTTATTCTTGACCGAAGCGGCTCAATGGCTGGTCTTGAGAATGATACCATTGGAGGTTTTAACGGTTTCGTCAAAAATCAGACAAAAAACGGGCAAACCAGCCTAACTACGGTTCTCTTTGATGATAAATACGAAATACTGCATAATGGTATTGATGCCGCCAACGCGATTCTTACCAACAAAGAATATTTTACACGCGGTTCTACAGCTTTGCTCGATGCGATTGGAAAAACAATTAACGATGTCGGCGGAAGACTCAATAAAACGCCGGAAGCATCAAGACCGTGTAAAGTAATTTTTGTTATTACTACTGACGGGCTTGAAAACGCAAGCAGGGAATTCAGTTATAACGAAATTAAAAATATGATTACGCATCAATCCGAAAAATACACGTGGGAATTTATTTTTATGGGCGCAAATATTGATGTTGTTCAGGAAGGGAACAAGCTCGGTATTGATGCCGGCCGTTCAATTGTATTTGCCGCTACCGGAGCAGGAATCGGCAATATGTTTAATCATATTTCAAATATTTGCGGAACAATCAGAACTGATAAAAACAAGCAAAAAATGTCTGTTTAATTTAAGCTATTATTAAATTGGTGCTCGCAAGGCTGTAGGGTTCGAGTCTTCTTCCGGGCAGATTAGTTAATGTTTACTGTACCTACAATGTATTGACAATAGCAGATATTTATTATATATTAATAACAGGAGGGCAGATATGCCTACTGTCCAATTCAGAACTGATGACCAGACCAAAACAGCATCTACAGCGCTTTTCAAACAGCTTGGAATAACCATGTCCGATGCGATTAATATGTTCCTTCGGCAAACTATCATGCGCGGCGAGATACCTTTTACCCTCAGCATTCCTAAAGAATTGGGAGCCGAAAGCAACATTATAGAAAGCGAAGCGCTTTTTGACGCCGTCAAGCGGTATAAGACAGTTAACAATAAGGTTAATTATGACATAGCAAAAGCCGAGCCTTTTTTACAAGCGGTCGAAACTCTTGGTTCACATTTATCAAAAAAAATAACCTTACAGGATAATGCAGTAAAAATAAGACTTAATTTCAAAGATATGGAGTTTGTACTTGATTACAATTTTAAAGAACCTGATAATGTTTTTATTTTAACGCGTAAAGATGGTAAACTTATAATTAAAGACTGCAGCCTATCAAATATATCTAAGACATTGGAACTTTTTTAATGAACCAATATCCGGAAATCCTGATACCCAAATCATCTTACCCTGTTTTAAAGGATGAGGATTTATTACTATTCGCTTTAGTTCGGGAAACGGTTGTCAATGTTTACACATATCTTACTGGAAATGAGTATGAGCCGGATGACATTTTACCATTGGTGGTAGCCCCTCAACCTTCTTTGCGAGAGGTTTTTGAATTATGGGTCAAGGATAATGATGGAAACCGAATCCCAAGAGATAAGAGCAATACCCGCACAAGATACCTTGCAAAATCAATTCTTGAATATATAATAGCGGAGGCGATAATCTATAAGGAAACTGTAATCCCATTTAAACGTTCCGAGTTTGAATAAAAAAATCACACCATTGGAAACGTAAACTTAAACGCCAGCCCGGATTCTGTCGAGTTTACGTTGATGGCGCCGCCGTATTCTTTAACAATGTCCTTTACAAAGCTTAAGCCTACCCCGCGTCCTGCCGCCATTCCGGTTTCGTCAGCGGTTGAGAACTCCGGAGAAAAAATTGTGCCCAGAAGAATTTTTTTATCGACTTTGGCGCCCGGGTTTTTTTCGAGGTATTTGTTTTTAATTTTATTCCAGTCCAGCCCCCTGCCGTCGTCCGAGAAAAGGATTTCGGCTTTTCCGTCAGCATTATTAACGCTGAACGATAAAATACCCTGCGGATTTTTACCCTTTTTAATTCTTTCGTCTACACTTTCAATTCCGTGATAAATTGAATTTCTTACGCACTGAAAAAGAATATCTTTAATTGGTTTACGTAATTTTGATTCCATGATGTTTATATCTATTTGACCTGCTGAAAGTTTTATCTTTTTTTGAGCTTCCGCGGACAGACGTTCTACGGCTTTTGTTAAAGAATTAACAAATATTTTATCCATTTGATTGTTTGTCTTGTAAGCGTTTATTTTTTTTGTAATGGCGACATAGGAATCCATTTCCTGCATAAACGTTTCTATCTTAATTGCCAAAGAAAGAACATCATTCGTAAAAACCCTTTCCTTATTGGATGCCGCTTTTACTTCATCTTCCAGCGTGTGAAGCTTGTTTGCAAGACTTTCAAGATCCAGAATAACCGCATTTGATTTTATTGCATGGACGTATTGGAAAATTTTAACGACAACTTCTTTTTCTGAAAGTTTGCGATCTTTAAGAAGAGCGTTAATACTGTTAAAGTTGGAATCTGTATCTTCTATAAAGTTCTGGAAAACAAGAGGATCAACTTTTAAAACATCAAACATGTTCTTCATTTCCATTTCCTGAAGATCCTTTTGCGCCTGAAGTTCAAGTTCAATTTCTTTCTCTCTGGAAATGTCCTGAATGATTCCTATAACAACAGGTTCAGATCCCTCACGCTCAATTAGCTGAAACCTTGTGGTTAAATACTTTTTATCATCATCCACTTTATACTCAAAGTCAGAAATGGGATTGGCGGCTTCCAGCACCTTCGCGCTTTTTTCTTTCGCAAAGACCATATTAAAATAGCCTTTCATAACAGTAAGCTGCTTTGAATCAAGAGAATGATTCAAAATATCAAGAAGGTTTTTGCCCGATAAATCTGACTCGTAATAAGAGAGAATCGAAATTAATGTGCGCGAGTACTGCGGAAGAATATTAAGACTTTTATCCATTAAGAAAATACCCTGATTAATATTGTCCTTCATGGTTTGAATCATGTCTTTTTCATTTGCAAGTTCTTTCATAAGTTCGGCTTCTTTGCGGTCTTTGCGAATGCCGATCCATTCATAAATTACTGATAAAGCCGCAATCAGAAAATATACGCCGATAATTCTTAATTTTATATCATCATCAGGAGCGCCTAACGGCATAATGTCTGAAAGAGGAGTATAAAATAATAAAACAGAAAAAATTAAAACTATCACGGATTCGATTATTCCAACTGTCATCTGACAAAGGAAGATAACTATGGGCGGAAAAGAAAAAAGCCAGACAGCAGCCCAGAAATTTAAATCGCCGAGATATAAAAGGTAACAGCAATACATCCCGAAAACAGTAACAGGAAAAACAGGCACAAATTTAAGCGGGATTTTTGAACGAATCATTATTAGAGCGGACAAACACAGGAATGCAATACCAAAGTCTATAAAACTTCTTGTCATATCATGGTCAAGCATTGTAAAGCCAAGAATTGAAAGCGGTAAAATTGCGACCATGAAAATCCAGTTCATGGTCATATATCTTACCTGATCCTTTACATTGGTAAGCTCCATGTAACGTTTGCCAAGAAAAATAGAAAGCAAAATGTTTCGCGCGCTGTTATCTTTCATTTAATCTGTTCCACAGCTATCGACAGGCAAAATTCCTGAGTATCAAATATTGAAAAAGGAATGCAAATAATTCTTGCTTTTTCCGAAGGCCAGACAATCGAGTGCGCTTTGCCTTTAATTATCGAAGGCATGGAAATTTTTATTCTGTGCTTTTTTTCAAAAACATTCTTTACGTTTCCTGCGATTATATTTACAACTTCGCCGAGCATATCGGTGACTTCTTTGTCAATTTCCTTATACTCTTTGCCTGTTAAAATACCCGTAAGTCTGAAGGCGGTTTCTTCTTTTAAAGAAATTGCCACAGCGCCGTGCGCCTCGCCCGAAAGCCCGATAATTCCGGAAATATCCCAGATCGTCTCGAACTCGTCCTTTGAAACAAAATAAGCCCTGCCGGCTTTAATTTCCGTATTGCATAGGCTGCGGAAAACTTCTTCGCTTCCTTCTATGAACGGCTGTATAAATCTTTCCATTTTTTACCTCGCTAACACCAGGATTTCCTGAACCTTTTCTTTAAAAACTTTTTCCTGAACAGGTTTTACCATATAATCGGTAGCTCCGCTCTGCAGAGCTTCGATTACGCTGAATTTTCCTCTTTCGGAAGTTACCATGACAACCGGCAAGTCCTTATACTGCGGCATTCCCCTTACAATTTTAAGGAAATCAATGCCGTCCATTCCGGGCATATTCCAGTCCAAAAAAACGATTGTAATATTGTTGGCTTCCAGTAATTTTAACGCCTGCTTCCCGTTCTCAGCCTCAAAGCATTCGAAAGGAACCTTCATTGCAGCAAACGTATTCTTAACAATATTCCTCATAATTTGACTATCGTCTACGACCATGATTTTAACCATTATTATGACACCCTTTCTACATTTATTTAGTTGAAAACAGTATTATCATAAATTTATTTAAATGTCAAGCTGTTATAAAATTGTATCTTATTCATGTTTTAGTACTTCTTCTTTTCTTTATTTTAAATAATTTTTTAATATCTCCAATACTTCGATTAAATCGAGAGGTTTACCTATATGCGCATTCATGCCGGCATCCATACATTTATCAATATCTTCCTTGAACACATTTGCCGTCATCGCTGCAATTGGGATCGGTTTATACGCAGAATTTTCTGCACTTAATCCTGCTTCAAATTTTCTGATAGTGCGCGTGGCTTCAAGTCCGTCCATCTGCGGCATTTGCATATCCATAAAAATCATGTCGTAGCGTTCGGGAGAAGAAGTAAACATATTAACAGCTTCCGTTCCGTTAGACGCACATTCAATTTTTATCTCCAAAGGTTCTAAAAGAGAAATAACTATTTCACGGTTGATTTCCATATCTTCTGCCAAAAGAAGACGATGTCCTTTTAAAGGCTGAATTTGTTCTTCGAGCGAAGGCATCTGCGTTATATCATCAGCATCGCAGCTTTTTTCTGCGCCGCGTTTTAATTGAATAATAAAATTAAATACAGCTCCCCTTCCCAGTTCCGACTCGATCCAGATATTACCGTCCATGAGCTCGACAATATGTTTGCAAATTGCAAGTCCAAGACCTGTGCCGCCGAACTTTCTTGAAGTGCTTGTTTCCGCCTGCTCAAAAGATGAAAATAAACGCTGATGATGTTCGGGAGCTATTCCAATCCCGGTATCTTTAACTTCGATTTTAATTTTGCATGTTCCGTTTTCTTCGTTCTCATAATAAGCGTTCAGCCATATCGATCCCTGTTCAGGCGTGAATTTTACCGCGTTGGTTAAAAGATTTGTAATTATTTGAATTATCCGCTGTTCATCGCCGGATAAAAATTTCGGAATCGCAGGATCAAGATAAAGAGCAAACTGTAATTTTTTTTCTTCTATGCGAAAACCTGTTATGCTGATTACTTTCTGCACCATTTTTTCAAAATCGAATTCTGTGGCAGAAAGATCAAATTTTCCCGCTTCGATTTTTGACATGTCAAGAACGTCATTTATAACGCCTAAAAGATGATTTGATGCGCCTTCGATTTTTTCAAACGCGTAATCTTTTTTTTGAATGCTTTCGGCAGATTTTCCAATCTGCGTCATGCCGATTATTGCGTTCATCGGGGTTCGCATTTCATGACTCATGTTGGAAAGAAAATTTCCTTTTGCTCTGCTTGCTGCCTGAGCTTCTTCAAAAGCCGATTCCAGTTCCTGCGCAGTTGCGCGCAGGCTGAATGTAAGATCGTTTCGCAGCATTGCATGCGCAATTAAAAGGCTTCCCGAACGAAGAATCGTTTCTTCGCTTTCCATAAAAATACGCTCATTGTGACAATCGTCAAACCCGACAAAACCCCAAAACTTATCGCGTAAAAAAACAGGCACAACCAATATTGACAATATTCCCTGCGGAGATAATTGCGCCTGCGTTTTTTCATCCATCTTGCGAATTATTCCGTTGATGCATCTTCCGTCTGAAAGCGTTTCCTCCCATTCAGGCATATCATCGTATGGAATGTCAATTGTGTACTCATTGTCCTGCTGAGGGTCTGCGCCTTCTGACCATTCGTACAACTGCGTGCAAAAAAGTTTATTGTCTGTAGTATGATTTCTCCAGATATAAACGCGATCGACGTCAACAGCCTCTCCCATCATGCCCATACATTGCAGAAGAGCGTTTTCAAATTCATCGACATCGGCCTGAAGCAAAACTGCCGCCGAGCTGTTTACAATGTTCAATAAAGCGTTTCGCTGTTTGTTTTCCATACGATTTTTATAAGTCAGTTCATTTCGGCTGATTGCGTTTACGATCATTAAACTAACAGAACGAAGAATATCAAGTTCATCGTTTGAAAGACAGCGTTCAACCTTGCAGTCATCAAAACTTACGTAACCCCAAAAATTATCATGCAAATACACAGGGATTGCAAAAACGGATTTCATGCCGTGATTTAAAAGACGTTCCTGCTCTTCCTTTGACAAGTCGTCCAAAGGGCCGTTTACGTATTCGCCTCTTAAAAATTTTTCACTCCATGTCGGAATATCACTGTAGGGAAAAACGGCTTTTTCTTCGACAGGATTGGTTCGTCTGCCGAAATCATTTTGCCATTCAAAACGCATCGCATAATACAAGACGCCGTTTCTGTTTTCGTTTTGCCAGATATAACCGCGATCGACATTTAAGCAATGAGATATAATGCTCATTCCTTCGAGAACTGACATTTCAAATGTTCTGTCATTTATGGAAGCAAGTAAAATACGCGCGGTATCGCTAACCGCATGCAAAAGACGCTGTTGATGTTTTATTTTTTCATCAAGTTGATCTGTCATTTTTCTACCGCTGAACCCTGCCCGACGCATTTCCAGCCGCAAGTTTTTTTACTTCATCCGCTGATACAAGATTAAAGTCACCTTCGATAGTGTGTTTAAGGCAGCTTGCCGCAACCGCAAATTCAAGTCCGTCTGCAGGAGACATTTTCTGCAGTGACGCATAAATAAGTCCTGCGCCGAAACTGTCGCCGCCGCCGACCCTGTCTACAATGTGAACTGCGTATTTTTTGGAAAAATAATATTCGCCCCCGGAGCATAACATAGCGCCCCAGTTGTTATCGTTAGCTGAAATTGATTCGCGCAGCGTTATCGCAGCCTGCTTGCAGCCAAACCTTTTAATAAGCGCGGCGGCAACTTCCTTGTAGCCGTCATGGCTGATCTTGCCTTTTGTAACATCGCTGTCCTGCGCTTTAATGCCGAAAACATCGGCGGAATCTTCTTCGTTAGCGATGCAAAGGTCAACATATTCCATGAGTTTTCCCATAACCTCGCCCGCCTTTTCGCGAGACCAGAGATTTGCGCGGTAATTTAAATCGCAGGAAACAGTTATGCCTTTTAATCTTGCAGCCTTGCATGCCGCCATGCAAATCGCCGCCGCGTTTTCGGAAAGCGCAGGCGTTATCCCCGTAAAATGAAACCATGAAGCGTCTTTAAAAATTTTATCCCAGTCAAAATCATTTTCCGCCGCAGCTGCAATCGCGGAATGAGCGCGATCATAAATCACTTTTGACGGCCGCTGTGACGCGCCTTTCTCAAGATAATAAATACCTACCCTGTCTCCGCCGCGGACAATCAACGAAGTATCAACTCCGAACTCCCTCAATTTATTTACAGCTCCCTGACCGATTTCATGCTTCGGCAGCTTTGTTACAAACGCAGCCTCCATGCCAAAACCGCATAGCGAGACTGCGACATTGGCTTCTCCCCCGCCATAGGTTGCGCCGAAGGAATGAGCCTGGACAAAACGATTATATCCTTCCGGCGCCAAACGCAGCATAATTTCACCAAATGTAATGACTTTCATATTAACTCCCGACATGTTTTTTACATATTAGCTTAAATTTCATATTATAGCAAATTAAATATATTGATTAGCGCATGACCTGCCTATATACTTCTGGTATGAGTAGAAATTACGAACCAAAAATGATTAAGGCTCTTGCTATAGATCTTGATGGAACCACCCTGCTGCCGGGCGGGGTTCTTGGCAAACGCACCAGAGACTGCCTTAGAAAACTGGTCAGCAAGGATATGCAAATAATTATTTCCACAGGCAGGGCGATTGAAGCGGTTGAAAAATATCGAAGCGCAATAGGCGCGGAAGGACCGATGGTATTTTTTAACGGAGCGGAAGTCGCGTATGTGCCGTCCGGAATAATTCTTCATACCGATTGCATCGGCATGGATGTTGTTGATTTTGGAACAGACATTGCGCGTGACCTTGGGATACATTATCAGATTTATCTTCCTTCCGGCATTTCACCTGACACAGGAAAAAGCGATCCAGGGCAAATGTGGGAAGCGCTGGTAATTGAGAAATACGGTTCCGAAGCGGAATATTATCAAACTCACACAGGTATTGTTCCTGTTATAAAAGATTTAAAAAAAATAGCGTCTCTTCCCATTAGCGGATGCATCAAGGGGATGTTTATTGCAGATCCTTCTTTACATGATGAAATTCGCAAAAGAATGCAGGAACGTTTCGGCGATTCAATAAATGTTATGCGCAGTTTCCCGACATTTTTGGAAGTTATTAACGCCGGCGTTTCCAAGGGTGAAGGTTTAAGAATCGCCATGGAACACAGGAACCTAAAACCTGAAGAAGTAATTGCCTTCGGCGATGAAGAAAACGATCTCCCCATGTTCACTGTCGCAGGTTTCGCCGCAGCCCCTGAAAACGCAAGAGAAAAAATCCGCGATGCCGCAGATTTAATTTACGGACCTAACACTGAAGAAGGTTTGGCGGAATATTTAGAGCAAACGTTTTTTTGATTTACGTTGCTTTTTTCTCATAACAATGATATATTCTTCCTATGGGCGCACTGCCGAAAAACAAACAACTTTTTACATACGCAGATTATAAAGCCTGAGAACTTGCTGAAGGCGGGTGCTTTGAGCTTATTTACGGCGAGTCCTGCGCAATATCTGCGCCAGATGCCAGACATCAGGAAGTTCTGGAACAAGTGTTCGCCGAATAATTTCACTGCGTTGCGGTGAATACAATTAACGCCACCAGGCCGATGGGCAGCCTGGTTTATTAAGGAGCTGTTTATGGCAACTGCTATTGACAAACTGGGTTGGCTTCCCAACCTCATTCTGACGATCTTTTTTGATCCAATCGTTCAGGGCATCAATCGTGTTTTAAGAGGCAAGGTAATTTTCGGGATTATCTGGATAATTACCATAGGTCTTTTTGGAATCGGCTGGATCATTGATATTGTTACTGTATTGCTGTACAAGAAGATCACCATTCTTGCCTGATTATAAGGGAGGCTGAGAGCCGACCTATAAGGCTTTTTGCCTCCTTAACACCACTGGACAATCTTGCTAAAATTCGATAGAATCGCGTTATGATATTTCCTTTAAGAGAACTCATCGAATACGATGACAATATGTACGAAATCACTACGGCGTCCTCGCGCAGGGCTTACCAGCTTGCATCTGTGATGGAGAAGGATGAAAAAGACCTGTGGGACGGTAAAATGGTCGCTCTTGCCGCGATGCAGGTTTTTACTCAGGAAGTCCAATTCCGGCTGGAAACTGAATAACCAATAAAATTGATGAAAACAAGTCCCGTCACGGTTTTAGTCCTCTTTGGGCCGACCGCGTCCGGGAAGACGAGTATTCTCCTTGAACTATCCCGCGAAAAAGGGCTTGAAGTCGTTTCCGCAGATTCGATGCAGGTTTACCGCGGCATGGACATCGGCACCGCCAAGCCTACGGCGGAAGAGAGAGAGCGGCTTCCGCATCATTTAATTGATATTTGCGATCCGTCACAGCAGTTTAACGCGGGAGATTTTGTCCGCCTTGCGGATATTGCCTGTACGCAAATTGCATCGCGCGGAAAATTGCCTGTGGTATCAGGCGGAACGGGGTTTTATTTAAAAAATTTTATTTTAGGTTTAAGCGAGGCGCCTCCATCAAACAGGGAAGTGCGAGAACAGCTTCGCCGGGAGTTAAGCGAAAAAGGAGCCGTATCTCTCGCTGAGGAACTTTCGGCATGTGACCCTGTAAGCGCAGGGCGTATCCATATATATGACGAGTACCGTCTTCTGCGCGCACTGGAAGTTTTCCGCTCCTGCGGCAGACCGCTTTCTTCATTTAAAGTTAATTCCCAAAAAAAGAGCGATGGTGACGGGCGTTTAAATTTCAATTTTATCATCATCGGACTTTCGCGTCCCAGAGATGAGCTTTACGAACGCATTAATTACCGCTGCGCGCAGATGTTTAAACAGGGGCTGCCTGCAGAAGTTAAATCACTTTATGAAAAGGGATTTACGCCGAATAATCCTGGTTTACGCGCAATCGGTTACAGGGAATTTTTTATAGAAGATTTGGAAAACTCCGGTAAATGGAAATTTTCGCAGGATATTGACGGAGTGCAGGCGCTGGCCGCGCAGAACAGCAGGCGTTACGCGAAAAGACAAATCACGTTTTTTTCAGGGATACCGAATGTGCAATGGATTGAACCGGGATCAAGTGACGCAGAAACAGCAAAAAAAATAAAGGAATTATTATGAAGCTTAAACGTCCGGCTTTTCTTGACAACATTTACCGCGAGGACTCAAAAGTCGGGCGATTTCTTGGCGTACTCATTCTCTTTGGAATAGCCATCGGGCTTAAGCACGGCGTTCAGAATAATTATCTTGCAGACATAATGAGCATTGATTCATTTGAAAGGGGAATAGTTGAATTTTTCAGGGAAATGCCCGGCCTGTTACTTATTTTTATTTTGGCGCTGATGTACAGATTCGCAGATTCACGTGTTTTTAAAATAGGTATCGCGCTTATGGCCGGAGGGATGGCAGGCATTTTTCTTACAAGCGCTGTTGAATTTTTCATGACAAAAATTGTTGTTGTCATTTTTATGGTTCTTTTCAGCACAGGGGAACATATAATAATGCCCGTGCGAAGCACTATAGCGATGGAGCTTGCAAAGCGCGAAAAAACAGGCGCGTCTCTTGGAATAAGCGCAAGTATCGGTCAGCTTGGCAGCATCGTTGGCTTTTTACTTGTTATGGGAATATTTTTTGTTCTTGAAAAAACCGGCTACACAAGAGCGGATTTAATCGGATACAGAATTGTTTTTGGAATGGCAGCCGCGCTTATGGTAACGGCGGCATTGGTTGCGGCTGCTCTTAAAGAAACAACGCTAAAAGCTCCAAGGCAGCGTTTTTATTTTGCAAAAAAGTTTTCCAAATATTACATAATGGAAGTTTTTTACGGTTCACGAAAGCAGGTCTTCCTTACATTTGCGCCTTACGTGCTTATTCTTCATTACGGAGCAGCCCCGTCCATTATTTCACTATTGATGGCAATCTGCGCGGGCTTTTGCATGGTTTGCAGTCCGTTAATCGGAAAGCTGATTGATAAAGTTGGATATAAAGCCGTTATGGTTGGCGATACATTGATACTTGTCGTTGTCTGTCTCATGTACGGCTTTTCGCACAGGCTGTTCGCTCCGGGAATAGCATTTATCGTCGTCTGCTGCAACTTTGTTCTTGATCAGATAATTTCCGTTGCAAGCATGGCGAATAACGTATATGTTCAGCGCATTTCGTCCAACAGGGAAGAGATTACCGCTACATTAAGCACAGGAATTTCCGTTAACCATATTTTCAGCGTTTTTATCGCTCTTCTTGGCGGATGGATTTGGAAAACTGCGGGAATTGAAGCGCTTTTTACGATGTCTGCAATACTGGGACTTATAAGCAGCATTTACGCGGCGATGATAAAAAAGAGCGAAGAAGTTTCACCTTGATGTGAGCTTAATTGCTTTTGACGGACATCTATCGACACATTCCATGCATTGAGTACATTTTTCGTAATCAATATGCGCAATGTTATCTTCGACTGTGATTGCGCCTTCTTTGCAGACTTTTTGGCACAGAAGGCAGCCAAAACATCCCGCGCGGCAGCTTTCTTTTACCGTTTTTGCCTTGTCTCTTGAATTGCATAAAACTCTTACCTTGTTTTTTTCCGGGACTATCTCGATTAAATTCATGGGGCAGACTTTTATGCATTTTCCGCAGGCTGTACATTTTTTACTGTTTACAATAGCGATGCTGTTTGTCATCATTATTGCATTAAAAGGGCATGCATTTTTGCAGCTTTCAAGTCCTATGCAGCTGTAAGTGCATGCTTTATTTCCGCCCGTTGCAAGCTGAGAAGCGGACACGCAGCTTTTTGGACCGTCGTAAATATAATTTCTTTTTGTGTTGTCATTCGTTCCATTGCATTTTATGAACGCTACTTTTCGGTTTGTCGGAGCCGCGTCAATTCCTATTTCTTTTGCAATTTCGTTTGCAGCGGAATTACCGCCGGGAGGACAGCCGTTGTAACTTGCTTCTCCTGTGACAACACGCTCTGCAAAAACAGCGCAGCCGGGATAACCGCAGCCGCCGCAATTTGCTCCCGGTAAAACATTTACAATTCTGTCAACTTTTGGATCTGATTCAACGGCAAACTTTTTCGCGGAAAGACCCAGTATCACTCCAAAAAGGAGAGCAAGACCGCCTACGCATATAACAGGAAATAAAATATCAGCTAACAAAATATTTTCTATCATATTAACCCCATAAATCCCATAAACGCAATGCTCATAAGTCCCGCAGAAAACAGCGCGAGCGGAAATCCTTTAAAGACTTCAGGGATATCAGGATTGTTGTCGTATTTTTCACGGATACCCGCAAGAAGCAGCATCGCAAGTGTAAAGCCCGCTCCTGCTCCAATGCTGTTCACGATCGATTCTACAAATGAATAACTTTCCAGCGAATATTTTTTTTGAATGTTAATCAGCGTAACGCCGAATATCGCGCAGTTTACAGTAATAAGCGGAAGATATACGCCAAGCATTGCATAAAGAACCTTAAACATTTTTTTCATGAAAACTTCGATAAACTGAACGATAGACGCAATGATCAAAATAAACACGACAGTGCGAAGATATGTAATTCCAAGCGGCACTAAAATATAAACATAAAAAAGAAAAGTAAACGCAGATGCAAGCGTCATTACAAACATTACAGAAAGACCCATGCCAAGCGCAGTCTCTGTCTTTTTTGAAACGCCGAAAAACGGGCACATTCCCAGAAATTGAACTAAAACATAGTTATTTATTAATGTCGCGCCGATAAGAATAAAAAATAATTCCATTATTTACCAGCCTTTTTTTTGGCGTTTAATCTTGACAGTTGAATGTGTTTGCGTATCATAATAATTAAACCAAGCGTAAAAAATGCTCCTGCGGGCATTATCATAATGAGCATATGCGCTCTTTGATCATGCAATAGTTCCACTCCAAAAACAGAACCCGTTCCCAAAAATTCCCTGATTACGCCGACAGTAAAAAGTCCAAGAGTAAATCCAAGCCCCATGCCAAGAGCGTCTATTATTGACGCGAATATTTTATTTTTAAACGCAAATGATTCAAGACGCGCAAAAAGAATACAGTTAACAACAATAAGCGGAATAAAAATTCCAAGAGCTGCTGTAATATCCGGCGGCGCATACGCGTCCAGCAGCAATTGAAGTACGGTAACAAATCCAGCGACAATAATTACAGCGGCTGCTATTCGTATTTCGCTTGGAATAATTTTTCTAAAAAGCGAAATCGCGGCGCTTGCGCAGATCATTACGGCGGTTGTCGCAAGCCCCATTGTTATTGCATTTACCGCAGAGGTCGTAACAGCAAGAAGGGGACACAACGCAAGAATCTGCACAAAAATCGGATTCTTGTTAAAAATACCGTCTTTTATCAGTTGTATGTAGTTCATTCTTCTTCCCCCTCTTTAATTAAAGAATCGCCTTCCATTGCAAGATACCATTCTATTGCTTCGTTAACCGCGTTTGTAATTGCGTTAGTTGTAATTGTCGCGCTTGTAAGAGCCTGAATTTCGCCGGCGCCGGGATTTGTTTTAACAACCCTAAGCGGCGAAAGCGGCATATAGTTATAGCGTTTATAAAAACTTTCATTTACCACAAGCGCGCCCAAACCCGGCGTTTCTGTGTGCCGCATTACACGCAAACCTGTAATATGTTTATAAGGTATCGAGAAACCGACCATAAAATCAATTTTTCCGCTGTAACCTTCAGGAGACATCTGCACTGCATACCCGATTAATTCATTTTCAGCTAACGCTTCAAATACAGCGGTAATACTTCCGGTTTTTTCAACTTCGATTTCCCTGTATACAGAAGCCTGGGGCATAACATGCTTTAATACAGTCTCGCGCGTTTTTCGTTTTTGTCTTTCGATCGGCTCATAGGTAAAATTATACACAACGCTTAATGCCGCAACTACAATTACTGCGGTAATAAAGAGGGTTAAAGCCGGTTTAACTATATACTTCATGCTTTTTTCCTCTTTTTTGCGATACTGTGTCCGTAAACGCGCGGACGAATATATTTATCGATTAGCGGCACAAAAAGATTCATTATAATAATCGCGTAACTTACGCCTTCGGGATAACCGCCGAAAAATCTGATAAAAACCGTCAAAAAGCCGCAGCCGATTCCAAAAACAATTTTTCCGTAAGGCGTAATCGGGCTTGTCGCATAATCTGTCGCCATAAAGAATGCGCCCATTATTAAACCGCCGTTTAAAATTTCAAACAAAATATCGCGTCCCTGGAAAAGTCCCGTCCTCCCAAAAATAAAAGCAAAAACGGCAAAGCTTCCTATATAAAAAACAGGAATGCGCCAGTTAATAATTCGCCTTACAAGCAGAAAAATTCCGCCTGCAAAAAGCGCAACCGCGCTTGTTTCGCCCACACAGCCGCCTACCTTTCCGAATAAAAGAGCCATGTAGTCAGAAAACTCAGGAGTAAAAGACGGATCCGCTTTAATGGCCGCAAGATATGTCGCGCTTGTAACGATGTCCGGAGAATCTGCATATGTCCAGCTTGTCATATACACAGGAAAAGACGCAAGCAAAAATGCGCGCGCGGCAAGAGCCGGGTTAATAAAGTTGGATCCAAGTCCGCCGAATAATTGTTTAACAACAATTATTGCAAAAAAACTTCCGATGATAGGTATCCAGAACGGAACGTCGGGCGGAAGATTAAAAGCAATAAGGAGCCCCGTAATTGCCGCGCTGAAATCATTTACAGTAACCGGTTTACCCATAATTCTTTGATACAAATATTCAGCTAACAATGCGGAAACAACAGAAATTGCCATTGTGTTCAATGCTATAATACCGTAATGATATATGGCAAAGCAAAATGCCGGAAACAGCGCAATTAGCACATCACGCATCCGCTTTTCGATCGTGTCCGTGCCGTACATGTGCGGAGGAGATGAAACCGTAACCATTTGATTGATAACTATTTTCATTTCGCTTTCCCTTTTAGTTTCGCAAGTTCTACCCTTCTTATTGTACGAATTGCCTGCGATAATCTTCTCTTTGCAGGACAAATATATGAGCAGCTTCCGCACTCTATGCAGTCTAATCCCTTATGTTTTATAAACGCTTCCGAGTCTTCCCTTAAAATGTCAGCATTAAGTTCCGTTGGTATAAGTCCTGAAGGACATCGTTCGACGCAATTACCGCAGCGGATACAATTTCTTTCGGGCGGTATATACGCTTCTTCTTCGGTCAGGAAAATAACGCCTTCAGTAGTTTTTACAATTGGAACATCGGTATCAAAAATGGCGGTTCCCATCATCGGACCGCCGACAATTATTTTTGCGGGGTTATATTTGTAACCGCCTGCCATTTCTACAAGATCGCTTAACAATGTTCCGATACGCATTTTATAATTGCCGGGATTTTTTATGGCGCCGCCTGTTAATGTTACGACTTTTCGCATAAGCGGACGTCCGCGGATAATGGCGCGATGTATCGCAATAACCGTATCAACGTTATGCACAAGACAGCCAACATCAATAGGGATTCCCCCGGACGGCACTTCCCTTCCTGTGATTGCATCGACAAGCTGTTTTTCGCACCCTTGCGGATACTTTGTTTTAACAACCGCAACTTTAATTTCCGGAATATCAGCGCAAAATTCTTTTAAGTGTTCGATTGCCTCAGATTTGTTATTTTCGATTGCGATTATCCCGCGCGCTGTTTGAATTACCTTTAAAATGATTTTTAATCCTGTCACAATGCGGTTAGATTCTTCGATCATGATTCTGTTATCGGTGGTAAGATACGGTTCACATTCACAGCCGTTTACAATAACAGTATCTACTTTTTTATCCGGCGGAGGTGAAAGTTTTACATGCGTGGGAAATCCCGCGCCTCCAAGCCCGACAATTCCGGCTTCGCGGATTATTTTTAAAATCTCTTCCCTTGATAAACTGTTATAATCTTCGCGCGGCTGAATACATTCGTGTTCTTCAAATTTTCCGTCGTTCTCTACAATTATTGAATTTACAATAGTGCCTGCAATGGTTAAATGAGGACGAATATCTTTTACGATGCCGGAAACGCTCGCATGAACAGGCGCGCAAAAAAGAGCGCTTGAATCGCCAATTTTTTCACCTAACAGTACGCGCTGACCTTTTTCAACAAGCGGTTCGCATGGAACGCCCATGTGCATCAAGAGAGGAAAAATAATTTCGCTGCCCTCAGGCGGAAGCAATGTGTTTATAGGAACATCTTCCGTGAACTGCTTCTGCTCGTTCGGGTAGATTCCACGTTTAAACGTGAAAATCAAGGTCTTCTTTCGCCTTATATCCATACCTATAACCTCAAAGTCACGCTTTTTCTAATTGAAGCATTTTCGGCAAAATCTGGCGGAAAATCCTGTGCTCATCTACATAGTTTACCATTGACTAATTAAGTTGTATAGTGAGGATATTAATATAAGCGCCATAAGGCAAAGGAAAGGACAATGACAAACTTTGAATACTGCAATAAAACCAAAATAATTTTTGGGAAAGGAACTGAAAATCAGGTTGGAAAGGAGATAACTAACGTTCTCTCTGAGAGTCAGAAAGCAAAACGGATTTTACTGCATCATTCCGGAGGTTCAACTGTCCGCTCCGGGCTTATAGACAGAGTAAAGGCAAGTTTAAAAGAAGCCGGTATCGAATGGGTTGAGCTTACGGGCGTGCTTCCAAATCCACGTCTTTCTCTTGTAAAAGAAGGCATCGATTTAGCGAGAAAAGAAAAACTCGAAATGATTTTAGCCGTAGGCGGAGGCTCCGCGATTGATTCTGCAAAAGCAATTGCTGTCGGCGCTGTAAATGAGGGTGACGTTTGGGAATTTTTTGACAGAAAAAAATCCGCTGATAAAGCTCTGCCTGTTGCCGCAATTGTAACGATTCCTGCTGCGGGCAGCGAATCAAGCATTTCAAGTGTTATCACAAACGAAGAAGGACCGTGGAAAAGAGGGATAAACTTTCAGTGCATCCGCCCTGTTTTTTCGATAATGAATCCCGAACTTACATATACCCTGCCTCCGTACCAGACTGCCTGCGGAATTACCGACATGATGGCGCATATAATGGAACGTTATTTTACAAAAGAGCCGAATGTCGAGCTTACTGACGAACTTTGCGAAGGCGCTCTTAGAACAATTATCCGTAACGCCCGAAAGATTTTTACAGGCGGCGAAAATGATTATGCCGCGAGAGCAGAAATCATGTGGGCAGGCTCGATTGCGCACAATGGAATGCTCGACACGGGAAGAATCGGAGACTGGGCAAGCCATGCCTTAGACCACGAACTTTCCGCGCTTTTTGATCTTGCTCACGGCGCAGGCCTCGCGATTATTTTCCCTGCATGGATCAAATATAATATAAAGGAAAACACATCGCGTTTTGCGCGCTTTGCCGCAAAGGTATGGGGCGTAGACGGCGCGTTTTACGATATGGAACAGGCCGCGCTGGAAGGCGTTTCCCGCATGGAAAGTTTTTTCCGTTCTATTAAAATGCCGATTCGCTTCGCAGACGCAAACATCGATCATGGACGTATCCCCGAAATGGCAAAGCGTGCTGTACACTTCGGCCCGGTTGGTAATTACAGAAAACTTGACGAAAAGGATGCGGAAGCGATTTATAGATTGGCAAGTAATTGATGTTTTGATCGGCGTAACGCACTATATCGTATCATTCAGGTTATTGCCAATGTCTGCCAAAAATGTTAAAATGCTGGAAATTGTCCAGTTAAACAGACAATTTGCCGGCGTGGTGGAATGGCAGACACTGGGGACTTAAAATCCCCTCCTAGCAATGGGGTATGAGTTCGAGTCTCATCGCCGGCACAACTGTAATTCTTTATGTTGTAAAGAATTAATTTTACGCCTTTATTATCGGAAGAACCGGCATAAAGGTTCCTAACTAAAAAAAGTAGAAAATTAAAATAGAATTTTCTACGGAGGAGCTTATATGCGTCGGGATCGGAGAAAGTATTACTTACACCAACGCAAAAACGGCATTTACTTTGTCGAGTTTATTGATGAAGTAAGTGGAAAAAAGCTAAACGCAAAATCAACAGGCGAAACAGATCGAAAATAAGCGGTATACCAACAGGGAGAAAAAGAAATCCAAGGCCATTGGAAGAAGCTGCCGGAATTGAAGATATATTAAAATCCATACGAAAAGCAGACCTAAACGCAGATGATGCTCTAAAGATTGTGTCCTTCCTTAAAAACTCAAAATTAATCGATGTATCTGCTGTAAAGAATACAGGACAAGGAGCTGTTTCCTTTATTCATTTTCTTGAAACATTTTGGGATTATGATAAATCAGAGTATATACAAGACAAACTTGCGCATGGACATGGATTTACACGTACTCATGCCAGAAAATGTCATAATAGACTTATTAAAGATTTAAAGCCATTTTTTGGAGAAACAAAGTTAAATGCTGTTACGACAGATGATTTAAAAAGATTGACAAAACAATTAGCAGACAGAGGGCTTGCAACAGCAACAATAAATCAAACGCTTCTTGTATGTACAACGGCGTTAAAATGGTCTTTTAATCAAAAAATTATTCCTTC
>Ga0209755_10001994_pt1 | contig 29285 bp, 22 predicted proteins | sample TergutCo191P1_FD_187301 | JGI IMG/M metagenome (GOLD analysis project Ga0209755, IMG submission 187301) | Cornitermes sp. P1 segment gut microbial communities from Petit-Saut dam, French Guiana - Co191P1 (SPAdes) (version 2) | ecosystem: Host-associated > Arthropoda: Insects > Digestive system...
GGGCCTGCCATATCGGGTTGTCCAGCTTTGCGCCGGGGATTTGGGCTTTGCGGCGGCCATGACGTATGATTTAGAGGTCTATATGCCCAGCTATGAGCGGTTTGTCGAGATTTCTTCCTGCACAAATTTTGAGGATTTTCAGGCTCGCCGCGCCGATATCCGATATCGCGCCGATGGCGAAAAGCCGCGGTTTGTGCATACCCTAAACGGCTCTGGGCTGGCCACCGGCCGCACCGTTGCCGCGATTTTGGAAAATTTCCAGCGAGCGGATGGCTCTGTGGCTATCCCCGAGGCTTTGCGGCCGTATATGGGCAGCATGGCAGAAATTGTTAAAAAGGGGGCAAACTAGATGAAACTGCTTTATTCCGGCAAAACCAAAGATGTTTTTGCCATGGATGATAAAAATTATTTGCTGAAATTTAAGGATGATGCTACAGGCAAAGATGGGGTTTTTGACCCCGGCGAAAATCAGGTGGGGCTTACGATTGACGGCCTTGGGCGCGAGAGTTTGGCTCTGTCTGCCTATTTTTTCACACTCCTGCGAGATGCGGGCGTGCCAAATCATTTTATTTCCGCCGATTTGGAAAAATCTACCATGACCGTTTTGCCTGTCGAGATTTTGGGCGGGCTAGAGGTGGTGGTGCGTTTTCGCGCTGTGGGCAGCTTTTTGCGCCGCTATGGCGCGTTTATCGCCGAGGGCGCGCCCCTTGATGCGCTGGTAGAATTTACCATCAAAAACGACGCTCTGGGCGACCCGCCCATTACCTTGGATTCGCTGGTGGCTCTGGATTTAATGACCGTCGACCAGTTTAACGAATGTAAATCGCTGGCGCAAAAAATCGGCCGCATTATTGGCGCGGATTTGGCGAAAAAGGGGCTGGAGCTTTATGATGCCAAATTCGAGTTTGGCATATCAAATGGCAAAATTATTCTGGCGGACGAGATTTCGGCGGGCTGTATGCGGGTTTACAAAAACGGCGCGTGGGTGCAGCCCATGGATTTGAATCGCCTGATTTTGGCGTAAGGGGGGGGCTGGGTTTGGCTTTTGATGGGATTACGGCGGCGGGGGTGGTGGCGCAATTGCGCGAAACCATCTTGGATGGCCGCATTGACAAAATTTACCAACCATGGACGGACGAGATTATTTTGGCTATCCGGGCGCGGGGCGCGAATTGGCGGCTTTTGCTGACTGCCAATGCCACCTACCCCCGCGCGCATTTTACAAATATTTCCAAAGAAAACCCGCTGGCCGCCCCTATGTTTTGTATGGTTTTGCGCAAACATTTGACCGGCGGGCGGCTGGTCGATATTAGCCAACCTGATTTCGAGCGGGTGATTCGTTTTGGAATAGAGGCGCGAAATGAAATGGGCGATGCCGTCACAAAGACCGTAATCATCGAGATTATGGGCAAACATAGCAATATTATTTTGGTTGACGAAAATGAAATCGTATTAGATTCCATAAAACATGTGTCTTTTGGGACTAGCTCTGTGCGGCAGATTTTGCCGGGGCGGGATTATTTGCCGCCGCCCAGCCAGAGCAAGGTTAATCCTATAAATTGGCAGGCGGTGGATGGCCTGCCCGCAAGTTTCACCGAGGGGATGGCGGCGCAAAAGGCGATATATCAGGGCTTTACCGGGATTTCCCCGGGGATGGCCGGGGTGATTGCCGATATGGCGGGGCTGGATGCCGATAAACCCGCCCCGAGCCTAGACGCCCATGAGCAAAAATCCCTGATTTCCGCCCTCGAGCAGGTTTTTGGGGACATCAAGACGGGGAAATTCGCGCCGCAAATTTTAGCAAATCAGGCGGGCGACCCTGTGAAATTTTATCCAATGTTTTGGGGGACAGTGCCGCCCGATATGGAAATGCAAAAATTTGACAATATTTCCAATATGTTGGAAACATTTTATTCGCGCAAAGATAATTTGGAGCGGTCGCGGCAGAAATCCCAGGATTTGCGGCGGCTGATTGGCAATTTGATTGAGCGATGCGTAAAAAAGGCGGATTTGCAGCAGCGGCTTTTGGAGGATATCGCCGAGCGGGAGCAGCTGCGGCTTTTTGGCGAGCTATGCACCGCCAATATTCATGCCATTCCAAAGGGGGCGGAAAAATTTGCCGCCGCAAATTATTATGAGGATGGCGCGGTTGTTGAGATTCCGCTGGTTGCCAACAAAACCGCCGCCGAAAATGCCCAGATTTTTTTCAAAAAATATGCCAAGCAAAAGCGGGCCTATGATGCCCTGCAAGGCCAGATTTCCGCCAATGAGGAGGATTTGGCCTATTTGGAAACCATGGCTTTGGCTTGCGAGCATAGCGAAAATGCCGCCGATTTGGAGCAAATCCGCGCCGAGCTTTCGGCGCAGGGCTTTGTAAAGGCGCGCAAATCCGCCGCGAAAACCCCGAAAAAGCCCGCGCCCATGCGCTTTACATCCTCGGATGGCTATGAGATTTTTGTGGGCAAAAATAATGCGCAAAATGACGAAATCACCATGCGCATGGCGCAGGGCGCGGATATTTGGCTGCACACAAAAAATATCCCCGGCTCACATGTTATCATAAAAGCCCGGGATGGCGCGGTTTCTGATGTCGCGCTAAATGAGGCGGCAAATCTGGCGGCCTATTTTAGCCGCGCCCGGGGCGGCAGTTTAGTTCCTGTAGACTATTGCCCCAAAAAATTCGTGAAAAAACCCAGCGGCGCAAAACCGGGCATGGTAATTTATGACAATTACAAAACCGCCTATATCACCCCGGACGAAAATGCCGTTAAAAACATGACATTATAGGCAATCCAAAATATGGAAAAAACTCGGAAACGACGTATTTACGCAATCGGCATGGAGGATGGTAGTGGGCGAATCCGCCAGCGCGGCGGCGATTGACAGCATCATGGCAATCCTGTGGTCATTATGACTATCCACCGTCGCGCCATGGAGTTTTTGAATGCCGCAAATCTCCAGCCCGTCCGGGGTTTCGGCGATTTTCGCACCCATTTTGTTTAGCTCGCAAATGGCGCGAATGCGGTCGCTCTCTTTATGCCGCAGCTCCGCCGCCCCGCGAATGATGCTCGCCCCCGGCGCAAAACAGGCGCATAGGGCGAGAATCGGGATTTCATCAATAATCCGCGCCGTTTGGTCGGGAGCGATATCGATTGGGCATAGGGGGCGACCCGCCGCAAATGCCCGAATATCGGCAATCGGCTCGCCCTCATCCGGCGTGTTTTTTTCGCGGATTTCAATGCCGCCGCCCATTTTTGCCAAAATATCTACAATCCCCCGCCGGGTGGGATTTATCCCAATATTTTCCAAAACCAAATCCCCCGCCAAAATCCCCAAAGCAATAAAAAACGCCGCCGCGCTAATATCGCCGGGTATTTCCAAATTTTGTCTAATCAAGTTTTTTGGAGGACACAGAGTAATGATATTATCGGAAATATCGATATCCGCGCCAAATTGCGCCAGCATTTTTTCCGTATGATTTCGGCTAATTCCGGGGGCGATTTCGGTTATACGTGTAAACCCGTGGGCATTTAGTCCCGCTAGTAAAATAGCGGATTTTACCTGCGCGCTGGGGTTTGGCATAATATAGTCAATCCCGGCTAGCTGCGGGGCGGGGTGGATGGTAATTGGCGCAAGTCCGCCAATCGCCGAAATATCAGCACCCATTGCGGCCAGCGGCTCGGCAATCCTCGCCATAGGCCGCGCCCGAATCGATTCATCCCCATCCAAAATCGCGGAAACGCCCGCCCCAGCCAGCAATCCCGCCAGCAGGCGCATAGTCGTCCCGCTATTGCCCACATCCAAAATGCCCGCCGGGGATTTCAGGCCGCGAAGGCCAACCCCCTCGACCCGCAAAATATTTTCGCCAATCTCAAAATCGACCCCCATCGCCCGAAAACAAGCAATGGTGGCGCGGCAATCCGCCGAATCCAGCCCGCCGCGAATCTCCGTAATACCCTTGGCGATTGCGCCAAAAATAACGGCGCGGTGGGTAATAGATTTATCGCCGGGAATTGGTATATTCCCGGCGATATTTATTTTTGGATGAATTATTTTGTTCATGGTTTAATTCGCACCAACCATGGCGCGAACCATATTTGTGAATATTTGCGCAACCTCGGCGCGAGTGGCTAAACTCTGCGGCGCAAAGGTATTATCCCCATGGCCGCGAATAATTCCATATGCCCGCATGGCTTGCACCGCCGCCCGCGCATGGGGGCTGGCCTCGCCGATATCATAAAATTCCGGCACATTAGCCGCGGTCATCGGGAAATCCCGCGCATCCAAATAGGCGGCAAAAATCATAGCCATTTCCTCGCGGGTAATATTTTGATTGGGGCGGAATAAATTGGGGGTTGTGCCCAGCATCTCAAAGGGAATCAGGTTTTCAAAATCCGCCCAAGCCACCGCGGAATCATACCAAATACCCTCCGCAACATCATCAAATGGCGCAATCCCGAAAAATTCCCGGTCGATATTATCTAGCCGCGACAAAACCGTGACAAACATAGCGCGGCTCATATTCGCATGGGGGTCGAAACGATTATCGCCAACACCATCAAAAAGGTCGCGGGCGGCGGCAAAAGCAATAGCGCGATAATACCAACCCTCCGCATTTATATCGGCAAAATTTACCCGATTTTGCGCCAGCCCATAATGATTGCCGGGATAGCCCAGCCAGCGCATCTGCCCGGATTCGTCATCAAAAAGCCCAGCAATAACCATCTCGGGCTCGCCATCCTCGAATAGGCGATATGCCACAATAGTCTCCGTCAAAATCCCGGCGGCTGGCGTGAAATTGGCATAAATCAGCGCGCGAGCCTGCGGCGCGCCCTCTGCCACAGGAGCGGTGAAAATCGGATTTCCCCCAATGATATTTGGTGGCCGCCAATTATCCACCCATGTGCCGGGGGGGACTGTCCCTGCCTCTGTCGGCGGCGGGGTGGGTGCTGGCGTAGTGGGTGCTGGTGTAGTGGGCGAAGGGGTAGTGGGTGGCGTGGTCTGCGCCGGAATATATGGCGGCTCTTCGCCATAGCGCAGCAGGATTGCCCGCTCTTGAACACGCTCGTCAGTCGCAGTCCTCCATTCCACTAAAGCAAACCCATCAATAGAAAGAAGGTCAAGGGAAAAGGGGGAGTTTGTCAACAAAGTAAAATCAATATAAAACATTGCTCCCACATTATTTGTAGAAAGTCCGCCAAAAAAGAATACATTAACAAACTCCGGGGCAGGGCCCGGAAAAAAGGTGTGGCCCGCCATGGTCGCCTGTTGGGCATTAAGAGCCATTTGGCTGCTTCTAACAACAGAGCCTACAGCTAATTGGGATGAATCAAAATACACATTTATATTAAGAGAACCTATACCCGGATTTTCAAGCAAATATACCGGAACTCTCATTCGGCCATCCTGAGTAAGCACAGGCTCGCCAAAATCGACAACAGCGAAATGCGCCGCATCAACACGAATTCCCGGTGAAATAAATACCAAACAAAGAATAAAAATCACAATTTTGCTAATTTGCCTTGTGGCTTTTTTGCTAAACAATTAAACCATCTCCTTATGTGAAGGGTTTCCCCTCCCCAGCAAAGCCAAGGAGGGGATATAAAAACCTAAAAATTACTAGTTTGAAAGCAGAGCATCGCTGGGTGCATGTTGCCATATATGATAATATGACCATGGCATACCGCGATTCAGCATCCAATTTACAAGCGCAGATAAATCTGCAAGACATACAGTATTGCCAGGCAGACGCAATGCTGGGTCGGCCAATTGCAATAGATATGGATTGACTACAACGCCATCATGCCCCGGTACGCCATTTTGGTTAGCCAAGAATCTGGCCAGCATAGTAGCATCGGCAGACATAACAATCCCATCGTCATTTGCATCGCCCAAAAAGCCCGGCAATACAATATGCACAGTCGCATCCAAAATCCCTCTATTGACCAGCGGAACATCATCGTCATTAGTAGGAATTTCTTCAAACTCAACAGACACTGGGAATAGAGTATTTAGCGGTGCATCTGGCGCGATATCAAATGTAAATGTGATAAGCGTGCCAAAATCAACCATATTATCTGGGAGCGTCCAGCCGAAATACGGGCTAGTTGCAGTCGGGCTAGTAAATCCAGCCTCAAGACCAGCATTAGCCAAAGTATAGCTAGCAAGCGTGAGATAATAAGGAACAACTAATCTCATTTGCATATCAGCAATACCCGGATTGCCTAGCATAACAAGCTCAACAATCGCTTGGTTAGCATAGGTATGGACAGTTGCATCAAACATCTCTAACAACAACACAGGTGCCCGCTCTGGAATACGAGTATATTCCAAATTGGTGCCTGTTGGCAACGCTCTGGCAGCGACGGTATCGCGGATATCTTCGCCCAGATAGAAACCAAGGTGTGGCGGCTGGTTGTAAACCACATTTTGCCAGCTAACAGCCATGCGGTATGTTGGGTCATGCATTAGAGTGTGGATAACATGCTCCGTCGGGAAATCGGTGATATTGATACGGAAAGCGGTTTGGTTTGAAAGAGGAGTGATAATCTCTTCGCGCCAGTCGCCCAAAATATCAGCAATCAATCCGCACTCGATAGAGAATGTTTGGCCAGTTAAAGCCTGCACAGAGGTTTGGCCAATAATTTGATTGTCAGCAGTAAAGGTGGCTCTATTGATTGTTGCGCCATCCAAAAGCTCGCTCAATAAATTACCGGTCCAGTAAATTCTGGCCTGAACATTCAATCCGGGGTGAAGATCGCCTGTGGCGCCTGTGCGGATGCTTGCTTGATTCCCGGTTAGAGCATTATGCACAGGAGTGCCAGCAGATGCCCACATTTCAAAACCAGGAGAAGGGGTGATATTGGCCATAACACCGCGGCCAACGTCATTACTGGTGCTATTAAATGTCCATACAGGGCGTCCGGTGGCGGCATTAAACAAAGATACGTTGCCGGGTGCGGATGCCTCGTGTGGCGAGAAGCGATAAAACTCATTGGAGATATGCGGCGGGAAAATTCTGCTCATATGCAGCGCATCGCCGTGAACGGCAACGATAGTACCGCGAGAGCCATCAGCCTCCCAAAGGGTATAGCCGCGATGATCCACAGCAACAGAGCCGAAAATAACCGCATCATAGCCAGTTCCGGTAACATCAGCCATGGTCAGAGAGTGATTTCCGCGGTTTACGCGCTCTGCCCAACCGCCAATAGACCATTCGCCCTTAATCCATTGCCAAATTTCGATTAGCTCGCCATCAATAAATTGAGTAGCAGCAACAAAACCTGGAGCATAATAGGAACGAACATCGATAATAGTTGGCCAAGGCTCAGCACCCTCGATGCCGCCTTTTGGCATAAATGCAACAGCTGCGAAATAACGGTCGGATCTGTTATTCCAGTTGTCGCCCCATGCGCCGCGATTTACATCATAGGCCCATGCGTAGTTTGCAGTAGCTAGAGGAATACCAGTTCTGCCGCAAAATACAGTCAAAAACTCTGGGCCATCGGAAATACGTCCAACAGTATGAGAGCTGCCGCGCATAGTCCAAAGTCCATAGTATGGCATATTTACAACTGTGTCAGCAGCAGGAGTACCGCCTACCCAGATATATCTATAGCCACTGGCTGGATTCAGGGTGGTGTAATTAAACGGGGTGGGGCGGTCTGGAGTGATGTTTTGAGAGCCATCGCCACCGATGATATATACAGGAGTACCGCCATCGCGAGTTTCGAGGATTGTTCCATCTGGCTCGGGATGATAAACTCTTGTGCCATCAGCAGTTTTTACTGCAAAATCAGCAAATCCGCTATTGGTCAAATCAAAGAACATAAATGGAGAATGGTGACGGCTAGAAACGATATTCAGACCCATATTGATTCTCCAAATAAGTCCGCTAGTACCATCATCTGGATTAAACCAATACAAATCAAAAATGGTATAGCCGGTATGGCGCGGGGTCAGGCCAGAGTCGCGCTGTGCATTAGATTCCCAACGAACCAAAACCTCATAGCGTCCATCGCCATCAATATCAGCAACAGACATATCGCGCATTACATAGCTGATAGTGTTTACAACAGACTCTGTGCCATCATGAGTTCCGGCAACAAAAGCAGAATTTGGCACGCCATGCTCATTCCAAATTTGGTGAGCAGTGTTTTGGTGAGCAGTAGGTCTTTGTACCGGAATATCCAACCAGTTATTTGCCCATGCGGTTACAGGGCCGGCTACTTCAATAACATTGCCGTTTTGAATAACATGGAGGATATAGGTGTCGCCCGGTTGGCCAGCTCTATCAACGAAATTCAGGCTAGTAATAGGCTCTGCATTTAGCGGAGTTCTGCTACCATTTCTAAATACATTGAAAGTAAGCCAATCGGCCTCAGGCAAAGAATACTCAAAGGCGGAAATACGCCATTGAACAAGCATACCCAAATGAGTGCGGCCAGCATTTGTGGCGGCGAGGATAGATGCATCTGTTCTAGCAGGGGCAGCTACCAAACCGCGGTCTAGCCATTCTACAGGGCGAGCATAGGTGGTGCGAGGTGCATAATAACGCAGCTCTACATAAATCCGCGGAGCTAAACGCACCATTTGGTTTTCGGCGGTTTCGGGAATGCTTACAACAGTTCCGCGGAATCCATGCACACCGCGCATAGTTGGGTCAAAATAGTGTTGCCCATTATTGGCTTCCAAACGATCTGCCAAAGTAGCATGGGTCATCCATGGCATTACATAAACTTCCCAACCAGAAATTTGCACAGTTACTACGCTGCCGTCATTGGTGATAACATCAATTTCGGTAGGCAGATTCAAATCAGATACATTGCTAACATCTTCTACATAAAACTGTTTGAACCAGTTTTGCCATAAAGTACGGCTAGGTGTACCGCGGAATCCGGTATCAGCTGGATCAAACTGCTGTGGGATAGAATCAGGCGGCAAGAAATCGATAATAACATAATCCGCCAAAGGAATAGCGAAGAAATGCATATTATCAAATCCATTGTAGCTCAAAGCCATATCGTTTGCAGGAGTTCTGCGGCCATTGATACCCATGCCCGTAATTTGCTGCTCGGAAAACGGCACTTCGATACGCTCGAGAATTTCATTAGAGCCGCTCTCTACAATAATAACAGTGGCGATTCCAAGAAGAAAATCGAAATCGATCCCTACAGTATACCAGCGATATGCCCAATTTTCCAGAGCCATCATATTATAGAATTTGAAAAATCCTGGGTCATCAAAGCGATCCATAAAATTGCCCATAATCTCGTCAGCAAAAACGCCTGCTGTACGAGTGGCCAATGGCTCGCGGCGATCGTGGTTAGTCGGGCTTACAGCGCCGCCATTACAGTTTGCGCGTGAGCAAACCGGTGCGCATGTGCAAGCAGCACCAGAAGCATCGGCGCATACGCATCTCGCGCTAGGCCATTCATTATCATAGCCCACAGTAAGAGTAAGCACAAAATCTCCGCCATTCATAAAACGGAAATCGATAGCGTTTTGGTCAGCATTGGCCAAAACCCATCCGCCTGCGCCATCATTTAGATTTGGATCAAAGTTGCCAGAATGGCATCTGTTATCGATGCGGCCTGGTCTCCAGTCCATGGTGAAAAATACATTTTGGTTTCCTGCTAATGCAGTTGGCAAAGCGGCATTGGAATTACGCTGTCCAGAGCCACCGCCAGACATTTGCAGGCCGATGTTTGTCATTTCATGAGTAACAAAATCACGGAAATTAACACCACCTACAGTAACACCGCCCACAGTTGGGAAAAGCCATCTGGCAGCAGCACCTGTTCCTGTAGCTGTGAAATTGTTTCCATATCTGTGTGTCCACTGTGCAAAAGGAATATCTACTTGCAAAGTTGTAAACAAAGCTTCCAAATCAGGCACAGGATCAGCAAACACATCTTGTCTACGAATAGTCACATAGAAATATTCGGAGATTTGCTCGCCAGCCTCGCCATACATTACTGTTGTAGCAGTAATTCTGACAGTCCGCACTTGACCCACTTCGATATCGGAAACGATGGTGCCAAGTCCAGCGGCAGTTTGGCCGATGATATTCACAGCGCGCCCACCAGGGCCGCTAGGAACAAGGTTTACAAGACCAGCAGGATATGCAGACCAAGTAACGGTAGTGAGGGTAGCATTTTCGGGATAAATAAAAGACTGCACCGAAAAAGCGCGGCTCGCCCCATTGCTTTGCGCGCCTACCAAAATGTTGGGGTTGAAAGTACCGAAAGTAATTTCCTCAACAAAGGTAACATCAGGCGCGGTTACAGAAATTTCAACCTCGGCATAAACAGCCGTGCCGCCCACTGGATACAATAGAGCAGTAGCGGTAACAACCGCTTCTCCAGCTCCTGCGGTAGTGATAACAACGGCATTAGAGCCAACCGCCTGATAAATAGTTACAACACCAGCAGGATATACGCTCCACAGCACATTGATATTATCCGCATGAGCAGGGAAAACGGTGGCTGTTACGGTGCGCTCGAAAAATTCTGGGTTTCCGCCAGCACCAAACTGCAAGTCAAAGCTGGTTGCAGAAAGGTCAACACGGATTGGGTAAATGGCGGTTCTGCCAGTAGATTGCTCCCAAATGGTGATATTATCCAAACGCGCGCCATAGGTGGCTTCGCGGTTGGCAGCATCCCATGCGGCAGGCTGGTCTGCGCCATTACGCGCCCAGTTTTGCCCGCCAGCAGCCATAACATACATTTGCATAGCATTTATTCCGCCAGCCAAAACGGCAGCAGGAATATAAATGAAATCAGAGGTGTATGTAAGAGCTACAGCATCATATGGTGCATCAGTTGGAAGGATTTGGTTCATTGTAAATTGTACTGTTCTCATAATAGTGTCAAAATTAACAGTAACATTAAAATGAGTACCCAATGGAACAGTTGCGAAAGCTATGTTTAGATTAGCAGCTCCGCCAGCTGGGCCGGATGGATTGCTGGTAACAGCAGTGCCTACATAATATCCAATAGTAGGCAAATGGTAGATGTTTGCAGATCCGCCGGAAGCGCGCAGGGTAAAAATACGGCCAGTATTACTAGCCGCAGCGGCTGCGCCTGCTAGGCTGCTATTGAAAACGATATCCAGCGAGTTTCCGCCGGGGCGAGCAACATCAGGCCACCAGCAGAAATTGAAAGTGATTAAATCGCTATCGCTATCAACTTCCCAATTGCCGCCATTAAGTGGCAAGCTCCAAGTAAAGCGGTTTGTGCTGCCTTGAGGAGGAGTTGCACGCAAAACATTATTGCCAGCAAATTCGTAAACCTGCATTCTGGAGCGAGCCTGCCCCAGAGAACCCGTAATAACGCCGATTGTTGGGGCTTCCCCGGGGGTCATTCCCTCGAAATCGATAAGCGCGCCAACTTGCTCAAAGCCAGCACCGGGGTCAAATAGCGGAGATACGGTAACTACGGACTCATCCCATGGGGCAAATCCGCTATCATTAATGATAGCACAGCAATCCGCTACAGAATCCTCATCATCCAATTCGGCATAGTCCTCATTGGATACATAATCAGCGGCGCAGCAATCGGCATAATCATAGTCGTAATCATAATCGTCGTAGCCGTTTTCTTTATCGCCGTTTTCATAATCGTATTCGCAGCAATCCAAATAATCATAGCCATTTTCATAGGCCGGGGGCAGATTTAAAACTGCATCATCGGCATGCATGGCCATGGGAAAGCTGGATACAAACATCATAAATGTTACGATAAACGCAACAATACGATTCCTACTTCTTTTTCGCACTAGGCATCTTTCTCCTTTCAAAATAAACTGCGTTTTTTGGTGCAAAACTGTTGATTTGCGCCATCCGGCGGCCTCGCCTCCTTAAAAAAATATTCACAGCCCGCTGATAAAAGCTATACAAGATTGTTAAAATCTGCGCAAACATCAGGGGATTTAACCAAAAACTATCACACATCTATTTTAACATTCATTCACCCAAAAAGCAAGAAAAAATTTAAAATTTTTTTTGCAAAATTTGGATAGTGAAAAATAAAATTTGATTTCTTAATACGGATATGCTATAATGGATTTATTTGGATATATATGGAGGGTATTATTTTGTATCTGATTATTTTAATGGCAGTGCTGTTTGTTGGCGGGCTGGTTTTGGCTGTTTCCGAGCTGGCTTTGGCTGGGCTAAATCGGGATGAAATTTCCGAGAGATGGCTGGCAAAAATTGGATTGCGCCAAAATTTTTATTTGTATGTTTTGCGGGTGGCGGGATATTTGATTTGGCTGGTTTTTGGGGCTTTGGCGGCGCGGTGGTTTTTGGGTAGCATGCCGAAATTGGCGGGGGTGCTGATTGGGGTTGCTATGCTAAAGCTTATTATTCACGAGCTTTTTAAAGCGCGGCTGGCGCAAAAAGACCCTCGGCGCATAATGGCCGGGCTAAAGCTGCCCCTGCGGCTGATTTTGGCGATTTCGCGGCCTATTGTCGCCATTATTTCCGGGGTGGCGAATTTGATTTTGCGGCCTATGGGGCTGAATATCAGCTATGGCGCGCGGGGGGCGACCCGCGAGGATATTATGCAAATGGTGAGCCAGGGCGGCGAATCCGGCGAAATAGATGCCGCCGATGCCCAAATGATAGAGCGGATTTTTGAATTTGACGAAAAAACCGCAGATGATATCGGCTGCCACCGGACGGATATCGTGGCTATCGATATCCAGGCGGTGCGTGAAGAAATTATCAATACCATAATTGAATCCGAATTCTCCCGAATCCCGGTTTATGAGGGCTCGATTGACAACATCATCGGCATTTTGCATTCAAAAGATTTGATGACCCACGTTTTGGCGGCCAGAGAGCGGCGTTTTGAAATCGATTTGGCCAGCATTATGAGAAAACCATATATCGTCCCCACCTCGTCAAAAACCGACAAGCTATTGGAAAATATGCGGGCGGCGCGCACCCATATGGCTATTGTCGTGGACGAATACGGCGGCGTCACCGGCCTAGTCACCGTCGAGGATTTGCTCGAGGAAATCGTAGGCCGTATCTACGACGAATACGACGATATCGAGGCTCCCCCCATCGAAAAATTCGCCGATGGCCAATATATCATCGAGGGCAAAACCCGCATAGAAGAAATCGCCGAGCAGCTAAACATCCCCCTGCCCCTAGACGAATACGAAACAATCGGCGGTTTCGTAATAGCCCAGCTAGACCGAATCCCAACAGACGGCGAACAACCCAGCGTCACCTACGAAGGCTATATTTTTCAGGTTTACGAAGCGCGAGAAAAACGAATTTACAGCATTTTGGTGACGAAATTGTAGTGACGAAAGGGCGAAACATTATGACCAGAGATGAAATCGTGAAAATAATAAAACCCATACTGGAACAGCATTCTGTGGCAAGGGCTTCGTTTTTTGGCAGCTATGCCCGCGAAACCTATAGCCCCGGGTCGGATGTCGATATACTCGTGGAGTTTGACACAGCCAGGGTCGGATTGGGATTTTTTAGCCTAAGAGAAGATTTGACCACCGCGATTCCCATGTCATTGGATTTGATTTACAAACCGGGCTTGAAGCATATGGAGGCCTCGTTTCAGGAAAATATAAAGCGAGAGGAATTTGTTTTTTATGAAAAGAACGCTGCAACAATGGCTTGAAGGGCATGCGCGAAATTGCCGCGCATAGGTATAAATCGATGGATAGCGAGATTGTGTGGGATGTTGCAACTAATGATATACCCGAAATACTCGCTTATCTTTCTGGCAAATATACAAGCCTATCATCTGCGCAGCTGGCGGCTACATGCGACGATTAACATAAAAAACGGGGTGGTTTATTTTGGATAGACAGGACAAAGATTTGGGGTTTTTGTTGCGATATGAAAATGTGGCTTGGTATGAAAATGGGCGGGTGCGGATTTTGGATCGGCGGATTTATCCGGTGGGGGTGGAGTTTGTTGTTTGTGAAAGCTATGTGGATGTGGCCGCGGCTATTGGGGATATGGTGACGCAGAGCGGCGGGCCGCCTACTGCCGCCGGGATGGGCATGGCTTTGGCCGCCTATGAGGGGCGGGATTTGGGCGAGAGGGATTTTTTGGCGCATATGGAGGGGGCGGCATATGCCCTGGCTCATGCGCGGCCTACTACTGCGGCGAATATGGCCGTGATTACGGCGCGGTCGCTAGGGGTGGCGAAAGCCGCGCTGGAGGCTGGCGAGAGCGGGGCGGCCATTGCGGATTTGATTTTTGAGGATGTTATTGACCGGCTAAATGCCCATTATGCCCGGTATGAAAGTATTGGGCGGCATTTGTGTGGGTTGATTCCAAAAAATGGAATTGTAATGACCCAATGCTATGGGGAAACGGTGCTAGGCATGCTTTTGCGGGCGGATCGCGCCCGGGGCGGCGGCCTTCGGTTTATTTGCCCGGAAACGCGGCCGTATTATCAGGGCGCGCGGCTTACCGCCAGCCTTATCCACGATATGGGCTATGATGCTACCGTTATCACCGACAATATGCCGGCGCATATTATGGCGCGGCGCGGCGTGGATATTTTCACATCCGCGGCGGATATTATTTGCATGGATGGCCATATTATCAACAAAATCGGCACTTTCCAAATTGCGCTGGCGGCGAAATATCACGAAATTCCATATTTTGCCACAGGCACGCCAAACCGCCACCACCCCACCATCAGCACCACCCATATCGAGGAGCGCTACCCCGCTCTGGTACTGGAATCCATGGGTCGCCCACACACTCTCCCCGGCGTAAAAGGCTATTACCCCGCCTTTGACACCACGCCCCCCGCCCTCTGCGCGGGAATTGTAACAGACAAAGGAGTTTTTCAAACAAACGAGCTTGATAAATATTATTCATAAAAATACAGAAAGGTGGCTAAATTTATGGAAATCGGATATGGCTTTAAACCCTTTTGGTTTTGGAATGGCGACATGCGCGATGCCGAAATTGTCCGGCAAATAGAAGAAATGGCGGCGCAGGGGGTGGATGGGTTTTTTATCCATCCGAGGCAGGGGCTGGAAATCGGCTATTTGTCGGATGAGTGGTTTGCAAAAGTCAGGGTGGCTATTGATACGGCTAAACGCCTTGATATGGAGGTTTGGCTATATGATGAATATACCTATCCCAGCGGCGTTGCCGGGGGGCGGGTGCAGCTAGAGCGACCCGAGCTGGCGGCGCGTACTTTGGAGATTTTTGTGGACGATATCCCCGGCGGCGGGCGGGTTTCGCTGGATTATGAATGGGGGCATATTTTGGATATTTGCGCCGCCCCGCTGGTTGATGGGCGGCTGGATTGGGCTGGACGCCTGTGTTTGCGCGATTTTATCGGCAGTATCTATCCCGGGCAGGTTTATCAGGAATCCGGACTGACCGCCTATAATCGCAAACGATTTTTTTCCGAGGGCGCGAAATGGAATCTGGCATGGGATGCGCCGCCGGGGCATTGGCGGATTTTTATGTCAATGGAAATCGATTTTACCGGTTTTAAATATTTCGACACCTTTATAGACCCGGTAAACCCAGAAGCCGTGCGGCTTTTCATTGAGCATACTCATGAAAAATACCGCAAATATTTCGGCCATGAATTTGGCAAAACAATCAAGGGGATTTTTGCGGATGAAACCATGCCATGGGGCTATGAGCATCAGCTGCCATGGTCGCGGCTTGCGCCCGAGCTTTTCAAAAAGGCGGAGGGCTATGAGCTATGCCCGGTTTTGCCCGCTTTGGTGGATGACGAGGTGGACAATGCCGCCAAAATCCGGATTGATTTTTATAAGACAATCCATGATGCTTTTATCGAAAATTTTGATGCCCAAATCGCGCGCTGGTGCGAAAAATATGGGCTGATTTCTACTGGCGAAAAGCCGATTATTTCCGTTGAACAGCTGAAATATTCCCATATTCCGGGCATTGATGCGGGGCATCATAAAGCGGGCGAGCTTTTGCCCATTGGCGGCGGCGATAGGCCGTGGTTTCGCGCTATGGGCAAAGTCGCGGCGTCGGCCGCCCATTGGTATCATGATGGGCGCGCGATGGTCGAGGCCTTTCACAGCCTGGGCTGGGATGCGAATATTCAGGATTTGAAATATTCGATTGATGTTTTTGCGATATGCGGGGTGAATGTGATTGTGCCCCATGCCTATTTTTACAGCACCGACGGCATGCGCAAACATGATGCGCCGCCTTCCACATTTTTCCAGCTGCCCCAATGGAAATTTACAGGCGACCTATCGCGCCATATGCTGGAAACATGGGATTTTTTGCAGGGCGAGCGTATCGCGGATGTGCTGCTTTTGGACAATTCCATGGGCTTTTTCCCAATGAGCCGAAATGATTTGGCAAAAAAGCGACAATATCGTCAAGCTTTTGCCGATTTGCAAGAAGCTTTGATGCTGGCGGGGCTTGATTTTTATGTAATCGGCCCGGATATGCTGGCGGATGCTGATATTCGGCGCAAATACAAGGCTTTGGTTGTTGCGCCGATGGATTATATTGATGACAATACTTTGGCAGATATTGCCAAATTTGAGGCCGAGGGGGGCTATGTTGAGCGGCCGGAATTTGATATAAATGCCGGGATTTCGCGGCTTTTGGCGCGGATTACCCCCGCCGTTTCCCTTTCCGGCGACCGGACTTTGGCATGTGTTTATCAATCCGGCGATGAGCTGCGGATTTTTGCACTAAATGGCGAGGGGTATTCCCAAAAGGCCGAAATCAAGGTGTTTGGCGAATCCAAAGGGGCTATTTCTTTTGATGGATACGAGAGCAAATTTATTAGATATTCAAATGGTGAAATTAGTTATTCAAAACAGCATGGGGATATGCCGGAGCTGGCTTTGCCGATTGACAAACCATGGCAAATGAAGATAAATCAGCCGAATTCGCTGGGTTTGCGGGATTGGTCGCTGGCTTTGCCTGATGGACAAACCGCCAAAGTCGCGCCAAAGCCGATTTTAAACCAGTTTGTGGAGATGGGGCTAAAATACGCGCCGGATTATACCGCCACTTTTGGCACATCCCAAAAACCCCGCTTTCCCGCCATGGATGCCGAATTCACCACCACTTTTGAATCCGAAATAACAGGCACGGCCGAGCTTTTTATCGAGCCGGACAGCATTTTGGGGGAGTGTGAAATATTTGTTAATTCCGAGCCTATTGGCGACGATATGAAATTTGATTTGGTGATAGGTATAAATACGGTCTGTGTCTGCATCAAGACTAGTGAAACATGGCATGGCTTGGTGAATCCGCTGTATATCCGCGGGGATTTTGGTTGCGAGCCGGGTAAAATCGTGGCTCTGCCGGATAATGGCGTGCCTTTCCAATATTTGGAATCCAAGCTGACATATTATGCCGGAGATGTGGTTTACAAAACCGCGATAACCCCGCCCGGCGGCGATTTCGAGCTGACTTTGCCCGCCGAAATCTGCGCCGCCGCCGAAATTAGCATAAATGGCCGCAATCTAGGTAAATGCGGCTTTAGCCCATATCGCTGGCAGGTTTGCGCCGATATGCTAAGGCCGGACGATAATGAGGTTGCTTTAACAATCTCCACAGGCCTGGCCCCCCATTTCGAGGGCGAGTATGTAAACCCGGTAACCCGCGAAATTGTACGATTGTGAGGTGACATTTTGTTTGATAAAAATGCAATGCTGATTGATATGGAAAAAAGTGTAAGGACGTTTTTTCGTGATTTTGTTGACAAGCCCGAATGGCTATCCGGCTGGGGGCATAATTATTTTTGCGAGGAGGATGGCGGGCGACTGATTTTCGCCCAAAATTCGCCGCATACCCATATTTGCCCGGTTTGCGGCCATGTGTATTCCGGCGAGAAATTTGACCGCGCGTGGATTTATTTGAATCGGGTGATGGCGGTGCAGGAGGCGGAAAAATCGGCCTATTTGTATCGCGCTACAGGGGATGCCGATTTTGCGGGCTTTGTTGTCAGGCTGATTGATTATTTTGCCAAAAATTACCAAAAATTTGCCCTCCATGCAAAGGATTTTTTGGGGCAGCCACCCCCCGAGGATGTGGGCGGGGCGGGGCGTATCACGCCTCAGGGGCTGAATGAGGCCATGGTGCTGGCAAAGCTTTTGCGCGCCATGGATATACTGGGCGACGCCCTACCCGCCGCAACCCGCGAAAACGCCGAAATTCAGCTATTTGCGCCAGCTATCGAGCAGGTGCTATCGCCCCAGCTAAATGCCGTCCACAATATCAAATGCTGGATAAATTCCGCTATCGCCATGGCCGGGATTTATTTCGACAATCCGAAATGGCGCGATTTGGCCTTTTGCGGCGAATATAATTTGGCGCGTCAGTTGCGCGAGGGCGTCACCGCTGACAATTTTTGGTATGAGGGTTCGATTCATTATAATTTTTTCACACTCGAGGCGATTTTGGCTCTGCTGGATTTTTGCAAAAAATACGGCCATGATTTCGGGGCGGGACGCGAGATTCCCCGCGCCATGCTATATGCGGCCTATGATTATGCCTTTGATAGCGGGGTTTTGCCCAATCCAAATGATGGCTGGCCCGATTTGGGGCTGAAAACCTATTTGCCCCTGTATTTCACAGGCGCGGCGGTTTATGACGACCCCGGAATCGAGGCCATGGCCGCCGCGATTTTGGCGCAGCCGCAGCCCCGCACCCCGCTGCCCCTCTGGGATTATTACCATTTCCAAAATTATCCATTGGAGGCCTTGTTAAATTTACCGCAAACCCGCGTAAATCCGCCGCAGCCCCAGTCCGCCCAGTATCCCGCCTCAAATTTCGCCATGCTGCGTAGCGAGGGCATAAATTTGTTTGTGAAATATGGCCACAATGGGCCATCCCATGCCCATCCCGATAAAATGACATTCGAGCTATGCTGGGATCGAGCGATGATTACGCGGGATTTGTCAAATGCTGGATATGGCGCGCGCATTAGCAACGAGTGGCATCGCATGAGCATTTCCCATAATACGATTGTGGTGGATGGCGAAAACCAGACGGATACAGGCATGGGGCAGATTTGTGCCTTTGGCGAAAATTACATAACCGCCCGCGCCAATGCCTATCCCCATATCATTTTCGACCGAAATATCGGCATAAATAATGGCATTTTTGACAATTTTATCGCAAAGTCCACAGACGATAAAAAGCATATTTTTGACTATGCCCTACACATTGATGGTAAAATTTCCCATAGCGGGGACGAAACCCCCGCGGAGCTGCGCTTTGACCAAAACGGCTATCAGCATATCAAAAATATTCGCGCGATAAAAAATTGCCAAAAATTTGTGATAAACAAAAAATTCACCATCACCATTGAGGGTGATGGAGAAATATTTTTGTGTGAAACATTTGACAACCCCGTAACAACCTACCGCGATACCCTAATCATCCGCAAACGCGGCAATAGCGCGGAGTTCAATTTGACTATAAAGGAGAATGAAAAATGCATGTAATTTACAAAAATGCACAAATTCAGGAAAATTCTGGAAATATTACGCGGAAAATTTTGGCGACGGATGGCGCGCTAATGCTGGTGGAGGTGGCTTTTACCAAGGCCGCCGAGGATTATGGCATCCATTCCCATCCCCATGAGCAAATCGCCTATATCACCCGCGGCAGTTTCGATTTCGCCGTCGAGGGGCAGGAGAGCGTGATTTTGGGCGAGGGCGATTCCATCCATATCCCCCCAAATATCCCCCATGGCGCCCGCCCCCTAAGCGACGGCGCGACCCTGCTCGATATTTTCACCCCTATTCGGGAGGACTTTGTGAAATAAAAGTTGACAAAACATTTTCAATATCTTTTTCGTGGGCGATAAAAAGGTCGACCAGAGCTGGCTCGAAATGAGTGCCGGAGGATTCTTGGATTATCACCAAAGCCTTTGAATGGGGCATGGGGGTTTTATATGGGCGCTCGCTGGTGAGAGCGTCATAAACATCACAAAGTGCCAAAAGCCGCCCCAGCAGCGGGATATCCTGCCCCGCCAGCCCCAACGGGTAGCCGCCGCCATCCCATTTTTCATGATGATATAGCGCGAAAATCCCAGCATAGTCCAGAAACTCATGCTCGGTGGTGCTTTGTTTGATTTTTTCGATAATGCTATGACCCGCGGTGGTGTGGGTTTTGATATGGTCGAATTCCTCGGGGGTGAGGCGGCCGGGCTTTTTCAGCACCGCATCATCTATGGCGATTTTGCCCAAATCATGCAGCTGGGATGATTGCAAAACCAAATCAATATCCCAGCTGCCCACCTCCTCGGGATATAGGCCGCTATTTTTTATCGCCGCCAGCAATACCGCCAAATAGGCATTTGCCCGCTCGGTATGGCCGCCGGTGGTGCCATCGCGCCCCTCTAGCATATCGGCCATGGTTTTTAAAATGGCGCGCTGCAATTGCAAAACCGTGGTTTGCAATTTATCCTCCCGCTCGGCCAGTTGGACGACCATGGTATTAAAAGCCCCGGCAAATTCGCCCATAAAATCGATTCGCTGGGTATAATCGCCATTTGCCACCTGCTGGGTTTGCCATGTCAAATGCCTAAGGCTAGCATGCAAAGATTTTAACGAGCCTGCCATAGAATTATCTTTCGGCGGCTGAGGCGAATTCAAATCCCCCTCGGCCAGGGCTTTGGCAAAATTTGCATATTCAAAAAAGCATTTGGCAAAATATACCAAACCCTCGCCAAAATAGGCAAAATCCGGCTCTAGGCTGTCGATATCCAGGGTGGCATTTGTGTTGCCGAAAAAAATATCGCGCAAAAAATCGCTTAAAATTTTCGGGGTGGTTTTTTCCATTTTAATCCTCCTGAGGAGTGCCGATAAAGCGGCAAACCCGGTCGCCCGTAGCCCAGCAGTCCACCTCGCGTACTTTGTAATTTTTCCCAGTGTATGTATTTAAAATCCCCGCCAAAAAGCCCTCGTCATAAATACAAACCACCTCGCCAGTCACAGGCAGGCCGCTGCAATCCAAATCCTCGCCGATTGTTAAAACAATTTCGCCGCTGGTGGTATTATATGCCTCGATTCGCAAAATGCCGACTTTCAGCTCTTTTAGCCGCTCCTGCAATGCCGCAACAAAGCTCTCATATGGCAAAGTCAAATCCAGCGCGTTAGTCGCAAATTCGACCCCCGCCAAATAGCCCGCCCGGCGGAAATAATCATTCGCATTATTCAAACCCATATCCGCGCTCAAAACATCCAGCAAAGTGTATTGCATCAGCCGATACAAAAGCACCGGCATTTCTTCGCCCAGATTTTCGCGACCCTCGCTAATATCGCCTAAATTTTTCCATTCAAAATTCTTTCGGTCTGCATTAAAAAAGTTTGACATAAATACATCCTCCTCTATATGTTTTTATTTACATCTCTTACATAATTTGGAAACAACATTGGGGATTGCTGGCCTGTGGCCAAATTGTTTGCCGCCAAAGAATCGGCATAATCATTGATATGGCCGAGGGTCGGTTTGCCGGGGGCTATATCCTGCGCCATTTTTGCCGCATTTTTCCCGGCATGGCGGCCGAAAACGATTATATCCAGCATGGAATTGCCCATTAGCCGATTGCGGCCATGTATTCCGCCAACAGCCTCGCCCGCGACAAAAAGATTGTGAATTTTTGCCGTATGCCCCGCATCCTCGATTTCGATTCCGCCGTTTTGATAATGAAATGTGGGGTAAACCAAAATCGGGGTTTTGCGCATATCTATTTGATAATTCATAAACATTCTATGCATACCGGGGACAAAACGCTCGATATGCCCCGCGCCATGGATTAGCTCGATTATGGGCGAATCCAGCCAAATGCCTACACCCTCGGCGGTTTTTACCCCCCGCCCGGCGGCGCATTCGCGGATAACAGCAGAGCTGGCCACATCCCGGGTTTCGAGCGGATGGCAAAAAGATTCCCCCGCCGCATTTGCAAATAGCGCGCCTAGCGAGCGCACCTTTTCCGTTACCAGCGCGCCAAAAAGCTGGGCGGGATAGGCCACCCCAGTCGGATGATATTGGATGGTGTCTTGATACAAAAGATTCGCGCCCAGCCGGTATGCCAGCACCAGCCCATCGGCAGTCGCGCCATAATGATTGCTGGTCGGAAAACCCTGATAATGCATCCGCCCCGCCCCCCCGGTGGCAATAATTACCACTTTTGCCCGAGCGATAATAATTTCACCAGTGAGCATATTTTGCAAAACCGCGCCGGCGGCCTGACCTTTATCATCCAAAATAATTTCCAGCGCGGCGGTGTATTCGATAATGGGAATACCCAGCGACCGCACCTCATCACGCAAAACCCGCGTGATTTCCGCCCCGGTATAATCGGCGCAGGCATGCATGCGCTTGCGGGATGTGCCGCCGCCATGGGTCGTCACCATTTCGCCTGATTCATTTTTGTCAAACATTACCCCAAAATTATTTAGCCAGCTAATCGCCCCCGGCCCCTCCATAACGAGGCGGCGCAAAAGCTCCGGCTTTGCGGCAAAATGGCCGCCGCCAAATGCATCCAAATAATGCTGGCCGGGGGAATCATTGGCTTTATCGGCGGCCTGAATGCCGCCCTCGGCCATCATGGAATTTGCATCGCCCATCCGCAGCTTTGTGAAAATCATAACATTTGCCCCGGCGGTTTTTGCCTCAATAGCCGCGCTCGCACCCGCGCCCCCGCCGCCAATAACCAGCACATCGCAATCAAAATCCACCCGCGCCAAATCAATATCCATCCCCAAAAGGCGGCTATTTGAATGGAGCAAATCGCAAAGCTCCTGCGGTGCTTTTTGCCCCGCATTCGGCCCTAGTTTAATCGTATCAAAACCCTCATCCCGATAATCGGGGTGATATTTCGCCAAAATATCGGCTTTTTCATCGGCGGTCATTCGCGCCGGCTCATTGGCCATTCGCGCCTTTCGGCTGGCCTCCACCAGTTTTATGCTATCTATCATATATTCTGGATACACGCCAAAAACCCCCTATTTTTCAATATCCCGCGCATTATATAGCTCGCGCATTTGGTCAATACTATTTGCCATAACTTCGCTAATCTGCTCATTAAATTTCCCGGCGGCGATGTCGGCGGCGCGCTCCTCGGTATGGGCGGATTTTGGCATAATATATTTGCCGGTTAGCCGCCGCGCCAAAAGCCCCACCAAGGGATGGGAAATCCCAGCAGGACACCGCGCCGCGCATATGCCGCAACCCACGCAATCAAAGCTTTCATGGGCGCATGCCTCTAAATCATTGCGTTTTGCATAGGCGATATATTGCATCACGCCCAGCTGGCGCGAGCATGATTTTGTGCAGGATGCGCAGCCCACACAGGCGAAAATTTCGGGAAAAAGCCCCATCATCACCGAGGGTGCGGCGGTCAAATCCTCGATAGCATAATCCTTTCGCGCCAGCGGGAAAAATGGCAGCGTCGCAATATGCATCCCCTCCGCCACCTGCTGCTGGCATGCCAAAACAAAATGCAGCTGATTATGCCCCGCTACCCGGTAAATCGTGGCGCATGCCCCGCAAAACCCATGCCGGCAGCCGCATCCCCGCACCAAAGCAAACCCGGCATATTCCATGGCGGTCATTATGGTCAAATCTCCGGGAACAACATATTTTTTGCCATCAAAGAAAACATTTACCATATTTTCCATTATTTACCTCCTAATACTCTGTCGGCATATTGTCTAATTCATCACAACGAAAAACCGGCCCATCTATGCAAACGTATTTTGAGCCGATATTGCACCGCCCGCATTTGCCTATCCCGCATTTCATCCGCAGCTCTAGGGTGGTGAAAACCTGCTCTTTGGCAAAGCCTTGTTTTTGCAGGGATTCCAGCGCGTATTTTATCATTATCGGCGGGCCGCAAATCAGCGCGGTTTTGTTATTATCAAATCCAATTTCTTCCAAATAGGCAGGAACAAAGCCCACATGGCCGCCCCAGCCATCCTCCGCCCGGTCGATAGTGGTAAAAACCCGCGCTTTATCCGGCCAATCGCTCTCAATCTCGCGGCGAAAAACCAAATCCGCCGCCGACCGCGCGCCATATACAATATCCACAGCCCCATAATCATCGGGATTGTCAAAAACATATCGAATAACCGAGCGCAAAGGAGCGAGGCCAATGCCCCCCGCAATAAAAAGCAAATCGCGCCCCCGCAAATCTTCATTGACAGGGAAGGGCTTGCCATATGGCCCGCGCATGGTAATTTCTGCCCCCGATTCCAATTTATGTAAATAATTCGTCAGCACCCCAACGGCCTTTATCGAAAATTCCATATTCTGGGTATTTGTCGGGGATGAGCAAATAGAAAACATCGCCTCGCCAATGCCGGGAATGCCCAGCATTGCGCATTGTCCGGGCATATGGTCAAAGGGCTTTGGGCAATCTCGCCCAATTACCGTGAAAGTTTTAACATCCCCGGTTTCTTGGCGGATATCCGCGATTTTCCCCACATGGGGAATCAGCAAATCCTGGCTACACATGGCTATCCACCCCCAAAGTTTTGATAATGCGCACAATGCTCAATCCCGCCGGGCAAGCCGCGCATCGGCCGCAACCCACACAGCCAAAATGCCCAAAATTTTCCAAATGATATATCAATTTATGCATAAATCGCTGGCGAAACCGCTCTTTTTGGGTATGGCGGATATTGCCATGAGCCATCAAAGTGAAATCCGAATACATGCAGGAATCCCATGTGCGATGCCGCCGCTGACAACCGCCCCCGGCAAAATCCGCAATATCATAGCATTGGCAGGTAGGACAAGCATATGTACAAGCCCCGCATGCCAAACACCCGCGATACAGCTCATCCCAAGCGGGCGAATCAAACAATTCCAGCAGTCTATCCGGCATAAACCCGCCCAAAGGCAGTTTTGAATTTGCCAACCCGGCAATCTTCCCCCGAATCTCGCGTTGATACGATTCAACGGCATCATCCTCAACAAGAGCCATCCATTCGCATTTATTCGTGATATTCGTGGTTGTAAAAATCCCTTTTTCCGTAATCCCCCGCCAATAAACCCATCCATCAATCACCCAAACGGAAATATCCCCTCCGGGCTCGGCGGCATCTATGGCAAAAGGCTTGCAAAAGCAGGTATTATCAGGCTCGCCGCAGGCCAGCCCAATAATCACGGCATTTTCCCGCCGCGCCTGATAAAATCGATCCACAGGCTCTTTCAAATAAACCGCATCCAGCACCGAAATCGCGGCAATATCGCACCCGCGCGCCCCAAAAACCACAAAAGGCGCATCCACCAGCGGCGCGGCCGCTATCTCAATCCCATCAGCCCCAACCCCAGCAACATACAAATCCTCATATTGCGGCAAAAAAAGCCCCTTGGCCGACATTGCGGTTTTCCTATCAAAATCCACCGCCACCCCCGGCGTCCAAGCCGCAAAACCAGCCGCCGCCCCACAAACCGGCGCAAACACGGACATCTCCCCAGCCAAAGCCCCCAAAACCTCATCCAACCGCCCAATCTCAAATTTCAACAAATCGCAACCCCCCCATATCACAAATCTTCCAGACACGGAATATCCTCAATAAATTCAGCTCGCAGCCCCAGCTTTTCAAAATATCTGCACATCGCCATGCAGGCATATTTTTCGGATGAATAATGCGTTGCGCCTAAAAGATTTACATTATTTTCCTTTTCCAGCTGATGAACAGCGGCAGAGTATGCATTATTCACCGCAACGCCCGATACAAGCACATTAACGCCATTTTCAATCAATTCATTCACAACACCCAAATCATTTCCGCCGCCCGCGCAAATACCAATCCTATTATTAAAAATCGCGCTATCCCCATATTGATACAGCTTGGTTTTATGCCCTACTATTTGTGCAATTTTATCATTTAATTCATGCACATCTTTGCAATCCGTCTTTCCGATTACCGCGCATAATGCGCCACAATGCAGATTAAAAGCCCTTTCAATCTCCACCCCCAGCGCATCCGCCAAAGTCTTGCTTGTAGAATATTCGCCAAAGTTGTCCAAAGGAAGATGAAAATTAAATAACGAAACCCTCCGCTCTTTTAACCTCTCCAGCAACTCCACATTCATTTGATAAAACGCTATATTAGGGTCTTTGCTCAAATCCCAAATCAGCGGGTGGTGCAAAAACAGCATTGCATCCGATACATCATCCTCCAAAATCTTAGTCAAAATTTTATCAGAAGGAAATACGGCAGTATACACCCTATTTACCTCATCCGCAAAATCGCACAACAAACCCATGCTACGCCGCATAAAATTATCGCAAATATACGCCTCGACAGATGCATCATAACAACTTTTATCCTCAAACCAATCCTCAGTAATTTCAGAATTAACAAAATCCCGCTCTAATTGATTATACAAATCCACAGCTCTCATTTCGCAACCTCCTAGCGCAAAATCCCAGCAAATAGCAGACACTCGCGATACGTAGGGGCGGCCACCGGCCGCCTATATTAGCCCACGAAGCAACTCAACGACCCCTGCAATATCGTTTTTCGCCATTTCATACACTCTATCCAAATTGATATCTTCATAAGAATGAAAGAGGCGATTTCGCAATCCAATCAAACTATGCCATTCATCGCTGGGATACATTTCCATAAAACCGCCACTAAGCGAATTCGCTTTTTCGCCCAACTGCCCCAGCGCATACAAAATAGCATCCTGCATATCAATATCCGAAACAAACAGCTCATGGGACAATCCGTCCATCCTCTTTGCCACTCTATTGGCAAACTCCAGCATGCCCTTGAGAATTCGTTTGTCCTTATCGTTCATAAATCGTAACCCCCTCGCGCAATATTGCCGAGTATGTCTGTGATGGATTTACAACCTCTGATAGCTCAAATATATCCGCTTTAGCCGGAATAATTTTGTCGATTTTATATATCGCGCTAAACAAATGTTTGCCTTTTAGTTTGCCGCCGCTATCTATTATCAAATCCAAATCGCTCGATTCGCCGCAATCCCCCCGCGCATACGAGCCAAAAACGATAATACGCTCCAGCCCAAGCTCCGTTGCGATAGGCGATATCAAATTTTTCAATTCATCAAGAGATAGCATTTTGATACTCCTTTCACAATCACAAAATCCCAGTAGGGTCGTAATCGTCTTTTTCAAAACTGGTCAGGGGGCTTTGGGCGGCGGGGTCTGCCCCCGCCTGATATTCGCCATATAGCTCGTTTATATCTTTGATGAATTTGCGGTTTAGTAGGTTTAAATCAATGGCTTGTGGGCAGGCGCGGGTACATTGGCCGCAATCGGTGCATCGCCCGGCCGCGTGGTAGGCGCGAATCAAATGGTATTGCTGCTCCTCAAAGCTGCTGGGATTGGCCTTTCCGGCGGCATCATAATGGGGATTGTCAAAAATGCATTTTTTGCAATTGCAGACCGGGCAAACCTGACGGCAGGCATTGCAACGAACACAGCGAGATAATTGCCCCCGCCAAAAATCATGCCTATCGCCGCTATCTAGCCCCTCGATTTCCAAAACCCCCGCAAACCGCGATTTGTCGACATTTCGCGAAGCCAAATCCCCGCCGATTATTTCAGTAAGCCCCGGAAAATCTATTTTTTCACAACCCTGACAGCCTTTATGCATATCTCCCCCGCAACCAATCCCAATTGCGATTATTTTATCAGGGTCTATCAAATTCTCTTTTATCAACTGGTTATAGCTATAAACATCACAAGGTTTCAAAAAAACAAGTGTTTTATCAAATTGTTTAATCGTATCAATCAAATATTTACTCAAATTCGCGCCGCAATTGGAATTATATACCAAATTGGCGGCATCGGCGGCATTGGTAAAAAATCCCACCGCCGCGCTATTGGGAAAATCCCCATCCCGCCATGCCAAAACACAACCAACCCCGCTATTTAGCATTTCGGCGGCGCGAGCGCGCATCTCATTTTGAATCGTCGATAAATCCATCTTTTGCCACCCTCCAATCTGCCAAACGCTGATTTTCCCCAAGCGCGGCCACCTGCTCCACAAATTTCGTCATCACCGACGAAAATTTTGCCCCCTCTGCCGCCGAAACCCATTCCAAATGCACCCTGCCCCGCTCTATTCCAAGAAATTCCAGCATCCTAAAAAACAGGGTAAACCGCCGCCGGGCAAAGAAATTCCCGGTTTCATAATGGCAATCATTCGGATGGCATCCGCAAACAATCACCCCATCAGCCCCCCGCCCAAATGCCCGCAAAACAAACGCCGGGTCGACCCGGCATGAGCAGGGCACGCGAATAATTTTCACATCGGCGGGGTATTGCAGGCGGCTTGTCCCCGCCAAATCCGCCCCCGCATAGCTGCACCAATTACAGCAAAAAGCCACTATTTTCACAATAACCCCTCATTCCCCAAAAGTTTCAAAATTTATCAGCCCACCAGTATCAATGCAATAAACCGCCAAAATCAGCCAATCCGTCGTCCAAAAACTAAATTGCACCACAGCAACCATATTCAAATCCAAAAACTGGCGCACCCCAAACGCGGTATTATGCCCATCCCAGCCATGCCCCAAAATCTTGGCAATCTCGCCATTATCATCCAGTAAAACCGCCTTTAGATACTGAGCCGCCTGCGGATCTAGCTCGGGCGCAGCCATAGTCGCAAACCGAATGCCATTTATTTCCAGCGCGTGATTATATCGGTGGCCGAGATAATGCTGAATCTGCGAATTACCAATAGCCTCGGCGCGCAAATTGGCATCAATCAAAATAAAATCAGACGACTGCTCCGCCCCGCCCCAACTGCTATTTATAAAAATCACATCGCCATTTTCCGTCCGCCACCAATCGGTATTAAACGAGAAAAAATTATAGCTTTCAAACTCATAAATCACGCGGCGGGCTTTTGTGGCCACATCCATCGCCTCCAGCCGCACCGAAAGATTATCCACATTATGCGCAAAAATTAACATACCCGCGCCAGCATGAAAAACAGGCGCGCCATAATAAACCCCCGAATCCACCAGCTCCGCCGCCAAACTCGCAAAACAAAGGCGATAGGTATCAAACCGCCGTTCCTCCCAATCCCCGCTTTCCCGAGCGACAAACAAATAACGCTCATCCATACCCGCTATCACAAAATCCCCATATCCCGGCATTTGCACCAATTCGCCGCCGGCAATATCATCCAAAGGCAACCGAAAAAGCCCGCCATAATATGCAATAAAAATATGCTCGCCAGTTCTAGCCCAACTAGACGAAACAGGCGAATTTTCATGCAACACAACCCGAGCTTCCGGCGGCGCAGTAGGCAGATCGGAA
>Ga0209755_10001995_pt1 | contig 29270 bp, 28 predicted proteins | sample TergutCo191P1_FD_187301 | JGI IMG/M metagenome (GOLD analysis project Ga0209755, IMG submission 187301) | Cornitermes sp. P1 segment gut microbial communities from Petit-Saut dam, French Guiana - Co191P1 (SPAdes) (version 2) | ecosystem: Host-associated > Arthropoda: Insects > Digestive system...
ATACAGAAACAACAAACGAAGATGGAAAAGAACGCAGTACAATTATTTATGTTGATGATGTAAGTACCAGTCTAATTACGCTTAAAAGAAGGCTTTCCGGGAAGTATGAGGTATATCCTGCGGAATCCTCCGAAGTTTTATTTAAAACGCTCAAACTGGTTACGCCTGACATAATATTATTAGATGTAAATATGCCCGAGGTTGACGGTTATGAAGTTATTAAAAATTTAAAAGAAAATATACATTACGCGAATATACCTGTTATTTTCTTTACGAGCAATAACGACAGAGAAAGCGTGCTTAAAGGTCTCTCGCTTGGCGCGGTAGATTATATAATCAAACCGTTTGAAACAAATAACCTTGTTGAATGTATCGAAAAAAATATAACAGCAAGCAGATCGGAAAAAGAAAATGAAGACGACGGAAGACCGCGCATTCTTGCCATTGACGATGTTGTCAGCATTTTAAAAACAATAAAAGCCGCTTTGCACGCCAATTATAAAGTACATACAATAAACAGACCGGACGCTGTCTTGAACTTCCTGAAATTAAGAAAACCCGATTTAATTCTTTTGGATTATTTGATGCCTGTTTATAACGGCTTCGAACTTATACCCATGATACGCGAACTGCCGGGATACGAAGAAACGCCGATCATTATGCTGACATCAGAAGGAACAATTACCAACATCAAAGAAGCCATTTCCCTGGGCGCTTGCGATTTTATTGTAAAACCCTTTAAGGAAAGCGAACTAATCGAAAAAGTTGACAAGCATATCAAAGTAAAAAACAGTTGAGCCTAATTTAAAAATCCAAATTTTATTAATGAAACATAAATTAAAATCATTTGACATAGAGTAAAATACGTCTTTATCTAACTATTTTATTTCGATGATTTACTTTTTACATTATGGTTTTTTTCAGTATCTTGCTTTCCTAAAAAATATGCACGTTCAATAAGATAAGTTACAGCGCATACAGCGTTATCATTTTTTTTAAATACTTTTTCTCCAATTTTCCATAGTTTTTCCACAGTTTCAGATGTATCAATTGTTTTTTTTAATTTTTCAATTTCCATATCAATATTTCTTCCATTTCCTGTCAATTTCTCTGCCGTAGTGCGAAACAAGTTTTTTAACAGTCTCTTTCTGTTTCTTATCGTCAATAAAATTGTCAATCATCATATTGGCAAATTCGGATAATAAGTTAATATAAGCGTTAATGCTCTTTGTTACATCCTCAAAGTAAAAACCTATTTTTTTATTTGCCGCTTTCGGGTCATAAGTAATGCCGTTATCGACAGAAAAAGCGTTTGATAATCCCGCATAACTGGACATCATATAGTATTTATAAAGTCTTTTTTCTTTAGCAAGCCTTACAAACTTAATAAATGTTTTTTTACCTTTCATGTTTTTAGCGAAACATAAGTCATTGCTTTCAAAATCCCTGCCGTATTTTTTGGCAAATTTTTCTTTTTCTTCTTTAGTTAATTTAACGCCAGTCAATTTATTTTTCTGTACCGTTTCATATTCATTAAACAGTTTGGCTTCTTCCTCTGTACCTTTAACGATATAACTGGCGATAATATAATTTTCATAAATGCTGTGCCAGAGTAAAAATGAATTCATCATCGAGCCGTTATCAAGAAGACCGAACATATCAATAAAAGTCTGCAATGATTTATTATACAATTTATTACAAGCAGTTATTCTTTGTTTAATCGTATCTTTGTCTTTTTTGTTTTCTAAAGATTGCTTAATAAAACCGTTTATATCTTGTAAAATTAAGAATAAGAAAGACAACTGCTGTGTCATAATGGTAAATTTTCCCTTAATAGCAGTATTATTGCTTTCCCTATTGTTCCAAAAATCTTTTATGCTGGTTTCCAGTTTTTCACCATTAAGATAAGCATTTAAGCCCTTAGAAAATTCTTTACCATCCTTTATCTTTATTGTTTCTTTCAATATCTCATTAATCATTATTTCCCCCTGTATGAGTTATAATATCATAAATAACTTAGAAGGGGGAAGTCTCCCCCTACGCTCCATCTGCCTACTAAAAGCAAATTTATTGAAAATAAATCATTATTTTTTTTGCTTTTAGCGGTCAGATTACGCTACCCCCTCAACGGAGGCAAGCCCCCGTAACGCCCCCTTGTAGTGTTAAGTTTATTACAATAATAAATCCTCTATTCGCAAAGACGCTTTTGGCACGATTTTTGCGGAGACAAAAATCGCGCCAACCCATCAAACATTCTGTCTGATGGGTCAGGGCAGTTAGATAGAATAAGAAAAGCAAAATAATGATGCCCCTTCATATAAATGATGACATATCCTTCTTTCAAGAACTATGTCAATGGTTATATTTATTGTTCTTCCGTCAAATAACTGAATAGGAATAATTATGCTTCCTGTTAATTCACTCTTTTTTCCTGTATCTGTAAAAGGTCATTGGAAAGAATTTTTTCTATCCGGTCAAGTTCTTCCGCAGAAAGCGGCGGATGTGACAGAGCGGAGAGATTCTCCTTAAGCTGGGATGAAGAACTTGCGCCGATTAATACTGAAGTATTGCGGCTGTCGCGGAGAATCCACAGGATCGCCAGCGCGGAGAGAGATATTCCGCTTTCCCTTGCGATGTCATTCAAGGCGTTTAGTTTATCAAGAAGCTGAGGCGTAATAGATGATGATTTGAGAAAAACATCCCTAGATGCACGGGAACCTGCCGGAACAGCGCCGTCCAGGTACCTTCCGCTCAAAAGACCCTGCGCAAGGGGTGAAAAACAAATACATCCTGTTCCTTCTCTGTCCAGCAAATCAAGCAGTCCTTCTTCGATCCAGCGGTTCAGCATGGAATAGCTTGCCTGATGTATCAGACAATGTACGCCCAAAGCGTTCAGCATTGAAATCGCCCGCGCGCTTTGTTCGGCATTATAATTGGAAATACCGATATACAATGCCTTGCCCTCGCGCACAATATCAACAAGGGCTGCCATAGTTTCTTCTATCGGAGTATCCGGATCAGGGCGGTGATGATAAAAAATATCAACATAATCAAGCCCCATCCTTTTAAGGCTTGCATCCAGGCTGGCGATGAGGTACTTTCTGCTGCCCCATTCTCCGTAAGGTCCAGGCCACATATCAAAACCGGCTTTGGTTGACACAATAATTTCATCCCGGTAGGGTTTTAAATTTTCTTTGAGAATTCTGCCAAAGGTTATTTCGGCAGAACCAGGCGGCGGTCCGTAATTGTTGGCAAGATCAAAATGGCATATACCTGCATCAAACGCATTTAAAACCGTCTCCCGTCCTGTTTCATAACAGTCAACGCCGCCGAAATTATGCCAGAGCCCGAGTGAAATCTCAGGCAGTTTCAGACCGCTTTTTCCGCACCTGCGGTACTTCATTATCTCATAACGGTTTTCTTTCGCTGTGTATACCATATTTGCCTCCATAACCTGATTATATACCGGAGCGCAAGAAAAATTAATACCGGTAATTTAAGCCAAACCCGAAACCCCAGGGAAAACCAGTATTTGTGATAACGCTGGAAAATTTCCACGCACCCCAGACAGACGGTTCCAAAAACAGAGGATTGTTTTTTACGGGGATGATCGACGACAGCAGGCTTACCCTCAATACAAGAGACTGAGCAAGGCGTATATTGTCAAATTCAATCCCTTCGGCGTTTGGATGTCCGTTACTGTCATATATTACGCTTCTTAAAGAAAGAAAGCCTGAGAGCCGGTTAAAATAAATATGTGAGAGGTTATTTTGTATCTCAAAAGAAAAAAGCCCAACCGACATTTCGCTTCCGGAAATCCATGTAAGGTTAAGTCCGCGCGGAAGGGAATATTCCCTTGATGCAGCCCTTGCGAATACAGGCTGCCCGTACTTGCGTGATACGCCGTAAAGATTCATCGCGGTTTTATCATAAGCGCCGTAAAGAGCAAGACTTATGGGAAAACGGGTTTCCCTGTTTACCCGGAAAATGCCTTCAAGACGCGGAGCGAAAATTTCTGTAATACTTGTTCCTCTGAGGTTTATGGATAAACCTGTTCCAAATAAATCTATCTGCCGGCGAAGCTGATTCGAAAAAGAGAGAGAAGTTGAATAATAAAAAGAACTGTTCCTCTCTTCCCATTCGTAGGCGTTTTTGCCGCCGTTGAAACCTGCAATACGGACATAACCTGCGCCAAGGGCAATTCCGCAAAAATACCGTCCCGGATACATGGATAAACTGCCGTTTAATGCCGCTCTTGTTTCACGGTACGGCTCATTTACAAAATCTGATACCACCATATCGGAAAATTCCGCAGTCAGGGGAAACCCGGGAATAGTCGTCTGCCATGTAAAATTTTCTACCATAAACATCCGATAGGTTATATCCGCATACGCCGTAACCATTATAAGATGTCTGTCTGAGGGATCCATCATTACAGAAAAAAATCCCGCGCCGTCAAGGTTAAAATTAAAATTATAAAAGTCAAGAGAAAACCTTAAAAGAGGAACAGGCAGCCAGAATTTAAAAGGGTTCAAATATTTAAAGCTCGTGTACAGTTTTGATTCAATTTTATCAGGCTGCTCAAACAGCGCAGCATTTTGCGCGTTCGGCACGGCAGCCCCGTAATTTTGTTTATTCAGTTCTGTCAGATGTAAATCAATTTTATTCCCGGAGATAGAATCAATATTTTCGGGAAAACGCAAAAAGCCGTCTCCGGAAAAAAAAGCTCCCCTGTAATAAATACTGCCGTCTGCATAAACAGGATTAAAGACACCTCCTGAAAAATCCCGGCTGCTTAATACAGCCTGCATTGTTTCAAGATCAATAATCCCGAGTTTGTACATCCGGTCGTCCGCGTTATGGCTGAAAAAAAGTTTCCCTCCCGATACTCCCAAATTACGCATATAAAGCTCTGTAAATCCTTCTATGCGGTATAAATTTCCTGAAACAAAATTGTAAAGCAATAGTTCCCGCACGCCTTCCCGCGCCGCGATAAATACAATCCGCTCATTATCTACAGCCTGCGGTCCTGAAAATAAAAGTCCTTCGTTCCCGCGGAAAAGAATTTCCCTTCTGCCGTAAAAATCTTCGTATACAATACACGTATTATGCAATTCGGAACTTATCCCTATAACCCCGTCGCGGAAGTATCTTGCCTTGTATAACCCCTGAATGGTTCTTCCCGTTCTTCGCCCTGATAATACATCAAATTCTGTTACGGCAGCATTGTACCGTTCGCCCGTTATGTGATAACCGGAAACAAGCAAGGCTGTCCCGCCTTTACTCACATCAATATCGTATGAATGAAATGAATCGGTATTAAAAACGCTTTTCCTGCCTGTCCTGACGTCAAAAACGCGGATTTTTTCTTCCGTACTGTCAAGCGCGTAGACATTGTTTTTTCCAGCCGCCAGAGCGGAAATTGCATTTCTTCTTTTGCTGAAAAAATGCCGCTCTTCAGGAAACAGCTCGTCATGATTCTCTTCAAGATTTTCCAAAACATACGAAGATTTGAAAAAATTCCACTCGTCAATAAAATCCGCGCCGTATACATCTTTAAAAATGCGGTAAAAACCGGACCTGTATACAAAAAGAGAAATACGCGCGCTTCTTCCCATTCCATGCCAGAGTTCGGCGTATTTTTCCATACCGTATTTCTGTATAAGCCATGCCGAAAAAAGCCCGCCGTATTCATACCAGTTGCCTCCCTGCCCTGAATAATCGTAAACGCCTGAAACCTGAAAAGGAGACGGAAATTTATTTTCATGGGCAGCTTGCTTAAGTTTTTGTTTAACAAGCGGATCGTTTGCCCTGCCAAAACCTGAAAGACTTTCAAAACTAACAGTCACTCCTTCTACCATAAATAACGGAGCGTTTAAATAAGCGGGAGTAACCCAATTGCCGAAAACCCTGTGAAAAATACGAAAAAACGGTCCTCTTGTATTCAGGGAAAAAGCGTGAACCAGTTCATGAATAAAAAGACCTTTCAGGCTGTCTTCATAAACCGTCCATTCCAAATCCATGGGCGTATCGTAAAGTAAAATATGAGGGCTGGAAATTGAATTGTAATAACCGTTGAACAAATCAGTATGAGGAACAAAAGTAACGGGTATACGGACAGGAAGATCGATATTTAACAGTAAATTCACCTGCTCATAAATACGGTCGGCATAAGAAGCGAGCAGGCGGGCGGACGGTTCCGATTCCGAAGGGAAAATAATATCAAAGCGCTCTGTCTTGATGACGCGCAAAGATGCAAAAGGTTTAAAAAGCTGGGCTGAGGCAGGAAACGAAACCCAAATAAACAGAAAAAATAATAGAAAATGAAACCTGCGCCTCATGAAAAAATAATAATGAAATCCATGATGACTGTCACCGCTTTGTTATGATACAATCCTCATGTAAGAGGTTTTAAATGGCTTTAAACTGCGGCATATTGGGGCTGCCCAATGTGGGAAAATCTACAATTTTTTCAGCATTATGCGGCATCCCTGCCGAAGCGGCGAATTATCCCTTCAGCACTGTCAAGGCAAACATGGGAATAATCAATGTTCCTGATCCAAGACTGGATAAATTGACGGCTATTTTTTTACCCGAAAAGACAATTCCCGCGACTGTGGAATTTGCCGACATTGCAGGACTTGTAAAAGGCGCATCCAGGGGAGAGGGACTGGGAAATCAATTTCTTTCACATATCCGAGACGCGGCTGTTTACGCGCACATTGTCCGCTGTTTTGAAAACAGCGATGTAATTCATGTTAATGAAAAAATCGATCCTGCTTCCGACATCGAAACAATTGATATTGAGCTGGCTCTTGCCGATATGCAGACGCTTGCGAAAAGGCGTGAACGCGCAGAGAAAACCTTAAAAAATCCGAACGAAAAAAAGGCAAGCGAATTTGTTCTTTCCATCCTTAACGAAAAAATAAATCCCGCGCTTGAAAACGCGCAGCCCATCCGTTCGCTCGGCTTAAACGATGAAGAAAAAGCCGCTGTTTACGACTGTCATTTTATCACAGCCAAACCTCAGATTTATGTGTGCAATGTCGATGAAGAGGGAATAAAATCCGGCAACGCCTACACTGAAAAGGTGATAAAACGAGCGCAAAGCGAAGGAACGGAAGCTGTCTGTATCTGCGGAAAATTTGAAGCCGATCTCTGTGGTATAGAGAATCCAGAAGAAAAAAAAGCCTTCCTTGACGATTTAGGTCTTGCAGAAACAGGGCTTTCCTCGCTGATTCACAGCGTTTACAAACTGTTAGGTTTAAGAACTTTTTTCACCACGGGAAAAGACGAGTGCCGCGCATGGACATTTCACGCGGGAGATACCGCTCCAAAAGCCGCAGGAGTTATTCATACCGATTTTGAAAAAGGTTTTATCAAGGCTGAAGTCTACACCTGCGATGATATTTTTAATTTCGGCACAGAAGCGAAAATCAAGGAAGCCGGAAAGTATCGTCTTGAAGGCAGGGATTATATTGTCAGGGACGGAGATGTGATGTTTTTTAAATTTAATATTTAAAAGAGAAAAAATTATGAAAAAGACATTATTTTTTATCCTGACTCTTTTTATTGCTGCAAATATTTTCGGGCAGAATGAATCAATATTAATTTATGAATTTGACAAGACATGGGGTACAAACCAGTTTGCAATATACGCGAGGATTTCTGAATCCAATTTAATTACAGGCTTTACAATAGCGGACGGAAGAGAATCATTAACTCCTTTCAGAATAGAAATAAACCTGGAAAGTTTTGAAAATTTCAGAAATGCGTTAAATAAATTCATTGAATGGGACGAGCTTGCCGTAAATAACGGCATGGATTCATTCCAGAAAGAGATTCCTTTTACTGTTGCGTCACGCAATGTATTGTGGTCTGCGCTTCCAGGAAATGTTTATTTAATGAAAGAAAGAGAAATGGTTATAAACTTTATTTTCAGATGGTCGCATACAAATGCGGAATTCGCAAGAAGTCAGATGGAAATAAGCTCAAACACAGTCAATTCGCTCGCAGGAAACAACAGCTTCATGTTTTCAAGAAACGGCATAAATACTGACGAAGTAAAATTAATGTTCGAAAACCTGACTGATGAAAATATTCAGAATAAAATTCAAAGCGAACGCTCGGCGGATACGGAAATGAAAAGGCAGCGAACGATTCAGGAAGAGCTTTTCAGATAGCCGTTTCGCAATAACACTTCAGTGACTACCGCAATACCCGCACGCTTATACCGCCGATCATTGAGCGTTCTGCGGCTGCCTCTCCTGTATATTCGACATTTACCCGCGCTGATGAAACGCCCTGCCCCAGACGGAACGGGGCGCGGCAATAAACCATATTTTCCCAGCGAAGATTTCCTTCAATAATTAATACATAATCTCCTGCCGGAACAGATGCGCCCCGGATGTCTGTACCGTCCCATACATAGGTAAGCACGCCTGTCCTTGGAGTAGCGCCGCTTACAGTGTCAATCATTTCGTGAGGCACTTCAGAAAGCCCTGATTGCTTTACCCAGACCGGAATTGAAGTTGGTCTGCGGCTCCAGCCGCCATTGGCTGTCCAGCGGGTAGCATAAAGGGTTTTAACAAACTGTCCCTGAGAATTTTCGATCCAGACAGCGAATTGATTGCTTGCAGATCCGCTCTGACGCGCGAAATTAAATGTCACTTCCGCCGCATTTTGCTGCGCCGCCGCATTTATTACAGCAATACTCGTTATTATTAAAATAAAAATAAGTTTTTTCATAATATCTCCAAACATGATTATTCAGTGTCTGTCCATAAGGCGCGTCAACTTCGTTGACAAAGTTACTTAATGGACCTTAGTCAAGAATATCATAATTTTTAATTTATTGGAATATGGTTACGAAATAGGGAAAGGGATTTGATTAGAGTGCAGTCTTTTATATGATTTTAAAAATTTGCCGGATTGCGTTATTTGCATTAACTGTGCCTGAAATCAAAGGGCGTTGTATTTCCATTCTCTAATTCTGCATAAAAACATACTATGGTTATTTTCTTATAAATTAAAGCGTAATTTTAATAAAACGCCAGTTTTTTCGTAATTTGAAACATTGAACAAAACGTCATAAACAAGCGGTCGTTTGTTTTGACCGGAGGAAGATTTATGAAAAACAAAGCAAAGATGTTCGGGATTATCGCTCTTGCGGCGGTAATCGCTCTTTTTACGGCAGCCTGCGACAATAGCGGTGGTGGCGGCGGCAGCGAACCTGGCACCCCATGTCTCCTCTTTACGCTGATAAACGGCAACACCACTTACAGTGTCGCGATGGGCACAGCAACCGCAACGGAAATAGTAATCCCCGCAGCTTATGAAGGCTTACCCGTAACCGCGATAGCGGAAGATGGCTTCAATGCCGATACATATCCCGCCGCAGCCAATATAACAAGCATAACAATCACCAATAGCGTTACTACTATCGGAGGGATGGCGTTCCGAAACTGGACTGTATCCCAGACAATAACCGTCCAGGGCAAAGCCAATCAAACTGCGGCAGACACGGCATGGGGTTCTGACTGGCGGAGCTTTTGCAACGCAAATATCACATATCAGCCGTAGACTAACGGACGTCCCTGCGAAGCAAAGGGACGCCCCTGCGGTGCAAAAGCTATAGCTTCTGAAACGGAAATTTCAGCTTTTTGAGCGAAAATACAGAAAAACAGGACAAAACCTGTAAATTTTAACAAATAGGAGACAAACATGAGTACAGACTGGCTGCTGTCATCGCGGAACGAACAACTTTCAATGGGACAGAACTGGGTTAGCATACTCTTTAGCAAAGGACAGGCTTGGGGGTACCAAACGCCGCAGAGACGCGGCTTGAAACACTGGTAGAACAAGCCCTGGACGCTCTGCGCGATGCTCAGTCATCGGCGCGCAATGTTGTTCTCAACCAGAAGATGCGCACAGCCTTCGGCGAATTTACAGACCACATGCGCGATTTAAGACGCAGGCACTTTTTTATGCCACCCCTGATCGAGGCAGACTTGGTATCCCTTGGCATGAGGCTCCCCGATACAATCTTAATTCCCATATGACCTCCCACAAGCATCGTAACAGCTGAGATCACCTACCCTCATAAAAACGCGCTTTCTCTTTTTGTTACTCCTGTTTCAGGTCACCGCTACGATGATCGCGCTGACTGGGGCTTCCGCATATACTTCGGCGTACTGCCGCAACACGCAGGCGACATCACAGAAGAAATGATGATAGAACGCCAGTACCTTCGTCGCACTCCTCAAAACCCCGAAGAACTGACAGCAAGCCATTTCACTCGCCGCAAAAGAGACCTAATCGAATTTCCCTATGATAACTCCGGCAAGCAGTGTTTCATCTGCGTCCGCTACGAAAACTCCAAAGGCGACAAAGAACCCTGGGGTCCCATGACTTCCTCGTTTAGCCCGTGATTGAAATAAAATTGTATAAATAATATTTTACAAACCGCCGTATAATTTTGTACGGCTGTTTTTTATGCGGTATAAAAAAACAGTGTAAGCCCGTACTTCGTATAACGAATGTTAGGCGAAACGCCAGAAAATAAATATTATTACGGATTAAATATTATTGTCTTATTATTCATAATGAGTCCACATTCTAATGATTTTAACAATATTTTCATTTTTATATATCTGATAAATTAATCTATGTTGTATATTTATTCGTCTTGAGTATGTACCAGATAAATCACCAATTAATTTCTCATATGGCGGTGGATTTTGATATGGATTGTTTTGTAATATATTGATAATTTTTTGGATATTGTTTTTTTATCCTGCTTTACATGCCTTTTTTGCATCTTTTTGTGCTTGTGATGAATATATAATTTTATACATTTACCATTCTAATGTTGTTGAACAGTTTTCAATTTTTTCATTCATACCTTGAATAATTGATTCTTTCATACCAGGAATTGATGTTAAATATAAGGTTTCCTCTATTGAACGCCAAACTTCTTCTGAAATTAATACCGCTGAATGGTTTTCTCCAGTAATAATCATTGGTTCATATGTATTCTGGACTTCATCTAAAATAATATCCAGTTTTTCCTTTGCTTTATTTACACTTAAAATCGTCATTTTTTCCTCCAAAAATATAGCATAGTAAGTATATATTATAAAAATAGAATTATCAATATAAATTATGTAAATTCTGGCGCATCGCCTAACAAACGGTAACTGCGCCTGTCCGCTTCGCAGTTACCTGAAACGAAAGACGCTGATTAGCGGTTAACAGAAAAAAAGAAGCCTGACCACATTAGCTTGCTAACAAGCAGTGGTCAGGCGCCTTTCCGAGAGACGCCACCCGGCGTCTGTATTTCAGAAGCCGGGTGTTTCTGCAATAAACTATTGCAAAAGCTGAAGAACCGATTGACCTCTTTGATTGGCCTGCGCCAGCATAGCGGTGCCTGACTGTGTAAGGATCATGTTCTTTGTGTAAGTGACCGTCTCATTCGCCATGTTTGTGTCACGGATGCGGGCTTCGGATGCCTGTAAATTTTCAGCTCCGATGTCCAATCCGCGGACTGCATGCTCAAGGCGGTTCTGGTAGGCGCCAAGATCAGCTCTTTGTTTGCTGACAATCTTTAAAGCCCTGTCGAGAGTTCCAATGGCACGGTTGGCGCTGTCCGGTGCGGACAGTGAAATAAAGGTTTCGTCACCGACATTGCGGATACCAAGACCCTTTGATGTCATTGTGCCGATAAACACCTGTTCACGCTGATCCATGTTTGCACCAATATGGAGCCACATGGAGGCGGTAACCACATTTTCGCCGATTGGCCTGCCGAAGCGGCCTGTTATCAGATTCATCCCGTTGAACTGAGCGTGTGATGCGATCCTGTCGATTTCGTCTACCAATGCTGAAACTTCGACCTGGATGTACAATCTGTCCTCTTCGGTATAAATACCGTTCGAGGCCTGCACCGCCAATTCCCGGAGACGCTGAAGAATATCCTGGGATTCCTGCAGGTAGCCTTCTGTAGTCTGAATGAATGAAATACCATTCTGGGCATTCTGTGATGCCTGATTCAAACCGCGAATTTGCGACCGCATCTTTTCAGATACTGCAAGACCCGAAGCATCATCACCGGCGCGATTGATGCGCAGTCCGCTCGACAATTTCTCCATGCTTTTATCCAGGTACGTCTGGGTAACTTTAAGGGACCTGTCGGCAAACATTGCACTTAAGTTGTGATTGATAATCATATACTCACTCCTTTGGCTTTTCCGTAAATAAATAAACAGAATGTTTTTTATTTACGCGGCTTCCGTGCCGTGATAAAAATCCCGGAACATTTATTCCTCAGGGATTTTTATCATAAAAAACCGCTTTGCGGTTTTTTATTCGAGCTTCCAAAAAAGGAAAAACTCATTTTCTGTTTTCAGATATTCGTGTAACACACAAATATCCATGTGCCATACGGTTTTCAAAGAAAACCGCAAGAACCCCCGACCCACCGTTCCCGGAAGGGTGAGGATACCCGGAAAAATCACGGAACCCAACGGGCGCATAATTTACCGGGAAGGGAAATATCAATAAAAACCTTGGAATAAAATCTTTATCAGTATTTTCCCGTTTCACTTAAAATATCGGATTTAAAAAAAATTGCTTTAGGAAAATAAAGAATAAAAGCTATGGAAAGACAACACATTTCATATTAAAATTAACCCATGGACAATCTTCTCTCTTCACAGGTAGATATAATCCGCGAGGTTTTCCATTATCAGAACCGGTTTGAAGGATCTATACTTGTTTTTAAAATTGATTATCCGGTAACTGAAGATCCCGGATTTCCGGGACTTGTGAAGGATCTGGCTTTGCTTGCGAAAACCGGATTCAAGGTAATAATCGTCCCGGGAGTAAAAGAAAACATAGACGATATATTTAAACAGCATGATATCGATTCTTCATACACCAGCAATATCCAGAAACAGGACTTTCCTGTACGCGTAACAACACAGCAGACAATCCCGTATGTAGAAATGGCGGCTTTTAATGTAGCAAGCCGGTTTATGACATTTCTTTCCGGCAGCAGAGTCGATGCGCTGATTGGAAATTTTGTACGCGCAAGGGGGCTCGGCGTTATAAACGGAATAGATACAGAACACACAGGCACTGTAGATAAAATATACGTCGATTCGCTTAAGAGAGTGTTAAATTTGGGCATGGTGCCCATTCTTCCCTGTATCGGGTGGAGTCCCTCAGGAAAGCCGTACAATGTACCAAGTTATGAAATCGCCCTGACCGTTTCTGAAGCTCTGGGCGCGGCTAAATTGTTTATCCTCTCCATACACAAGGGGATTAGAGCCGAAAACTTCAATTTGCACATAAAAGAAGACAACCGCTTATCATTGATGCGGCGTACATTAAAGGTCGCTTTCAGGAACATCATGGAGAAGATAGAAACAAGACCGGATGGAACCCTTGTACGGCTTACCCCTCAGCAGGTTGAATTGCTTATTACCTTGACTAACGAGGGGAAAGAGGATGAACTTTGTCCCCAAAAGCAGTATATAAGAGAGCTAAAACTTGCCTTAAGAGCCATCAGAGCCGGCGTTCACCGTGTACATATAATTGACGGAAGGGAAGAAGGAGCGGTTCTTAAGGAATTGTTCTCAAATCTCGGTATAGGAACCATGATTTATAACGACGAATATGACTCCATTCGAGCCATTCATTCCAGGGATTTGCCGGATATTCTGCGGTTAATGGAACCGTTAATGCAAAAAGGTATCCTGATCAGGAGAAATCCCGAACAAATTCAGGAGAAAAAGGAAGATTACGCGGTTTTGGAGATTGACGGTTCAATCAGAGCCTGCGGAGCCCTTCATGATTGGGGAGAATCTCAAGGGGAAATTGCGGCTATTGCGACAGATCCTCAATACACAGACCTTGGACTTGGGCGTAAAATTGTAGGTTTTCTTGTTGAAAAAGGGCGAAAAAGCAATATGCGCCGTATTTTCGCGCTTACCACTCAGTCGCAGGACTGGTTCGAATCTCTGGGATTCAGGGAAGCGGCAGTAGAAACCCTGCCTGAACTAAAACGAAAAGCCTATGACCAAAACCGCAACAGCAAGGTTTTTGCGCTGGAACTGTAAAGTAAAATGTCAAGAACAGCTGTCTATTCAGCCATAATTCTCAGAAACCGCCATTCAGGCGAGTCGAACAGCGAAGTTACCCTGCTCACTGCGGAAGAAGGCATAATAAGAGCGACAGTTTTCGGCGGCGCAAAAAGTAAATTACGTTCTCATTCCGCGCCGTATAATTCAGGCAGGGTTTGGATTTACCGTGATAAAGCGAAAGATTACGCTAAATTAAGTGATTTTGACGTCCAGTCATGGCGGCCGGGTCTAAGGGAACTTTATGAGCGAACCATGGCGGCAGGCGCTTTAGCGGAGACGATTCTCTCATCCCTTGGCGGCGGCGGTGAATGGAGAATCGCTCTGCAACTGGCAATATCAAGTATGGATACGCTGGAAAACGCAGATGAAGAATTATGCGAGCGCATTTTGGTTCACTTTTTATGGCGCTGGTCGGATTTTCTGGGAATTCAGCCTCAGGTTAAATGTTGTTCAATCTGCGGGAATGAAACTCAGGAAAGTCCGTTTTGGTTTTCAAGCCCGGAAAACGGTATCTTTTGCCCTGACTGTGTCACAGGAAACGATATCTGTCCCCAAGATCGATCTCTGTCCCAGGGATTAATAAAGCTCAATCCTGGCAGCCGCCGCTGGCTTTCCGCCGTTAAACCGCTGGAACCTTCATTTTTATACCGTTATTCAATGGACAGCAGTTCCTTTAATGAGGCAAAGGCATTTGTTTTTACAGTTTTAGCAGGCGCACTGGGAAAACGACTTGCCAGCTGGGAATGGTGAGAACCAGTGTCCTGTCTTATTCAGTCTGCAAAATAACAAATGCGCTAATTTAAAAACGAAACTACCCCTGTCTCCAGCGAATATTTTGCCGCGGCAAGTCCTACCCTTCCTTCCTCAACCGCTTTTGATATAACTGCGTTGGCTGCTATTTTTGATAATGTATACAATATGTTTTTATTTTCAATTTCTTCCTGATCACAGTTGCAAATATCATTGGGAGAACATTTGCATATTTCATCAATAACAGCCTTCATGCAGGGACTGAACGAGCCGCCGTGTATTGCCGCTTTTACCGCACCGCATTGCTGATGACCCATTACGACGATAAGCGGCGTTTTAAGTATTTCGACTGCATATTCCAAAGAACCCAATCCTATACTGCTGATTACATTTCCGGCGGTACGGATAATGAAAAGGTCTCCAAGCCCTGCGTCGAAAATCAATTCCATTGGAGCGCGCGAATCAGAACAGCCGACAATCGCTGAATAAGGATTCTGCCCTTTTTCAAATAATTTTGTACGCGCCTCGCTGTATAATTTTTGATTTGGCGTACCCGCGACAAAACGGGCATTGCCGTCCTTTAAACATTTCAAAGCCATGTCAGATTTCATGAAAAAAGTATACAAATTTGTACAAATTTTAGCAATTAGAAAATAATTGAGATTAACAGGAAGCAGTGGATTAGTTCATCGGTGAGGGCGGGGTGCGCGTCCAAAATGCCCCACACGATTACCGCGCCGTCATAGCCGTATGGTTTGGCTATGTGGTCTGCGCCCTGTATTTTGAAGTCGACCATGATTTCGCGGATGTTGCGCAGGCGCAGGACATAATCGACGTTTAGGTGACGACTTTGTTCTCCGAACCGAAGGTTCGATTTCTCTGTAAATTGTTCTCTGCTGCTAGTCTACGCAGTTTTTTCTTTATGTTCTTCTTGCTTTTCTTTAAATAATGCAAATAGAGCTATTGATAGAAGGGGGATAAAAACACCTAAAAATAAAATAATGATTTCCATTGGTTACTCCTTGGCTCTTGCCAATAAAATTACACCGACTATGAAGAAAATTATTGCTATGGCTGTCCCGAAGATAAATGTTTTTAAAGGATCAAATCCTCCTCTTAAAACAGAACCTAGTATCAAACTTCCAAATGATAACTTTCCTAAATCAATAAAAATAGTTCCAATTGTTTTGCTTACTTGATTCCAATTCTTACTGCTCATGAATAAAGTGTATTTGATTGTTTGAGGTTTTTCAAGCTGTATGCTGCATTAATGCAAATGTGGAAACCCCCGCATCTAGCATTCCCAAACCATAAATAACACTTTCGTACGGAATAATCGCGCTTTCCGATGCCAAATGTTGAACACCATGACCAATAGGATAAATATGGCGATAAAGCCTTGCTTTCTCCTGTTAAAAAATCCTAGTTTGCTTTTCATAATTTGTCCTTCCTCCCGGATAAAACAAACGGTCGTTTTAAATATACTGGTACAAAATCAGCATTTCTGATAACTTGAAAATCTGAATGAAATGGGAAAAAAAAGATATCTCACCCGAACAGGTAAAGGAAATCTCGTCAAAATACGGATGTGATCTGTTAACTGCCTCGATTCTTGCGCGCCGCGGTTTTTTTTCAGGCGATTCTGTGCGTTTTTTTCTGGAAGATGATCTTTTGTCCCTGCGCAACCCTTTTGCGATTGACGGAATGGAAGACGCAGTTGAACGCATTCTGGCTGCAAAGGAAGAAGGCGAAAAAGTTCTTGTTTTCGGCGACAGTGATGTAGACGGCATTACGGGGACTGCGCTGATTGCAGAATATCTGGAAAGCATCGGGATTGATGTTTCATGGCGTATTCCGACAGGGGATGAATCATACGGGCTGTCTCTGGAAGCTGTCGAAGAATTTGCGGCGAATGACGGGACATTAATAATCACTGTAGACTGCGGCATATCGCGGTTTTCGGAAATAAAACGCGCCGGAGAACTTTCCGTCGATGTAATTGTAACGGATCATCACGAGCCGCAGGATGAATTGCCTCAGGCTCTCGTAATAATCAACCCAAAACTGAAAAATTCAACTTATCCTTTCCGCGATCTTTCCGGCTGCGGTGTTGCCTTCAAGCTGGTTTCCGCTCTTCGGTTTGCCCAAAAAAGCGAGCTTTTCGGTCAGCAGATTTGTCTTTTAAATACAAGACCGGTAAACGATGCATGGATAATAGAAATCGCAAAGATACGCAATCTAATAGTCGCCGATACCCTCGTGGAAACTATCGTTCCCGGGATGATTTCAATTAACGATACAAGACTTCCCGAATTTCTTGAAGGGCAGCAGATTCTGGTCTGGGACGCTTCCCTGCATAAACAGACATTCGTTAAACTTTTCGGCAAAAGCATAGAAGTGGGAATGCTTGATATTGCTCCGCAGATCGGCAAAGAAATACCTCAGGCTTCAGGGCAGAGTCTTTTAAGAATTAAAGAACTTTCAAAAATAGCAAAATATTCAGACAGGGAATTGAGCGAGCTTGATGTTTTTGTAAACCTGTTTATATCCTATGCGCGGCTTCTGGAAAAAAACGCGTCAGAAACAAAGGAAGAAAATTCGGATATTCAGCTTGCCGCTCTGGGAACAATCGCGGATATAATGCCGCTATTGGACGAAAACAGAATTATCGTACGCAGAGGGCTTGAAGCTCTGGAAAAAAAACCAAGACAAGGGCTTTCGCAGCTTCTTCATAAACTGGAACTTGCAGGACGCCGTTTTGACGCAAAGGATATTTCATGGAAACTTTGCCCCGCCATTAACGCAGCCAGGCGTATGGGAAAAGCGGAAACCGCAGCGGCTTTGTTTTTTGAAAAAGACCCTGCCAAAAAGGAAAAGATTGCCGGTGAACTTGCGGTTATGAATGAAAGCCGCAGGGACCTGGAAGAAGAAACATGGTCTATCGTTGAATCAATGGCGTACAAAAGCTTCTCCGAATACGATGAAAAACTGGTTCTTGTTTACGGCGAAAAAATAAATAAAGGCGTTACAGGGCTTATGGCTCAGCGGGCTTCGCGTATTTTCAATGTTCCCGCAATAGCGATTTCTGTCGGAGAAGAAATCTGCACAGGCTCTCTCCGTTCCGCGAGGGGATACAATGTCTGCTCTTTGCTGGAACAATGCAGCGATATGTTTATCGACTCAGGAGGTCATCAGGCGGCGGGCGGTTTCAGCATGGAAATGAAAAAATGGGATATGTTTCTGGAACAGTTAAAAAAAATATCGGCGGCAATAGAATTTGAAAAAGAACATGACGAACAGACAATTCTGATTGACGCTGAACTTCCGCATGAATATCTTGTTCCGGATATTTTAAAGCTGGTCGATCGTTTTGAACCTTACGGCAAGAATAACGAACAGCTTGTTTTCATGGCAAGAAATCTTGCCGTTAAGGAAATAAATTTTATAGGCAGGCAGGAATCAAAACACGTAAAAATGACGCTTGACGCGGGAAAATATAAATGGCCCGCTCTTTACTGGCAGAGCGCGGAACGCGTACTTAACAAGGAATTCGGATTAAACGATAAAGTTGATGTTGCATTTAATCTTACCCGTGATTATTACAGAGGAAATGAAACGCCGCAGATAATGATATTGGATTTAAAAAAGAATTCATAAGGGAGGGTAATAGTGAAACGCGCTTTATTTTTGTTCATTACAGGTTTTCTGGCAACAGCCGCTGTTTTTACTCAGGTAAGATATACATTAGTACCGGAAATTCACCATCCCGGAGAGCCGATAACAATCGGGGCTGATACCGGCGTAAAAAACGCCCTTTTATTTGTAAACGGGCGGCAGCTTGCAAAATCGGCTTTTTTTTCAATACCTGCGGAAGGCGGAAAACCCGGTTTCATGGCGGCAGTTATAACAATACCTTCTACGGTCAACCCAGGAGAAGCGGTTATAAGGCTTGACAATGAAAGCGGTCCGCTTCAGGAAATTTCCATAACAATAGAAACAAGGGATTTTCCCTCCGAAATAATTCACCTTAATCCTGTCCTTACAGGAATTAGAACCGATTCAAGCCCGCAAAGAAATGATGAATCAAATCTGTTATGGGCAATTATAAATACGACAGGAGATCAGGTTTATCACACAGGACCGTTTCTCCCGCCGGTTGTATCGACAAGGAGAACCAGCGTTTTCGGCGGACGGCGTGTTTTTCAGTATTCAGACGGCAACAGGGATACGTCAATTCATGCAGGGGTTGATTACGGCGTGCCTACAGGAACCAGAGTTGACGCCTGCGGCGCTGGAAAGGTGGTTCTGGCGCGTAATAGAATTGTCACAGGCTATTCGGTAATTTTAGAACACGCGCCTGGCATTTATTCACTGTATTATCATCTGGACAGTTTAAGCGTGCAGGAAGGCGAAATAGTCAAAACAGGAACACAGCTTGGCTTATCAGGCTCGACAGGGGTTTCGACAGGTCCTCATCTGCATTGGGAAATCCGGGTCAACGCGGAAAATACAGACCCCGACGCCTTCGTTAACCGGCAAATTATTGACAAAGATTTGATTACAAGTAGAATATTCAATTAGACTGACCATCATGAAGGAAAGGAGGTGAGTAATTTGGCGCACATTTCCGTTGATGACAACGAATTGCTGGAAAAAGCCATCAAACGTTTTAAACGCATGGTAGAAAAAGAAGGTATTATCCGTGAATTTAAAAAACGGGAATACTATGAAAAACCCTCCACAATCCTCAACAGGAAGAAAAAAGCAAATGCCCGAAAACTTTTAAAAAGAAACCGCAAGGGCAAGGGTGAGTATTAATTCATGTTATTCATCAGAAAAACCTCTCAAACCAATTTGGGGGGTTTTTTTCTTATATCAGCGCTTCTCCTTTTTCTCTCCTGTGCGGTAGTCTCATCCGATTCAACAAATGAAAACCCGATAACATTTTCGGCATTAAACGCTGTAGCGCCTGAATGGCAGCCTCTGGCGGACGGCGTACTCTTTTTTCAGGGGAAAATTTCAAAGCCGCAAATTGAATTCTGGGCGCTTAGAGTGGATCTTGCTTCCGAGAATACGCATATAGTTGTAAGAGGCGGAGATGCAGCCGAAACAGGATTCCTCAGCTCAAGGGTTTCCAGTTTTGTGCGCGATAACAATCTTATAGCAGGCGTTAACGCTTCTCCTTTTGACGTAATTTCTTCAAGAGAAGGCCAGCCGATAAGAAATATGGGCGTCATCATTTCAAACGGCAAAATGATTTCACCGTTAAATCATCATTACGACGCAATTGTTTTTTACAAAAAGGAATTTATAAGACAAAACGGCAGATCTGCCATTGTAAGACAATCCTCCTTGAACTCTGTTGAAAATATCGAAAACGCAATAGGCGGTTTTCATCAAATACTGACAGGCGGCGAACCTGCGGAAAGAACGCTTAACCGCACAGAAAGACACCCGCGGAGCGCTGCCGGAATTTCAGCTAACGGCAGATACCTTATTCTCCTTGTGATTGACGGCAGAAGATCAGGCAGTACGGGCGGCACGGAAATGGAAACCGCCGCTCTTCTTTATTCGCTTGGTTCATGGGACGGAATTAATTTTGACGGCGGCGGTTCAAGCACGCTTGCCTTGCGTAACAAGGACGGCAGTGTAAGAGTGGCAAACACTCCTGTTAACGGAGGAGTTCCGGGAATAGAACGCGCAGTAGCCGGATGCCTTGGAATTATAACTGCAGAGACAGCATTAACCGAGGGTTTTCTCCCCTAGTCTTTCCACGGAAAAATAAAGTTTTTAAGAGTGCGGGTGCCTGTCCTTTCCCTTTCCTCGATCAACAGCGCTTCCCACGGAATTTTACGGCGGTCTGCGCCGGGATTGGCTTCGAGCCAGTCATATTTTAAAAGACGCAGGCGCAGAGCCTGATCGATATACAAAAAAATACCGGCAGGACCGGGAAATAAAAACACAAAAACCGTGGAAATTAACATAACAACAAAATTATGAAGAAGCAGAAACAGGGAAAACCCTGAGTTATCCATGGAAATAAGCATACATTTTTTCAATGATTTGATTGTTTTTGACCCCAGCCTGACATAAACGGAAAAATAATACTGAAAAGAAAGCAGGGCAAAAACAGCTGTCCAAAAAATAATCGCCGCAAAAATAAGTCCTACAGGCGATTCAATGCTCAGGTAAAACGGAAGAATAACTGTAACGACAAGAAAAAGCAGAAAAATAAATAATCCCATTAAAAGACCTGAAGGCCAGGCTATTTTAAAATTCTTTATAAATTCTCCAAAAGTAAAAGAACTGTAATCAGAAATTGCTCTTACTGTAAAAGCCGCAGATGCCAGATATATCGAACAAAAAAGAATTCCCAGGGCGCTTATAACCATCTCCAGTATTGTGGAGTTAAAAAATCTTGATGCCAGCCCGGGGAGAAAAATCGGAATTGCGGTAACAGCAATAAAACCAAGATTAATCACAACAATCTTGAACATATTGTCCCAGAGATCGTAAAGTGTTTTCCTCATAAAAAATCCAACCATAATATAAAATATTATCAAATTACTTCTTTGGCGTCTATTGCCCTGCTTTTTGCTTCTTTATATAATGAGCCCCAGAGGTACAAAAATGGTTGTAATGAAATTCGGCGGAAGCTCGGTAGCGGATGCATCACGTATACGTCATGTTGCAGATATTGTAAAAACACAACTGGAAAGAAAACCCGTTCTGGTGTTATCCGCAATGGGAGACACGACAGATCATTTGCTTGAAGCCGGAGATTCAGCGCTGAAAAGCGGCAAAGCGGATGTAAGCAATGTTGAAAAGCTTCACACAGCGACAATAAAAGGACTGAAACTGCCAATCCAAAAAGATGTAAATGATCTTCTGGATGAACTTACGCGACTTTTATCCGGCATCGCTCTTATCAGGGAACTTACTCCAAGAACAAAAGATTATCTTGTATCATTCGGGGAAAGGCTTTCGGTACGGATAGCGGCTGCCTATTTAAAATCAATCGGCATGAACGCAAAGGCATTTGACGCGTGGGAGCTGGGTTTTCTGTCCAATTCCAATTTTTGTCATGCGGAACTTTTAAAAGAAAGCTGGGAATTAATACCTCAGAAGTTTAAACCCCTTGTAAACGGCGATGTTTTGCCTGTGGTGACAGGTTTTATCGCAAAAGATGAAAAAGGCAATATCGCAACCCTTGGGCGGGGAGGCTCTGATCTTACAGCGACAATGATCGCCGCAGCCTGCAAAGCCGAAGAAGTACAGGTCTGGAAAGACGTTGACGGTATCCTGACAGCAGACCCGCGGATAGTGAAAAACGCCCGTCCTGTAAATAACGTCACTTATGACGAAGCCGCGGAACTTGCCTATTACGGTGCTCAGGTTCTGCATCCAAGGGCAATGCAGCCGTGCATGAAAACAGGAACGCCTGTTCTCGTAAAAAATTCCTATAACATTGAAGCGCCGGGAACAAGAATTGAAGCTGCTTCAGCAGTGCCGAAAAACAGACCTCCCGTACGCGCCATCACTTCACGAAAAAATGAAACGCTTGTAGATATTGTATCAACCAGAATGCTCGGTCAGTACGGATTTCTCGCGGAAGTTTTTTCTGTCTTTGCGAAAAACAATGTCTCCATAGACATGGTTGCAACAAGCGAAGTGTCGGTTTCTCTCACTCTCGATACCTCTCACGATCTCAGTGAAGTAAAAAAAGAGCTGTCTAAAATCGCAAGCGTTGAAATAAAAACCGGAAAGGCAATTGTCTCAATCATCGGCAATGTAAAGCGTTCTTCGGAAATTCTGTCAAGAGCATTTAGAATCTGTCAGCTAATAGGCATAACAGTGCAGATGGTTTCCCAGGGCGCAAGCAAGGTAAACATCAGCTTTATAGTAAACGATACGGAAGCCGCGGAAGTTGTAAAAGCCCTTCACATGGACTTTTTTGACTCGCAGGAAAGCGTGCGTATAAATACGGAAAGGGCATAAGTATGAAAATAGCGATTATCGGTTACGGAAAAATGGGAAAAATGACAGAACAAATCGCCCGCGCCCAGGGACATGATATTGCAGCTATCGTTGATCCGCTGGCGGATAAATTTTCAGGGATTCCGTCAGGAAAAACTGTAGCCGAAACCAATCTTGATCATGCGGATGCGGCAATTGAATTTTCACAGCCTGCCGCCGCCGCGGAAAATTTAATCGCCCTTGCGCAAAAGAAAATTCCAACAGTAACCGGAACAACAGGCTGGTTTGAACAGATGGATAAAGTGCGCAAAGCTGTCGAAGATGCGGACACTTCCCTGCTCTGGGCATCGAATTTTTCAATCGGGGTGAATCTTTTCTACAGGATAGCATGGTATGCCTCGGAACTAATGAATAATTTTACGGAATATGACATCGGCGGATTTGAAGTCCACCATAATAAAAAACTGGACAGTCCTTCTGGAACCGCAAAAACCCTCGCGGAAGGCGTACTTTCCAGAATAGAGCGGAAAAAGAAAATCAACTGGGAGACGCAGAAAGACAAACCGAGGGAAGACGAACTGCATTTTCCAAGTTTACGGATTGGCAGCGTTCATGGCACGCACAGCTTGTTTTTTGATTCTCCTGCGGATACAATCGAAATAACGCACACTGCGCGCAGCCGTGAAGGTTTTGCTTTAGGCGCCGTACAGGCGGCAAAATGGCTGATTGCGGAAAAAAGACACGGCGTTTTTACAATTGATGATATGTTTCAGGAGTTAATATGACCGAATTTCGCGGCGCGTACACAGCGCTTGTTACACCGATGACAGAGTCAGGTGAAATTGATTATGACGGTTTCCGCAGACTTGTTCAGTTTCAGATAACGGAAGGAATGGACGGCATTGTTCCGCTTGGAACAACAGGAGAAAACCCAACGCTTGATGAAGCGGAAGAGGACAAGCTGATTGAAATTGCGGTAAAAGAATCAGCTGGAAAAATAAAAGTAATCGCAGGCGCCGGTTCAAACGATACAAGGCACATGGTTAAGTATGCCGAACGCGCAAAAAGAATGGGCGCGGACGCTGCGCTTGTAGTAACGCCGTATTATAACAAACCAAACGATGACGGTCTTCTCAGGCATTTTGAAGCCGCCGCAAATACCGGCATTCCAATCATCGTTTACAACATCGCTTCCCGTACCGGCAGGAATATCCCCGCTTCTCTAATGGAAAAAATCGCTAAAATAAAAGGCATCTGCGGCGTAAAGGAATCTTCAGGCGACATCAGCCAAATGGGCGATGTTATAAGAGAAATCGCAATACCGCGAAAAAATAGCGCGGACAAATTCTGGGTACTGTCAGGCGACGACTATATGACCTTGCCATTAATTAGCATGGGCGGAGACGGAGTAATATCAGTTATCTCCAACCTGCTGCCTGCAAAGGTAAAAGCGTTAACACAAGCCGCGCTGAACGGCGATTACGAAAAAGCCCGCATTATTCACTACGAACTCATCCCGTTTATGAAAGCGGCTTTTGTGGAAACCAATCCTGTGCCAATAAAACAAGCTCTTGCATGGGCAGGACTTCCATCCGGTCCCGCCCGTCTGCCGCTTGGCAAACTATCACCTGCAAGCGAAGCGGTTTTAAGAAAAACAATGACCGACATGGGTATTCTGAAATAAAATCATTCACCATTCTCTTGGCGTAAAATTTTCAGGTATTGTTATTTCCATCGTATCGCCGGTTTGTTCTATCAGGTAAAACCCGCTTTTTATTACATTCCGGCGTACATCTTCACGCATTATCGCTCCGGCGATTGCTCCCTGATATTTTCTTTTGTCGTTTTTACGATCAGCAAAACGGCGCAGTATTTCCATCCGTTTAAGATGATCCTTTATATCGGTATTGTTCGGTTTTGCTTTTACTTCTACCGCAATAACAAAATCCGTGTTTTCAAGCATTATATCAACTTCCGCATAAATATTAGGGTTGCCATATTCCTTGAATTCGAAATCTTTTGAAACACCGTTAAAGTGAAATCCCATTAAATTAAACTTTTCCACAATACCGGGAGCAACAAGATGTTCGGCAAGTTCGCCGAAATTATTTCCCAGATTTCCAAGCGCACGATTGAGTTCTTCTCTTTGTTTTTTTTCCCATGCCTGTAGTTCCTTTCTTTCCTTTTCGCGGCGCTTTTCGTATTCTTTTTTTTCGCGCTCACGGTGCTCTTGGTATTTTTTTTCTTCAAGTTCTCGTTCTTCTTCACGTTCTTTTTTCTCACGCTCACGATCTTTAAACAGTTGGTTCAAGTGCTCTCTGTCTTCCATCAGCGCCTGCCATACCATTTCAAAGGTGTACTTTTGGGTAACCTTAGAATTTACTTTTGTTTTCATATCAATCTCCACGTAAACAATATAATGTAACTTGTCAAATAGCTACATTATAATATGGAGTAAATAACGCACGGCGCTTTACCGAAATGATTTTACATCAAACTAATCCGCTGTTTAATTTCCTCAGCCGTAAGCCCTTGATTTATTAATTCGAGAAATTGCTGTTTATAATTTTCGCGGGCTTCTTCACGACCTTCTTCTATGCCTTCTTCACGACCTTCTTCGCGGGCGAAGGCGATTGCGTCTTCTGTGTTCCACTCTGTTAATATCATATTTAAAACCTCCGAGCCATGGATTTCCAGGAATTCGTTCAGTATATCATATTTTTGGCAGTATTTTACAGCTTCTTTTACCGCTTCCGCCAAATCACTTTGCTCTTTAAGAAAATCGCGTACTTTGGCTACAAATTTGCTGTATTCTGCAAGTTTTTTACAACGGTTTGCGATGTTTTTATTCTTGCCTTCATTGATGTTTATCACTTTTACTTCAAGTTCCAACTGAGGATTTGATTTTTCCGGCAATCCAAGGCTTTGCGGTTTTTCAAATAGATCGGATAACCGTAAAACAGCGCTATCAGGGAACGGTTCCGCTCCATTATATAAAACAAAAAATTCCGGTGAAGGAATTAGAAGCCTCTTTTTTGAATATAATGTTCGGCTTCTTACTTTTTTCTCCAGTACGCGTGTTATGTAAAATAAAAACCGAAGCGCCATGTTCGGATTTATCGTGCTTTGATGCTCAACAAGCACTATCAGTTTTCCGCCGATCTCGAATGAAATATCGTTGTTAAAATCCATAAACAGCACGTTTTCAAGCGTGTTAATTGTGACCGGAATATCAGGCGGTAAAGAAATTTCCTCAAGCGCGCAATATAACTCACGCAGTAAATCAGGGCTGTCAAAAAGAGCAGTGAATAAACTGTTCTTAAATTTTTTGTTAGCGTTCATTAAAACCTCCATCAATAATATATGGGGTGAATAACGCGCGGCGCTTTACCGAAGGCGGAGATTTTTGCGGATTTGTACGGGGTTGGAAAATTTCGGGGCGGAGCGTATAGGTTTGCAGGTTTTGAATTGGGCGGGTTTTGGAAAAAAATCGAGGAGGGAGGGTATTTTTTTGAGGCGAAATTCAATATTTTTGAAAAAATTCTGTAACCAAATCATTAAAAGAAAGTTTTTATGTATTACCAGTGTACTAAAAAGGGGTGTTTGGCTTTATTTAATCGTAATTATAGCCAAATTTTTAAAAAATAGTACAATTTGCACAGAAAAATATAACTAGTCTCACCATACAATATTGAAGATATTGAAGAAATATTTTTTAAAAAATTTTGAAAAATTTATAAAAAAAATTCACAAATGACTTGACAAGATTCTCAAAAAGAGGGTATATTATCAATAAGGATAAAGGGGGATTTAAGTAACCGTAGGTTATTACCCCTTGTCAATTTATAGGAGGATTCTAGTAATGAAAAAAATTCTAGTAGTCTTATTAATTCTTGCTGTAGCGGGAGGAGTATTCGCTCAGCAGGGTAGCTGGAGTTTGTCTGGCGAGGCGCACATCGGAACAAGGGTGGATTTCGATCCCACGCCACTTGATGACAATGACAATAACAATCATGCAAAAGTTTCTGGTGTTAATTATTTCAGACCGTATGATGACTGGAGCTCAATCAGGGGCGGTATTAATCTTGGTTACACAAGAGGCTCTTTAGGTCTTGGTCTTGGTTTTGACACCGATGGTTTTATTGTCGGTACAGGAACAGCAAACGGAGAAAACTACAGATTCCAGGTTCAGAGTCACTTAAACAATTTTATTTTCCCTAATGACGTCAGATTTTCAGCAGGCTGGAGCTCACCCACTGGAGCCGCTTCCGATAGACTTCAGCAAGGCGGTGATGGTCGGGGAACACCCGGTCATACTCTCAGCAGACTCTGGGGCGAATACAGAATGTTAGACGGTCTTGTAGCTCTTGAAATCGCTTACAGAAGCCGCGACGCGGAATTCTGGGTATCTGACAAAACAGCAGCTATTGACAATGACAACTTCTTCAGAACATATGGATTAGTTCGTAACCTTTTCAAAGACGGTCACACTTTCACAAAAGTTGACAGAGGCAATTACCTCTTAGCAAACCTCAACTTTGAAAACTTCCAAGCTGGTGTTATGGTTCCGCAGCTTTTCCCGACTGCCTACACAAGCTGGGCGAGAGGCTGGGAAGGCAGAACATGGACTTCAACTCGTGATGGAACAACCGGCGAGCTTGATGAAGGCAGATCTAACGGTGCAACCGTAGAATTTGTTGAAGACGTAATTAAACAGACAGTTATCGGTATCAAATTCTCACAGTCTCCTGTTGAAGTTGCCGGTCAGTTCAAAGTCGCAGATTACGGTATCTACTTCGGCGGTAAATTCTTCCTCGGTCCTGTAACATTCGGTATCAGCTTCAACGGTGTTCTTGATCCGGACAATCAGATTTTCAAAGTCGGCGGTAACGTAAATTACAACGCAGGCTTATTCGGCGCAGGCGTAAGAGGCTTCTACGGAAGGCTTCCCAATAATGATGAAGACTATTATCATTCAGTGCTTGGTATTGAACCCTCATTCTTCTACAACGCAATTCCTTCGCACTTAAGATTCCAGCTTGACGCAGGTTTCTACTTTGACAATTCTTTCATGACAGTGGAAGGTCTTGAAGACAAACAGATTATCTGGGCAGTACAGCCCCAGTTCTTCTGGAACTTCGCAGGCACAGGCGCAGGCTCCTTCTGGGGCTTCGGAACCGGTATGATCCTCAGATACAGACTTATGAGTGATGCGTTCGGTCCTGGCGTTGGTCACACCGATGGATGGGGTCCTGGCGGAACAAACAAACGCACAAACGCTTTGGACGTAGTGTTCAAGTTCTCAATCTAATCTGACTGAAAAGTAAGAGAAAAACCCAGCGCACATGCGCTGGGTTTTTTTTGCTGTTCCATGTTTTATTTGTAACATTGAATATTCTGAATGTTTTAATATATAATGAAAATCATGAAAAACATAAAAAAAATCGTATTGTTTATTTTAATTACAATGACGTTCGGTTCATGCGCTTTTTTCAAAAACCAGCATGAAATTGCAAGACAGAGGGAAAAACCTTTCACAGTAGATATGAATTCAACGCAGGTGCCGCTCGGTGGATTTGAAGCTCAGTTTGACAGCGCTTTTCCCATGATGCCGTTAAGAAGCGCAAATGTTAATGTTATCTACTTTCCGGTTGAAGACGCCGTTTGTTTTCATTACAGGCTCGACACAATTAATTTCTATCAGTTCTGGAACAGGGAAGGACGGGATTTTTACGTAACAGCTCTTGCAAAATATGAAAGAGATTTTGAAGCGCGGAATTTAAGAAGCACAAGAAGCGGAAATACAAAAAATTTATACGGAATTACAGACGGGTTTTTAATCTGGCAGTCGTTTGGCATGGGTGTAAGAGCAAGGAGCAGCATTGATCTTGAACTTGGATATTATTTCAGGGAGAGATCTCCGTTTTTTGCTATAACACAGGGCGAAGGAAACTATGAAAACCTTTTAGGAGTAGATGAAAACGAAGATATGGTCGCCGGAGAAAAACCAATGTATCTTACAAGATCGCAAGCCGCAGAAATTGCAGCTTTCTTTGATTTTGATTTCTTGCGCAGTAAAGCGCCGGTGTCACAGTTTTTAGCACCGTCTGAACAGAGACCTCCCGCCGAATTTGACGAGTATTGATCAAGATAAAAAAATGTGACAGTTGCCGAAAGAAAAAAGTGACTGTCACATGATGGTTGTTATAAAAAACTTGAGCCCTTTCCAAAACTAAGGTTAGTTTAAAAACCAATAATTCTAAAAAAAACAATAACCGTAGGTTACTTCCTCTTGTCAATTTATAGGAGGATTCTAGTAATGAAAAAAATTCTAGTAGTCTTATTAATTCTTGCTGTAGCGGGAGGAGTATTCGCTCAGCAGGGTAGCTGGAGCTTGTC
>Ga0209755_10001996_pt1 | contig 29264 bp, 30 predicted proteins | sample TergutCo191P1_FD_187301 | JGI IMG/M metagenome (GOLD analysis project Ga0209755, IMG submission 187301) | Cornitermes sp. P1 segment gut microbial communities from Petit-Saut dam, French Guiana - Co191P1 (SPAdes) (version 2) | ecosystem: Host-associated > Arthropoda: Insects > Digestive system...
TTAGAAAATCCGCGTACTGGTTTACGGTATCTACAAATGCCTCTGTGTATGAGGCGTAGCGTTGCTGATATTTTGCCAAGGTAGCGTTATCTTCGGAATATTTACCGTCAAAACACTGTGTAATTTGGGCTTCTATGTTTTTTGTTAATCCTTTTAGGGATTGCTGACAGTAGGGGCATTTACCCTCTGCTTTTGGGGCATATTGTTTCAAGCCCTGCTCTACCCACGATACGGCATCAATAGCTTGCATAAAACGGCTAAACTGGCTATCTGCCGTGCTTATTATTGGCTCGGCAAGTAAGGAGAAATTTTCTGCCTCGTCCAATTTTGATAGGTCTAATGTCAGAAAACTACTGTACGGACTTATACTTGCATCAGAGGCCGTCTTGAAGCGGGTTTTAATGTCGTTTATGTTATGCTTTACGGGCTTGGCGGCTTTTACATTGTTCGCAAAAGCTTCCTTAGACCTAAAAGCGCCGCCGCCCCCAAAAACTTTTTTTAGTTCCTGTCCCTTTGCCGTCCATAGCTTGTCCTCAAACTTCTTTTTTATTGCGGATTTTGTTTTTGATGTTTTTATTAGTTCTTCGTCCGCGAGGGTTAGTTTTGCCGCTAGTTTATCCTGCTCTGCTATTTTGGCCTCTATTTGATCTTGCACATTTATGTACTCTTTGCCCAGGGTTAGAACACCCGGCATTGATGCATCATCGTCCGCAAGGCTAACTTCTTCCATGAAATCGCGGCCGAATACCCGCATAACATAGTCATCATCTGTAAGCGATTTTAATGTTCGTGCTATGGTGGATTTGCCTGTGCCGTTATTGCCGTAAAAATAATTTATCCAAGATGGCACAAATTCATTTTGACTGCTGTCTTTGAATGTTGCGTCGGTTATTGTTACTTTTTCAATTACCGACTTGTATTTATTCATCGTCCTCCACCTCTTCCATTTCGATTGCTTCTGTTAGAATCTCAACGCCGCTTAGGGCTCTGTTTATCATTCTGGTGCGGGTGCCTACCAGCTTTCCTATTGTTGTATCCACGGTTTGTAGTTGTTTTTGGGCTTGGTTCAAAACCGATTCAAATTCAGAAAACTGCTTTTTGACCGCCCGTAATGTGTCCCATACTTCCTGGGAGCGTTGCTCTATGGCTAAAGTTTTGAAGCCCATTTGTAGGGAGCTTAAAAAGGCCGATAGCGTTGTTGCGCCTACTGCCGTTACTTTGTATTTATCGCGTAGCTCCTCAAATAGCGCCGCGTTTTGCACTACTTCTGCGTACAGCCCCTCGGTCGGCAGAAACATTAGGGCAAAGTCCGTAGTTTTGGGCGGGGCTATGTACTTGTCGCTGATTTCTTTGGCGAAAGAGCGTATTCTTTGCGCCAGTGCCTTACGCGCTTCGTCAATTGCCGATTTATCTTCGGCGTCAAGCAAGCGGTTGTAGTCCTCTATTGGGAATTTTGAGTCTATTGGAAGCAAAAGCGGGGTATCTTCGTTGCCCGGTAGATTTATGGCAAAATCTACGCGCTTGTTGTTTTCTATTTCAACATTTACGTCATATTGACCCGGCGCTAGAATGTCTGATAGCAATTTCTCTAGCCTAACTTCGCCGTAAGTGCCGCGCTCTTTTACGTTGGTTAGCGCGTTTTTTAGGCTTTTGGCATCTGCGGCTAGGTTCTTCATTTCGCCTAAACCTTGCTGAACACTGTCAAGCTGTTTGCTGACTAGTTCAAAGGATTTTGATAGGCGCGTCTCCAAAGTCTTTTGAAGTTTTTCGTCTACCACAGCCTGCATTTGTTCCAGACGTTTTTCGTTGCTTTCTTGTAGAGATTTCATTTGTTTAGCTTGCTCTTCGCGGCTGGCTTGTAGCGTGGATTGCAGGCTTTCTTGGATAATGCCAAAACGCTGAAATTGCTCTGTTGTTGCGCTTGATAGTTGCTTTTGTATTATGTCGCGCTGTTCTTCGGCGTTGCGCTTTAAAAGTGATACTATTGGGGATAGGTTTGATTTTCTTCTGCCTGTTAGTAGTAAGGTGATTATTACCGCTATAAGGCCTATTATTATTCCGCTTAAAATTAGTTCCATAGGGGATGTCCTCCAATTAATAAACCGTCATGTCAATTCCGGCATCGTTTAGCGCTTTGACTATATTTATCGGATAGCTTGTCCAGCCGGTTTCGCCTAGTATGTCTTTGCCTTTTATTGGCGTTATGCCGAGATCTTTTGCTACACTATTAAGGTCATGCTGATATAGCTTTTGTGTTGAGCGCAATTCGTAATAGATTTTTACGCTGTCATGTTCGTCCTCAACTTCCCTTACGAAACCGTAGTGGAATTGCTGTTCTGCATCGCTACATCTTGTATATTCGTCGTTTGCTGTTACAAAAAGCGAAGGGTACTCGCTTATATCAGTGGCCTTGTCGTCTATGTAAATTCTTTTCTTTAATATGGAAAAGCACCCGCCTTTGAAGCTCTTTTCTTTTAGGACAAAAATATTGCAAAAGTCGTTGTTTACGGTTTGTCTGCTTGGCGATGCTCCTTGGTTTATTATTATCAGCTTATCTACAAAGCCGTTGACCGTGTTGCCGCTTCCTTTTACATCAATTTGCAAGTCTGGTTTTTTCATTATCGCGTTGCTCATGCTAGTAGCCTCCGTTCTGCAAGTTGAATACGAAGCCGTTTACTATGTTACCGTTGCTGTTTATGTTTATATTTTGAGTGATCTGCCGGGGCGGCGTGTAGTCAATGTGGATTTCTTCTGCAAATTCTTCGTTAAAAGTTTGGAAATTAATATTACGTTTTATTCCGCTACCTATATCGCTGTCAAAAATCCACTCGCTGTTGGCTTCTCCTTTCTTTTTATGCCATTTCTCAAAGGTTGCTTTTCCTGCGCGGTTATCTTTTACCTTTGTCACTATATAGTGCCATATCCCTAGAATAAAGGCCGCTAGGCATACATTGTCTATATTTTTTATTTCACTTTTGGGGATAGGCTCTTCGCCTATATAAAATAAGGCTCTGTCAGCTATGCTTTTATCCTGGGAAATTAGCTCAAGCATGGCTTTAACTAAATTTTCGGCTTTATCCTTGCCTATAAAGCGATCCACCAGCGCGGACATATCTGAGAGTACGCTATTGTAACTACCCTTTACCCGTTCATCGAAAGCTCTTATATCGCTTTCCGATTCAAATATTACGGCAAAATATGAACCTCCGTTATCTTCACAACGCTTATATGCGCTTACATTTTTTTTGAGCGTTGATTCCTTCCCGGGCGGTCTAAAAATTTTGATTATGTTCACAAGCTCGATAAGCAGATCGGTTTGCGATAAGCCGTCTGTTTCGCCTTTGGCGTTGCCCCGCTTTTTTGTTCTTTGCCCCCGCGCTTCCAGCAGTAAGCAAAAAAATGTACCGCCACACAACACAGGATATGTATGTTCCCACATAATTCTCCCTCCATAAAACTTGGTAACTCTATCTACTTGACCGGTCACTATGCGCACTATTGGCTTGTCCTTGTTAGAACTATTGTAACCCTAAATCGAACATATGTGAAGGAGGAATTTAAAAATGAACGAAAGATTAATGAAGCAAGCGGCGCAAGAGTACCCGGAGTATATTTTACCGCCCTATGACGAGATTATGGATATGGACGGCTTTGAGGCTATTTGCGCCTTTAGCCGCAATTTTGGAAAGACGACGGTTTACGTGCCTAGTTTACGTACGATATTTGGGCAGTGTATGGAGAGGGATATGCTTAGTAAGCTTAATGGGCTTAATTCTAGGGAAATTGCGTTAAAGTACGGATATAGTGACCGCTTTGTGCGGGAGTTGCTTAGGAGGGAAAAATAATATAAAATATGCCTAGATAAAGGAGGTGAGGGCATGGGTATGACAGATAGGCAGTTTGATTCGTACCAGGCTCAGCTATTGATGAATTTAAAAATAGCTCTTAAGGAATCACCGGATAATGTGATGTTGAAGAGGATTATTGACCGTATTGAATCCGAATTAAAAAGGCCATAAGGCCTTTTTTGTTGTGGAAATTTAACGATGAAAACTAGTTGTAACCCTGGGTGGCTCTTCCGGTAGCTCAATACCGGCTTTATGCTTACATTTAATCAAGTAGGCCATATTATTGGCTAAAATTTTTAAGGTACGAACCCCTTCTTCGTCGGCATATACATCTTCCGGAGTGTAGCCGTGGACGCCGTTCCAGTAGCTTGACGATACAACAGGCATTTGCCCTATGGTAAAATATTTGTTAAGCTGGTCAAATGTAGCGGTAGACCCGCCACGCCGACAGCTTACAATACAGGCGCCAAACTTCATTCTGTTTCTGCCGAACCTGCAATAAAACAATCTGTCAAAAAAGGACGTTGCCGCCCCGGTCGCGCTGGCAAAGTGTACTGCCGAGCCAAGGATGATTCCGTCGGCTTCTTCCAAGGCTTCAGATACAGTGTTTACCATATCGTCATTAAAGGCACAGCGGCCGCCTTTATCTGGCTGTCTGCACGCTAAACATGCTATACAACCCCTTAGTGGCTTGTTGCCTACTTGAAATATTTCTGAATCTACGCCATTTTCTGCCAACTGCTCTTTTATGATGCTTAAGCCTGTGAATGTACAACCCTTGGCACGTGGGCTTCCGTTTACTAATACTACCTTCATTTTTTAGTCCTCCTCTTGTTTAGCTTTTATGCTTTCTGTTACAATTGTATTCTACAAGTCTGTGGTAAGAACAGGTCAAGAGTTTTTTTATTTATAGGAGGTAAATATTTTGTATACCATGAAAGACGTTTGTTTGAAGCTTAATATGACATACGAAGCCCTTAGATTTTACTGTGATGAAGGCTTGGTGCCTAATGTCAAAAGAGATAAAAATAACTGGCGTATTTTTGACGAAAGGGATATGGGCTGGCTTGAAAGCTTGCTGTGCTTAAAGCGTTGCGGTATGAGTATTAAAGATATGAAGGAGTATATGGATTTATGCTTGCGGGGTATTTCAAGCGTAGGCGAAAGAAAAGCTGTTTTGGCTCGGCAGAAGCAATTGCTTTTAGGGCAGATGAAGGAAATTCAAGAAAGTATCGCGTTTATTGATGCTAAGCAGGAATTTTTTGATGATATATTAGCGGGTAAAATTCAGTATTCGAGTAATCTTAGGGATTGTGAATAGGCCTGGTCTAGTCCCCGGATCGTTCGCTACGCTCACTTGCTAGAAGGAAGGGCTGATAACTGTTTTCTACGGCAAATCGCAACTCGCAAGGCGCACGAGCTGCGCCCGCGCTGTTGCTCAAACAAGCGATTTACCTACGAAAACAGTTATCAGCCCTTCCTTCTAGCAAGTGAGCGTAGCGAACGATCCTGTAAACTCAGCAATTTTTTTGCCAAGCCCACGCCAGCGCAATCGTAATATATTAAACATACTGGTTTAGTATGTTATGATTTAGCTAGCGTGGGCTTGTATAATTATTTTACCTTTTGCGGGAAGAGCGTTCAAGCATCATCAAATGGGATAAGAATTTATTTGATAGTTACCGCTTGTAGGGATTGGAAAATCTTGTAAGCGGTTTTACATATCCGTAAAATTTCATTGTTGAAAATATGAGGGTAGTCGTTTATAATATCGGTAAGAGGGGCGTACAACATATGTCATTGAAAAAATCTAAGCGCAAAACCAAGGGTACGAAATTGACATACACCTTTAAGAGTGATGTGCTTTTCAAAATGCTATTTGTGAAGAACCAGCATTTGCTAAAACGCCTTATTGCTATACTGCTTGAAATTCCCCTTGAAAGTATAACAAACTTTAGAGTTACAAATGCAGAAATACCACCAGAGGAAATTGGCAAGAAATTTTGCAGATTAGATATAAACATGATTGTTGATGGAAACATGGTAAATCTCGAAGTCCAAGTACAGGACGAGGGCAGTTATCCAGAGCGTGTATTGTACTATTTTGCTAGGATTTACTCATCTTCCCTACCTGCGGGTAATGACTATTCTTCACTTCCAAAAACAATAATTATTAGCATAATTGACTTTGAATTATTTGATTGTGAAGAAGTCCATTCAGAATTTCAAGTAATGGAAGTTAAACGACATACCCCGCTTACAGACAAATGCGGGTTACATTTTTTTGAATTGCCAAAAATGCCAGACGTTGAATCAATAGATCCAAGCAAAGAAAAGGATTTATGGCTTGCACTTTTTAACGCCGAAACCGAGGAGGAACTAGAAGAATTATCCCAAAACGGAGGTGCATTGATGGGCGAAGCGATACAGGCATATCATAGTATTACTGCCACAGAAGAATTTAGAAATTTGGAATGGTTGAGGACAAAAACCCGCCATGATGAAGCACAGGCATTAGGCAATGCAGAAAGAAAAGGCGTAAAGAAAGGTGCAGAAGCTGAAAGGAAAAAATGGCAAGGCGTAGCCACAGAGAATGAACAGCTAAAAAATGATGTTGCAGAGCAAGCAGAACTAATAGCAAAACTTCAAGCACAGCTTAACAAAAAATAAGCAACTGCGACTATAACTAACAAAGCCCGTCAAATAGGGATTTTCAGCCCATATTTGTACGGGCTTTTTCCGTGTTTAGAAACAGTCCTTGACAACAAAACCCAGCGTGCTGATAACTGTTTTCGTAGGTAAATCGCTTGTTTGAGCAAGCAGGCGGGCGTAGCTCGCCGGCCTTGCGAGTTGCGATTTGCCGTAGAAAACAATTATCAGCCCGTCCTCCGGATGCTCTAGGGGTTATCCCGTGCGTTTTTCATTAAGCCATCGTATGAAGCATCTCAGCCCTTACCTCATATTTAAGAGTTTTCCCATCAAGATACAACCTAAGCTCTTCCAACATAAACTCGCTCATACGGTAAGTTTCGTCACCTATACTACCAGCAATATGTGCTGTCATAAATACATTAGGCATAATATAAAAATCATGCCCCTCTTCCGGTGGTTCCGGATAGGTTACATCAAGAAGCGCTGTACGATTAGGCGCTTCTTTTAGCGCTCTTACCAGATCATCCTCAACAATCTGTGCGCCGCGCCCTGTGTTAATGAAGGTGGCAGAGGGCTTCATACGCTTAAACAAATTATAATTAAGCATCCCCACCGTCTGCGGGTTATTAGCTAAATGATTCGATATAACCTGGCACTCTTCAAATAACTCTTCAAGAGAGCAAAGCGTAACGCCAAGCTCCTTCGCCTTATCAGCCGGAAGAAAGGGGTCAAACACCATAATATTAAGCCTTATACCACAGGCGTTTAACATTTCTATGACCTTTCTTCCTATCATACCGGCGCCTATAATGCCCAGCTTAGAGTCAAAAGACCCCCGGTAATTTTGGCTCACAAACTTACCGGTCGCTTGCCAACCCTCTTCTTTCATTATCTTTTGGCTCAAAAAGTAGCCCTTATTAGCCAAAATAATCTGAGATAAGGTAAACTCCGCTACCGGCACGGCGTTTGCCGCCCATGCGCTAACTACCCTTATGCCGCAATTTAAAAAAGGCTGGGCAAAGGCTTGTACTGTCCCCGCGCCATAAAAAATAATCTTCAAGTTAGGGAAAGTCTTTTTGATCTCTTCCTCGCTATACTCAGGCATACCCCAGGTCGATAGCACTACTTCTGCATTTGCCGCCGCTTGTTGATCTAAATTAGCTTTGCTATATACCTTCTCATCTAAATCTAGCAAGCTGGCTAGTTCTTTTTGTGTGCTTGGGCTGTATACTGTCTGTACTCTTTCTGTGCCTACTTCATTTAGGTAAATTGCTTTCAAGCGTACCCGCCTCCCTTATCCAGCGCCTATCAAAGGCAAGGGCGGGACATGAACAGCCCCGCCCCATTCTATCGCATCTAGCATAGCATTTTCTTATCCCTTTACAGCACCTATCAAAACGCCTTTTACAAAATATTTTTGCAAAAACGGATAGATCATCAAAATTGGGGCTGTGGTAATAACTATAGCCGCGTATTTAACGGTTTCGGCATAGGTGTCAAAACGATCTTCGGCTCCGCCGGCTTGCTGTAATATATCAGATGCTTCTATCAATATAGCACGCAAAAGATTCTGTACCGGTAGCACGGTGTTATCCCTAATAAATATAGTCGCCCAGAACCAAGCGTTCCAGTGCTGAACACCGTAGAACAGTAAAAGCACGGCAACAGTAGGCATAATCAGCGGGAACACGATGCGGAAAACAATAATTATATCGTTAGCACCGTCAATATAGGCAGATTCCATCAAGCTATCCGGCAAGGCTTCAATGGCTGTTTTTGCAATAATCGCGTTAAACACGCCCATGGCAGGCGGCAATATAAGCGACCATATAGAGTTAAGCAAGCCAAGTGACTGGATATTAAGGAAAATAGGGATCATACCAGCACTAAACCACATGGTGAACAAGATGTAAAAAATAATCACCTTGCGGAAGTACATGCCCCTACAAGCCATAAAGTAGCCGCAAAGCATGGTCAGTATAATATTGATCGGCAAAGAAGCCGCCAAAATAAACAAAGTATTACGGTAGCCACCCATAAGAAGGGGGTGTCTAAAGGCCATTTCAAAAGCTCCCGTGGTAAAATTGGTAGGCCAAAGCAAAAAGCCGGGATTCTGCAAAAGCGTGGTATTGTCGGTAAAAGACGCGACAAGAACATACCACACTGGGTACACTGTCACCAGCATAAGCAGAGTTAAAAAGATTATATTAAAAACATTAAAAATACGGTCGCCCTTAGTAGGTTTAATCTGCATTTTAAACTCTCCTCCTTCTAATTAGAATAAGCTATTGCCAGAGTATCTACGGCTTAGGAAATTGGCTGTCAGCAGAAAGAACAAATTAACCATAGAGTTAAATATACCAACCGCCGCACCAAAGCTAAAGTTTGCCTGTATAATACCCCTGCGGAACACGTAGGTCGAAATAACATCGGCAACTTCAAAAATCGACTCGTTGTATAGAAGCAGAACCTTCTCGAAGCTTACATTAAGAATTTGTCCCATACGCAGTATGAACATGATGGATATAATCGGCAACAAGTTAGGCAGTGTAACCCTCAGCATTTGCTGGAAGCGGTTAGCACCGTCAATAACGGCCGCCTCGTACTGTTCCTGATCTATACCGGCAATGGCCGCCAAGAATATAATGGACTGCCAGCCGATAAACTGCCAGATATTAGAGCCAATAAATATAGGGTAAAAATACTGTGTATGCATCAAAAAATTTCGGGGTTCGCCGCCAAAGAACATGGCGACTTGCGAAAATATACCGCCAAAAGAGAAGTAAGTACGAATAAGCGATGCAACAACAACCATCGAAATAAAGAACGGCATATATGTTACCGTTTGAACAACGCGTTTAAATTTTTGGTTACGCAGTTCATTCAAAAGCAAGGCCAGCATAATAGGTGCCGGGAAGCCGAAAATAACGTCCAAAAAGCCAAGAGAAAAAGTATTGCGCATTACACGGAAAAAGAACGGGTCAGTAAACCAGACCTGAAAATGTCTAAACCAGGGGTCTGCCCAAGCGCTACCCCAAATACCCAAAGCGGGTCTAAATTCCTTAAAAGCAATTACCAAGCCATACATTGGCCTATATGCAAATATCGCCAGATATATTAATACCGGTAAGACGAGTAGATATTTATATTTGTGTTGCTTAAAGTCGCGGATAAGGGTTTCTGCTAGGGTTCTCTTTTTGGTAGTAGCACCCTGATAGGTGGTAGTAGCCGCATTTTGCATAAGGAATGCCTCCTCTTTCTTAAAAAATACGAATAAAACCGGGCGGCAGTAGCAAAACTGCTATGCCGCTCCGGTTATACAATTTCAAATTAACGGTTAAGCCATCTTTCATAAGCGGCTTGGTAAAGCTCAAGAAGTTCAGATAAACCCATGCCTTCAACATTTGCTACAAAAGCGTCAAAGTTGTCGATCGGCTCTGCACCAGTTAAGAAACGGAAAACCATTTCATTAACATATGTGAATATTGGGCCTTCCATAGTTTCTGCACGAGTCATTTCTGCGGCAGATAAAGCCATACCGCGTGGTAGCACAAAGTCTTGTGCAACATGTTCGCGACCAAAGAACCATGTGTTATTAGCTTCAATAGCTCTAGGATGGTTACGAGTTACAAGAATGTTTGTGGCTTGAATGTTTGGCCCGTTCCAAACAGTACCAACAAATCTTTCCATGGCACCATGAATGCCGTCTGGGTCGTTGTGCAGAAGGTCTGAGAATGTAGGCTCACCGTTTACCATGTTCCAGGAAACGCCTTCTGTACCGTAGTTCCAGTAAAGGAACCCTTCGTCAGAGTAGGCAAAGTCAAGAAGTCTCATAACGATTTCAAGCCTGTCGTCGCCTACGCTATTTGTGATACTTGTTGATGTACCGCCGATACCGGGGCCACCAAATTGCATTACCAATGTACCATCGTTGCCTGTAGGATAAGGTATGCCAACCCAGTCAGAGCCGGTACCTTCTGCTATAGCATCGTTTACCCAGCCTGTAAGCTGTCCCATAGAAGAATAGGCCATACCGCCCATGTCGTTAAGCACTTTAGAACGTACCATGGCATCGTCGGCAGACATAAGGTCTTGGTCTATAAGGCCATCGTTCCACCAGATGTTCATTTGTTGGATGTAATCTCTCCACTCAGGATGGATTTGTGGGAAGTCTGCACGTTGGGTGTAGCGGTTAATGAAGATCCTGGCATAGGTGCCGCCGAATGCACCGAAGGCACCGGCTATGTTACCACTTTCGTTAAAACGGCTAAGTGGTGCCAGGAATGTTGCGCCAAACTCGCTATTAAAGGCACGCAGTGTTGTATCCCAGTCGCCTATGGTTAGGGGAGTTGGCAGGCCAAGCTGATCCAGCCAGTCTTGACGGACAAGCGGGCCTTGGAAAGAGTCGTTCCAGCCGCCGTCCTCACGGAAGAAGCCGAAACCGAAGTATCTGCCGGTATCTGTTTGGAAGGCTCTTGCGCGTTCTGGGCGCTCATGTAAAAATCTGTAGTAGTTTGGTGCGAATTGTGCAATGTAAGGTGTAAGATCACGGAAAACGCCTTCGTCCATAAGACGCTCGGCATCACGCATAATAAGACCGCTGAACATAATGTCTGGCAAGTTACCAGATGCGATGATAAGGTTAAATTCTTGAGATTCGTCTGTTGTGCCGGCTGGTGGGAACATCCATTCAATGTTTACACCTACGTGTTCGTTAAGCCCGGAATGGAACGGGGATTCTTGCCATGTGCCTACTGTAGCGTGTAGCTGTGGGCCGCCCCATAGCCACCATGTTACGGTAGTATCCATAGCGTCCATTGGGTAGCCTGTGAATTCAAAGGCTCCGCCGCCACCGCCGCCTGCTGGGGCTGCTGCACCGCCGCCACCTGCTGGGGCTGGGGCTGCACCGCCGCCGCCTCCACCTGCTGCCGGAGCGCCGCCTGTGCCACAGGCCGCTAGTACTAGCGTAAGCGCTAGGGTACATGCTACTGCTTTGATTGAAAATTTCTTCATAAAAAGCTCACTCTCCTTGTCTCTTTTTGAAACTTTGCCCTATGTTTATGTTGTCATTTAGGTATAAATCGGCAACACTAGGGCTTAAATAAGATGATAATTTGGATAGAGTGTATAGTACCATGGCGTTTACGTCGCGTCAATAGTTGTGGGGGAATTTTTGGTGTTTAGTTGGGGCGGGGGGATGCGTTGGCAGGTTTAAAAGAAAATAGTATAATAAATTAACCTACACGGAAGCAGGCTATTCACATGAGGAAGTTAAAATTATATTTAGACACATCAACAATTAGCCATTTATTTGCAGAAGATACTCCCGACAAGATGAATGATACCCATATTCTTTGGCTCGATTTAATAAAAGGTAAATATGATATATTAATATCTCCTGTAGTGATTGACGAAATTAGAAAATGCCCTGAACCTAGACAGAGCATGATGTTTGAAAGATTAAGCCAAATAAAATTCCAAGTGCTAAAGGAAACAAGTGATATTTTTTCACTTGCAGATGAATATATCAAGGGCGGGGTGCTTCGAGAAAAAAGCCGTGATGATTGCCTGCATATTGCATACGCCGTTGTCTACAACTGCGATGCTATAGTGTCATGGAATTTTAAGCATTTGGTGAATTTCAAAACTATTAATAAAATAAGAGTTGTTAATACAATCCATATGTACAAAGAAATTGGAATTATATCGCCAACTATGCTGATTGAGGAGGACGACGAATGAGAACAAGTAAGCTGATGGATGAACTCAGAAAAATCCGTGATGATAATTCTTTACGGCATCTAGGAATGACCAATGAGGAAATATCCAAAGAGCATAGCGAAGCTACTGAATGGCTTGCAATAAAAATGGGTAAGCCTGTTGATGTTGTAACTATTAATTCTTAATTCAAACTACTCCTCAACCACCCGGCCATAAACCTTCCCGGGCACCAATTCCCCATAAAGATACTCCAATACCTCCGAAACAGTCACCAGCTGAAAACCCTCCTCCACAAGCCGCGGAATCACCCTTTCCATAGCCTGTGCAGTTGTCGCGTGTATATCATGCAACACAACCACCGCGCCGTCCTTCTTCTCGTCCATTATTACATTATATATCCTATCCGGATCACGATAACGCCAGTCTAGCGGGTCTAGCGACCAGTTTGTAAGCGCAAAGCCCAAATCTTCCGCAACCTGCCTAACCCTAGCGCAAGTACGGCCAAAAGGCGGCCGCACTATCTGCGGCGCATAACCAGCAACGGCCTCTATAGCCGCATTAGTGGTCATTATCTCCCAAATTATCGCCTCTTCATTTAAGGTCGTTAAATTAGTATGTGTCCAGCTATGGTTAGCCAACTCGTTCTCAAGATAGAGCATACGCTCCACCGTCTCCATGTAGCGCTCTATCCTGTATCCCAGCACAAAAAAAGTAGCTCTGCCGCCATGCTCCTCTAGCAGATCCAAAATACGCTCTGTATGCTGGCTTGGCCCATCGTCAAAACTTAGGGCTATCATCGGCTTTCTTACATAAACCGGCTCGTATTCTTCTATATGTGGAATTTCCTCAATTTCCTCAACTTCTTCAATTTCTTCAATTATTTCTGGCTCTTCTTCCGGGGGTTCCTCTTCAACAACAATAACAACAACTTCCTCCTCTATATGAGCAGGAACAGGAACAGGCACCGCCGGGAACCACAGCATAGTGCTACAGCCCGCCAACAAGCTTATTACAAGAACAACTAAAATTTTCTTCATCTATATATACCTCCTTGCATAATTATACACAAGCTCAAATAAATCGTCAAAAAAATCGCAATAGTTGACGCAAGGGTTAGCATATGCTAACATTTGGCAAAACAGGAGGTGTTGTCAATGTTAAATAACGAAAAATTTCTGTATTTTGCGGCCGGGCTTGCGGCGGCGGCCTTAGGAGCAACAGCCGTAAAAAGCGGCAAGGCCAGAAAATGGTGCGTACAGGGCATGGCAAGCGGTATAATGTTACAAAGGCAAGCGCTAGAGGCTTTCCAAAATATAAAAGACGAGGCAACAGACATCTGCCACGACGCTTCAAGTTCAAGGTGATAGCTTGAAATATAATATAGTATATGACAAACCGGGACGTTTGCGCCTGAGAATGGGAAGAGGCGCTTTCTCAGAAGGTCAAGGCTACGGGCTAGAGGCTCTTTTAGCCGCCAAATTTACTCTGGATTCCGCCGAGGCTAATTCCAGGAACGGCGGCTTATTAGTCTGCTTTTTGCCCGCTGAACGCGAAGGCATTCTGGCCTTTATAGATAGCCTGGATAACGCAAACATTCCCGTATCAGACAAAAAAGACGTAAACAGAATGCGAGAGCTTGACGATAACTTTGCGGTTTCCCTGGCTTCTGTGGTGTTTAAGCATTTTTTTGCAAAACTATTTTTGCCAGCGCCTTTGCGGGCAATTATCGCCGTCAGACGCGCACTTATCTATTGGAAAAAAGGCGCAAAGGCGCTTGGCAAAGGCAAATTAAATGTAGACGTACTAGACGCGGCGGCAGTGGCGGCCTCTATATTCCAGCGGGATTTTGCCACGGCCACTTCTATTATGACATTACTAAGAATCACCGATTTGCTTGAGGATTATACCAAAAAGAAGGTAAACGAAACCCTATCGCAAAGCCTGGCGCTTAACATCGACCGGGTATGGTTGGCGGAAGGTGTTTCCATCCCACTATCTGAGGTAGAAATTGGAGATTTAATTAGAGTGCGCACGGCCTCTGTTATTCCGCTGGACGGGGAAGTTGTACAAGGCACGGCCATGGTAAACGAGTCCAGCATGACAGGGGAAGCCCTATCGGTAGAGCGCGGGGTTGGCAGTAGCGTTTACGCCGGTACGGTGCTGGAAGAAGGCTCTGTGGTAATAAAGGTCAGAACTTTAGCGGACAACACCCGCATACAAAACATAGTATCTCTAATAGAAGGTTCAGAAAATCTAAAGGCGGGCGTACAAAGCAAAGCGGAAAAACTGGCCGATTATATAGTACCATTCAGCTTTTTCGCCTCTGCCGGTATTCTCTTTTTAACCGGAAGCCTAGCAAAAGCAATGTCAGTTTTGATGGTAGATTACTCTTGCGCCATCAAGCTTACCACGCCTATTTGCGTAATTTCCGCAATGCGCGAGGCGGCCAACAGCAAAATTCTGGTAAAAGGCGGCAAGCACCTAGAGGCCTTTGCCAATGCAGATACCATCGTATTCGATAAAACCGGCACGCTAACAGCCGCCTGTCCGGAAGTGGCTAAGGTGGTGCCCTTCGGTAGCCGTAGCCGGGAAGAGGTTCTCAGAATATCCGCCTGCCTAGAGGAGCATTTTCCGCACAGCGTGGCCAAGGCCATAATAAGACGGGCAGAAATAGAAGGGCTTGACCACAAGGAAGAACATGCTGACTTACAGTATATAGTAGCGCACGGCATTTCTTCCATGTTAAATGACGAGCGGGTGTTGATCGGTAGCTGGCATTTTATTTTCGAGGACGAGGCTATACCAATCGAGGCCGAACACAAAAGGATAATAGAAGCGGAAAGCGAAGGATATTCCGTAATATTCCTAGCGATAGGCGGCAGAGCGGCGGGAATGATATGCGTGGAAGATCCCGTCCGCATGGAGGCCGCTTTAGCCTTAGAAAATTTAAGAAATTTGGGCATAAACAGAATAGTAATGCTAACAGGCGATAGTGAATCTGCCGCAAAAACGGTCTGTCAAAAGCTAGGCATAACAGAATACCACGCCAGCCTGCTACCAGAGGATAAAGCAAGCATAATCCGCAGGTACCGAGAGGCCGGTCAAACAGTAATAATGGTAGGGGACGGAATCAACGATTCCCCGGCGCTATCCTGCGCGGACGTTTCTGTAGCAATGAAAGACGGCGCTGATATTGCCAGGGAAATTGCTGATATTACCCTACTTACAGAAAATTTGGACGGGCTTATTACGCTACGTCAACTAAGCACAGCACTTTTCGGACGCATACACAAAAACTACCGCTTTATAGTAGGTTTTAACACGGCGCTTTTGTTACTTGGCTTGGGCGGCACTATTTCCGCGTCCACATCTGCGCTGTTGCATAATTCTTCAACATTAGCTTTAAGCGGTCTTAGTATGAGACCTTACACCGAAGCACGCTTACCGAGTGTTTAGGAAAACAATGCTTGCCATTAAATTCAAAGGCAGATTCCGTTGGTATTATCCTTTTAGGTTCATCAAAGCTATTTTCGTCATCGTGAGAATAGCCGGAAAGGCATAGCGCAATACCTGATATGACCTTCTGGTTTAAGCTGATTTCCACATCAATATCTTTATCGCTAAGGTTGACTGCCTTTATGAAAATGTCATTACCGTCTTTGCTGGCGGCGTAGTATAATGGCTGAATTACTGGCAGTCTGTCGATTGCGGTATTCATTAACTTACCGTCTATCCATGTTTCTATCTTTCTGCCGGAAACGCGCATTTTGCAGTCGTAAGTCTTGCCCCGTTCCACAGAAAATATTGTTTGATGCAGAACCGAGTTTCTGCCGTTTACTGTGTGGTCTATAATGCTGTCGTTGTTAGCCCAGCCGCCAATTTGCCAGGAGTAATCTCCAAATTTAACTGCAAAAGGCATACTATCAGTCTTATTTGCTTTAAAGCTTAAAGTATAGCCATCTGCGTTTTTGGATTTTACAATATCCGTAATTTCGCAGTTACCTTTTTTGCTATCGAATTTTATATCATCGCTTATGGGGCTATCCTCCGGAGCGGGAGGGCTTGGGAAGTCGCTACATGTTACCGACAATTCATCTGTTCCTTGGTGGTTCATAAATAATTTTTGTACGTAGTAATTGGCTGTTCCGTAGGCTTTTTCCTGATTAAACCAAATTAGGTCTGGCTTCCAGTTTATATAGTCGGCGTTGCATAGTAAGGGGGCGTAACATGCCAAGCCTACCGCCGGGGCTTTTTCTAGGTGCGTCATAAACGCGGCTTCTGCTAGTGCGTTGTAGTATGTGTTGCCCCATGTGGCGTATTCGCCCAAAAATACCTTTGGTGTTTTTTCAAAGGAGTCATAACGATCCATATTTGCTATAAACCATTCCGGTGCTTGGTAAAAATGCTCGTCTACGTATTCTGAGTTGTTTTCGCGGGCAGAAGCCCATCCACGGTCGTATTCTGTGCTGGCGGCAAAGGGGCTTCCGCTGTTTACTAGCTTTATTTCAGGATAATGCTTCTTGATTGCCTGGTGGAATAAGGGATATAGCTTGAAGAAAGGCTCGCCAACCTCTTCGTTGCCCAGTGCCAGATATTTTAAATTAAACGGCGCGGGGTGTCCCATTGCGGCTCTTTTTGCGCCCCATTCGCTATCTGCGTCATCGTTGGCGAAGGATATTAGGTCTATCGCGTCGTCTATTAATTCTTGTATTTCGTCCATCGGCACTGGGTGTCCGTTAATTTTGCATACCGGTAGTACGGGTATAGGCTCTGCTCCTATGGCCTCGCTGAATAGAAAATACTCGTAGAAGCCTATTCCCAGGCTCTGATTGTAGCCCCATGAGTTTCTTCTGCTTGGGCGGGTTTCCAAAGCGCCTATTGTATTTTTCCAGCGGTATAGCGAGCAGCGGTCATTCGCGTCCGGAGAGCCGTCTGCTACCAAACAACCACCCGGGAAGCGCATAAACTTGGGCTTTAAATCCATTAGCAAAGCCGCAATATCTTTCCTAAATATATTAAGGAAGGCATCTGCCGGCTTTAGCGATACCATATCTATGTCAAAAAAGCCTTCTCCGCTTGCCATTATAGTAAGCGCCGCGGCCTTAAATGCAGAATGTGCGCGTAGTTTAAGCTCGTACTTCTTCCAGCTTGCATCTAAAGCCGGTAGCTTTGCGCCCGCCAAAAGCTCTCCCTCAAGAGACTCTACATTAATATGTATATCGCCCTTATAGTCATCGTGCGCACGGGCGTAGCATGAAAATATATACTCCTCGCCTATCGCTACCGGGAATCCGTTATGATACCCCGTATTCCGCAAGCCCGCGCATCCCGTATCGCCTAATATTTGCATCTGCAAATAATTTGGGTTGGCATCAAAAGCCGGGCTTCCGCTACGAATCATATTTTTTATTACCGCGCCTCTTTCTAGCTTTTCCCAGGCGCTTAGTCCGTGGTATTTTGGGTTATCTAAGGCGCAAAACTCAAACGAGCCGTTTTGTAAAAGCTCTGCGTACAAGCCGCCGTCTACTGCGTGGTTTATGTCCTCAAAGAAAATACCAAATAAATCGTCTAGCTTTTTTACACTTTTTGTTGTGTCAATCTTCAGTTTTGGCATTTGTTGTCCCCTTTCTGTACTGGCCGGGTGATATTCCCGTTTCCCTTTTAAATATTTTTATAAATTGAAAATAGTCTTTGTAACCCACTCGCTCTACTATCTCTTGCAAAGACAGGCTATCGTTGCTTAGCAAGGATTTTGCTAGTTCAATTCGCTTATCGGTAATGTATTTTGTAAAGTGTACGCCAGCTATTTTCTTAAACACTGTGCTAAAATAGTTGGGCGTAAAATGAAACTCCTTGGCTAAATCGCTTATCCTTAAATTATCAGTATAATTTTCGTCTACAAACTGCAAAATCTGATTAAATTGCTTAGTTGACTGTATGCCCTTGCTATCCAGTTTTGTTTTTAGCCTCTGGCAGGCCTCTGAAAGTTGCTTGGCTGTTACTTGCTTTATTAAATAATCCGCCGCGCCTAAACGTACTGCCTTTTGTGTGTACTCAAAGGCAGAATATCCGCTTACGAATACTACTTCTATATCCGCCGCGCTTTCTCTTAGGCTCTCTAAAAGATCTATTCCGCTTAGGCCTGGCATTCTTATATCTGAAATTAGTACGTCTGGCTTTAAGGATAGACATTTTTCAAAAGCCTCGTCGCCGTTTGAGGCTGTGCCGCATACCGTAAAGCCGTGTTCTTCCCACGAAATTAGCCGCTGTAATCCGTAAATTACCCAAGGCTCATCGTCGGCAATAAGCACTTTATACATCGTCCACCTTCTCCGCAGGTAATTTTATCACTACCGTACAACCCTCTTGTAGAGCGGTGTTTATCTTTATCTCTGCCTTGTCTCCGTAAAATATGTTTAGCCGCCGGATTATATTGGCTAGGCCTATTCCGTCGCTTTTGCTGGCTTCTATACGCTCTGCCCCCACGCCGTTATCTGATATTCTTATATATAGATAGCCACCATTAACTACTACAGCCATGTTTATATTGCCCTCGCCTATTTTCGGCTCTAGGCCATGAAAGACCGCGTTTTCTACCACCGGCTGTAAAATAAGGCGCGGAATACGGCATTGCTCGGCATTTTCTTCTACCTCTATATTAATTTTTATCCTGCCCATAAAGCGGTAGCCTATAATTAGCGCGTAGTATTCTATGTGGGCTAGTTCCTCCGCTACGGTAACGAAATCGGCCTCTTTTACCGCATAGCTGAACATCTGTGATAGCGCGGCGCTCATTTCCACAATTTCCGGGGCTTCCCGGCTCATGGCTATGCCCGATATACACTCGAATGTATTCGATAGAAAATGCGGGTTAATTTGGCTACGGTAGGCTAAAATCTCTAGCTGGTTACGTACTAAAGCCGCTTCGTAGTTTTCCTTCAAAAAATAAAATACAAATATTGTGACAAATACCACCACGGCCAGGGATATTCCCATGGTTATAAGCATCAAGGGTTGCAGATGCTCTGTAATAACACCTGCCTCTAAATGCGTTACCAGCTTCCAGCCTGTGTTGGGGAAAACGCTTGCTATGGTAGAGCCGTTATATTCGCCGACCAATATATGTCCACTGCTATCAAATAAAGCCATACTTGCCCCGTATAACTGGTTGCCCATGTCAATTTGCGATCTTATATACGCCTTGTTCATAGTAAAAACTATCGTACCTATGCGCGGAACATTTATGGCGGGTGTGGAAAAGTCAAAAATAGGCACGGTCATTACATAATATAGGTCATTAGAAAACCTATCATATGTGATAAAATCATACTTTTGGTACAGATATTGCGTTTGTACGATTGCTTGAAAATTAACTGCGTTGGCCGTAATAAAATTACCGCTGTAATCGTAAATAGCAAAGCCTATAATATCCGGTTGTGACATAAATAACGCAGAAAAAACCGTTTGCAGATCAGGAAAATATCGCAGGCGGTTAATTGCTTCTGTCTCATTTAAAAAACGCTGTACTAAGGCGTTATAGCTTAATGATAGTACTACATTCTCTACATTTGCCAGATAGTTGTATATATTATCGTGGCTTTGCTGGTGGGCTACTTCCAGGGCTTGCTCGGTATACATCAATAGCGTAGAGCGGATTATTAAATTTTGCGCAATAAATGATATTAAAATAGCCAGCAGAATAAAAAAACATAGCGTTACATACATTTTTCGCAAGCTTTTTATGTTCATATGCTTTACCATAAATCCTTTACGCAAGACTGTTTGACTTTAGCCGCCCTTACCTCTACAAAACAGCCACATAAACTACACATTCCGTTGCTTAAACAGTCACAGGCTTTACAGAATTTTAAGCGCCTTTGGTATTCATCTTCGGGCGCTTTTTCTGCTAAGGGGATGCTTGCTATGTACTCCATTACGCTACGGTACAAGTCATCCCCTTGCAGTTCTTCCAGTAAACATTTACGGCATAAAGTCATTACTTACAGTCTATTGCTACAATACTGCAAGCCGGCATTGTTAGCTTTATTAGACCATTATTAAATTCTACCCCATCTAAAGCTGAAATTTTAACGTTTTCTTCTTTAATATCGCCTGTTAAAATTCTCGCGTTTATGTTGCTTACTTTTCCGTTTACATATACCTCTACCGGCATGGCTTTTTCGGCTGACGGGTTTACTATGGTGACATATAAATCGCCAGCGTCATTAACGGAAGCAGATGCGCTTAGTTCAGTTTCTTCCTCAAAGGCGCTGTACACCCTTGTGGCATCCTGATGGTTTTTGTATAGGTCAAAAACGTGATATGTTGGGGTAAGTTGCATTTTATCGCCCTCTGTTAAGATAACCGCTTGCAATACGTTTACCGTTTGGGCTATATTGGCCATTGTCACCCTGTCTGAATAGCTGTTAAAAATATTGAAGGAAAGCGCCGCTACCATGGCATCACGCATGGTATTTTTTTGGTATAAGAAGCCTGGGTTTGTACCCGGTTCAACATCGTACCATGTTCCCCACTCGTCCACTATCAACTCTACGCGGTGTTCCGGATCGTAAAAGTTCATTATTTGTAGGTGCTTGCTTATTAATTCGTCCATTTTTAGGGCTTTTTTGATGGTTGTGTTGTATTCTTCTACTGTGAAATCTGTTGCGCTACCCTTGTTAGACCATTCTCCGGGTACAGTATAATAGTGTACTGTTATGGCATCCATGTGTTTGCCGGCTATCTTCATAACAATATCCGTCCAGTCGTAGTCTAAACCGCTGGATCCGCAGGCTATTTTGTATATTTTATTTTCACCGTAGTTACGCACGTAGGTCGCGTAACGGCGGTATTGATCGGCATAGAATTCCGGCCGCATGTTTCCGCCGCAACCCCAGTTTTCGTTGCCTACTCCCCAGTACTTTACCTTCCAGGGATCTTTTTGGCCGTTCTTGGCGCGTTCCTCTGCCATTGGGGATATTCCGCTAAATGTCAAGTACTCTACCCATTCGCTCATTTCCTGAACGGTGCCGCTTCCCAGATTCCCGTTTATGTACGGCTCGCAGTCTAACTGACGGCATAGCTCCATAAATTCGTGAGTGCCAAAGCTGTTATCTTCTACTACGCCGCCCCAGTGCGTGTTTACCATTTTCTTGCGGCCGCTTTTAGGGCCAATGCCGTCCTTCCAGTGATACTCGTCGGCAAAACAACCGCCCGGCCAGCGTAGTACCGGAATTTTAATATGCTTAAGCGCCTCTACAACATCTTTGCGCATTCCTTTTACGTTAGGAATGTCCGAATCTTCCCCCACAAAAATTCCGTTATAGATGCAACGGCCTAAATGCTCGGCAAAGTGCCCGTAGATGTTTTTGTTGATTACAGCCTTCTTTTCCCTGGCGTTGATGTTTAAACGATTCATTAGTTTGTCATCCTTTCACAGAACCCAGCATGATTCCCTTAACAAAGTATTTTTGTGCGAAGGGGTACATAACTATCATGGGCACACTAGCCATTACCATGGCGGCAAGCTCTAGGGTTTTGGCGTTTACTGTGCCTGTGCCCAAAAGCTGTCTGTTTATTGTTGCGGCTATAGCGGCATCGCCCGCCATTGCCGAAGCGGCCAACTGCTCTGCGGCGTTATGACTTCTTACCAGCCTTAGAATAAAATATTGCAAGGTCTGCAAATGAGGGTCGTGGGTATAAAATAGCGTCACCGTAAAGTCGTTCCAGACCCCTACCGCCATAAACACACTTAAAGCCGCCAGTACAGGCTTAGAAAGCGGCAGAACAATCTGCATAAATATTCTAAACTCGCCTGCCCCGTCTAATTTTGCCGATTCAAACAGGGAATCTGGCAGCGCTTTGAAGTTGGCGTTGAATATTATAACATTAAAGAAGCCGCCGAACAAAAAAGGCACAATATAAACCCAATAAGTATTATAAAGGTTAAGCCAGTTAAGCAGTAGGAAGAAGGGAATTATCCCGCCGCTAAAGTACATACTAGTGAAGCCTAAAATAGTATAAAACTTTTTGCCCTTCAAATAAGGGCGAGAGAAGGCGTAGGCGAACATGGCCGTATTAAAAATGGCCAATATAGTCACCAATATAGTACGTGAGGCCGTAATAAAGAAGGCTCTAATAATAGCCGGGTCGCTTATAACCGTACGCCAGCTATCGGTAGTAAACTCCCTGGGCCACAGGGTAGAAAAGCCCAATAAGATAGCCGAGCCGGTGTTAAAGGAATTGATAAGAGCATAATATATCGGATAAATTGACGTCAGCAATAAAACACACATTATTGAGACGTTAAAAGCGTTAAAAATTCTGTCCCCTGTTGTTCTGCTTTGTACCATAACTGCCGCCCCCTAAAATAGTCCTGATTTTGTTAGTTTGTTGGAGGAATAATTAGCGCATACAAGTAAGACCACCGCAAACAGTGACATAACAAGCGAAGCGGCGGCACCTATACCAAACTGGAATTGCTGTAGGCCAATTTGGAAAACGTAGGTGGCTATAACCTGGCTGCTAGGCATGTTTAATACATTTTGGAAAACAAATATTTGTGTAAAGTTATTGTTAAGCATACCGGCTACCGCAAATATTGCCATAATCATGATAGTAGGTAGCATTCCCGGCAAAGTTACGTGCCGCATTTGGGAAAAGCGCCCTGCCCCGTCGACCGTAGCGGCTTCGTATAAAACAGGGTCAATACCGGCAATGGCGGCAAGATACAAAACTGCGCCCCAGCCGAGATCTTTTAAAATGGCTGTAACTATGGCTACCCCCCAAAAGTATCTGGGGCTTGCTAAAAATAGTATGGGCTCTTGCATTCCAAAGAACATTAAAATATTGTTTATAACCGCGTCTGGCTGTAGTAAATTTATGAACAAACCGCCAAAAACAACCCAGCTTATAAAGTGAGGCATAAAGGTAATGGTCTGCACAAAAGATTTAAACCTTTTATTGACCAATTCATTAAGTAACAACGCAAATGATATTACTGTTAGCATGGAAAAAAACGATCCTAATAGATTTATCCCCAAAGTATTCCTAACCATAGGCCAAAACTGAGAGCTGTTAAAAAATAGCCTGAAATTTAAAAATTCGTTCCAGGGCGCGTTAAAAATACCCGCAAAGCCCATAACCGGCCTAAAAGCAGTAAAAGCTATGGTCAAGCCAAATAAGGGTATTATGCTAAATAAAAGCATTAAAACCGTACCGGGCGCAAGCATTAAAAATAGCTCTGTTTGCGTTTTTGTGTCTAGCCCTATGGTTACGGCCGCTTTCTTTTTTACTTTACTGCCTTTTAGTACTGCTGCCATATTTAATCCCTCCCAAAATCTAAAAATTCAGTTGGTGACTCACAGTCACCAACTGAACCTTTTGCCGCTAAAATTAATTATTGATCGCTGTAAGTCTGTAGCCCATATCTGCAAAGTTTTGTTGTACAGCTTCGTTTACATGGGCATCAAGCCGACGCAAGCCTAAGCTTTCTAGCTGGGCTAGGAAGTCGTCGTAAAGCTGGTCAAAGTTATCGTCTGTTGCTTGCAAGATAATGTTTGCCAAGGCGGTGCCGGCAAAGGTGTAAATTTCGTTTGATATAGCAAATAATTCTGGGTCGGCATCTATCCAACCGCCCGGAAGTTGATTTAATGCGGCGTTGTTATAAATTTGTGTGGCAGGGTGGGCGCCACGCGCACTTTGAGGCTGAATACCAGGGTCAACACCCGGATCCATATTAGCGCGATCCCAGTTTTGGTTATGGAATGCCCAGAACGCAAACACACCTGTTACGCCAGAGTTATCTAGCTTACGTTCGCCTTCTTCCGTACGTCTAAACAGGCCGTCCGGAGTAGTTTCCCAGTCTACGCCGTATTCGCCGTAGTTACCGATTATTAGGCCTTCGTGGCTGGTCATAAAGCTAAGGAACCTAGCGGCGGCCTCCGGTACGTCGGTATTTCTGGCGACTAAAGTTTGTAGCCAGCCAGTACCAACGGTATCGTTTACGCCAAGTACCGGTGTTGTGCCTGTTCCCGGCAGAATTACACCAGGTGTAAAGAAGTCGAAATCGCTAAAGAAGAAGCCCGTATCCGCTGTGTTACCGGCAAAGGAGAACACACGACCGGCGCGGCAAGCCGCTTCGCGGGCAGCTCTATCCCAGGTAAAGTGGGTCGCTTCTATTAAGCCGCGTTGGGCTAAAGTATTTAAAAATCTTACTGCGTGTCTGTATTGATCGGTAAAGTACATGCTTTGGAAGTTTCCGGCGCCGTCTACCCTCATAGCACCGAACATTCCCGCAAGGGTTCCCAGGGCGCCGCCGTCACCTTGCCAGCTACCGCCCCTAAAGTTAGCGCCGTCTGCCAAGAACGGTATTACGGAAGCACCGTCAACTGTTAAGTTAGCGGCCTGTACGCGCTCAAGAGCGTCCAAAAATCCGGCTTCTGTTTGCAGATCGGCCTCTGTTATGCCTGCCTGATCCATCAGGTCTCTGTTAAAGACCACGCCGTTGTTGTTGCGGTACCTAGCGTCTAGCCAAAGTTGCTCTGTAGCTGGGTTAAGCCCCCATATATCCTGGCCGCCTTGGGATAGCTTGTGGCTTGCGATTGTGTACCAACCGCCGTCACGCGCTACAAGACGCTCACGAATATCGACCGGGAAGCCGCCGTTTATAAGATGGCTGTCCGGCAGATATGTACCAAAAAACTCTTCAATATCCCAAACCATTCCGGCCATTACCATTTCTCTTATGAGAGTGTGGTTTGATATTGTGATGATGTCTGGTAAATCTCCGCTTACTATCATAAGGTTAAGACGGGTATCCGGATCTTCTGCCGGGGTCATTGCTGAAATTGTTACGCCGGTTTCTTCTGTTATGCGGCGCATTACATACTGGCTGGTATCCCAAGTTGAAGGAACAACACCCACATTTAAGAACCAGCTTACGTTTGTAACTTCACCGGCTGGTGCTGTAGCGGCGCCTGCATCTGCCGCCGGTGCCGCCGCGGCCGGTGCGTCTGTAGCCGGAGCATCCGCCGGTTGCCCCCCCTGCCCTTGGGCACAGGCTCCCAGTATTAAAACAAAAACTAAACTGATACTAAGCGCGATTCGCTTTTTCATAACTAATCCTCCCTATCTAAAAAGCTAAGTGATTGCTTGATGATAATAGCTTTTTTGGGGATTAAGTATGTAAAATTATTTGTGATTTATGTATTATTCTTTGAAATAGTCACACATAGAAGTACAAAATAAATCGGGGCTGGTCTGGACTAACTGGCCCTCTACTTCAATTGTTGGATGTTCAATGTCTTGCAGATCAAACGAATGCACAAGGCCTACTGTGCCGTCCGATAGCATAATTTGCTTTCCTACAATTTCCGAGGGCATATTTTTCGTAAATAAATCTACCAAGTCGGCGTCAAGTTCTGTCCCCGCAAGTTTTGAAATTGAAGCCATAACCCCAAAGGGACTGCGGGGTGTTTTGTAAGCACGCTGAGATACCATGGCATCATAAATATCCGATATTGCCGTAATGAGCGCTTCAAGTGGTATATCGTTTTGCTTCAAGCGATCCGGATAGCCTTTCCCATCAACTTTTTCATGATGGCTACGCGCCGCGTTACGTACAATATCAGGAAAACCATCAAGTAATTCATAACTTCTAATGGTGTGCGTTTTAATTACTTGATATTCCGTAATCGTTAGCTTGCGGGGAGCGTTTAAAATTCTGGCTGGCATTTTAGCCTTGCCGCAATCGTGCAGTAGCCCTATTAAAACAAGGCGATCTACCGATTCTTTACTCATCCCAAGCCATCTACCTATAAGGCCATTTAAGAGTCCTGTATTAACACAATGCCTCTGTAAATACTCATCAACAGGTGCAAGGGCGTTTATGAGTGAGAGAATTGTAGGGGCACTTGTAGATTCAAGTTGATTTGATAATTCGTTTGACACTTCTAACAGTACCTTGTGTTCTACGGCTTTATTTTGCGCTATCCCATCCAGCAATTCTACCGATTTTTGCTTTATGCTTATATAGCCTGTTTTTTCTTCAAGGTCTTGTCGCCGCGTGTCTGCTTGCTTTTTTACTAGCTTTATATAGGTTTTACTTGTAACATAAATTACTTCACTGCCTCTGTTCAGATTTTTTAATTTATGTAGCCTATCGTTATCCAAAAAAATACCGCTTTTGGCAAGCAGGCGGGTTGAGTCGAAGCCATATATATCATCTTGTAAATACGCTCCAGTTTGTAATAAATTTATAGACGTCGACCTAAGCTTGTCTGTTTGCTTGTCCATCATGCCCCCTCCTTGTTGCCCACTAAGCGGCACCCATACTCAGAAACCTCCGTTTTATTGATTAAATTTACAACAATAGCAGTAAAAAGCCTATCATTTCCATCTACCCTCATCCGCATAGTAAATTTATCACCTACAAGCAGAGTGTTTGGCGGCGCACTAAACCTAATCCCTTTGCGGCTTATGTTAATAACCGTAATCGCTTCGGAAGAAAATAAGGGAAAAACATCGCCGTCGATAACCAAAGCCTCAATAGCGGTAGGAAAATTAACTTTATATCGCGCCATTTTGCGGCTTTCTTTTTCTTTGCCTTTAAATAGTGCGAATTGCAAGCTACCGGCTGACCGGACAACACGCCCTTGATATTCGTAGGGGGAAGGACTGGTGAGAAACAACAAAGGGCAAATATCATCAACTTTTAAAGATTGAGGCAATCCCCGCCGCAATTCAATCCATTGCATTTTTTTGTCATGCCCCGAAACCGTACCCTCACCCAAATATTCCCCGCCAGGAGAATAAATCAGCAGGGTATAGCCTGTATAATCTTTTTTCATAAATAAATCTCCTTCTAAGATGCGGTCATTAAGCAAATGCACAGGGGGTTTTTCCATTTGCAATGACAAAAATATGCCTAACAGGTCTATTTTTGTAATATGTATACTATTTTTAGTGTATCATAGCGATAATTATAATGCAATAGTGAAATTCAATTATGGATTTTTAAGGATTAGAGGGGAAAATTTCGTCGCAGTAAAGCGCGAGTTGGTTTATTTTTGTGGCAATTTCCTTGTGATTTGCGGGGTTTTGGGCAAGTGAGGCAAGCGGGAACAAGGCGGCGTTCATTTGCGCAAAGCTTATTAGTTTATCGGTAAGTGGTTTTAGGCTGGGATTTAGGGCAAGTGCGCGATTGAGAAAGATGTCCATATGCGCGTTAGTGCCCGCCCAGTCGAAATAATCGTTTATGAATTCGCTACGGCCGGCAAGTAGACTGTCTGCCCAGTCTGTGAAGGCTTGCTTGCCGAAGGAGGATTCGCTTGTGGGGGATTTGTTTAGCAGTGAAGGTACAGCTAGTACGGCATTTTTATATGTTTGGGCTAGATTTATGTCGTGTAGTTTGTTTTCGATGAAAATTAGGGCGTAGTTGGAATTTTGGCTTAGGTTAAAGTTGTAGGTTTGCAGTTTATCGCTTAGCATGTCGAATTTTAGGATAGTGTCGTTTTCGTAGCCTACCGCTAATGAGTACCAGCTATCAGCGGTGTCTTTTACGATTACTGGGAGGTCTTTGTCTATGTAGGCTTTGATTTGTGATAGCTGTATTTCTGGGGCTTGGTAGAATTCCGCGTTGCTTACAAGTTTGTAGCCGTAGCCGATAGCACTGAATATGTTGTCTAGGTGTTGCTTGCCGAAGATTGCGCTAGATAGGCAGTCGTAGTATTTGTTGAAGTTACGGCTAAATACCTGCGTGAATGTATCACCAGTTAGACCGCTGAAAAACCAATAGTCGAGGTTTTGGTCTGATATTATTTGCATTGTTTTGGATAAAGCGCCGCATAGTAGGTAGTTTTCTGCTTTGTTTAGGTTTAGGGGGGTTATGGGGATTTTTATGGTTTTGCTGGGCATGGTTATACCTCCATATGAGTGCTTGACTAGTATCCATCAACATTCTTCCGACCAAACAAAAAGCCCGTAAGCACGGGCTTCTGAGCTAAGCGCGAAAGGAGATTCGAACTGGCGACCCTCGCCTTGGCAAGGCGAGGCTCACCCTCGCAAAAGACATGCCTCAAGCCCGCAATTTAGGCGGATTCTGCGTTTTCAGATTTTCAAATTTGACAGCAATTTACGGCAATTGTACCAAAAACGGCACCTAAAATCAAGCAAACATGATACTTATGGACTGATTTATCCTCTTCGGGAGAATCAGATTTCTTGCCTACAATAATTTCAGGATGTGCTTCAAAGAAGTCCTTATTGTAGAAAGCAATATGTCTAACGATACCTAAACCAAACCAATTTTGATGATGCCGTGCCAGAAAAATATAGACTGCAACCGATATAAAAAATGGCTTAGCTGACGAGGATATGAAAAATGCTTATGGGAGTTGTTAATCATGGAGAATATGCTCCAATTTCCATTACAATATACAAATACCGTATAACGGTAGTAATGGACATTATTCTAGTGTCCGCTGTGTTAGCAATTGACGACTAATATTTCTGGAATGATGAAAAATGCGATGAATAGGCACCAGGCTACGGGACTCATCTACAGAATAAAAAAGCAGATAATCCCCAACTACCATTCTTCTAAAAAATGGGTCTTCTTCATAGGGAGGACACATATATGGCGTATCCTCTAGCATGAATACTTGCTTTTTCAGTTTAGCAAAAAAGCCCCTAACAGTGCTGGCATAAAACTGAGATAGATACTCCTCAATTGCATCCAAATCCGTTTCGGCTTCTTCCAAGAAAATTACTCGGAAACTCATAGACCTTTAACCCCAAGCCTTTGCTCTATACGAGCAAAAACGTCTTTGGCATCCGTCATTTTTACAGCAGGATCATTGAGCGTGGCTTTGGATTTCTGCAACTCATTATAGATATAGCGGTGGTGTAGAAACTTCTCAAACTCCGCATACATATCCATGTTGATTAGCACGGATTCACCCACGCCGTTATTTGTAATGATAACATGGTCGTGTTCTTTAAGCGACCTTACAACGTCGGGATAATTATTCCGTAAATCCCTCG
>Ga0209755_10001997_pt1 | contig 29256 bp, 20 predicted proteins | sample TergutCo191P1_FD_187301 | JGI IMG/M metagenome (GOLD analysis project Ga0209755, IMG submission 187301) | Cornitermes sp. P1 segment gut microbial communities from Petit-Saut dam, French Guiana - Co191P1 (SPAdes) (version 2) | ecosystem: Host-associated > Arthropoda: Insects > Digestive system...
TGACCGCAGTAAAAGACATCAACGAATCCAGTCAAAACATCAGCAAGGTCATCAAGTCCATTGACGATATCGCATTTCAGACCAATATCCTTGCACTCAACGCTGCGGTTGAAGCGGCAAGAGCAGGGCAACACGGCAAGGGCTTTGCAGTTGTAGCAGAGGAAGTCCGCAACCTCGCTGCCAAGAGTGCAGAAGCCGCAAAAGACACAGAAAGCCTGATTGCAGATTCTATAGCAAAAGCAGAGCTTGGCTCACGCATTGCCGACGAAACCTCGGAAAGCCTCAATGAAATAGTTTCGGGCATAGATGAGAGTACAAAGCTTGTCAGCGATATAGCTGCTTCTTCTGAGGAGCAATCACTCGGTATTGAGCAAATCAATAAAGGTGTAGATCAGGTTGCCCATGTAGTTCAGCAAAACAGCGCAACTGCCGAGCAGAGCGCAGCCGCATCTCAGGAAATGAGCGGACAATCCTCGATACTTGAAAGCTTAATCTCACAGTTTAAACTGAAAAATTCACAGAATTTTGAGGGATTACCCGCAGCAAATAAAGAACCGCTGTCCGTAAAAGCCGATGCAAGTGCAGCACTTGGGGAGTTTGATTAATCAGACGGCTCGGGTCAATCGCCTATATCTACATCTGCATAGACTGTTACTGCCTTTATCCCTTTGTCTTTTGAAAATTCTCTGATGATATGTGCGATGGTTGTTCTTACTTTTTTACTGTTCTTGCAATTTACAATCAGCTTATATCTGTACTTATTTTTGATCTTAGATACAATCGCGGGCGCGGGACCTAAAATCTTAATGCCTCGCTCATTTCTGAAATAACCATCAAGTGCCGCTTTAAGCTTGATGCAAGCAGAGATAACATTTCTTTCATCAACGCCCGTTACGCTCAGGCCTATCAGGTCACTGAGCGGCGGGCTGTTTAGTGCCTTACGCAGTTCTATTTCATTTTCATAAAAACCATCGTAATCCTGCTCAGAAGCCAAAGTAATAACCTTGTTTTCAGGTGTGAAAGTCTGAATCACGGCACGACCGGGCTTTTCACCGCGTCCGCTGCGCCCGACAACTTGCGTTATAAGTGAAAATGTTTTCTCTCCGGCACGATAATCACTTATATACAGCGACAAATCAGCACTGAGCACCCCAACAAGCGTGACATTTTCGAAGTCCAGACCTTTCGTGACCATCTGTGTACCAATCAAAATTTCAGCCTTTTTCTTACGAAACGCAGAAAGCAGCTTGTTATGTGAGTTCTTCCGCGACGTAGTATCGGCATCCATTCGGATTATGTTTATATCGGGAAAGAGCTCCATCAGCTCATTTTCGACTTTCTGTGTACCCGTACCGATATAATTAAGCTTGCCGCTGCAATCGGGGCAAACATCGGGCGCAGGGATATAATATCCGCAATAGTGACACAAGAGACGGCGGTTCGCAACATGATACGTCATGGAGACACTGCAACTTCGGCATTTATATGTATATCCGCACTCACCGCAGGTCACAATGGGGCTTGCGCCGCGCCTGTTTAGAAACAATATACTCTGCTCACCGTTATCTAAATTCTTTTGAAGTTCATCTCGAAGCACAGAGCTGATACTGCCACCATTTCCGGCTTTTAATTCTTTTTTCAAATCAACAATAATAACAGGCGGAAGATTTTGCTGATTAAATCTGTTTTCTAAGCGAAAAAGACTGTACTTCCCTGTTTTTGCGGCATACATACTCTCAATAGATGGCGTTGCGGACGCTAAAAGTAATAACCCGTTTGTTCGTGTGACTCTGTATTTAGCTATTTCACGTGCATGATAGCGTGGACTGCTATCCGATTTATATGTATGCTCTTGCTCCTCGTCAATGACAATAAGCCCAATATCACGAAGCGGTGCAAAAACAGCAGAGCGAGTACCGACAACAACTCGAACTTTGCCGTCGCGTATTCGCTTCCATTCGGTAAACCTTTCCCCCGCACCGAGGGCACTGTGTAAAACGGCAACCTCATCACCAAAATGAGATTGAAAAATAAATACCGTCTGCGGGGTCAAAGCAATCTCAGGCACAAGCACAATTGCCGTCTTTTGGGCGGCAAGCGCAGCTTCTATAAGCTTTATGTAAACGATTGTTTTCCCGCTTCCCGTGACACCGTAAAGCAGAGCTGCCTTAGGCTTATCAGAGCCTATGAGTGGCAAAATACCTTCAAATACTTCTATTTGCTCCGGACTGAGCTCTGCCTCTGCTTGTGGATATTCCCCACGTTCCCTGCTCTTAGGCTTTCTCTTAAATTCAATTTTTGTAGGGAGCATAACGCGAAGCGCATCATACACCGTACAGAAAAATCTGTCACTCATCCAGAGCGCAAGCCGGAGATTTTCATCGGAAAAAATCGGCTCATCATCTAAGACCGTGTCTATCTCCTTAAGTTTGCCAAAAGAGCTTTCAGCTCCTGTGGACAAAACCACACCCTCGACTTTCTTATCTCCCCTGCCGAACGGTATAAGGACTCGCACGCCCGGAACGATTTTTTCGGCAATATCGGGTGCAATAAGATAGTCATAGGGTCTGTCAATATGAAATGTTGCAGCAGAAACTGCTATTTTAGCAACGCAGCGACTCATAAGGGTACCTCTAAAAATCAGTATCTGCCTTAGTGTGGTTCTTTTTACAAATCATCGGGGACTGCCACCCTCAGTTCGCCGGCAGCAATTTCCTCAATAGCCTGAGAAACGGGCTTGTCATAGTCAACATCATCATAACCGCTGTTTTGGTTAGAAATGTCCCTCGCTCGTTTTGCAATAATGTTTACGAGCAGATATCGGCTGTTTACGTGTTTTAGCATACTTTGAAGTGATGGGTAGAGCATATTTAATTCAATCCTTTCGGTTTATTGGTATCTATGATAGATAAAATCTCATCTACTGCACGTGAAACTACATCATTTACAACAATGTATTTATAGCGAGATTTTTCTTCAAATTCATCTCCGGCACGCTTTAATCTTGCCAGAAGTTTATCCTCGGAATCTGTTCCTCGCCCTCTGAGGCGCCTTTCAAGTTCTTCCATGCTTGGGGGAACAATGAAAATGGTGAGAGCATCGGGAATCTTTTCCATTACTTGCTTTGCTCCGAGAACTTCAATGTCGAGAATTATCGTTTTCCCTGTCTCGATACATTCTAAGATAGGCTGTGCCGGAGTGCCGTAGAAATTTCCGACATACTCGGCGTGTTCGAGAAATTTTCCCTCGTTTATCATATCTGTAAAACGTTCGCGCGATAAAAACTTGTAAGCCTCGCCGTCTTTTTCGCCCGGTCTTGGTGCTCTGGTTGTGGCAGAAACCGAAAAGACGAACTCCGGACGTTTTTTAATAATCCGATTTATGACAGTGCCTTTACCCGTACCGGACGGAGCGGAAATTACAACGAGATTTCCCTTTTTATTTCCGTTCATTTTGAATCTTCACCTCATGTTCACTATCCGCTTGTTTATCTGAAGACTGCAATCTCGCAGCGACAGTTTCAGGTTGAAGCGCAGAGAGTAATAAAAAGCCATTATCTATAACAATGACAGCGCGTGTACGCCGACCGAAAGTAGCATCAATGAGCATACTTTTCTCTCGCGCATCTGAAATAATCCGCTTTATAGGCGCAGACTCCGGGCTGACAATTGCCACAATCCGACCGGCAGAAACAATATTCCCAAACCCTATATTTATCAGTTTCATATTAAAACAATTCCTTCCATTCACCCGTCCGGCAGATAATATATAATTTGCTGCGTTTTTTGCGAGCCATCGGGATCTACACCGCTGTTCTCGCAAAAAGACTCCGCAAACCATATATTATCTGCAAAAATCTTAGAGTTCCACACAGCTACTCAATATTTTGAGCTTGTTCTCGTATTTTTTCTATCTCTGCTTTAAGGTCTACGATGACCTTTGAGAGCTCGACATCATTGCCCTTTGAGCCTATGGTGTTTGTCTCTCTGTTAAACTCCTGAAGCAGAAAATCAATCTTCCTGCCAACAGGCTCTGCACCCTCTAAAAGACTGCGCAGCACAGAGATATGACTGCGAAGTCTCACAGTCTCCTCGCTCACTGCAACTCGGTCTGCGAAAATAGCAGCCTCGGTTAAAATGCGAGCTTCATCTACATTTGAGGACTCCAAAACCTCGCTTAATCTTGATGCCAGTTTCTTTCTATACTCAGCTACACTGCGGGGAGAAATCTCCTCTACCTTGCTTGTCAGCCTCTCAATCTCGGTGAGCCTGTCCGACATGTCACGCTCGAGTTTTTCACCCTCGCGAGAGCGCATATTGTCAAAATCAACCAGAGCTGTCTTTAAGATTTCGCTGATATCAGAAAGAAGAATGTCTGTGTCTACTTCACGCTTAGCCGCTTGCAAGACATCCGGGAATTTAGCAATATCCACGACCCTGACATCTCCGACAATACCGTTACTGTCTGCAATTGACCTGAGTGCGGCTACATATGCTTTAGCCAGTGAGTGATTGACTTTGATTTCAATGTCATCGGAGTTTGAAGTATCTATGTTTATGAAAATATCAACTTTTCCGCGTGAAATGCATTTTTGAACAATAGCCTTTAAAGGCTCTTCTAATGAAATGAAAACCCTCGGCAGTTTCACCGAGGCATCCAGATGCCTGTTGTTTACACTTCTGATTTCAACTGAAATCTCTATGTTACCCGAAGCGCCTTTTGCTCCGCCGTAACCGGTCATACTTTTTATCATAAAAATAGATAATCCTTTCGCAAACCTTTAAGGTTCTGTTTCCGTTTCCGGCTCCGGCTCAACAACTCTGACGACAAGAGGGTGGCTGCCAATCGGGTCAACGGGTACGTCAATACCATCAAGGTATATTCTTGTAGCTACAGTTGATGTACCGGGACTAAGTTCGCTTATATCTGCAACTATCCTGATATTTTCAGGATTTACGAGAGCTAAATCTTCACTTTCACCTCTCATTGGTATAAGTAGGCTTTGAGTCAAGATGGTTGCTTCAAGTCCGGGAGGGGTATTGATAACGTGCAAATTCGATGTGCTGATATGTGTAATAACCAAACCTTGTACTTCAACGTACACTGTTGCCGCTGTTTCACCGGAAATATTTCGTATTCCCTCGGGTATAAATATAGGGAATTCTACAGTGGTACTCACCCCGAAAGAAGTCATAACAATCGTTCCGAGGTGGAATGAGTTGAGTTCCGCGATAACACTGGGCTCTCCGGAGACAAGGACATGTGATGGATTTGTAATTACCTGTATATTTGATTCCGAAGTAGTTGAACCATGTTGCTTAGTAACAGTCAAAGGTACATGCATCAACTCTCTGATTGGGATGGTGATACGGATGGTATCGTGGCTTAAATCTAAGGATTCAAGCAGAGCATCTTCGATTTGTTCGTCGTAATCATTGATAAGATGAAACTCCATATCCTCTGTGATTGTGCTAGACAGATTTTCCCTTAATATAGGAACATAGGCTGAATTTATTCTTGATACCACTTCCTCGGGACCGCGTACCGTAATAAACATCGGCTCAAACTCCACAGTCTCTGCTACGAGATCCGGATACGCAGTACCCCCTGTATACAGTGGTACTGCAACAGGTATCTGCCGTTCAAGTACCTGATCAATAAGCAGTGTAATAAGTGCTTCAGAGCGCATCGCAACATTCACATTGTTTGGATTCACACGTGCCGGCCATAAAATTCTGTAACTAAGCTGCACAACGCCTGTGCGTGTCACGTCTGCAAGGTTGACATCGACAGTCACTGCTCCCGAAACAGCTAATTGGGATATAACTGCACGTGAGCCCTCAAACGTCAACGACAAATTCTCTGTCAGAATAGTCGGTATCCAACCTCTGTCTCGCAAAACATCTTCGTTTCGGAAAACAATCGGAATGTTGGTAACTTCGTGTCTTTGCTCTGCATCTTCAGTTATTTCGACATACAACCACAGTGCAATCGAAACAACGAGTGCAAACAAAATATAGAAAATTTTTGAAGGTAATTTTTTTAGCTTTTCTTTAAACATTTACCTCTTCCTTTTGCCTGCGTTTTTTCTTTTCTTTTTTCTTTTCATCTACGCTTATCACTTCTGCCATAAGAAGTTTCTCCAGCGTATCGCTGGTGAGGTCACGCTTAAGCATACCGTCAATGGCTACAGAAATTGCACCTGTTTGTTCTGAAACTATAACAGTGACGGCGTCCGAACGCTCACTAAGACCGACACCGGCTCGATGTCTCATACCCAGCTCTTTACCCAGTGCATAGTTTGTGGAAAGCGGAAGCATACATGCTGCAGCAAGAAGCCTGTCCTCGCGCAATATGAGCGCCCCGTCATGCAATGGAGAATTGTCGTAAAAGATGTTTTGGATGAGCTCTGATGATACGCTTGAATCAATATCTACACCCGTACTGACAAAGTCATTGAGTCCTACATTTCGCTCTATAACAATAATGGCTCCGGTCTTGGTTTTTGCCATAGCCGAGGAAGCTGCGACAATCTTTTTGATGGAATCTTCCAGTTTTTCATACTTCCCTCTTTTGCGAAACAAGTTGCCGAGCCTGGTTGTACCCATGCGCTCAAAGAGTTTTCGAATCTCCGGTTGGAACAGTATTACAATAACGATAAGCCCCATTTGAACGACTTGCCTTAAAAGGTAAGACAAAATATTCATGTTGAAATAATTTGCAAGCCATGCAAATCCGAGAATAAAAAGCAGACCTTTTATGACGCTGCTGGCATTGGTTTTTTGCATAAAGCTGAGAATACGGTATATCAAAAAGGCGATTATGAGTATATCCAAAACATCCCAGACTCTAAAAGTAATCCTGAGCGGCGCTAACACACCTATCACTTGATAAATTATTTCTCGTGCAGCTTCTATCATGAAAATGACCATTCCTTCAGACAATCTTTTAGTCGATGCTACAAGAACATTATAGCCTAAATTGCTAAATTTTGCAAATTCTTTTCTACAAGCAAAACAACTGCTGTTGCGGATATTCCCGAGCCATCTCCCGTGAAGCCCAGTTTCTCTTCTGTAGTGGCTTTTACACTTATGTTTTTTATTGAAGTATCCAGTGCCGCAGAAAGTAACTCCCGCATCTGAAAAATGTGACTTGAAAGATGCGGTTTTTCTAAAACAATTGTAATATCTGCATTGACAAGCGAGTATCCGTGTGAATCTATCAGCGAATATGTCTGCTTTAGTAAATCAACGCTGTTTGCGTTTTTCCACTTGTCGTCTGTTGGGGGGAAATGTGTGCCTATATCACCAAGCGCTAATGCGCCGAGCATCGCATCAATAAGCGCGTGGACGGGAACATCTGCATCCGAGTGACCATCGGGGCCAAAGTCGGAGGGAATCTCTACACCGCATAAAATGCACTTTCGCCCGTGTTTTAACTTATGCACATCATAGCCATGCCCAATTCTCATTTTGATTCCTCATTTCGGTTTTGAAAGAATAGCTTTCGCAAAAGCCAGATCCTCGGGGTTTGTTATTTTTATGTTGTTGTGTGACCCCTCTACTATGTGAACCAGCGCACCGATAATCTCCGCAGCCTGACAGTCATCGGTCACGGGTATTGACTTTTTCACTGCATTTGTGAGTGCGGCTTTTATGATTTCTGCTCTGAAAATCTGTGGGGTCTGAATTTCATAAAGGCTCTCTCTGTCAACAGTTTCAGTGATAACACCGCCTTGCACTCGTTTAATTGTCGGAGAAATTTTAACAGCGGGTGCTGCGGCTTGAAACTTTGCTGCTGCAAGGATAGTATTATCTATCAGCTTTGTGTCTATACACGGTCTGGCTCCGTCATGTATGGCAATCAGCTTTGCTTTGTTTGATACCGCAAAAATTCCATTTACTACGGAGTCCGCTCTGGTTAAACCGCCCCCCATTATCTTGGTGGTTTTATGATATCCGCCACGTTTGCAAAGTGCGCCAATCTGCTCAAACTTGTCTTCTCTTGTAACTATGATAATTTCGTTAATGAGAGCCGAGTTTTCAAATGCTTCAATGGTGTAGGCGAGAACCGGCTTATCATTAATTAAATGAAATAGCTTATCCTCCCCTTTGCATCTGCTGGATAGTCCGGCGGCTACTATCACTGCACTGCAAGTGGGAGGCTTATTTGAGGATATTTTTTTAAGTGAAAGGAAAGCAGACATAATAAGCTATGCCATTGCCATAGAAGCGTTTAGCTGCGACTCAACTTCCTCGTATGTCAGCTTCTTTGATAAGACTATTTCGGAAATTAAGATTTGCTTCGCGGAGTGAAGCATCTTTCGCTCACCCGTTGACAATCCTTTTTCTGAGTCTCTTGTCATAAGACCTTTGACTACACGCGCCACTTCCAATAAATCGCCACTCTTTATACGCTGCATATTTTCTCTGTAGCGTCTGTTCCAGTTGGAAGTCATCTCTACGTCAATTTCGCAAATCGATGCCATAAGTTCATCGGCAGCGCCTGCGTCAACAATAGGGCGTACTCCAATTTGTTCAGTGCTTTCGGTGGGAATCATAACTACCATTCCACCTGCAGGCATCTTCAAAATATAATACAGCCTTGTGCAACCATTCATATTCTTTTCTTCGATACTGTCTATGATGCCCGCACCATGCATGGGGTGGGCTATCATATCCCCGATTCGAAACATAAAAACAACCATTCCTTTGTTATTTTGTGAGAAACCTGATACTCCCCTGATTCCATTATACACCTTAACATGTAGTAAAATCAAGCATTTATGAATAATTTATTTCTTATGTTTGAAAAGAAGGTACATTTTGTGTGCTCTTTTTCAGGTAAGCACAAGATAGCCGACTTTTCGGGGATATATTAAGCTAAACAATTTGCCTTTTTTTCTGGATGCAGTCGAAACCAACGGCTGCCGCAAGCACCAAACCTCTTACAATCATCTGATCAAATGCGCTTATACCCAGAAGTATCATGCCGTTGGTGAGAATTCCGATAATAAAAACACCTGCGATAACATTTGAAATCTTTCCATAACCACCTGTGATGGAAACGCCGCCTAAAACAACGCAAGTTATAACATCAAACTCCCAGCCTGAACCGGCGGTGGGTTGTGCTGAATTTGTGCGTGAGAGAAGCACAATTCCGGCGAGTCCGGCAAAGAATCCGGACAGAGCATATACGAGGCACTTAACGCGTTTAATGCGAATGCCTGATAATTGCGACGCTTCTTCATTACCGCCGATGGCGTAAAAATAACGACCAAAATACGTCTTGTTGAGGATAAAGCTGCCTATCGCAAAGCAAACTATCATAATTATTACCGGAACAGGAATCGGAGTGTCAAAAAGCATACCTTGACCGATTATGCGAAAAGTATCGTCAAAACCAAAGATTGGTCTGCCGCCGCTGATTCGCAGGGCAACACCCTGTATAACAGTCTGCATTGCAAATGTCGCAATAATCGCAGGAATACCCACAAAAGCAACCATTGCGCCGTTGAGCAGGCCTATAATGGTTGACAGGCAAAGCGCAATGAAGATTGCAGCCCACATGTTTATGCCCAGATTGACCATCAAAAATGCACATGCCACACCGACAAAACTAATAATAGAGCCTACAGAAAGGTCAATACCTGAAGTTAAAATAATAAACGTCATGCCAATTGCAGCAATGCCATACATGGAAACTTGCAAAAGAATTGTAAGCAAATTGCCGTAGTTTAAAAATCTGGGATGGGCTATCGCAAAAGCGAAAAATAAAATGAAAAACACAATCCAGATTGCCTTATCTTTGATTTGGTATTGAATCATGTAGCCCAAACTTTTACTTCCGTCCTGTTTAGTTTGTGCTTGCATATTTGAGTCCCTCCTTATTTTTTATAGCGGAAGCGTAAGACATGATGGTGTCCTGATCAAACTCGCTTTTGTCAAGAGTTCCCGTTATCTCACCCTCTGCGAGTACGATAATCCTGTCGGACATGCCGATAAGTTCCGCCATTTCTGAGGAAATGAGCAATATCGTCTTGCCTTCTTTCTCCACCAAATTATTCATGAGTTTGTAAATTTCCTGCTTTGCACCGACATCTATTCCACGCGTCGGTTCGTCAAATATAATGAGTTCCGAATTGGCCGCAAGGCACTTGCCCAGTATGACTTTTTGCTGATTTCCGCCGCTGAGATTTTTCACGAGTTGTTGTAGACTCGGTGTCTTTATCTGCAACTCATCTTTATATTTTGCTGAAATGCTCGCTTCAATCTTTGACTTGATGACGCTGAGGGTTGAAATACGTTTATAAATCGGCATATTGATGTTATTTTTAATTGAAATACCGAGAAGAGCACCATGTTTCTTGCGATCTTCCGGAACAAGAGCTATACCGAGGTCAATGGCTTTTCGCGGAGTCTTAGGGCTAATTTCTTTTCCTTTGAAAAAGATTTGCCCGAGGTCCTTCTTGGCTGCGCCAAAAATAATTTGAGCAAGTTCAGTGCGTCCGGCACCAACCAGCCCGCCAAGTCCTAAAATTTCACCTTTGTGGACTTTTAGGTTTATGTTGCGATTTCCGTTACCGGTAAGATTTTTAAGTTCCAAAACCACTTCGCTGCGGTCGATGCAATCTCCCCTTTCGGGAAATGTTTCTTTAAGGGTGCGCCCCACCATTAAGCGAATGAGTTCGTCTACATCTGTTTCGCTTGTTTTAAGTGTTGTTATATATTCCCCGTCACGCAGCACAACAACCCTGTTTGAGAGCTGAAAAATCTCTTCAAGACGGTGTGATATATAGATGATAGACACGCCTTGCTCTCTCAGCAGCTTGACAACGGAAAACATATTCTCGACCTCTGCACTTGTAAGAGGCGCAGAAGGTTCATCCATAATGAGAATTTTTGCATTTTGTTCGATAGCTTTTGCGATTTCAACCATCTGCTGATAACCGACGGTTAAATGTTTCATCAGAGTTTTCGGGTTTATTTTAATGTTTAGGCGCTTAAACACTTGTTCTGCCTTGCGCTCCATCGCTGCTTTATCAATTATAATGCCCTTTCGGATGGGTCTGCCTAAAAACAGATTTTCCGCTACAGTCAGTTCCTGGACATTATTGAATTCTTGGTAAACGATTGCTATACCGTTTTCCGCAGCGAGCTGGGGTGTCATACTACTAAACTCTTTGTCATTTACAATGATTTTTCCCTCAGTAGGAACAACAGCCCCTGAGCATGTTTTTATAAGCGTGGACTTCCCTGCCCCGTTTTCTCCAATCAAAGCCAGGACTTCGCCCTCTTTGACTTGGAGTGAAACATCACGCAAAGCAACAACGCCCGGATAAACTTTTTTTATGTTTTTCAGCTCTAAAACATATTTTTCGCTCATAATATATAACGTCCTCAGTTTGTTTAAATCTGTATACAGGGATAAGGCAAATGAAGCTATGTCTTGCCTTATCCCCGTATGGTTGCTATGGTTTAGTCGTAATCAGCAATGTATTCTGCTGCGTTGTTGATATCCATTGGAGTTTTAACGCGAAGCATGTTCCTCGGCATATCGTCACCTCGTAACAGACCCATGTAAACGTCAACAACGGCCTGTGCTGTCCGGAGGCTTGAACCTTCAAATCCGACAGTTACACGCGTCGCTTCACCATTGAGTATGGCGTTGAGTTGTTGGAGTGTAGCATCTGCTGAGAAAATTCCTACGTTATCAGGAATTTCTCCGCCGAAGTGGAGCAAGAATGCTTCGTTTGCTCCGATGTCGCCGCCTGCTCCGATGCTGGCAACGATTGTTACATCCGGATGAGCTTGCAGAATTGTTTCCATGTTGGACTGAGCAGTGGCTGCATCAAGTGCAGGCTGGCGTGCAACGATTTCAAATCTGCCGCTTGCGATATCTTCAAGGGCTCCTACTATGCCGTTTTCGCGGTCGAGCAGAATAGGTGTCATAGGATAATTCATGATAGCGACTTGTGCCGGGTTAGCATCGGAGTAGTGCTGATTAATGAAGTTAGCAGCTGCTGTCCCGATTTCGCGTCCGAGAACTTCGTTGTCAAGCACCCAGTTTAAATCCGAGTTTGTCATAATGTCATCCCAACTCATGAACAGGATGCCTTCATCCATAGCTCTGCGAGCGACATCTTCAATAGCCACAGGGTCAGACGGGTGAACCATGATGAGGTCAACTCCTGCGGTTATGAATCCTTCGATTTGGCTTATTTGGGTAGCTGCACTATCTTGTGAGTCAAGGATTGTGAAGTTTATTCCCTCTGCTCTTAAGATGGTCTCAACATGTCCAAATACACCTGCCCAATAGGGGTTTTCATAGTTTTGCAGAGTGATTCCGATTGTCCAGGTGCCATCACCCGCTGCTTGTTCTTCTGCACATCCAACAAGGAATACAGTTGCAAGGGCAATACATAAGACTAACAATAAAATTTTCTTCATTTAACTACCTCCCAAGTAAGTTAACATAGCTCATTTTTGCTATGCCAAATAAATTTTTCCTTGCCATATAAAGCAAGATGTCGATAGTATACAAAATATTTAATACAAATGCAACCTTTTTGTTATAAATTCGTATAATTTTTGTAAGAATTTCTCCGCTTTTAAGGTCTCATCGTGCTACTTATATACAACAAAAACTATTGCAAACAGCGAGGTATTTGCTAACCTGCTGAAAGTACAAAGTAGGGTGCTACCATACATGTAACACCCTACTTCAAAATCCTGTATTATCGTTGCTTTCCGCCGGTTATTTCTTTTTGCAGAGACTGTGGAAGCTGAACATAATGGCTCGGCTCCATTGTAAAATTACCCCTGCCCTGCGTGTGTGAGCGTAGATTTGTGGCATAGCCAAACATCTCAGAAAGCGGAACAAGCGAGTCTATTTGTGCCGCACCACTCTTTGTCTCCATTCCGGTAATTTGACCGCGCCTGGAGTTAATATCGCCCATTACATCGCCCATATAATCCTCAGGTACGGTAACAACGACTTTCATGATAGGTTCAAGCAGTACAGGGTCGGCTTTTGCCATAGCTTCTTTAAACGCCATACTGCCCGCTATCTTGAAAGCGAGCTCTGACGAGTCAACCTCGTGGAAAGAACCGTCAAACAAATTGACCTTAACATCAACAACTTGATATCCCGCAAGAGTGCCCGCCGTCATAGCACCTTGGATACCCTCGTCAACCGACGGAATATATTCTTTCGGAATAACTCCGCCCTTGATTGTATCCGTGAATTCATACCCGGCTCCGGATTCATTTGGCTCGATAGTAATTTTAACATGAGCAAATTGACCTTTACCGCCTGTTTGCCTTACGTTCCTTACATCAACGGTAGCAGAGCCTCGAATGGTTTCTTTGTAAGAAACTTGCGGTTTACCAACATTTGCTTCAACCCTAAATTCACGAAGAAGCCTGTCTACAATAATTTCAAGGTGAAGTTCACCCATGCCCGCGATAATTGTCTGACCTGTGTCTTCATCGGTATAAGTTTTAAATGTGGGATCCTCTTCCGTTAACTTTGCAAGGGCATTACCCATTTTTTCCTGACCCGCCTTAGTTTTCGGTTCGATGGCAATTTGAATAACAGGTTCAGGGAATTCCATGGATTCAAGGATAATCTGCTTTTTCTCATCGCAAAGCGTATCGCCTGTTGTGGTGCCTTTCAGACCCACTGCGGCGGCGATATCACCCGCATAAACCTGACTAATATCTTCACGATGATTTGAGTGCATTTGAAGAATGCGCCCAAGCCTCTCTTTGCGCCCTTTTGTAGAGTTATACACCATAGACCCGGTGGTCACCGAGCCCGAATAAACTCTGAAAAACGACAGTTTTCCCACATGAGGGTCTGTCTCAATCTTAAACGCAAGAGCAGAAAAAGGAGCTTCGTCAGACGGAGGTCTGCTGTCCTCTTTTCCTGTATGTGCGTGAGTACCGATAATATCGGGAACATCAACAGGCGAAGGCAAATACTCAACTATAGCATCTAAAAGCTTCTGTATACCCTTATTTCTGTACGAAGTGCCGCAAACAACAGGGATAATCTCCAGCGCAAGTGTAGCTTTGCGGATAGCTGCTTTCAGCTTCTCTACAGGGATTTCCTCTTCCCCGATAAACGCTTCCATTATCTCATCATCATAATCGGAAACAGCCTCAATGAGCTTAGAGCGATATTCATTTGCAACATCAATCATATCTTCCGGGATGGGCTCAACACGCATGTCTTTACCGAGATCATCATAATAGATATCAGACATCATCTCAACGAGATCAATGCTGCCTTTAAAATCAGACTCGGAGCCAATCGGAAGCTGAATCGGAACAGCATTGGCTTTAAGCCTGCTGTGAACCATGCCAACAACATTGTGAAAATCAGCACCGACAATATCCATCTTATTTACATAGATGATTCTGGGGACACCGTAGTGGTCAGCCTGACGCCACACAGTCTCCGATTGCGGCTCAACACCACCCTTTGCACACATAACGGCAACAGAGCCGTCAAGCACACGAAGTGACCTCTCCACTTCCATGGTGAAGTCTACGTGACCCGGAGTGTCGATGACATTAATGCGGTGATTGTTCCAAAAACAAGTAGTTGCAGCAGAAGTAATGGTTATACCACGCTCCTGCTCCTGCGGTCGCCAGTCCATCGTCGCCGCACCTTCATGAACCTCACCCAATTTATAGGTGCGTCCCGTATAAAACAGAATTCTCTCTGTTGTAGTTGTTTTTCCTGCGTCAATATGAGCCATAATGCCAATATTGCGCGTCCTTTCTAATGGATATTCCCGTGGCATAAAGCTCACATCCTCCTAATTAAAATAATTTTTCGCCCACAATACGGGACGGGCAAGCCCGTCCCGTGCGATAAACCTATCATCTGCCAGGTTTGCGGTAACATTTAATTACCAACGATAATGCGCAAACGCCTTGTTTGAATCTGCCATTTTATGCGTATCTTCACGCTTTTTGACTGCGGCACCGACGCTGTTTGAAGCATCGAGAATTTCGCCTGCAAGTCTCTCTCTCATGGTTTTTTCATTTCTGTTTCTGGCGTAGTTTGTAAGCCAGCGCAAGCCAAGAGCTTCGCGCCTTTCAGCTCTTACTTCGATAGGTACTTGATAAGTGGCACCACCGACGCGGCGAGCTTTAACTTCAAGTGTTGGCATTATGTTGTCAAGTGCTGTGACAAAAACATCCAGAGGGTCCTTCTCGGACTTCTCCTTGACGATGTCAAACGCACCGTATACAACTTTTTGAGCAACACCTTTTTTACCATCCAGCATTATGCTGTTAACCAGCCTCGTAACGATTACCGAATTATACATCGGATCGGGTAAGACTTCTCGTTTGGGTACACTGCCTCTTCTGGGCATTATGCTTCCCTCCTTCAATAAAAATTGATTTCATAGGTACTCCGGGCAAAATTTGACCCGGTTTATGCCGCACAAAGATATATGAATCTCATGCTAAGCATAAGTTTAATAATCTACTTCGCGCCCTTTGGCTTCTTTGCGCCATACTTCGATCTGCTCTGCTGGCGACCCTCAACACCCTGTGTATCAAGTGAACCACGAACAATATGGTAACGAACACCCGGCAAGTCTTTTACACGACCACCACGAATCATTACAACGGAGTGCTCTTGAAGGTTATGACCAACACCCGGAATATAAGCAGTTACTTCATGACCGTTTGTAAGTCTGACACGAGCGATTTTGCGAAGCGCAGAGTTGGGCTTTTTAGGAGTTGCAGTTCTGACAGCAGTACAAACACCGCGCTTTTGTGACGATGATAAATCGGTCTCAGCATTTTTGAGAGTGTTCAGACCTTTTTGCATAGCCGGCGAAGTTGACTTGTACGTAAGTTTTTTCCTGCCCTTCCTGACCAGTTGATTAAACGTAGGCATATTCTTCCTCCTTTCCTTAAAATTTTATATCAATGAACCACAAAAGCAATTCAAGAATATCAATGCCCGATTCACGTAGGGGCGATTATTAGTCGTCCCTGCGCCATCATGGCGCATTAGTTACAGCGCGTTACCTGAACCGATGAGGACAGACAAATCAACGTCCACATCTTCAAAATCAGAGTCGGGGTAGTAGTCGATACTGTCTTCATAATCACTGTCGAACTTACGGTAAACCGAAAGACCGCTTCCGGCAGGCACCAGCTTGCCGATGATAACATTTTCCTTAAGCCCGATGAGCTTATCTACTTTACCCTTAATTGCCGCTTCCGTCAAGACTTTTGTTGTCTCTTGGAAAGAAGCAGCCGACAAGAACGACTCAGTAGCGAGTGAAGCCTTGGTGATACCCATGAGCAACGGAGAGGCATCAGCATATTCGAGCTCTGATTCACCATCCTCAATACGCTTTTTAATAGCAGCATTGACCTTTTTAAACTCATTGGCATCAATAGTTGTGCCGGCTAAAAGTTCGCTGTCTCCGCCATCTTCAACTCTTACCTTTTTCATCATTTGACGGACAATGACCTCAATATGCTTATCGTTAATGTCAACACCCTGTTGACGATAAACAATTTGAACCTCTGAAATGAGATATGCCTGAGTAGCGTCCTTACCGAGAATACGCATTATGTCGTGGGGATTCAGAGCACCTTCGGTCAGTTTGTCCCCGGCCTTTACAATATCGCCGCTGCGGACTTTGATGCCGGAGAAGTAGGGCGTTTGATATGTTTTAACCTCACCATCTGCAGAGCTGGTAATGTTTATTGAGATAATCGCATTTTTGCGAGTTTCCTCGATTTCAATTACACCGTCAATCTCTGAAAGTATCGCCATCTTCTTAGGCTTACGCGCTTCAAACAGTTCCTCAACACGCGGCAGACCCTGTGTAATATCATCACCGGCAACACCACCCGTATGGAATGTTCTCATTGTGAGCTGAGTACCCGGTTCACCGATTGACTGAGCAGCAATGACTCCAACCGCTTCGCCGATTGAAACCCTTGTACCTGTTGCAAGATTGATGCCGTAACACATAGCGCAAATGCCGCTTTGTGCCTCGCAATCCATAGCTGTTCTGACTTTAACAGAACTTAGACCATGTGACAAGAGAACAGCAGAATCTCTGTTTATCAGCATATGTTCTTTATTAAAGAGAACCGTACCTGATTTTGGATCTTTGATATCATCTGCCGGGAAACGTCCGTGAATTACTTCACCAAACGTGCTGACAACACTACCGGCACGAACAATTTCAGAAACCATAATGCCGTCTGTTGTGCCACAGTCTTTCTCGCGGACTATTACATCTTGTGAAACATCAACAAGCCTACGTGTCAGATAGCCTGAGTCGGCAGTACGAAGAGCAGTATCGGCAAGACCTTTTCGAGCACCCCTTGATGAAATAAAGTATTCTAAAACGGTCAGACCTTCACGGAAGTTAGTCTTGATGGGAATCTCGATTGTACGACCTATGGTATTTTGAACAAGACCGCGCATACCGGCAAGCTGTTTAATCTGAGCATTACTTCCGCGAGCTCCGGAATTTGCCATCATATAGATAGGATTGTATTCACTGAGTGTGCCTTTAAGGAGAGTATCTTCGATTTCTTTCGTTGTCTGCTCCCATTCACGAACAACAAGACGATACCTCTCATCATCAGTGATAAATCCGCGTTTATACTGTTGTTCGATTGTGACAACTTTTTTCTCAGTCTCTTTGATGAGAGTCCATTTTGCTTCCGGAACAGTCATGTCAGAAATAGATATTGTAATCGCACCTTGGGTAGAATACTTGAAGCCAAGGGTTTTTATCTTGTCGAGAACAGATGCAGACCTTGTAAATCCGTGTCTGGCAATACAACGCTCGATAATTTTACCCAGTTCTTTGTTACCGACAATAAAATCAATTTCGTAATCAAACATTTTCTCAGGGTCTGTTCTGTTTACATACCCTAAATCCTGTGGAAGCGGCTCATTGAAAATGATTCTGCCAACCGTTGTCTTTATTGTTTTATACAGTAACTCGCCATCTACTTCCTTTTCGATACGAACGTTAATCGGAGCATGAATACTAATATCGTGACACTGGTAAGCCATCAAAGCTTCGTTTGGTGAAATGAATGATTTACCTGAGCCGAGAGAATCTTTTTTCAGCAAGGTGAGATAATAAGCACCTAAAATCATATCTTGCGTAGGAACAGTGACCGGATTCCCATCTTTCGGGTGAAGCAGGTTGTTTGCCGAGAGCATCAGTACGCGAGCTTCAGCTTGGGCTTCTGCCGAAAGAGGGACGTGAATCGCCATCTGGTCGCCGTCAAAGTCAGCATTATACGCACTACATACAAGAGGGTGAAGCATAAGCGCACGACCCTCGACCAGTATTGGTTCAAAAGCCTGAATACCAAGTCTGTGGAGAGTTGGCGCACGATTGAGCAAAACCGGGTGCTCTTTAATAACAACTTCCAAAGCATCCCAAACCTTAGTCTCGCCCCTGTCAACCATTTTCTTTGCAGACTTGATGTTGTTTGCTTCGCCGTCTTCAACAAGCTTTTTCATTACAAACGGTCTGAACAGTTCAATTGCCATTTCTTTCGGCACACCGCACTGGTAGAGTTTTAGTTCAGGACCAACAACAATAACGCTGCGCCCTGAGTAGTCAACACGCTTACCAAGTAGGTTTTGTCTGAAGCGACCCTGCTTACCTTTGAGCATATCGGAAAGTGATTTTAATGCTCTGGAGTTTGCACCTGTCACAGCTCTGCCACGTCTGCCGTTATCAATAAGTGCGTCAACGGCTTCCTGAAGCATTCTCTTCTCATTTCGAACTATAATATCGGGTGCCTGCAGCTGAATGAGACGCTTTAGACGGTTGTTGCGATTTATAACACGTCTGTATAGGTCGTTGAGGTCTGATGTGGCAAACCTTCCGCCATCAAGCTGAACCATTGGGCGGATTTCCGGAGGAATAACGGGAAGCACATCAATAATCATCCAAGTCGGGTCATTTCCGGATGTACGGAAAGCTTCTGCAACTTCAAGCCTTTTTAAAAGCTTTGCTTTTTTTTGCCCTGTCGCTTCACGAGCTTCGATTCTGAGTTGTTCCGCAAATTCTTCAATGTCAATATCTGCAAGCAAGTCACGAATTGCCTCAGCACCCATTCCGGCTCTAAAGTCATCTTCGTACTTTTCGCGCATTTCACGGTATTCTTTTTCTGTGAGAATTTGATTCTTTTTGAGCGGTGTATCACCGGAATCAATTACTATATATGTTGCAAAATACAACACTCTCTCCAAAATTCTGGGGGTGAGGTCAAGCAAAAGTCCCATTCTGGACGGAATGCCTTTAAAATACCAGATATGCGATACAGGTGCAGCAAGGTCAATATGACCCATTCTCTCACGGCGGACATTAGACTTTGTAATCTCAACGCCACAACGGTCACAGACTTTACCCTTGTATCTTATTTTCTTAAACTTACCGCAATGACATTCCCAGTCTTTAGATGGTCCGAAAATCCTCTCACAGAAGAGACCGTCACGCTCGGGTTTAAGCGTCCTGTAGTTGATAGTTTCAGGTTTCTTAACTTCGCCACTTGACCATGTGCGAATCATTTCCGGTGAAGCAAGTCCTATTTGCATTGCATCGAAAGGTAGAAAGCCCATTTAATCCTCCTCCTTTATCTCATTAAGTTCGATTAGTGGTTCATTACCTTGCAGAGCAGCTTCAAGCTCATTTTCAAGGTCTTCATCCAGGTTTAAATCATCATCGTCGAAAACACCCACTGCATCGCCGGAGTCATCCTCATCATCCTGCCCGAGGTCTCCGTCTAATCCGTCTTCGATATCCCTGACAGAGTATCCGTGCGAAACGAAACTTTCATCCGTGCTGCTGTACTCGTTGTCATCGCTGTAAGTTTCTGTGCTGTCGTCGTTGTCCTCGCCTTTGAGGTCTATTTTCATGCCGCGCTCATCCAAAACTCTAACATCAAGACAGAGCGATTGCAGTTCTTTAACGAGAACTTTAAACGATTCGGGAACACCCGGCTTCGGAATATTGTGACCTTTGACAATGGCTTCGTATGTCCTGACTCTGCCTGTTATGTCGTCGGATTTGACTGTGAGGATTTCTTGGAGCGTATAGGCAGCGCCGTATGCCTCTAAAGCCCAAACCTCCATCTCTCCGAAACGCTGACCGCCGAACTGCGCCTTACCGCCAAGCGGCTGTTGTGTAACAAGGCTGTACGGACCTGTCGAACGCGCATGAATCTTATCATCAACAAGATGGTGAAGCTTCAAGAAGTAAACATAACCAACAGTAACGGGATTGTCAAACGGCTCACCCGTCCGTCCGTCATACAGTACGCTTTTGCCGTCCTCGCTAAGTCCGGCATAATCAAGAGTATCCCAAATATCCTGCTCATTTGCGCCGTTAAAAATCGGAGTCGCAACTTTCCAGCCAAGTGTTTTTGCAGCATATCCGAGGTGGACTTCCAGTACCTGCCCGATGTTCATACGAGATGGAACACCAAGAGGGTTGAGGATAATATCAAGAGAAGTACCATCAGGCATAAACGGCATATCCTCTTTCGGAAGTATACGTGATACAACGCCTTTGTTTCCGTGGCGTCCCGCCATCTTATCGCCTACGCTTATTTTTCTTTTGTGCGCTATGTAACAGCGAACAACCATGTTGACACCGGGGTTGAGTTCATCGCCGTTTTTGCGTGTGAATACATTGACATCAACAACAATGCCGCTCTCACCGTGCGGAACTTTGAGTGAAGTATCTCTGACCTCACGTGCCTTTTCGCCGAAAATGGCGCGGAGCAGACGTTCCTCGGGAGTCAAATCGGTTTCACCTTTCGGAGTAACTTTTCCAACCAGTATATCCCCTGCTTGAACTTCGGCACCGATACTGATGATGCCTCTCTCGTCCAGATAACGCAATGCGTCTTCACCAACGCCGGGAATATCACGAGTTATTTCCTCGGGACCGAGTTTGGTATCACGTGCGTCAATCTCATGCTCTTCAATGTGGATGGAGGTGAACACATCATCCATTGCAAGACGCTCGTTTATCAGGATGGCATCCTCATAGTTGTATCCCTCCCATGTCATAAACCCGACAAGTATGTTTTTTCCGAGAGAAATCTCGCCATCACAAGTGGACGGACCGTCAGCTATAACTTCATGTTTTTCCACACGATCGCCGACACTTACAATCGGACGCTGAGTTGTACAAGTCCCCTGATTACTACGGGCAAACTTTGTCAGCTCATGGTCAACTGTTCCGAGTTCGGAATCGTCGTACTTAACTTTAATATGTGTTGAGGAAACATATGTGACCTCACCATTTCCGGGTGCTGCTAAAACCACCGTTGAATCTACAGCACATTTATGCTCAATGCCTGTCGCAACAATAGGTGCTTCGGGTATAAGCAGCGGCACAGCTTGGCGTTGCATGTTTGCGCCCATGAGTGCGCGGTTTGCATCGTCGTTTTCAAGAAACGGAATCATTGCTGTAGCAACGGACACCATCATACTCGGAGATACGTCGATAAAATCAATCATATCCCTGTTTACTTCGATGATTTCATCGCGGTGACGGCAAGTGATACGCTCGTTTTGAAGATAACCTTGCTCATCAACAGGTTCTGTCGCCTGAGCTATGTTAAACTGGTCTTCCATATCGGCTGTAAGGTAAATAATTTCGTCAGTTACACGCATCTGCTTTTTGTCAACTTTTCTAAACGGTGCAATCATAAAGCCATATTCATTGACACGCGCATAAGAAGCAAGGTATGAGATAAGACCGATGTTCGGACCCTCAGGGGTTTCAATCGGACACATACGCCCGTAGTGGCTGTAATGAACGTCGCGGACATCAAAGCTTGCACGCTCACGCGAAAGACCGCCGGGACCGAGCGCTGAAAGACGACGCTTATGCGTAAGCTCGGCAAGCGGATTTGTCTGATCCATAAACTGCGATAGCGGTGATGAACCAAAAAACTCTTTTACAGCAGCAGTCACAGGTCTGATGTTTATAAGCGATTGCGGTGTGATTATATCAAGATCTTGCAGAGTCATTCTCTCACGGATAACACGCTCCATGCGAGAAAAACCGACACGGAACTGATTTTGAAGAAGCTCACCAACACTTCGAAGTCTTCTGTTGCCGAGATGATCTATATCGTCCGGCTCGCCAATTCCATGTGCGATGCAGTTAAGATAGTTTACTGACGCAAAAATATCATCTGCAATCAAGTGTTTCGGAATCAGAAGATCAACATTGGCACGGATAGCATCACGAAGCTCATCGCCCGAGAACTTTTCAAGCAAATCACGAAGAACAACAAAGCGCACTTTTTCCTTAATACCCAGCTCTTTGAGCGGGTCAAAATCAACGAAACCATCAAGATAAACCATGCCGTTTGAAAATACTTTAACCTCACGCCCGTCTGCTGTTACATATACATCATTAACACCGCAGTTTTCTATCTCACGTGCACGCTTGGTTGTGAGCTCCTCTCCTGCATCGGCAATAATTTCCCCGGTCATTGGGTTTGCAACGGGATATGCCAAGGTCTGCCCAACGAGTCTTGACCACAGGGCGAGTTTTTTATTAAATTTATATCGTCCGACTGTTGAAATATCGTAACGTCTGGAATCGAAAAACAGATTTGTGAGCAGAGTTTGAGCACTCTCGACTGTCGGCGGATCACCGGGGCGCAGTCGCTTGTAGAGTTCAATCAGTGCTTCTTCCGATTTTGTACATGCATCTTTTTCAAGAGTTGCCGCAATGCGTTCATCGTTTCCAAAGATATTAAGCAGCTCTGCATTGCTTTCTGCGCCATTTTCCGCACCCGATGCAGCTATGCCTGAATAGGGCTCATCGCTGGGTCTGCCGATGGCACGCAAAAGCCAAGTTACCGGAAGTTTTCTATTCTTATCAACACGCACGTAAAAACCATCCGAAGGATCAGTCTCGTATTCAAGCCAAGCCCCTCTGTATGGTATAAGTGTCGCCGAATAAATAGTGGACGCTGTTTTGATATCTGTTTTCTTTTCGTAATAAACACTGGGTGAACGAATAATCTGTGACACAACAACACGTTCCGCACCGTTAATGATAAAGGTACCGGCGTTGGTCATTATAGGGAAATCTCCCATGAAAATTTCCTGTTCCTTTATCTCCTCGGTGTCTTTGTTACGCAAACGAACGCTCACCTTTATAGGCGCAGCATACGTAGTGTCTCTTGCCTTACATTCCTCAATGGAATACTTTGGGTTATCATTCATGTTGTAGTCAATGAAACTCAGTTCGAGATTACCCGAATGGTCTACTATTGCCCCAACATCGTGAAACACCTCGCGAAGCCCGGTATCAAGAAACCAATTATACGAATGTTTCTGGATTTCCAGAAGATTAGGCATATCGAGGATTTCTTCAGTCTTTGCGTAACTTTTGCGCAGAGTCTTTCCGTAGAGAATATCTTTTGGCATCAACTTCACTCCCAATTAAAACAGTTTCGATACTCACGGTAGCGTTGTTATGTTTTTCAAAATATCATATTGACAAAACGCAATATTGCTGATATCATGAACTCGGTTAGCTATGGAGTTACATCCATTTTTTTGCACACAACTTACTATTCTAACACAGCTGACGACAATGTCAAGATTTTTTTTCAAAGAAGTGTTTGAGCTTCTTTTTTACTTTTTTAATTGAGGATTTGACGTAACATGAATAACAACGACAACGATATGAAAATAAATGAACTGAGCAATTTGGGAGATTTGGTTTCCGTAGATGAGCTTATTGACAAAGCCTCTGCCGCAACAGATAAAGGCGACTACGAGGCTGCACTTCGCGGCTTCGAGGAAGCACTCAATGCCACACAAAAAATCTTTGGAGACAACATAGAGCTTAAAGAACTAAAGCACAGAATTGCAGAAGTAAAAGAGTTACTGGTGCAACATCCTAATATTCTTTAGAAAACTTTATTTTTTTATTGACAAGGGTTTTTAGGTTTAGTATAATTGCACTTGCCTTTTCGGCAAGTCATTTGGGAGCATAGCTCAGCTGGGAGAGCACATGCCTTACAAGCATGGGGTCACAGGTTCAAGCCCTGTTGTTCCCACCAAAATGAAGCCGCTGTGACTGTAATAGTTGCAGCGGTTTTGCCATCTAAACTGTAAAAAAACACAAATTAATCACGAAACTTTGCTAAATCTAGCATCTGATATGCGGTTTACGGAGTCTTTTTTGTCGCAGCAGTGACGACGATGTCGCTGGCTCGCAAAAAAGCGGAGCAAACTGTATATCAGATGCGGGGGCGCGGGGGAGATATAGGCAGTGTGACCAATAGCGACACTTGGTTAATAATTTTTCAAAAAAACAGAAAATAATCCTTGACAAAATATTTCTTTTATAATACGGTTATGGGCAAGCACAAAAATAGCGCACACAGGCGCTATCTTGTGCGAACGGGAATGATAAAGGGTACCAGCCTGTATCATCTCACATAATGCCAGTTTAGGTGGCACATGTAAATAGCTCTCATACTACTCCGAACACAACTGCACTATAACATTTAGGCAGTAAGAAGTCAAGAAAAACTTACACATTTTTTCACACTTTTCACCATTTTTTTACACTTTCTAAACTTCCGGTTGGTTGGCTATTATCGCTCAATACAATTTGAGCCGTGTGTTTACCGCACGGCTCTTTGTCATGTGGGCAAATTTTACAACCCGCTACCCCGCCATCCTGACGGACACTGAGTTTTCAAAGAAACAAAAATGGAGGAAATATCATGAAAATTAAAATACGTAAGCCTACCCTACGCGGGCTTGGCGCAAAAAAAGCAACAGTAACGCTTCTCTTTGTGCTTATGTTAACGCTCATATCCATCACTGCCCTCTCCGCAACAACAACCCTTACAGTAACGCCATCACCATACTGTGCGGGAAGCGATTGCTGTATAAGCAGCGAATGTTCGTGTCCGAATTGCAGTGAAATCGGCGAAACGGAAGAAAACCGGTCAGCCAAAACAGAATTTTACGAGCTTGACACAACAAGTGATGATGAAATACCCACTGCAGCATCGTTCATTGACACTGATATTTTAGACAATGATAGCCATGCACTCACCGGGATACCCACATGGTCAATACTGACTGTACTGCTTACAATATCCGGCATTATCGTAGCGGTAATGGTTAATATTAAATCCCTAAAGCAAAAAAATGAGGACGAAAAACGAAGCAGAGAACACCTTAAAAAACTTCGAAATACAGACAAAAACAGCTACTATAAAACTACCGCCATACTGGAAAATAAAAAGCGGCACAACCGCGGACACAGACTTAGCCTCTTTGGCACCATGCACGCCCTTGTACTTGCCGGAGTTCTGCTGCTTATAGTCATGCAAAACTTCGGCGGCAAACTCGTGTGGTTTAACCAATGGGTCATCCCGCACGCAGTCATAGTTGCATGTATCGCAATCGCCGGAAAATGCACATTTCGTAAATTTGTGAAAATGCCAATAGCACTACTACTGGCAATAACCTTTACCGTAGGCGGCTCAACCATCGCCTTTTCAGGGCTGGATACGGCAAATCAAAATGTGGCGGTTCACCCGATAAACACAGATTATTGTCCCTGCACACCCACATATTCTCAGGAAAATGAACCCACAAACAATGACATTACGAAAAAACCGCTCATCAATAATAGTGAAGAAACAAGAAAAAGTCCGGACAGCGGCGATGATACAGACAGCGGAAATAGTTCGAGTAATCACGACGTGAAAGACGATGACAATGATAGAGATAATAACGACTTAAACGACAATGAAAGTAACAACGATGATGCTGAGAATAACAATTACGCAGAAGAAGACAGCGACGACAACTATAACACTGACGAGAGCAACATTGAAAGCGATAACAATGAAAACAAAGATACTGACATCGACAATAATGACGACAACGACTCAAACAGCGACAATAGTGAAGACAGCGAAGTAGACATTGATATGCCCGATAATGACGACGAACACGAGCACGACTGCAGCAACTATCCCCCATGCGATGCCTGTGGAAATTGTCCGATGTGTGACGATACCGGGGCATGTCCGGAGTGTTGTCAAATTGGCAATCGCTGCGGAGAATGTGACAATTGCTTCCCACTGGCGATGAGTGACGGCAGTGTGGTTTACAGCGGCGTGGGCATACAGTTTTCACCGGCAACACATCAAGTAACAGTCAACGAAGTAACAACAAATTCTTTGAGCATTTTTACGAATATAACATTTAAGCCCATGAGTGAGAGCGCAGTGCTGCTCGACGGACTCCCCCACCGTGTCGGGATATACAATGTAACAGTTGAGTACAAAATAGGCGATATAGTAGGCACAGCTTCAGCAAAGCTGGAAGTTACTCCTGCCACTTTAACCGTAACAGATATATTCCCGAAACAAAAAGTTTATGACGGAACAACAAATTTCAGCTTAGATTCATATACACTTCAAGGACTCGCCCCCGACGATGATGTCTATATAAATAATCTAGCCACTGCGGGCAGCACCCAACAAAGCGATGTTGGAAATTACTTAACTGCATTTATTTTTGAGCTCACGGGCACAGATACAGAAAACTACACACTTGTGCAACCGGAAAAAGAATATATTCAAATTACCACAAGACCCGTAACCGTTGATATATCACCGCATGACAGACATGTTATCATGGGTAGTCTTCAAGTTACATTCGACCACAGTTTAAGTAACATAGTGCAAAACGATAGCGCAAATGTTAACATAGAAGCAGTAGCGCCGGGCGTTATGGGCATCGGCAGAATAAACGACTGGCAGCACGGCTTACGTACCGTTACGCTGCCTACGTTCCGACTCACAGGCTCACGAGCTCACAATTATCACATAATCCAGCCTGAAAACCCATTTGCACGAATAAATCCCGCCGAAGGTACGCTTCCCATAATCGGAAATCCGTGGCTGGGTGAAACACTTAGATACGGAACAGGCACGATAGTTGTTAGCGACTATGAAGGTTACACGCTGACACAAAGTTTCGATGCCGGTATGCTCAGAAACTGGCATCGACGGTGGATAGCAGATGGTGAAAATATCGAAGGTGCAAACGGTACTTCCTACACAATCAGCGCACTCGACCGCACAGAGTATAATAATGATATTCTTAACTCTCAAATCGGACTAACGTTAGTTTCAGACTGCGGCAACTTTATTCTAAAACAGGAAGAGCACACAGCAAGGGTACCGTTTGACGTTCGTTTAGAGTTTGCGCAACACCCGGTAAGGCGCCCAGGTGATACCGCAGGAATAACAACAGGTCATGCTGATGGAGGTTCCGCCGGCAACACTACTAACGATTTATTCAGGAGACAAGTGGCGGGCGGCACTGTTACAATCCATAATATGCTATCTGACGGTAACATGAACGGAACCGGAATCTCCGGGACAAAATTCAATGCTCAAACTAATAACCGCCTTTTAGCAGATATATCAACGCGTGGAGCAACTGCGCATACGTTTACAATAAACCCCGATGATGCAGTAGACGGAGTAATTACAATCCGTGCAGAATATACCCACATAGGTATAAGTGTTTCCACAGGAAATCTCGGGTTTGGATATCAGACATGCAGACAAGATTTAGGTTGGCGAACTGTGACTTTGACAAATATCGGCAACGTGAGCACAGGCAATATTTCGCTGAATCTCACCGGCAACACCGGAGCTTTTGAAATTTCGGGAAATGTGACATCATTTAATAGTCTGGTTTCACACGGCGAAACTGTAGGATTTAACATAAGAGCAAACCCTGCAAACCACGCAAATGCAGCAACCGGCAATCAGAGCAATATTGCTGCGACAAATGCCTCATTTAACGCAAATATTAACATTCAGTATTCCGGTATACTCTTTTCAAGTACCGCAACAGTAACCGTAAGGCACGGTACACAAACAGGTTTTGCAAGAAACGGCACAAGTTGCCAAACCACATGCACAGTTTCGGGTTGCGGCAGAGTTATTAGACAGCATACGACAGGCTGGGACAGTCCCGGGTTTTCTGTTGGCGGAAGCGGTTGTATCAGAACCGTGACTTGTCGCTATTCCGGCTGTACCAGCAGTAATGTAGAAACTCATATTACCAATCCGGATAATCCTCCGTTTACGACAGGAGGAAGCGGCTGTACGAGAACCAGGATATGTCGGCATAATGACTGTGGTCGTCAAATCCCGGAAACTCATGTATCTGATTTTCGATGGTTTGCTAACAATTCAAGACCTAATGGTGTTTTATTGTCTTGGTTTAGCAGTTCACAATGCTCGTGGGACAGGCTTTGTCACGGGGCAGGGTCTACGTGTACAAGACGTGCGCCGACAACTCTTTCTCATGACTGGAGAGACCATGGAGTATTTGGGGACAGATGTTATCATTGCATGATGCCTCCCGGCGGTTGGGAAAGAAATCAACATCCAAACTTCCCCAACGCTCAATGGCGAGGGTAAAAGTTTATATAAAGAAATTATTTTCGGCAGCAGGCTGGCAAATTATCCACTATCCGCAGGGTCTGAACAGTAGATGAAATTTATGCGTGAAATTTTAGTAAAAATGTCTTGCATTATGTTTGATATTCATGTATAATCACTTTCGCAAAGATGATGGCCCAGTAGTTCAGTTGGTTAGAACGCCAGCCTGTCACGCTGGAGGCCGACGGTTCGAGTCCGTTCTGGGTCGCCACTATTTTATTATAATCCGCATGCCTCTGTAGCTCAGTCGGTAGAGCAGCGGACTGAAAATCCGCGTGTCGTTGGTTCAATTCCGACCGGAGGCACCAAACAAGCCGCACATGCGGCACTAAGCGGGCGTAGCTCATCTGGTAGAGCGCCACCTTGCCAAGGTGGAGGTAGCGAGTTCGAGCCTCGTCGCCCGCTCCACAGAAGACATAAGGGGCATAGGCGGGAAACCCCTATGCCCATGTCTATAAATAAGGCGACATAGCCAAGTGGTAAGGCAGTGGTTTGCAAAACCATCACTCCCCAGTTCGAATCTGGGTGTCGCCTCCAAGACAAAAGCCCCTCAAAAGACTATGATTACAGAATTTGAGGGGTTTTGTTGTATTCGGTTTTGTTTCGTGAATTTACTGGATATTACTTGACTTTTTGCCTATTTTCGATATAATAAGGTGTATATAAGGTGTAAAGCTTACTCTGACGAAACGAG
>Ga0209755_10001998_pt1 | contig 29243 bp, 27 predicted proteins | sample TergutCo191P1_FD_187301 | JGI IMG/M metagenome (GOLD analysis project Ga0209755, IMG submission 187301) | Cornitermes sp. P1 segment gut microbial communities from Petit-Saut dam, French Guiana - Co191P1 (SPAdes) (version 2) | ecosystem: Host-associated > Arthropoda: Insects > Digestive system...
ATCGAAGATGTTAGCCGCATCCGTGCTAACCTCGGTGCAGTATCCAACCGTATGGACTTCACACAACGCAGCCTCGACATCTCCAGCGAAAACCTGCAAGATGCCGAAAGCCGCGTAAGAAACACAGACGTTGCGCGTGAAATGATGCGCTTCTCCATGGCAAACGTGCTTCAACAAGCATCCGTTTCCATGTTGGCACAAGCAAATCAAATGCCCAACAACCTTCTTCAACTTCTTCGCTAATATTTCTTCGCAAACTAAAAAAATCCGCCCCGTGGAAAATTTCTCGGGGCGGGTTTTTGTATACATAAAGGAGACAAAACCAGCAATATTATGCTATACTCCCTCCAAACGAAAGGAGCGGGTTTAGTGCTTTTGCAAATGAAAGACGTGCAAAAATCCATTGGGGTAAATGAGATTTTAACCTCCGTTTCGTTTTTGATTGAGGAGAAAGAAAAAGCGGCATTGGTTGGCGTAAACGGCGCAGGCAAAACCTCGGTTTTTAGGCTAATCACAGGGCAGTGGCAACCGGACGATGGCAATATCACAAAGCGTGGCGACATGAAACTTGGCTACATGGCGCAGTTAGCAGAATCGGACGATGCCGAGACACATACACTCTACGAGGAACTTAGCAGCGTTTTTGCAGATTTGAAAGAAACCGAAACCGAGCTTCGCAATCTGGAATCAACCATGAGTACCCTTGACGGAGAAAAACTCGAATCCGCACTAAAACGCTATGATAATCTTAGCTTCCGCTTCAAAGAAGACGGCGGATATGAGCAGGAAAGCCGCCTAAAAGGCGTACTGCGAGGGCTAGGATTCTCCGAAGCGCAGTGGCAACAGCCCATAGCAAAATTCTCCGGCGGCGAGCGCACCCGGGCACAGCTTGGCAAACTCCTTTTACAGCGAAGCGACCTGCTTCTCCTGGACGAACCCACAAACCACCTGGACATCGAAAGTGTAATTTGGCTGGAAGATTACCTACGAAACTTCCCCGCCGCAGTGCTTCTCATTTCCCACGACCGTTATTTCATAGACAAAATTGCGACAAAAACTATCGAGATTGAAAATAAAAAATCCGTAGTATATAATGGAAACTACAGCTTTTTTCAAACGAAAAAAGCCACCGACCTTGCCCTTGCCCAAAAGGCGTTTAACGAGCAGCAAAAGGTGATTCGCCACCACGAAGACGTTGCGAAAAAAATCCGCTCGTTTCGCACAGAAGCGGCACTTATTCGTGCAAAAAGCCGTGAGAAAATGCTTGACAAAATAGAACGGATTGACGCACCCGAAAATGCCCCGGAAAAAATGCGACTGCGCCTAAGCCCCTCCATAAATTCCGGCTCGGATGTGCTTTTTGCGGAAGACTTGTCCATGAGTTTTGGCGAGAAAAACCTTTTCGCCGGAATTTCCCTGGACATAAAACGGGGCGACAAAATCGCACTTATCGGCGCAAACGGCATAGGCAAAACAACCCTGTTTCGCATTCTCGCCGGCAAACTATCCCCCCAAAGCGGGCGCATTCGGGAGGGCGTAAACGTCCGCACCGGCTACTACGACCAGTCCCACACCTTTTCGCCAGAATCCCAAGCCAAAACAATATTCGACGAAATAGCAGACACATACCCTACCCTTACACAAACGCAAATCCGCACAACTCTTGCGTCTTTCATGTTTAAGGGCGACGATGTTTTTAAGCCCATTTCCGCCCTTTCCGGCGGCGAACTTGGGCGTGTGCAACTGTCTAAAATTATGCTGGCAGGGGCAAACTTTCTAATACTGGATGAACCAACCAACCATCTTGACATCTTCTCAAAGGAAATACTCGAAGATGCCCTGCGAGAATTTTCCGGCACCGTGATTTGCATTTCCCACGACAGATATTTCATAAACAATGTAGCCACAAAAATTTTTGAACTAACCGCAAGCGGCATAAAAGAATTTGTAGGCAACTACGATTTTTACATGGAGAAGCGAAGCCTACCGGAAACACCCGTTTCCACTACCGAAACTTCCTCCAAGGAGGAATACCGAGAGCGCAAAGAACGGGAAGCACAAATTCGCCGCAAAAAATCCCGCATCGAAAAGCTGGAGACGCAAATTGCCCAAGTAGAGACAGAAATAGCAAACTGCGACCGCAAACTTGAAACCGACGAGGTTAACCGCAACGCAGAAGCCGCCCAAGCCGTTTTCGCAGAAAAAACCGAGCATGAAGCCACCCTCGCCGCCCTCTACGATGAATGGGAAAATCTTAATGAAGAATAAAGTTCCCCCCCGGTCTCAAAAAAGGAGGATTTTATGAAAGCTGACAAAACTGTGAATTTTTTGATGTACGTTGCAGGGATGGCGTTTAATCTTGTGATTGTGGCACTTGTTGCCGCACTTGTACTTAGCGCATTTACATGGGGCTACGAATACGGTAGCGAATTGGCCGGCATAATGGTGGCCGAGGGCGAAAACTACGAGATTGAGTTCCATATACCGGCTACCGCATCAACCGCTGAAATTGCACAACGCCTGGAAAACGAGGGGATTATCCCAAACCGCCACCTCTTCCAGCTGGAACTTTTCTTGCGAGGAATACGAAACGATTACATTGCAGGCACATATACGCTAAATTTGAACATGAACAATGTTGAGATAAACCGTGCGCTTCGTGCAAGACCCCACGAAGTTGCGCCACATTACGAAATTCGCATCCCCGAGGGCTGGACAATTAGGGATATGGCGGCGTATTTCGAGGAACGTGGCTTCTTTAGTGCGGACGAATTTGTATATGTAGCGCAGTACGGGCATTTTAGCTTTCCGTTTTTGCAAGATGTACCCCCGGGCCGCCCAAACCGCCTGGAAGGTTATCTTTTCCCCGACACGTATCAAATTCCCACAAACCCTGTGCCGGGCGATATTATAACCAGAATGCTTCACAACTTTGACGGACGTTTCTCCTACGAATTTATCATTCGTGCGGAAGAGCTGAACATGAGCGTAGACGAGGTAATTATCAAGGCTTCCATTATCGAGAGAGAAACCCGCTTGCCCACCGAGCGTGCGCTGGTGTCTCAGGTAATTCATCGCCGTTTGGCGCAAAACATACGATTGCAAATGTGTTCCACCGTAAAATATGTTATGGACGACCCGCCGATTCGCCTACTATACGTGCATCTCGAAATTGATTCCCCGTACAACACGTATCGCCATGCAGGGCTTCCCATAGGTCCTATTTCCAATCCGGGAGAAGCCGCTATTCGTGCCGCTTTGTGGCCTGCCGACACAGACTATCTCTTTTTCGTCCTCCGTGACGAAAACACCGGAGAGCATTACTTCTCCCGCACCGAAGCGGAACACAATGCCGCAAGGGCACGGTATTTGGGGTAAGCGAAGCAGTTCGGACTAATCTCCACCGAGGGGAGCATCTACAGGCCGTAGACATTCTCTCACCCCAGTGCAGGGTTAAGTTTCTTGATGTATGAAAAAAAGGGCTGTTGCAAATTTTGCAACAGCCCCTTTAATTGTGAGCTATATCAGGCTTCGAGAGAACGTCTACGACTCGCAGACGCTTCCACGATTCCCGCTGCGGAATGCACTGTACCCGCTACATCATTCCGCCCATTCCGCCCATTCCTCCGCCGGGGGGCATTGGAGGTTCGGGTTCTTTGATGTCGGTGACAACGGCTTCGGTGGTGAGGAGTGTTGCGGCTACGCTGGTTGCGTTTTGTAGCGCAGTGCGTGTCACTTTTGTGGGGTCGATGATGCCGGCTGTAACCATGTTTACAAATTGCTCGGCCAATGCGTCAAATCCGGTGCCTTTTTCTTTAGACTTGAGTGCGTCTACGATAACGGCACCTTCAAGACCGGCGTTGTTTACAATTTGGCGCACAGGTGCTTCCAGTGCTTTGAGAACGATTTCTGCGCCGGTTTTTTCATCGGCGTTTAGTTTTGATACTACGTTTCTCACATCCGGTAGTGCGTGGATGTATGCGCTTCCGCCACCGCAGATTATCCCCTCTTCAACAGCGGCACGAGTTGCCGCAAGCGCATCTTCCATGCGAAGTTTTTTCTCTTTCAGTTCGGTTTCGGTGGGTGCGCCAACTTTTATCACGGCTACGCCGCCCGCCATTTTCGCAAGACGTTCCTGCAATTTTTCTTTGTCGAACTCGCTGGTGGTTTCTTCGATTTGCGATTTTATTTGAGCAACACGTGCATCAATGGCGGATTTGTCACCTTTGCCGTCGATGATAATTGTGTTCTCTTTGTCAATTTTAACAATGTTTGCACGACCCAGGTCTTCCATGGATGCTTCTTTGAGTTCCAGCCCAATTTCGGAAGAGATAACTTTGCCGCCGGTGAGAATTGCAATGTCTTCCAGCATGGCTTTGCGGCGGTCGCCGAAACCCGGTGCTTTAACTGCGGCGCAATTGAATGTGCCACGCAATTTATTTAATACGAGGGTGGTGAGAGCTTCGCCCTCAACATCTTCGGCGATGATGAGAAGTTTTGCGCCGGTTTGTACAATTTGCTCGAGAAGCGGGAGAATATCGCCCACAGACGTGATTTTTTTGTCTGTGATAAGAATGTATGGGTTATCGAGATTTGCAATCATTTTTTCCATATCGGAACACATATAGGCGGAGAGATAGCCACGGTCAAACTGCATTCCCTCTACCAGTTCAAGCTCTGTAAACATGGTTTTTGATTCTTCCACGGTAATTACGCCGTCGCTGGAAACCTTGTCCATTGCCTCGGCAATCATATCGCCCACTTCTTGGTTGCCCGCAGAAATAGCCGCTACTTTTGCAATGTGGTTTTTTCCGTCAATTGCTTGGCTCATGCCCTTAATTGCGTCAACTGCGGCATCGGTTGCCTTTTGCATTCCGTTGCGCAAAATAATCGGATTTGCGCCGGCGGCAATGTTTTTAAGCCCCTCACGCACCATGGCTTGCGCCAGCACAATTGCCGTGGTTGTGCCGTCTCCGGCAACGTCGTTTGTTTTTGTAGCTACTTCTTTAACAAGCTGTGCGCCCATGTTTTCGAACGGGCATTCAAGCTCAATTTCTTTTGCAATTGTCACACCATCGTTTGTGATAAGCGGCGTGCCATATTTTTTATCCAGTACCACGTTACGACCTTTGGGACCCAATGTTATGTTTACGGTGTTTGCCAGCTTGTTTACGCCCTCTTCGAGAATCGAGCGGGCATCAATTGCGTATTTGATTTGCTTTGCCATCAGTATTTCCTCCTCTATTCTACAACTGCTAGTATGTCTGATTGCTTTACGATGATAAATTCGTCTTCTTCAAGTTTAACTTCCGTACCGGCATATTTTGAATAAATAACCTTGTCGCCCGGTTTAACTTCCATTTTAACTTCTTTGCCGTCGATTACGCCGCCGGGGCCTACAGATACAACTTCTGCTTGCTGGGGCTTCTCTTTTGCGGCGGGTGCAAGAATAATGCCGGATTTAGTTGTCTCTTCCGCTTCCAGTTGTTTAATAACAACACGGTCGCCTAAGGGTTTCAGTTTCATGTGTACCTCCGTCTGGAAATTTATTAGCACTCATTGTAGGCGAGTGCTAATGTAGTTTAATATTACCATTTCGATTATGCAAACGCCGCCTGGGATGAAATTTGGATATTTTGGAGGAATATGGGGAGATATTAGTGGTTTTTCGGCTTGTTTTTCGTCCATTTGATTATCTATGATTTTACCCACGCATCATACGCATCCTGCTCTGCCAAAACCCCCGTCATGCGCTCGGTAATTGCGGCAGGGATAAAATTTCGCTTTTTGCTGTAAAATTGCGAAACGCTTTTGAGAAATGTTTGCGGAAAAATTAGCATCGCACCGATGATTTTTTCACCCCCGGCGGGCAGTGGCGAAATTTTATCGTAAACGGCAATAAAATCCGCAAGACTGGTTTCACGCTGGCTTTTGCGTGCATATCTGCACAAAATCGACGCTAGGTCTGCAAGTTGCAAATCTATTTCCGCATTCTCGAAGCGGGAGATATAGCAGTTTTCTTCTGCCAGCGTAAAAGTTTCTTCCTTTAAGGATGCGTGGCAAACGTGATTGTTTGCGATGGCGGCAGCATACAGCTGCCCGTAAGCTGTTCGGCTAAGTGCGTCGATGGCAGTCTCTATGCGGCGCAAATACGCATCTGCGTTTTTAAGCACCATCACGTCAAAATCCGAAAGGCGAGGTCTGCGGTTTAGTGTCTTAACTGCGCCGTTTAACATGGAAAGTTGCTTTGCAAAAGTCTCGGTAAGCGGCGGCGAAGTTGTAATTTCAACCTCCGCAAGACCTCTGGCGGCATTATGAAAATGCGCAAGGCTTTCGATAATTCTTTTCACATCGGCGGCACAGGTCATGTCCGGCTCACGCCCTGGCATATGGCGAGTCATCACAAAAACATCCCGCCCCAACGCCACAAACGGCATCCCCGTTGTGGCAGGAATTATCACATCCGCATACAAAAATCCGGCTTGCTCGATTTTTTTAACCAAGTCATAATGTGCCAAAATTTCCTGCGGTGTACTGTTTGTTCTATGTATTTTGCCGCCCTCGATAAAGAATGCGCCCCGCTCTTTAACCGCCCTTACTCCCGCAAACCCAAAATATGACGGCAAAGTTGTTAACAAATCGCCCACAAAGCCAACCCCTTTTTCATACTATATGTTAGGGGTTTCGGAAATAGACACGGGCTATGCGTTTACAATTTTGCGCACGGCAGAAAGAAACGCATCCAACTCGGTGCGGGTTGTAAGATGGCTTAGGCTTACACGCCATGAATTTAGCGCAGTTTTTTTATTGCCGGTGACGGCAAAAACAGTGCGAGATGGCGCGTTTTCCGACGAACAGGCGGATTTTACCGAGACGGCGATGCCGCATTCGTTTAAGGCAGTGCGAAAAGCCGCTCCCGTTATGTTTGGCGCACTTAGGTTGAGGATGTAAGGGCTTCCATCGGGCGGGCTGTTGATTTGCATGGCGGCGGGGAGGTTTTGCGTGAGATAGGTGCGCAACCCCGTAACGCTTCGCAGATATTCATGCTGGTTTTGGTGGGCTTTTTGCAGGGCAAAAGCGCACGCCGCCGCCATTGCGGGCGATGGCGTGCCGCCACGGTACAACAGTCCGTTTGCTTCACTTCCGCCGTGAATTAACGGCTCCAAAACAACGCCTGTGCGCTTTACAAGCACGCCACAGCCGTTTAGTCCATAAAATTTGTGCGGGGAAAAGCAAAGCGTTGAAGTTTTTGTTAGCCGTGGCAACGGGATTTTTCCCACCGCCTGCGCCGCATCTATATGCAAATGCAGGTTGGGATAGCCGTCCGCTATCGCCGCAATTTCTTCAAGCGGTTGAATTGCGCCGATTTCGCTGTCAACTGCGCTAATGCACAGCAAAACCGTATCGTTTCGGATGACGGATTGCAAATGTCTCAAATCAATTTGCCCTGTAGGCAAAACTTTGAGAAGCTCCACTTCGGCACCGGTTTCCGCCAAAAAAGCCAATGCGCCGCTTACAGACGGATGCTCCAGGCAAGTTGAAAGAATATGCCTGCCTGTGTGTGCATATGCCCTGGCAATCCCCTTAACAGCAAGATTGTTGGCTTCACTTGCGCCGGATGTAAAAATTATCTCGCCCGACTGCGCAGAAATTTTCTCGTTCGACTGTATGTTAGACTGCGCAGAAATCTTCTCACCCACAACACAAAAATGCGCAGAAATATCCTCTTTCGCACGATAAAGTACATCGTGCGCCAAACGCCCAAGTCTGTGCGTTGCAAGAGGATTTCCTGCGCATTCACGCTCTGTTTTGCAAAACAATTCAAGCACATCTTCGTCCACGGGGGTGTGTGACGCATAGTCTAAATTTATCACGCCCCGTTGTACATACGCATTTTATCAATCGCATTTTCATTTATCAGTACTTTGCCACGCTCCAGCAAATATTGGTGGCTTATGCGGTTAGAAACGTGCTTTTGACCATATTCGTACAAAACCGATTCAAGCTCCGCTGTTGTTGCGGTGTCCTCTGTTTCGTTTGTTAGTGCCAAAAATATCCGCTCGTCCATTTTGTATACCTGGCTTGTGCCGGAAAAATGAGACGGCAAACGCACGGCGGCATCTGCAAGCAGGTCTATGTTGTCGAAAGAAAATATGCTGTAGCTGTCTTCGTTAGCTTGCGTTGGCGGGCTAACGGGGTCGCTTTTTTTGTATTTGCAATTACGCTGTGCGGCGGGGATTAAATTAAAACTTTGCTCGCCACCTACGTTTTGCTCCATTTTTGTTACAATAACAACAAGGCTGTCTACGCCAACACGCATAGCCTCAAACATCAAAGGGGTCTCGCCCTCCACAAACTCTTGCTCGTCCTGCACAAGTGTCATTAGTTCACGAAAAAGCTGTTGCGTTTTGTCGGAAGCATAGGAGAGTTCGTTCATTTTTATATCTCGTTCCTCAAGGTCATCATTCATAAGTACGAATTTCATCTGTTTATCAGAAATTCTTTCAATTCGCATAGCTCTACCCCCTCGCCGAGAGTATAAATAATATAATGCTTTATGTAAAGATGAAATTTTTTCAAGCGTGAAGTGGTTGGTGTCACTAACCAGTTCGTTTTTGCATAAATGGATTTTGTTGGAATTTGCGACCAAAAGTTGTTGCAATTTCATTAAGAAGTTGTTACAATTCACTTCGGAACACCATGAAGATACGTTGGTGTTCTTTTTTTGCGAAATTTTGTGTAGGTAAATTCTTGAAGGGAGCTTAATATGAAAAGAACAAAGGCGAGGATAGGGGCGGCACTTGCCGTCATCGCCGTAATCATCTTTCCGCTGGGCGTAATAAATTTTATTGCGGCGGAATCTGATTTAACTCATGTGTTTTTTCACGATGGGGACGAAATTTTAGAATTTCGTGTGGCGGCGGAAACCGTTGGCGGATTCTTAAACGAAACGGGTATCGAAACCGGTCAGCACGACAGATTAAGCCACAACCGAAGTGCCGGTTTGTGGGACGGAATTGAAATTGTGCGTGAGCGGGAAGTTGCGTTTTATGTAAGCAAAAACGGGGGCGATGCAATCCAAAAAATTGCAATGCCCGGCAGAACAGTGGAAGACGTACAGCGGCAATTACAGCACGAACATTCCACGGCTTTGGTTTTTGCGGGAGATACCTCTACGGTTATCGAAAACGGAGACGTTTTGAGTTTTGACACATTTCATGTACGCCACGAGAGAGAGCTTTTTCCCCTACCCTATCAAACCTTGCGCAACCACACAAGCTCGGTAAGCCAGGGACGTGAAAGGCTTCGCATCCCCGGCGAATACGGCGAAAAAGCCGTAACAACCGCCGTTTTGTACGTAGCAAACCTTGAAGAAAGCAGGGACTATGCCGGAACGGAAATACTGCGTGAGCCTGTTGATGCGATTCTGGATATTGGCACGGGTTGGCTTGGCGCACTGGCAGACGTAACCGCCGATGATTTCCATTATTACCGCCGTATACGAATGGAAGCAACGGCATACACTTCCGGCTACTCATGCACGGGCAAGCACCCCTGCGACCCATGGTACGGCATAACGGCAAGCGGCCGCCGAGTAGAGCATGGTATCGTTGCAGTAGACCGCAACGTAATTCCCCTGGGCACTCGCCTATACGTAGAAAATCACGGCTTCTCTATTGCCGCCGATGTTGGCGGTGCAATCCGCGGCAATAAAATCGACCTGTTTATGTACGACATAGAAGACGCCATCCAATTTGGCCGCAGACATCTCTACGTCTGGATTTTGGATGACATCAACTAACAACCCCGGCATTGCGCCGCAAAATATCTGCGCCACGCCACAACATTGCGGTGTGGCCATATATTTTGCGAAACTCATCGTCGCTTAGGTTTAGCCATTCCTGCGGGTTTATGGCATCGGATGAAATCGGCGCATTAAACGGGCAAACATTTTGGCAAATGTCACAGCCGTACAGTTGGCCGTGCATCAGGCTTTCTTCCTCGGGAGAGAGCTTTTCTTTTTGCGTAAGATAAGAAATACAGCGTGCGGCATCCAAACTGCCACCACCCAGCGCACCTGTTGGGCAGGCACGGATACATAAATCGCAACCATGGCAGAAAACCCTGGGGGGAAACTTTTCTGAAGAAAAGTTTCCCCCCAGACCCCCCTTCAAAAGACTTTGACATTGGAAATTTTCCGGGAGTAGTAGATTTGTTAGCATACAGCCTATGTTGAACCTAGAGCCAAATTTTTGCGAGATGATTAGCCCGTGGCGACCAAAGAAGCCCAGTCCCGCACGCTCTGCCAAGGTGCGTTCGTCCAAGCCGGGGCTATCCACCAAAATTTTGTATGCAAAATCGCCATGTATCTCCGCCGCCAGCATCCTAAGAAAATTTTTCACACGGATATGGTAATCCGGATTTGTGCCAAGTGCGGAAAGATTTGCCTTGCCCGGCTGTTCCTCCCCTACCCCAATCACGATAATGCTTTGCACATCTGGCAAGGTTTCCGCCGGGTTGGTGCGTTTCTTCATATTGCGGCTTACAAACGGCACAAAGAGGCTTTGCGTCAGCCGCTCCAAATCAATCGGTGCGGCATGGCAAGCCCCTGCAATAATGTTATGCTTTTCCGCAAACGCAGAAAGAATTTCCGGCAAATTGTCCGTCACGGTTTTTCGAACCGATTGCCCCAAATTTTTGGTAGCGCAGAAAAAACCGACACCATCACGAAAAGCGTACAAATAGTAATTAGCGCAATATAGACGGTAGGCTCCGGGGCTTCCAGGGCAAGAACAGCCCGCATAAAAATTGACGGTGCAGAAACCACAGACCAAATCGTAATAGGCAGAAGAACCCGCCGGCCAATGTAGCGGTTCATCCCAACCATGTCATGTTTTTCCTTGAACTTTAGACGGTCTTCCTTTGGCATAAGATTGGGGCCGCTAATTAGAATCCAGTCTACGCCACGCAAAGTAGCCGCAGTCATCACCCAAAAGAAGCCGCTAAAAATCATGTATACCACAAATAGAATCATAACGCCTTCTACCAGTCGAATGCAAATTCTGTGTAGAACTTTTGCGGCGTGCCGCTTTTCACAACGCAGGACGGGAAATTCGGCTTGTTTGGGCTGTCCGGGAAGAGCTGTGTCTCCAGGCAAAAACCGCTGTGTTTTTGGTAAGCCACACCTTTTCCGGTGACTGTGCCATCAATAAAATTGCCGGTGTACAGCTGCATTCCCGGGCTGTTTGTGCTTACGTTCATGCGGATGCTCGTGCCGGGAGAAAATGCGCTTGCGGCCTTGCCCGGCCCACGCAGTACATAGTTATGGTCGTAGCCGCCGGTGGAGTTAACCTCGCCTGCGGCATCTATGTCTATGCCGATTTTCTTTGGCTCGCAAAAATCGAAAGGCGTACCCGCAATGTCAACAACCCGCCTGTTGGAATAAGCTCGCCATCCACGGCAGTAATTTTGTCCGCAAAAATTTGCAACTCGTGCCCGTATACGTTGCCATCGTGGCCGCAAAGGTTGAAATAGGAATGATTTGTGAGATTGCAAATGGTTTCGGTTTTTGTTTCGGCTTCGTAGTCGATTCGCAGAACATTTTCGGCGGAAAGGGTGTATGTGACACGCACGGTTAAATCGCCGGGGTATCCGCTGTCGCCATCGGGGCTGTTAAGCATGAAAACGATTTTCGCAGACGTAAACTCTTCCACCGTCCAGATTTTTTTATCAAAACCATCGCTTCCGCCGTGGAGGTGGTTCACGCCATTATCGTTTTTTTCAAGCGTAACCGTTTTGCCGCCCATCTCAAATTTTCCGCCGCCAATGCGATTTGCGAAACGTCCCACAACTACGCCAAAAAACGGATGCTTGCCGCAGTATTCCTCGGGGGTGTCAAAACCCAGCACAACGTCCCGCAGACCAACTTTCGTTGGGATTTCGATTTTCATAATCGCACAACCTACGTTGGTGACTGTTACTTTCATGTCGTTCTTGTTCGTTAGTTCATAGATTTTCATTTGATTTTTCCTCCTCAGAATTTTCCTCAATTATATCCGCTTTCCCAATTTCCGCCAACCGTTTTTCTTCCTCACGCTTTCGCTCTATTTCCTGCAATTCCAGCACCGGGTCTTTATCCATTTCCGGGCGATATCGCTTAAAAACTCGCATAATCATCATAGATGCCAAAATTCCGTATATGCCGGGAATGGCAAAAATTAGCGGAAAAATCTGCGGAACAAGGAAGACAAACACAAGAAGCCCCGCAAGAATTCCAAAACACGCAAAGGACGTTAGCAAGTGCCTGTTTGCCATAAAAAAGCTGGCTTTTACAGCCTCTTTCACGCTCATATCAAACCGTGCGAGAACCGGAAAAAGATATATACCTACGAAAAATATTTCCATAAGCGTAACGATTTGCACGGGCAAAACAATGCGGCCCAGGGGTAGCTCGTCGCCTAGCTGGATGCCAATGTACATACTCACAAGAATCAGTAAAATTACGGGGAAAAGCACCAGCCACACCGCCGTACCCCGCAGGAAATTAGCCTTAAACGCCATCCAAAAATCCGAAGTGATATAGCCTTCACGGTTTGCAATGCGGCGTGTTGCAACGTAAAAAAGTGCGGTTGTGCTTGCGCCAATCGTAAAAATGGGCAGGCTAAAAAGAATCCACATAAGGCTTAAAACAAAGGTATCTGCAACAAAGCCTGCGTATTTGTTAAACGAGCCTTCTAGGCTAAAAAATTCACGCATCAAAAAAGTCCCCTCTCAAAATCGAATCAATTATAACACATCCGCAAAGCGGGCATACTACAAACCGAGGGAACGCATCCGGATTCATTTTCAAAATGAACTGGTTAGTGACACCAACCACTTCGTTCTGAAAAAAATCATTTGAAAGGAAGAAAATCCATGATAAGATGCAAGAAGCACCGCCCAAAACCTACCGCTTTGCACGCACATCACCGCACGCCGCATGGCGAATGCACAAACTGCGCATATTTTTCCAGCAAAAATTGCGGCTCGCATTCACCCACCGGTGGGGCAACTGCGTAAAACCGTGGGGACGCTCTCCCCACACCCCTGCAAGGGACTCGCCCCTTGACCCCAAAATTTGAAAGCTGCACACCTTACAAATTCCTGTTTTTTGAAAGGGGGTTCGGGGGGAAACTTTTATTGCCCGATGAATGTCGGCGGCTTCTTAGAGCCGTTCCCGCCTTTGGCGTGAAGTATTCCCGTAAAAGTTTCCCCCCGAAAACTTACCTATGATTGAACTTTTGTCGCCGGCGGGTAATTTGGACCGCCTTAAAGTCGCATTTGAATACGGCGCAGACGCTGTTTATATCGGCGGGCATACTATGAGTATGCGTGCGAAAGCGCAAAATTTTTCCCCTGACGAAATGGCGGAGGGGATACGCTATGCGCATTCCATTGGGCGGCGGGTGTACGTTGCGGTTAATATTTGTGCGCACAACGCCGATTTTAACGGGCTGGAAGACTATCTGGTGCATCTCGAAAAAATCGGGGCGGATGCCGTGCTTATCTCCGACCCCGGGGTGTTTACGCTTGCACAAAAAGTCGCACCCGACCTTGATATACATATCTCAACCCAGGCTAATGTGACAAATTACGCCTCGGCGGCGTTTTGGCGTGATATGGGCGCAAAGCGTTTCGTTGCCGCACGGGAGCTTTCTCTGGCGGAAATCGCAGAAATTCGCAAAAAAACGCCGAATATCGAAATAGAAGCCTTTGTGCATGGCGCAATGTGCATGGCGTACTCCGGGCGATGCCTAATTAGCAATTTTTTGAACGAACGTGACGCAAACCGGGGCGAATGCGCCCAGCCCTGCCGCTTCAACTATAATGTGACGGAGGAAAAAACAGGCGAAGTTTTCCCCATTTTGGAGGATGCGCACGGCACGTACATTTTCAACTCAAAAGATTTGTGCATGATAAACCACCTGGACGATTTGATTGCCGCAGGCGTTACCAGCCTAAAAATCGAAGGTCGAATGAAAACGGAGTACTACGTTGGCGCAGTGACAAAAATCTACCGTGAAGCCTTGGATGATTTTTTCACAGACCCCGAGCAGTACAAAAAGAAAGCCCCGCACTATTCGGCGGAGCTTGAAAAAATAGGAAACCGTGGCTACACAACGGGGTTTTTCTACGGCAAAAACCCAGGACACGACTACACCGGCGAAAAGCAAACCACAAACCAAGATTTTCTCGCACTGGCCGAAAGCTACGACCCACACACCGGCCTAGCCAACGTAGAGCAACGCAACAAATTCCAAAAAGGTGACAGCATCGAAATCTTGCGGGCAACCCGCCCAAACTTCACCCAAACCGTAGATTATATGCACAACGAAGATGGCGAAGAAATCACCTCCGCCCCACATCCCAAGCAAAAAATTTACTTACGCCTTAACGAACCGGTTGCAAAGCACGACATGATACGAAAAGTCACTGCGTCCAAAAAAATGAACAATTTCATACATGGTTAGCATATTCACGCAAAAATTGGAAATACTGCAATTAAACAAACTAACCCCACGGAGGAGATGCAATATGTCAAAATGTAGCGGCAACTATGCACATTCCATTGTAAGGCACGATTTTCAGTACGCACACAGGTTTATGAATTACAAAGAGGGGGAAGCGCAATACCTACACGGGCATTCAGGGCTTCTTGAAATTGAAATAGGCGGAGAAGTTGACGAACGCACGGGATTTGCGCACCCCTGCAAAGAAGCACAAAAATTGGTGATGGAAATTGCGGACAATTTTCACCACGGTACGCTTTTCCAAGAGGGCGACCCGCTTCTTGAACATTTGCTTGCCGGCTATGAACAAGCGGGAATTCGTAACGGTGCAGTGCAAAATGACGGTTGCCTACCCAAAAAGCTAGACCATCCGCTTGTGAAGTCCTATCCGGAATGCAGGGTATCCGTCACAAAAAAAGTTACAACCTGCGAAAACTTCTGCGAAATTTTTTACGAACTCCTAAAAGACAAGCTAAACATCAAAAAAATTACGTTTCGCTCATCTTCGCTTAATGCAGCAACAAGATGCTACGAATAAAGTGCGCCCGGCGCACAGCGGACACCGATGGCACGTTTGCAAGCGTGCGCATTCTCTCGAAGCCAGTTACAATTTCCTAGCGTATAAAAAAGTGCGCCCGGCGCACAGCGGACACCGGGTACACGTTTGCAAGCGTGCGCATTCTCTCGAAGCCGGATACAATTTCCTGGCGTATAAAAAAGTGCGCACGGCGCACAGCGGACACCGATGGCACGTTTGCAAGCGTTCGCATTCTCTCGAAGCCGGATTCAGTTTCCCAACGTATAAAAAAGGGCTGTTGCGCATTTGCAACAGCCCCTTTTTTGTATTTCAAATTAGTTACATTTTTTGAGAAGTTTATCCCATTTCTTATCAACAAAAGCCTGGAGTTCCGCAATTTTCTCTTCGCCATCTTTCATGGAGAACAGGTGACGGAAGCGGCCTTGCTCTTTGATATAGTCCTCGATGGGAAGTTTTTTCTTGGGCTCGTAGGAAAGTTTCCATTCGCCTTCGATTACTTCATACAACGGCCACACGCAGGTATCTACCGCAAGTTTACAGATTTTCATAAGGTCTTCTGGGGCATAACGCCAACCGCGTGGGCAAGGAGCAAGAATGTTGAGGAAATTGGAGCCGGGGGTATAGTGCGCTTTGTAGGCCTTTTCATGCAAATCTTTGAAGTTTGCGGTGAAAGTCGTTTGCGCTACATACGGCACACCATGACCTACCACTATTTCGGTAAGGTCTTTTTTATGCTGCATTTTACCCGGGATTTCGCTACCAACGGGAGCCGTTGATACCTCTGCGAATTTAGGTGTTGCGGAAGAGCGTTGCAAACCGGTATTCATGTACGCTTCGTTGTCGTAGCATACATACACCATGTCATGCCCGCGCTCAAGTGCGCCGGACAGTGCTTGCAATCCGATATCATACGTTCCGCCGTCACCGGCGAAAGCGATGAATTTGTAGTTGTCTTTCTGCTCGCCTTTGCGCTTTCTTGCTTGATAGGCGGCTTCGCAACCTGCAATTGTTGCGGCTACGTTTTCAAACGCAGAGTGGATGTAGCCTTCGTTCCACGCTGTAAACGGGTACAAAACGCTGGATACTTCCAAGCAACTTGTTGCCACGCCCGAGACAGACTTGTCCTCATCATTAAGTGCGCGAAGCACGCCACGCACGGCAACGCCCGCACCGCAACCGGCACACAAACGGTGTCCGCCAACAAAGCGTTCGGGTTTACAGCATTCTTGCTTTAAGTTATAAGCCATTAAATTCGTCCCCTTTCGTTTGTGGGTAACATTTCCATGTTAAACACCTCTCACGCCGACATGACGATAGAAATTGTCGGTCTTTCCGGATTTAATTACATCACTGAGTGCCGCATAAACGGTCTCGAAGTTTTCGGTTGTTACGTCACGACCGCCAAGCCCGTAAACGTAGTTAATCATCAAGGGGCGTTCTTTCAAGTCGTAACACGCACTGCGAACGTCTGCGAAAACAGGACCGCCCACTGCGGAGAAGCAGTCTGCTTTATCCATTACGGCAACAGCTTTTACGTGAGAAAGTGCTTTTGCTACTTCTTCCATTGGGAACGGGCGGAACACACGAAGTTTAAGAACGCCCACTTTTTCACCATTGGCACGAAGTTTATCGCAAACGAATTTTGCAGTACCTGCGCTGGAGTTGAGAACAACAATTGCACGCTCTGCATCTTCCATTTTGTATTCTTCAAACAGACCGTATTTACGTCCTGTCAAATCGCCAAACTCTTTGAAAACATCGAGGATAACTTTTTTCGCACCAATCATTGCTTGCGCACGCTGATATTGATGCTCGAAGTAGAACTGTACGGTGTCATAAGGACCGACGGACATAGGTTTGCCGTCGATGAGATGACGCTCGGGGGCGTATTTGCCCACGAATTTTTGCACAGCGGCATCCTCAAGCAACTCGATATTTTCGATTGCGTGGGAGGTGATGAAACCGTCTTGGCAGGTCATTGCGGGAAGCAAAACATCGGGATGTTCGGCAATTCTTAGGGACATGATATAGTTATCGTATGCTTCTTGGTTGTTTTCGGAGTAGAGTTGAATCCATCCGCTGTCACGTGCGCCCATGGAGTCGGAATGGTCGTTGTTGATGTTGATGGGGCCGGAGAGGGCACGGTTGATAACCGCAAGGGTAACAGGCAGACGATGCCCGGAAGCTACGTACAGAAGCTCCCACATAAGAGCAAGTCCGCAGGCGGATGTGATTGTTGCGGAACGTGCGCCTGCTGCTTGTGCGCCGATACAGGCACTCATTGCGCTGTGTTCGGATTCTACCGCCACAAATTCTGTGTTAACCAAGCCGTTTGCCACGTACTCGGAGAAATAATGCACAACTTCTGTGGAGGGTGTAATTGGGTAGGCGGCTACAACATGGGGGTTAATTTGCTTTAACGCTGTTGCAACTGCCTCGTTGCCGGAAAGTTTTTCGCGTATGGCCATTATTTAACCTCCTCTTCCCATGTGATGGCTTTATCTATTTTGGGGCATACTTTGTAGCATACGCCGCAACCTTTGCAGTGCTTAAAGTCGAAATCCAGGCGTTTGCCGTCTTTTACCGGTATTGCGCTGTCTGCGCATACGGGGAAGCAAAGCATACACTGGGTACATTCGTTTTCAAAAAATTTGGGGATGTAAATGCGCCAGTCACCGGTATTTACTTCCAGAGACGTTCCCGCTTCCATTATGTTTCCGCCCGGATTCACTTCGTTCCATTTATAATCCGATTTTGCGTCTTTTACATAAATCATGCGCTTTTTACCTCCTTCATGCCACGTGCAATCGCTTTCATGTTGCCTTCGATTACGTGGGGCTTGGTGGCGAACTTATGCTTGAATGCCTTTTCGATATCTGTGACGAACTTATCTGCGGGAAGGCACTCGCTTACGCTAACAACAGCACCTAACATGGTTGTATTGGAAAGGCTTCTGTTTCCAAGCTCTTGTTCTGCGATGGAACTTGCGTCAATCGTGTAAACACGTCCTTCGTAACCTTCCAAAAGAGGTTTGATTTCTGCCGGAGACTTTACTGTGTTTACGATGATTGCGCCTGCCTTTTTTAGGCCGCTTGTTACGGAAACTGCCGTGAGGAGAGTAGCATCAACTACAACAACGTAATCTGGCTCGTAAATGTTGCAGTGTAGTGAACTGCGTTCATCGCTGATTCTGTTGTACGCTGTAATTGGCGCACCCATGCGCTCGGGGCCGTATTCGGGGAAACCTTGCACAAACTTACCCGAATCAAATGCCGCTTCTGCAAGGGCAAGCGAAGCTGTCTTCGCACCTTGTCCTCCGCGCCCATGCCAGCGAATTTCTACCATGCTTGACATACCGGACCACCTTTCCATTCTCTGTATTTTTTAGTGCGCTTTCTTTCGGTACGCACTATTTCCTATTATATCTGAACAAGCCAGAAATTGCAAGCCAAAAATTTCAAAATAATTGAATTTGCCCGAAATTTTCAAAACGAACTGGTTGGTGTGACTAACCGGTTCTCTTTTGCAATTTCCCCGTTGTCGCAAATATTACGATTGTGTTACAATGGCAGGACGGATATGGGAGGGCATAATGTATTGCATCGCCTTGCAAAAGTATGACTTCTGCATGAATCGGAAAGAATTTTACCAGACACCCAAAGGAGAACGGCATAATGTGCGGTTTTTGCGGATTTACAGGCAACACATATAATGATACGGCAAACACAGTCATAGGAAAAATGACGGAGCGCATTGCGCACAGGGGCCCGGACGGCGCAGGTTTTCACGTAACCGATGCCATCTCCATGGGCTTCCGTCGGCTTTCCTTTTTTGATTTGGAAAACGGTAGCCAGCCTATGCAAATGGGTTCGCTAACAATCGTTTTTAACGGCGAAATCTACAACCATCACGAACTTCGCACCCTGCTTGAGGAAGCGGGCCGCACTTTTCGCACCACCTCCGACACAGAGGTGCTTCTTGCGCTGTACGCCACCCATGGCGAGGAAATGCTAAACCATCTGCGGGGTATGTTTGCATTTGTCATCCACAATAGCGAAACCGATGAAATTTTTGCCGCTCGTGATTATTTCGGCATCAAGCCGTTCTACTACGGCAATTTTGGCGGAGAATTCCTGTTTGCATCAGAAATTAAGGCGTTTTTGGACTATCCTGGATTTGCAAAAAAAATCAACCGCACCGCACTGGCGCACTATCTCTCATTCCAGTACAGCGTCACAGACGAGACGTTTTTCTCCGGCGTTTTCAAACTACCGGCGGCGCATTTTCTGCGGATTAAAAACGGTGCGGCGGAAATAAAACGATATTGGCAGGCAGAATTCAAGCCCGATGAAACCCGCTTTATCGGCGAAATCACCGACGAAATTGACGCTATTGTAAAAAATTCCGTGGAGTATCATCAGCTTGCGGATGTGCCAATTGGGTCACTGCTTTCCGGCGGGGTGGATTCGTCTTACATCGCCGCCGTGGCAGAAAAGGTGGAGAAAACATTTACCGTTGGCTTCGATTACGATGGGTTTAGCGAAATCGAACACGCAAAAAATCTCTCTGCGGAAAAAGGCGTGGAAAACGTAAGCAAAATTATCACAACGCAAGAATTTTGGGACGCTTTGCCAAAAATCCAATACCACATGGATGAGCCATTGGCAGACCCTGCGGCAATCGCACTATACTTCGTGTGCAAGTTGGCACGTGAACACGTTAAGGGCGTGCTGTCCGGCGAAGGCGCAGACGAGCTTTTTGGCGGTTACGGCATTTACAGAGAACCTCTTGACCTAGCCCCCGTCACCAACTTACCAATGCCCGTGCGCCGCTTTTTGGGATTTCTTGCAAAAAAAATCCCCTTTCATATAAAGGGGAAGAATTTTTTCATCCGTGCATCAAAGACCGTGGAGGAAAGATTTATCGGCAACGCAAATATTTTCTCCGCCGAGGAATGCGCCAAAATCCTCAAAAATGCGCCAAAAACCTCGCCGCAAGACATAACACGCCCATTCTTCGAAAAAGCAACCCATCAAGACGACATCACAAAAATGCAGTACCTAGATATTCACCTGTGGCTGGCGGGCGATATTCTGCTAAAGGCGGACAAGATGTCCATGGCAAATTCGCTGGAGTCGAGAGTGCCGTTTTTGGACAAGGAAGTCTTCGCCGTTGCGTCTAAAATCCCCACGCAGTTTCGCATGAACAAGCAAAACGGAAAATATGCCCTGCGCCGTGCCGCCCGGCGCAATTTCAAAGACAAGGCCGAGAAAAAACGGCTTGGCTTTCCCGTACCCACCCGCCACTGGCTTCGTGAAGAAAAATACGCCACCATTGTGGAAACTGCGTTAACGCAGGATTTTATGGCGGAATTCTTTCATACGGACAAGCTCTTAAACTTGCTGGAACGCCACAAAAGCGGCAAAGAGGACAACGCCCGCAAAATTTGGACGGTTTTCATGTTTGCGATTTGGTACAAAGAATTTTTTGGGGCATAGCCCCCAGGAAAGCGAGAAAACCATGGACTATACATATGTAGAAGAAAAAAACGGGGATGTTATCCTCTACGACGTGAAAAATTTTGACCTTGCACAAACACTTGATTGCGGGCAGGCTTTTCGTTGGAAAGAGTCTGCTCCGGGGGAATTTACCGGAATTGCGCATGGCCGCAGACTTAATGTGAAACTTACAAACGGCGAATTTCGCCTATGCGATGTCTCCCTTGCGGAATTTGAAAATCTTTGGAAAAATTATTTCGATTTTGGTCGAAACTACGGCGAACTAAAAACGACTCTGGCAAAAAATCAGCATCTGCGTGCCGCAATGGAGTTTTCGCCCGGTCTGCGTCTAATGCAACAAGATGTATGGGAAGTCACGATTTCGTTCATCCTAAGCCAAAACAGCAATATCCCACGCATCAAAAAAATGGTTGAAAGCCTGTGCGAATGTTTCGGCGATAAACTTCCCTGCGGAGGTTATGCCTTTCCATCGCCCGGGCAATTAGCTACCCTTTGCGAGAGCGACCTCGCACCCATAAAATGTGGATATCGTGCGTCCTATGTACTGGATGCCGCACGGCGTGCCGCAAAAACCAAACTTTCCGAGCTTAACACACTATGCACCGATGAAATCCGCAGTTCGTTACTTGAAATTTGCGGCGTAGGACCCAAGGTTGCAGATTGTATTTTGCTGTACGGATTTTACCGCACAGAATGCTACCCTACAGACGTTTGGATTAAACGTGTGATGAGTGTATTTTTCCCCGAGGGTTTTCCGCCGGAAATTGAAGAGTATGTAGGTATCGCCCAGCAATTCCTTTTTCGTTATGCCAGGGAAAATTTACCTCGCAAATTTGCCCACAGCAAAGAATAAAAAAAAACTTCCCGCAAATAATAGGCTTGTAACGCAAATGTAATGTTTGCGAAAACGGTGCGAATCACCGTATCTCAAAATCAAAAGGAGAAACAAAAATGAATAACAATACTTCTGCAGCACAGGCTCGTGAAGCCATGAACAAATTCAAATACGAAGTTGCCGGCGAAATTGGCGTACCTCTTAAACAAGGCTACAACGGCGACCTCACCAGTGCCCAAGCAGGTTATGTTGGTGGATACATGGTTAAAAAAATGATTGAAGCGCAAGAACGCCAAATGGCGGGCAAGTAATCAAACAGGTCACAAAAGCACTTGTCTCTGCGGAGGCAGGTGCTTTTTTTATTCGCCAGGAAACTGAACCCGGCTACGAGAGAACGCATACGCAAGCACACGTGCCCACGGTATTCGCCGCAGGCCGGGCGCACTTTTTTTAGTGCTTTCTACCGAAAACGAGGGCTGGCTTCGAGAGAACGCATACGCAAGCACACCTGTCCACGGTATTCGCCGCAGGCCGGGCCTGCTAGAACTTTCCGAAATCTTTGCTGTCATACACGTGCGCACCGGAGGGTGCGACGATTTTTCTCGCCGGAGGTGTAGGCGCAAAACGTGTAGTGCTTGCGGGCGATGTTACCGATGGCTTTTTCACCGCCGCTGGCATGAAGCTACTTTGCTGAATTTTTGTTGCAGAATTTAGCCGTGCCTGCAAACGCTCGGCTTCTCGGCGTGCAACGCCGGCTTCTCGCTCCGATGCACGTGCCTCCGCTTGCGCATCTGTAACTTCACTGCGCAGCTTTGATATTTCTTCCCTGGCATTCGCAGTTTCAGCTTTTGCAGCATCCGCTTCGGCTTTCGCAATTTCTACGGCTTTTTGCACAGCATTAAGCTCACGGTTTGCCGTTTCAAGCTCTGCACGCAGTTCGTCAATAGTAGCTTTTGATGAAGTTTTCAGCGAAGTTTCATCCGCTTTAATCTGCTCTAACTCCACATGAAGCGCATCAATGTTTTCGCATAATTTTTGCCGCTCACGTGTAAGCTGCGCTATGTCCTCATCCAAACGCATGGCATCCGAAAGAAGCTCCTCTTCCCGCACTTTCGATTTCGAAATCACAGTGCCACAAAGCCCGGCTAATCCAACAACCGCCAAAATCAACGCAATTATTGCAATAATTTCCATCACAAAATCAGCCCCTTAAAAAAATTCCGAAAGCACATCCCAAAATTCGTCTATGGCAAACAGGCGACTCCAGCTTGCGGCACCTGCCAATCCATGCTCTTCATAGATGTACATTTTGTTGCGTATAGAACGCCCGCATTCCAACCAAACACGGAAAATTACCGTTTCGCCGCCCTCAAACGCACTAACTTCACCAAAATACGAGCCAACTTCATAATCCCATATCCATTCTACGCCCCGTTCTGCAAAAAATGCACGGGTAGAATTTGTTCCCATAGCACGATAATGAGAAACCTCTCCGGAGCTAACCGCAGTGCGCCAAATTCGGTTATAAAACGGTAGCCCAAGAATAAGCCGCTCCCGTGGAACCGCCGCCTCCGGATACGAGTCGGTTAGCATATTTTCCACCGCCCGCCTAACCCAAGGCAACGACGCATTAGGCCCCGCCACCGGCGATGTTGTCCAGTGTTCGTCGTACGCCATAAGCATCAAAAAATCCACGGTTTTTGCAATCAAATCACGGCGATAAAACGCATTGGTTGGTATCGGTACTTTCACCGCCGCAGAAAGAACAATTCCCCTCTCACGCATGGGAACTGCAAGCTCTCGCAGAAATTGCAACTTGTACGGGCCTTCGTCCGCACGCATCAAATGCTCAAAGTCGATATTTATGCCATCAAAATTCATGCGCTCGGCGTAATCCACCAAAAGGTTTACAGCATCACGCCGTGCCTCACGGTTCATTAAAAACGTACGCACTCTCGCAGGTGCCGCATCAAAAACAAGCGGCCAAACCTGAACACCCTGTGCGTGCGCCCATTCCACATACGCCTGGCTTGCAACAGAAATAAGACGCTCACCCGCTTCATCAATATGAAACCAAGTGGGCGAAACCACATTTATGCTCGGATGAAGCGGCGTTTGCATATTTATAACATTCGCATCGTGATTTGTTGCAGATTCCCAAATGAGATGAACCGGCTCGTTTCCTTGCCAAACCATGGGTGCGTGTATGTTGTTATTGATGAAACCGCTTTCCAAAATCGTGTTGCGCTGTAGGGTCAGTATCGGCGTTTCCGTATGCAAATTTGTAATATGCGAAATTCGTACGTAGCCAACCAACCCATTTTTCGTACGCACCCTCGCAAAATCCGAATCCTCGCCGTGTTCGTAACCAAACTCGCCGGGAAAAACCGTAAGCGTCTCCCCTACCCCAAGTTCAGCGGCAACAGGTCTGCTTCCCGGCCAAAAGTGAACATACGTATCCGACGAAACAGTCGCCGTTGTATGCGGCGCAGTCGCATCGGTAACAACCACGATATTATACTGGTCTTCGTACTCCACAATCAGCGGATAAAGTCCATGCACAATAGAAATTGGCACAAAAATTTCGCCATTCCGATGGATAATCCCATTCTCAATCGGATGCGGCGAACCATTCACCAAAAAATATTCGCTCCCCGGCGAAAACTCCAGCATTTCATAAATTGACGAAATAAAAAGCACTTCCGCACCGGCATCCCAAAAAACAAATGGGTCAATATTTTCCTGCAAAAAATCCGCATTAAGATAAACACGTGGCAAGCCGCCACGATACTCTACCCAAGCCGAATTTTCGTCACGCAAACGATGACCGCCAAACACAACCTGCGTATCATCCGCATCCAACGAGTTATGCTCATGAAAATTCACAAGCACCACCGTGCCACCAAAAACCGCCATCTCTCGCAGTCTCGGCATTGCCACAAATTGCACAACTAAAAAAAGACCGACAATAGTCAGCAACGGGAACAAGAATTTCAGAACAATTGATTTTTTCATTAAGACCTCGGAGGGAGAACTTTTTACGGAAAAACTTTCTGCCGTAGGCGGGAACGGCTCTAAAAAGCCGCCTACATTCATCAAGTTACAAAAAGTTCTCCCCCCGAGCCCCCCTCTCCAAAAAAACTGAATTGCATGAGGTTGGCTTCAGCGCAAGGATTACCAATACCCCTGCAAGGTGACTTGTCCCCTTGCAGGGGTATTGGGGGGTAGAGCCCTATATCTTCACAGGTTTCATGTTCCAAATTTCGTTGGCGTATTCCTTGATTGTACGGTCGGATGAAAACTTTCCTGCACTTGCTGTGTTCATTATTGCCATTTCAGCCCACCGTTTTGGGTCTTTGTATGCGGCATCTACTTTTTCTTGGGCGGCTTTGTACGAAGCAAAGTCTTGCAAAACATAATATTCGTCCGGTCTTGCGCCACCGTAACCGTTTAGCATTGCGTCATAAATTTCACGGAAAAGGTCATGGTTGTGGTCAAGAGTGCCGTTGATTAGCGTGGTAAGCACGTTGCGGATGTTGAAATCCATGTTGTACAAATCCCATGGCGAGTAGTTTCCTGAAGCGGTAAGGGAATGCACCTCCTCGGCAGTCATGCCGAAGATGAAAATATTGTCATCGCCAACTTCCTCTGCGATTTCGACGTTTGCACCATCCAAAGTTCCAATTGTAACAGCACCGTTTAGCATAAACTTCATGTTACCCGTGCCGCTGGCCTCTTTGCCCGCAGTGGATATTTGCTCGGAAACATCGGCGGCAGGCACAAGTTTTTCGGCCAAGGAAACACGGTAGTTGGGTATGAAAAGAACTTTTAACCGCCCGTCAATTACCGGGTCGTTATTTACAACCTCTGCCACAGAGTTTATCAGCTTGATAATCAGTTTCGCACGGTGATAGCTCGCCGCCGCTTTCGCAGAAAACATATAGGTACGTGGCCAAACATCAATGTTAGGATTGAGTTTGATAGTATTGTACATATCAATTACATGGAAAATGCACAGGAGCTGCCGTTTGTATTCATGCAAACGCTTCACTTGAATATCGAAAACCGAATCCGGGTCAACGCCGATGCCGTATTCGCTACGGAAATAATTCGACAATGCCACTTTGTTGGCACGCTTTATGCTCATGAAATCGGTTTGGAATGCTGTATCTTTTGCATGGGGTTTGAGTTTTGCGAGACGGTCTAAATCGGAAATCCATTTGTCATCGCCCAGAGTTTTTGTAATCAAGCCGGAAAGACCGGGGTTACACTTCGCAATCCAGCGGCGTGGCGTGATGCCATTGGTTTTCGAATTGAATTTCTCGGGATATATTTCGTAGAAATTGCGCAACTCGATATCTTTGAGAATTTCCGTATGGATTGCCGCAACACCGTTGACGGAATGCCCGCCCACGATTGCCAGATGAGCCATGCGAACTTGTCCATCCGCACAGATTGCCATTTTGCGAATACGCTCCGGGTCGTTGCCGTACCACTGCACAAGATTTTCGCAGAAGCGGCGGTTAATCTCCTCAACTATCATATAAATACGAGGCAGGAGACGGCTAAATATTTCGACAGGCCACTTTTCGAGTGCTTCGCTCATAATCGTGTGGTTTGTGTATGCGCAGGTTGCACGGGTAATATCCCATGCTTCGTCCCACTGCAAGTAGTAGACATCCAGAAGAACACGCATTAATTCTGCAACTGCAAGGGTTGGGTGGGTGTCGTTTAGCTGAAACTGAACATAATCGGATAGCTTGCTGAAATTTTTGCCGTGACGCTCGGCGAATTTTTCAAGAACGCCCTGAATGGTTGCAGATATGAAAAAGTACTGCTGGCGCAGGCGAAGTTCTTTGCCGGAAACATGGTCATCTGCGGGGTAGAGAACTGACGAGAGATTTCTCGCAAGATTTTGTTCCTGGGTAGCCCTCTCGTATTCGCCTTGGTTAAAGCTTTGCAAGTCGAATCGGTTAATGGGCTCTGCATCCCAAAGGCGCAAGGTATTTACGACTTTGGTTTTGTAGCCTACAACGGGATAATCGTAGGGAACAGCCATTACACTTTGGTAATCTTCCAAGTCGAAGTGGAAAGTTCCGTCATCGTTTTTGACAGCCATAACTCGTCCGCCAAATTTTATTTCCCGGGAATATTCTTCCCGGCGCACGCCCCAGGGGTCTCCATCTTTTAGCCAGTTATCGGGCTTTTCCACCTGGTATCCGTTTTCTATATGTTGTTCAAAAATTCAGTAATGGTAGCGGATTCCGGCACCATATGCGGGATAGCCAAGGGTTGAGAGCGAATCGAGGAAGCAGGCCGCAAGGCGACCTAAGCCGCCGTTGCCAAGACCGGGGTCTGGTTCGGATTCTTCTGCAAGGTTAACGTCTACGCCTAGCTCGGCCAGTGCTTCTTGCACCGGCTTTTCCAGCGAAAGATTAAGGATGGCGTTGCCCATAAAGCGACCCATCAAAAATTCCATACTCAAATAATAAACGGTTTTCACGTTTGCTTTTTCAAAATATTCGTGAGTTTCAATCCAGTTGCTAACTACAGCATCCTTGATTGTCATTGCAACGGCGTTGTAAATTTGCGCATTGCTTGCGTTTGCAATTGTTTTGCGGTACTCCTTGCGGAGATGCTCTGTTACGCCGTCTTTTACTTGTTTTTTTGTAAATGTTGCACTCTTTGCCATGGGAAGCCCCCTCAAATTTTTTACGACTTTTCTTTTTACATTTCCTCTATTGTAACATAATTTGCCCCGAAAGGCAAAATCTATCCAAGGCTAACAGCAAATTCCCGCTGATAGTCCGTTTTTGGAAACATTTCGCCAAAGCCGGCATCGGCAATTTTTATGGTAAGTTCTGTGTTGGAGCGGAAACTTAAAGAAATTTCGAGACGAGTTACACCTTTGGGGCGAGGGGGCAAATTGTCCAAACTGATTTTTGAAACGCTTGCTTCTTCGCCCGCAGGGGTTTGTTCGCCCACAAATAAATCCATTTCGCCGCTTATTTCGGCATTCACAAGCAGTAGCTTTGGCGAATGATTTTGCCACCAAAAACCGTTGCGGGTTATTAGAGGAAGAAAATTTTCGCCGTCCACAAGCCCGATGTCGTTTTTTAGCTGGTGCTTGTCCTCCAACAGGAAAGTTGTGCCTGTAATTTCCAGCTCACGTGCTGCAATTAACGCCGCACCCTCTGCGATTACGGTTTTAGCATTTTTGTAAAAATGCACACGCTCTTTCGAAAAAACGGAAGTGACAACCTCTTTTGCCCACAGCATCTCGAAGCCGCCGCCAACGCAAAGCACAGCATCAACATCGCCCGGTGCTATGGGTTGCTCCAGCAGATTTTTCTCAAGGACATCCATCAGAAATTCCCGAAAACGCTTTACGTATGGAGCAGTCAGTTCTTCAACCGTTTCTGCGGTGAGAGTGTGTTGAACAGGCGGATAAACAAAGTTGTAGTACAATTTTAGCGGCTTTGTACGAATGTTTTTTTGGAAGATAATATCTTTGTTGCGGTATGTGAACTCACGCAAATGGTCTTCAAATTCGTCACCGCTTGCGGCTTCATGTGGCAAAAATGACGCAAAAAGCGATTGTATATCTGCGTTAATAGCCGCAAGGCTTATTTCCGTGGAAAAAACCGAGGACATTGTAACGGCGTTAATCGCCCCGTCTTTTTCCGCTACATTATATAGCCCTCCCCGTAGCTCTCGACTGCCAAGGTCGATGAGAAGCGTATTTTCCGGCTTTTCGGGCATTGTGCGATAATGATGCGCAAGCACGCATTCTCTGTCCGGCACCAGGCAAATCAGTTCTTTTTCGAAGCCTGCGAGTTTGAATGCACGAGTAAATTCTTCCCGGGCGGGCGCACTAAAATACGCCGGCACAGATGCGACAATACCCACAATTTCCGCCTTTGGGTTGATGTTTTTCACATTGCCCAAAAGTTCCTTTATAAACAGCGAAAAAACGCTTGCCACACTTACGGAACGCCCGCCAACATCCAGATGGTCGAACCGTCCCATTTTTTCCAGCCACGCAGAAAAAACCGCACCTACGCCACGGTTCAAAATTGCGTACTCGCCGTAAACCCATTCCTTGGTATCGGCAACATACTGCATAACTGTTGGGATAGATGGCTTGCCGTAGCCGCCGCTTAAATCAATGGTTTCCGCCGCATTTTGTGCCAAGTTGTAAAACGCCACGGCGGAAGAATCGTTGCCAATATCCAGCCCGATTACATAGTGGATTTCGTTTTTTTTCTCATCAGGCGGCAAAGCCTTGAACTTTTTATGATTCATTGCCTCACCTCGCCGCTATTACGTTGGCACGCAAAATTACGCTGTTTGCAAGGCGGTAGCCGGCGGTTACGATTTTGATTATTTCTCCCTTTTCACGACCGTCTTGCTTTTCGGCTACCAGGATTTCATGTTCTTTTGCGTTGAAAATTTCGCCGGGCAATGGGCGAATTACCGTGATGTTATTTTTTTTGAGAATGACCTCCAGGTCGCAAAATGTAGAGTCTAAAAGCTCGGCGGCGGCGGAAACATCGGCGTTTTCCGAATCACGCAGATGCGACACGCTGTGGGTAAGAATTTCCTCGAATGTACATATTTCATACAGCAAAACCTCTTTTTTGAACCTAAACGCAGATTTTTCAAGTTTTGCAGTATAATCATCGGTTTGCAGTTTCACACGTGCGAAAACGGGTACAAAAAACTCGCCGCAGGATGCAAAAAAATCCGGAACATCATCTTCGCTTTGCGGCGGATTTTCCAGCCACGCAGTGCGAATGTCC
>Ga0209755_10001999_pt1 | contig 29240 bp, 27 predicted proteins | sample TergutCo191P1_FD_187301 | JGI IMG/M metagenome (GOLD analysis project Ga0209755, IMG submission 187301) | Cornitermes sp. P1 segment gut microbial communities from Petit-Saut dam, French Guiana - Co191P1 (SPAdes) (version 2) | ecosystem: Host-associated > Arthropoda: Insects > Digestive system...
CACAGTAAACGTGGTGGAAGGCGACAAATCCACCATACTGGAGCTGCGGGTTGCCGAGGACGACATTGGCAAGGTAATCGGCAAGCACGGGCGTATAGCAAAGGCCATACGCACGGTTCTTCTTGCCGCCACCGCAAAAACGGGCAAACACACGGTACTGGAAATCCTAGATTAGGTGGGAGCGAGCTTGCTCCCTTCCAAAGCTTGTTTCAAATCCTCGATGATATCCCCCGCGTCCTCGATGCCTACGGATAAGCGCAATAGGCGTTCGTTTATGCCGCAACGTTCGCGTTTTTCTCTTGGCACATCCGCATGGGTCTGGGTCAGCGGGTAGGTTACGAGTGTTTCCACCCCACCAAGGCTTTCGGCAAACAGGATCAGTCTTACTTTTTCCAAGACCCCTATCGCGGTGGCCTCGCTGTCAAGCTCGAAGGAGATCATTCCCCCAAAGCCTGACGACTGCTTTTTCGAGATTTCGATGCCAGGATGATCCGCCAACCCTGGGTAAAACACCTTTTCGACCCTTGGATGCGACCGCAGCCAGTCGGCAACCGCCAGCGCGTTTTCCTCGTGCTTTTTCATTCGCAAGGCCAGTGTTTTGATGCCCCTTATCAAAAGGTAGCTGTCGAAGGGTGACAGGCAGGCCCCAGTGCTATTGTGGATAAACCTTAGTTTCTCCTCGATTTGGCCGTCCGCGCACACCAGGAAACCAGCGAGCGTGTCGTTGTGGCCGCATAGGTATTTCGTGCCGCTGTGAACGACGATGTCCGCGCCCAGGGCAATCGGCCTTTGGAAAAACGGCGTAAGGAAGGTGTTGTCCACTATGAGCAGGATCTTGTGTTTCTTGGCGATAGCGGCCACCCCGGCAATGTCCGTGACTTTCATCATGGGGTTTGTGGGGGTTTCTATGAAGATTGCCTTGGTTTCGGGTTTTAGGGCCTTTTCAAGCTCGCCCAAATCGCTTGTGTTTACATAGTCGGTTTTTATGCCACGGTTCGATGCGCTGTTGTCGAAAAGCCTTACCGTACCGCCGTACAGGTCGTCCGACGCTATTATGCGGTCACCCGCGCCGAACAGTTCCAGAAGCGCGGTTTCGGCAGCCATTCCCGTCGAGAAGGCCAGCGCTGCGCAGCCGCCTTCCAGGTTCGCCACGGTTTTTTCGAGATATTCCCTTGTCGGGTTTTGGGTTCTAGAGTAGTCATACCCTGTGCTTCTGCCCACAGCGGGGTGTGCAAAGGTGGCCGCTTGGTATATGGGGACAGTCACCGCCCCAGTGTCGCATGTGTGGTTTTCCGCGCCATGCACGCAGATCGTGCTTGTTTTCATAGTAAGTACATATGTATACTACATCTGCGCTTAGTGTCAATGGCGATAAGCCGCTTTACTTATTCCCCCGAATCTGGTCTATCGCCTTTCCCTGCCTGGGCCCGCCGAAATCAACGATTGGCAACACAAGCCTGGATTCCACGGCGGCACGGTTTTCCGCCTTAATCGCGTCAAACACTTCCTGGCGAAAAACCTTGATCGTCTTTGGTGCATCCACCCCTATGCGAACCTGATCCCCTCGAATTTCGACGATGGAAACGGAAATATCGTCCCCTATCACGATCTTTTCATCGACTTTTCTGGATAGTATAAGCATCAGCCACTCCCCGACGCTACCGTCGCCGATGCCGCAAGCTCTGCCATTATGTCGTGCCTGGTCTTCCAGCGGGAATCGGACAGCACGGCCTGGTTGCCAGTTCTGCTGTCCCGGTTTATCACCAAGGGTCCCTGAAGGTTTGCGGTAATGGGGCTTCCGTCTGGCGGGATCGTTACTATCGAAAGGATCAAGGCCTTTTCAGGCGAGCGTATGCCTATCTCTGCGAGTTCCTCGTTGCTTATGTTCACCTCGTAGTCTGGTCTGAACAGAAACGGGCTAACCAGGACAAAGGCCACCTGCTCCATGTCCATCGACTGCAGCCAATAAAAGGGCTGGCGTTCCGAGTCAAGGAGCAGATAGTCTGTGTGTTTCTCGAAGCCTATAAGACCGCGAGGAAAAACCAGCTTTTGCCGTTCGTCAACATCGATAAGACCATAGGCCTTTGTCGCAATCTTCACTCGCTATCCACCTCGGGCTATCGTATAAAGTCCAGCAGGCTCATCGGCAAAAGGCGCGCGGCGGTCTGTAGCCCAGCCCTGTGCGCCAAATCCATCATACTAAGGTTGGTCGCCGCCTCCATCATGTTCACGCCTGATTCACGGGTAATATAGGACTGCATGTCGGGGATCTCGCGGTTAAGCCGCTGCCAGGTCATTTCCACCCGTTGCTGGCGGCTGCCTATTTCGGCTATGCGCGTAGTAAGATTGCCCAAGGCAAGGTCCATGCCAGCAAGCCCCTGACTGCCAATAAACTCATGATCGCCCCGGAACATCGCATCCCGCAGACGTATCACCATGTCGAACATCGAACCCCCAGAAACCCGCGATCGCGATTCATCCCAGTTGGTCGGCCCACCGGTATCCATGTTCCCACGGATAATCCCCAAATCCCTAAGCACCGTCGCACCCGACTCGCCGTCCTCGGCCAGGATAATCCCAGGGCCAGTACCCTCCAGGGAAAGCCCCCTGGTGTCCGGATCAATCGAAGCCCTAACCGGTGCCGGGGAATCGTTTATCCGCGCCACAATCGAAGGCAGCGTGTCACCAATAGTCACGGGAATTTCAATACCGTTCAGGAAGAACGAACCTGGTTCGCTGACGCGGTAGTTGGCCGCGTTCACCGTGGAGAAAATCTGCATACGCTCTGCCCAAAACGCCTCGCCGCCGCTAAGGTCAAGGTCGGTAAAGGTGCCATCGCTTATCTCGGTTCTGCGGGACGCGCCGGAACCCCGGTACTCCACCCTTATCACCATGCTTTCGCGGCCGCCTTCAACCAGGCCCTCCACGGCGCGGAAGGGTTCGGTAAAGGCCCTATCCCCGGCGAAAAGCTGGTTGCCATCCGGACCCACCGCGTTGGAAAGCGCGACAAGCTCCCTTAGCATCTCGTTCACTTCCACGGCCATCAGGCTAAGATCCTGCTGTGTATGGATTCCGTTCGCGGCCTGCACGGAAAGCTCCCGCACGCGCTGCACCACGTTCAACGCCGAATCCAGGTAGGCGTAGGTAAGGTTAAAGTGATCCCTTGCGTAGTGGGTGTTCTGCTCGAAACGTTCAAGCCTGGCAAGAACCGACTCGTAGCGCACCACGCGGGCCGCAGCCAGGGGATCGTCGCGCAATTGCTGGATCCTGTTCTGCGACGTGATCTGGTTCTGCAGATTGGAAATCTGCGACTGCTGCTGCCGTATGTGAAACTGGGCATTGTCAAAGGTCATCGCCGTCGATATTCGTTGCATTGTCTATTCCTCCTGTATTGGGCTTACGCGCCCATCCTCATAAGCACGTCCAGCATCTGGTTCACGGTGGTAATAAAACGCGCCGCCGCGTTGTATCCCTGCTGGAAACGAAGCATGTTCGTGAGTTCCTCGTCGATGTTCACGCCGGAGATCGACTGCCGCATTTCCTCAAGCTGCTGCATAATCAGGTTCTCCGTGGCCAAAGCCCTTCCGCTCTGCTCACCCAAAAGACCTATCCGTCCGACAGCGTCGGCGAAGTAGTCGTCGAAGGTCGCAAGCCGACCGACCATTACAGATGTATTCCGTATCGAGGCAATCGCCTGCGCCGCGTCCCCGTTGCCGGGATTGGCCGGCCTGCCGTTCTCGCCGAAGCCGGAGGCCACCGACCTGGGATCGCTTATCAGCGCCGGGTTCACCTCGATCCATCCGGAGGGATGCGAGATCGGCGCGACAGCGAAGCTTGCCCCCTCGCGAAGGTTCGCCACCGCATCGGCGGATCCCCAGTCGAAGATCCCGTCCGCGCCCAAAAGCCCAGCGTAACCAGTCAGGAAGTGCCCGGTGTCGCTGACGTGGCGAATAACGAAGTCCGGGTTCTCCCGAATGCCGTTTATCGGTTCCGCCGGCGTGGCCTTCAGCGAGAGCCTTCCCTCGCGGTTAAGGCTGGCGACAACCTCCGCCCCGGAATTGTTAATCCTGCCAATAATATCCGCTACGGTATCCGTGGCAAAGTACGGAACCTGCACGTCACCCATGGCCCCGGAAAGCGTTATCGTCCCTTCCAGCCCAGGCATGGCGCGCATTTCCAGCGCGTGCTGTCCATTTATTCGATAGATGTAACTGGAATCGAACACCCCGTCACCGTCGCGGTCAAAATTGCCGTACACGTTGGGAACAAAGGGGAATTCGGAAAAGAAGTTCACACCGGTGGTGCCGTTAAGCCCGTAAGCGTCGCGATGAATCTCGTTCACCATGTCAACGAAATTCATCGTCATGTTGTCCAGAACGCGAATCTCCCCGGCGATGGTATGGTCGCGAAGTTCGAGCAACGCGCCCAGACTACCCCGGTTAAAGTGCATTTGCTGCCCGGTGTCCCGCCAGAAAACATGGGAGTAACCATCCATGTCCAGCCCCCTGCGAAGGTCGAACTGGCGCGACACATCCCCCTGCACCAGAATGTAACCAGAGGTATGCACCATGAATTCGTCCGGGTCCCTTCTGTCAATACTTATGTCGATAATCCCGGCAAGCTGATCCACCAGAAGATCGCGGCGATCCATCAAATCATTAGGCATGTCGCCCAGTGCCCTGGACCGCTGAATATCGCTGTTAAGGCTTGCGATCCTGCGGGTAATGTCGTTCATGCGATCCACGGTCATCTCGACCTCGGCGTTGGCCTGATCACGTAGGTCTCGCAGTCCGTGGTATCTGTTATGTATTCCGTCGATCAGCGTCCTGCCCCGCTCTATAACGGCGGTGCGCGGCGCGGTGTCGGCGGGGAACATGGAAAGTTCCTGCCATGCATCCCAGAACGCGTCCATATGCGAACGCACCGAGTTTCCGCCCGGTTCAAGGTACAGGTTTTCCATCATGCGTATATAGGGATCGCGGGCCGACCAGAAACCCTGGTTGGATGCCTGGGCCACGATGCGCCTGTCCAGAAGCTCGTCCCTTGCCCTTTCGATCCGCTCGATCACCGTCCCCTGCCCTATCTGGCCGGCGGTTTCCGCGCGGTTAAGGTGCGGCATGAAAATGGGGTCGAAGGTCGTCATCTCGACGCGCTGTCGGGAAAAGCCAGGGGTCGTCGCGTTGTTCAGGTTATGTCCCGTAACGTGCAATGCCTGCTGGTGAGCCTGAAGACCGCGCCTGCCAATCTCAAGCCCCATAAAAGTTGACGTCATATTTCCTCCTTGAAAACGTCGCTAGAAACGCTGGTTCAAAACCATGCTTCGCATGTCATTGGAAACCTGGGTACCGTATGGCGAATAGGTTTTTCCCGTCCGCGCCGCCTTCGGAAAGGCCGCCTCGAAAAAGCCCGCCATGGTGGCCCTTGCCCCCGCGATATAACTCATTAGTGTTTCACTGGTACTTCGCACCTTTAGGGTTTCCACCTTTAAGCTGCGGTAAACCTCGGTAATCTCCCCACGTTGTTCCGGGGAAAGACGCGCGACAAAGGCGTAAAAACGGGAAGAAGCGTCGGCCTCGGCGGTGTCAGCGTTGCCGGTTGTCTTCTCGCCCAAGTATATAGAAAAAATCCGTTCACGCTCGTCTTCCAGCGTGAGAAGTTCCTTCCTCATTTCCTCAAGGGCCTCGAAATGGGCCTCGAAATCGGTCCAGTCTCGACCGACCACCTCGCTGTAGATCATGTTCTGCAGGTTGCCGACTCTTTGAACCAACTCGCTTTCCTGTAGCAGAATATCCCTGCATCTCTCGAATTCCATGAAACTCCCCCGAAAACCCCTTGGAACCTGCGCGGCCCCCAATTAGGGGTTTCCTAATTCATTATCGGCGGGAAAATCGGGAAACTGTAATTTATTGACCGCGCTCCCCCACTTGAACACGACCTTGTACCCTCCCCTTTTTACCTGGGGAATGTTTTCCAGCAGGGGCCTGAACACCAGTTCCGCCGACTGTTCCGCCTGCGTGAAAAGCCCAAGGTCCCCGCTCACTTTTTCCAGTTGCCCCGCCTTGTGCGCCACAAGCAGGTTGCCGGAGTCCTGTATGGTGTACTTACCGAAAAGGCTGGTCTTTTCGTCGTACAGGTTCAGCGTTTCCGGATGCAGTTCGTGCGACAGTATCCGAATCCCCGGCATAAGCACGGTAACCATTCCGTACCTACTGACAACCCCGATTTCCCGCACGTCAAACCCCAGCTTTATCGTACCGTCTATGCTGTAAATCGCCTTTCGTGACGTGAACGGGTTGGGGATGCTGGAACCGAACAGCCTACCCGCGTCGGAATGGGTTATGACCGCGCTGTAGTGGTATACAAGGCTGGAAAACTCGGCGATGGGCAGGATTGCCCTTACCGTCGCCCTTATGTCCATGGTCTCTTTCCCGGCGCGGGCGGATCTGGTTTTCCTTCCAGCGAAAAACCCGAATCCAACACCGACGGCTAGTATTACGACGACAAGCAGCAGGGTCAAGTCCGGGTTTCTTCTGGGTATGGCCAGAAATGCAAGGGCAAGCACGGTCGCCACGGCAAAGGCAAGGCCCATCAGCTTTCGTTTTCCCGTCGTGAAGGCGGCAATCAGTTTTCTCATTCGCTTCTCCTTCCACTTCCCGCCCATTATAGCGCAGACATGTGATTGAAGAACCCCCGGGAATCTGCTATTCTCATAATTCGGTAAACCGCCAGTTTGACCAAGGTCAGGGATGATACCTAGCTCTTTCCATTCTCAACAATCACCAAAAAATTGGTAGAAGTTTCTATTTTTTCTGCCACTGTTTCCTGAGACCAACCCCTAAGACTGCGATAGTGTTTGATAAAAGACATTCCAGAACAGCCGTTTTCTTCTTTTTTATATCGTGAATGCACCTCCGACGGGTGCATTTTGTCGTGAAATAGAAATATTGACAGTTGCACGCCTGAAAGATTTAAACACCACGCTGTCAGCGACAACAAAGGGAAAATCAAGGCGGAAATTTTTAGATAATAATGGGTGAATTTACGTGTGTGTTACCAGAAACGGCGTAAGTTGTCAAGAGGATATTTTCTGAATTTTCCAGCCGTATTTCGGTCATTATTTTCATACCTTCGTATTGTCCCACGAATAATTAAAAACGTCAAGCTGGTATTTTGCCCTTCTGGATTTTTTTCGAGAATGCCAAATTTCCGCTAAAGTCCAGGCATGGAAACGCCGATAAAATAAGAGGTAGCTCGTAGCTCCCACGGGAATTCCGCGGTGACTGTGGTGGATACGGCGTACCAACGAAGGCAAGGATGCCTTCGCACAATATCAAGGAGGATCAATTATGATCATTAATCACAACCTAAGCGCAATGTTTGCCGACAGGTCCCTGAGAATCACCCAGGGTGCCATTAACAACGACATGGAAAGACTTTCGTCCGGTATGCGGATTAACCGCGCTGGCGACGATGCTTCCGGGCTGGCCGTATCCGAAAAAATGCGGGCGCAGATCCGTGGCCTTAACCAGGCCTCGGCCAACGCTTCCAACGGTATTTCTTTCATTCAGACCGCCGAAGGTTTCCTTAACGAAACCCAGGCCGTGCTGCAGCGCATTCGTGAGCTGGCAGTCCAGGCCGCCAACGGTATCTACACCGAGGAAGACAGAATGTACATCCAGGTTGAGATTTCCCAGCTTGTGGCAGAAATCGACAGGATTGCAAGTCATGCGCAGTTCAATGGAATGAACATGCTCACGGGCCGTTTTGCACAGGCTGTAGGCGAAAATGCCCCCACCGCTTCCATGTGGCTTCACGTTGGCGCGAACATCGACCAGCGGATTCAGGTATTCATTGGCACAATGACCGCCGCAGGACTTGGGATTCGCGAGCAGGGCGACGATTCCTTTATCAGCCTGGCCACCGCCGACGGCGCCAACCGCGCCATCGCGACCGTAGACGCGGCAATGACACTCGTCAACAAGCAGCGCGCGGACCTCGGTGCCTACCAGAACAGGCTTGAGCACGCCGTGCGCAGCATAGACGTGGGCGCGGAAAACTTGCAGGCTTCCGAATCCAGGATCAGGGATACCAACATGGCCAGCCAGATGGTCAGCTATGTACGGAACCAGATTCTTACCCAGGCCGGTATGGCAATGTTGGCACAAGCCAATCAAAGAGGCTCGGCGGTATTGCAAATCCTGCAGTAATATGGTATTATTGATCGTAGGGGGAGTTAAGATGCGAAAGCATTCTGGCCCCCCTTACGACAGCCTCCTGTTTTTCAGGGGGCAGATACCAAGGCTTTTAGGAACCGATAAGGCTCCAAAAAAGCGATGTTCTTTGAAAAAAACCTTCCGGTTGACGCGTAGGGCGGCGCCAAACGTTCATTCAGGCGCATAAACGATAGGCAATTTGCCTGTTGTGGTTGTTGGATGAACGTTTTGCTCCGTAAGACGGTATTTTTGGGGTGACGGCGCGAAAGTGCCCCAGAAAACGTTCCTACGGCGCGATACCCAGCATGGATGCTGGGAATATGTCAACCTATGGAGGGTAATATGATAATTAACCACAATCTGAGTGCAATGTTTGCCGACCGTCAGCTTGGTCTGGTACAGTTGGGTCTTAATAGGAGCATGGAAAGCCTTAGCTCCGGTCAGCGGATCAACCGCGCCAGGGACGATGCTTCCGGGCTTGCAGTGTCCGAACAGATGAGGGCACAGATTCGCGGTCTTAACCAGGCCGAGCGCAACATCCAGAACGGCGTGAACTTTATACAGACCGCCGAAGGCTTCCTTCAGGGGACACAGGATGTTCTGCACCGTATCCGGGAACTCGCGGTTCAGTCTGCCAACGGTATCTTCAGCGAAAGCGATCGTATGATGATCCAGGTGGAAGTGTCACAGTTGGTGGCCGAAATCGACAGGATTGCAAGTCATGCCCAGTTCAACGGCATGAACATGCTTACCGGTGCCTTCGCCCAAGAGGGCGGAAATGGCCCCATGGTGCTGCATGTCGGTGCCAATATGGACCAGAGCGAAACCATCTACATCAATGAGATGACGGCATCGGCACTGGGTCTGCGAGATGGCCAGGGTGAAGAGGGCATGGTTTCCCTTCTCTCCGCCGAGGACGCAAACATGACTATCGGTGCGATAGACAGCGCAATGATGCTTGTAAACCAGCAGCGGGCGGATCTTGGTGCTTACCAGAACCGTTTCGAGATGGCAGCTCAGAGCATCGCCGTAGCGGCGGAAAACCTTCAGGCGTCGGAATCCCGCATAAGGGATACCAACATGGCTTCCGAAATGGTGCAGTACACCAGGGGAGTTATTCTGAACCAGGCTGCGACCGCGATGTTGGCCCAGGCGAACGTGCGGCCTCAGTCCGTACTTCAGCTTCTTGGCTAATCACTGACAGCTTTTATCGGCTGACGCTGGGTTTTTCCGGCGGTTAATTCTTGCATTTGAGAGGCTTCTGGACGTTGTCTTTTGAGTGCGGGGGACGAGGAAACTCGCGCCATTCCCGTCCCCCTATTTTTTTCATGCATCCCCCTGGAATTTCCGTTTCGGGGGTATCATATTATACAAGGGGATAGGTGACTTCCCCAGTTCTGCCAAGGACGGCAGAATGAGTTAAGGAACAGGGAGGTATCTAGTATGCCTATCACGAGTATGGGATCCACTGCAAGCCTTATTCCTTCACTTGAGCATCAGGGTAGAGATGCAAGAACTACCGAACCGCGGGAACGGATTACCCTTGCGCAGGCAGTGGTTTCAGTACTAGGAGACGGCGAACAGAGGAGTTCCGAAGAACAGGAACAAAACCGTATGGCGGATGCCATTGGTTTCGGCCTGACCTACAACAGGAGGCTTCAGTTTGTTGTGGACCACGACTCAAACGAGGTCATTGTCAAGGTTATTGACAATGACACCGATGAAGTGGTCAGGGTGCTTCCGCCAGAGGAATTGCAACGGCTATACAGAGGCCAACAGGAAGGTTCCCTACTTAGTGAACGGGTATAGTCCATTTTGGCTGCCACGATAGTGCGGCAATAGATACCCTGGCTACGTATGGTTGCCAGGGTATTCGAGTTTTAAAGCTGTCGGAGCGCGGCGGGAATTTCGCAGACGCTTCGCGCATCACCTTTTAAGGGGGTTCAGGTATATGTCTGATGTTTTTGTACCAGGGCTAAGAAGCCGGTTCAATACCGAACAACTCGTTGAAGATCTGATGCAAATCGAACGTATCCCCAGGGACAGAACCGAAAGGAACATAAACAGCCTTGAGTCCCAAAGGATATGGTGGCAGGATCTTAGCAGACGCATATCAACGTTGCGGGAAAGCTCCAGGGATCTTTTTTCCTTTCAAAACCCCTTTACCGAACGTTCCGCTTTTTCCGCCGACTCGAATATTATTACGGCGACCGCGACCAGGGAAGCCATAGAGCAGGAGGCCTCTTTCACTATAAGGCAGCTTGCCCAGGCGGACAGGTTCCTTTCCGTCCCCTTGGACGCAAGGACGACAATCGATGCGGGCACCTTTACTTTTACCGTAGGCGAAGAGGAGGTTTCCTTTAATTTCAGGGGTGGTACCCTAAGGGAATTTGCCGATGCTGTAAATCGCCGTGGTGGTGGCAGAATAGGGGCCAATGTCCTGACGATACAACCTGGGACAAGATCCCTGCTGTTGGAATCCAGGGTAACAGGGGAGGATAACCGTCTTGGCTTTTCAGGCGATGCCGAAGCCATGGCCCTGCAACTGGGAATCATCGAGCAGGTCTATGATTCCCGCGTAGAGATACCTTTCGACGGTGAGTCGGTAAGGCTGGCTGCCACTGCTGCACCTGTCTCGATAAATGACGGCATCGTGGAGCTTTCCTCACTCGCGTCGGCGTATGTCCCTTTGAATTTGCATGTTGAGCATGGGTCCGCCCTTAGGCTAAGGCTTGAAACAGCAACCAGAATCAGCACGGAAACCACGGCTATTCCCCGCCCGCCCTCTGGCCCAGACGTACCCACGTCTGGTGCGGTAACGCATGGCGGTATAACGATACAAAACAATCCATCGACGGCGCCGTTTCCACAGTGGACGCCACCCCCCACGCCGCCACGGGTAGATGACTTTGGCGTACTTTCCCTTACCTTTTCCGATGGTAGCAGGGTGGCATTGCCGCCAATCTCTGATACGGGGGAATTTTTCGAGAGGGACTTCAACCTTTCGGAAATCGCGGCAGGCAGGACCATCGTTGCCTTGAATATCGACAACGCCAATACGCACAGGGAGATTATGGTGCGAGATGCGATGGTTTTTGATCCCAACGCCGTGGCTACGGGACATCGCCCGCTGAACGCCGCTTCCACCGCGCAGAACGCCATTATTTCCATGGAAGGGATAGAAATGACCCGTTCCTCTAATGTCATAAATGACATTATCCCAGGGGTTACGATAACGGCGCGCGGGGTTTCCGACAGGCCGGTACGGCTGAATGTACAGACCGACCGCGAACTGGTAAAGGACGCTATAATTACCTTTGTGGGTAACTATAACCGTCTTATGGCGGAAATCAATGTGCTTACGCGAAACGACTCGACCATAATAGACGAGCTTACCTATTTATCCAGGGATGAAGCCAGCGAGTTACGCGAACGCCTTGGAGCATTTTCTGGGGACTCAAGCTTAAACCACTTGCGAAACGCCATGCTCAGGATAGTTACCTCGCCCCATCCCACCGATGCGGGTCGGGAACTTGCGCTTTTGGCCCAGCTTGGGATAAGCACGAACGCGCGGGGAGCGCCTGGTCTTGATGCGTCCCGCCTAAGGGGATACCTGGAAATCAACGAAGCCGTACTTGACGCGGCCCTGGAAAACAACCTCCAGTACATAAGACAATTGTTCGGATCGGATACCACGGGTGACTTTATAATCGATTCCGGTGTTGCCTTTCACTTGGATGCCACCCTACGGCCTTTCGTCGAAATGGGCGGTATAATATCCTCAAGAACGGGAACCATCGATGCCAGGATAAGGGGCGACACGCAGCGCATCGCCAACATGGACCGCCAGCTTGAGGCGCGGGAAAGGGATCTTAGGATTCAGTTCGGTCGTATGGAAAGCGCGTTTTCTCAAATGGAACAAATGTCCACCAGGTTCGATAATTTCATGAATAACAATTAAAAGGTAGGCCATGAAAATACGTATAAACGGTGCCGATGCCGATATCCGGCCAGAAGCGGAAGAAACCGTTGGCGAAATACTTTCCGCCTTGGAAACATGGCTTGAAGGTACGGGCCACCGCCTTAGCGGACTTGGTATCGACGGTACGGCAGTGACCGAGGATTCCATGGAGGCCTGTTTCGGCAAGGAGATCGACACCGTAGATACCCTCGACATATACACGAGTTCCATCACGGAACTTTTTGCCGAATGCCTGCTTCACGTTTTGGAAGTCATCGACGCTTATGAGGCGGCAGATTTTGAGGAGAAAAGTTCTCTTTCCATTTTGTGGAAGGAAAGCCCTGCGGCCAAAATGCTTGCCGAACAAAACCCTGGCCTTTCTGAATGGGTAACCAAAGCTTTTTCCGGCGAGGGTTCCAACCCGCAGGCACTTCGCACGGTGATAGAGGAACGACTCCGCGAGCTTAGGGAACCTGCGGGCGAAATGGACAGGGCCACGATGCTTGTCGCGGAGGTATGCGCCCGCCTTGAAGAGCTACCCCTGGACATTCAGACAGGGAAGGATGCAAGGGCCGCCGAGACGATCAGCATTTTTTCCGGTATTGCGGAAAAGGTCTTTCGTATTTATGGCATTCTTGAAAACACGGGTTTCCCCGTCAGCGAAACAAGGCTCGAGGGCGGGCTTATTACCGATTACATGGCCGAATTCCATGCGTCACTCAAGGAACTGCTTAACGCCTACGAGCAACAGGACACGGTTCTGGTGGGGGATCTCGCCGAGTATGAAATGGCCCCAAGGCTGCGCGGTCTGCATTCCGCCGTTCTGAACGCGGTAAAAGGGGTACGCCTATGAACGCCCCAATCGGGTTTGGGATGTTTCCGCTTCAAATAGAGGACTTCGCATGGGGCGGCGAGGAACTTGGCACTCAGGCAATGTTCTTTCTCATAGGTCTGCTTGCAGTTGTAGCAATCTTTATAATCATTGGCGCTCTAATGAACAGGGGGAAGCTTTCCGCTTTTAACGAAGGGTATATTCCCGCCAAGCGCCGCCGCCGCAGCTTTTCATCCTTTGCCCTGTACCGCATCGCAAACGACATGGGCCTGGACCGCGAAAAAGCCAAAATGCTGGAATTCGTCCTTAGAAACGACAATGTATCGGATCTTATAAAGTCGCTCGACTCCCCAGAGCTGATGGATCGACACTTTAAACGGGCTTACCGGCTTATCGAACAGACATCCATTTCGGAAGACGAGCTGAACAACAGGCTTTCGCTCCTTTTCGCGACGAGAAACATCATAGAGACATACACATACTCGGACACAGCCAGTATAAGCTCTACCCGCCAGATACATGAAAATACGGCGGCAATCATTATAGTAGGTGACAGCGATTTAAATTATCCGACGAGAATAATTTCCTCACAGTCTGACGTGCTGATTGTGGAGCATCCTACCAACAACAAAGGCAGCCATGTACCTATAAACAAGGGCAGCAAGGTTACTCTTGCTTTCTTCACCAAATCCAGCAAGGGCTTTTCCGTGACAAGCCGTGTTATTGGCTCCATAGAAACCATGAACCGCCACATATTAAAACTGGCCCATTCCAACAAAATCAAAAAGCTTTCCAGCCGTCGTTTCCGAAGACGGCAAATGACCATTTCCACCAGTTTCTATTTGGTAAAGGTAGCGGCGGCACCTGGCAACGACAAAGGAAACAGATTGCTGGTGGACAAAAGAAAGTTTTCGGGAAATATCATAGATATATCGGTAGGGGGATGTTCCATTAGAACCAGCGCGCCAATAAAACCTGGCCAAAAATTGAAAGTCGAGTTTACCCAGGAAGATGATTTCACCGTGGCCGCACTTGGGGAGGTTCTCAGAACCAATCGAACAGGGTATAATACGATTATGCACATCAAATTTTTAAAAATCCCGCGCAAGTCGCTCAATTTCATAAATGCAATGGTATATGAGTATGCCGATATTTAGCCGAAGCTTCCCTAAAACTTTGATTTTGACAGAGGCGGTTTCAATCAAGAAGGTGGACAATGAAGATTATCGCAATTAAAAACATCACACGGAAAGATGTTCCCATTTACTATCGTTTGCTGTACACAGGGGTAGCCGTAATTGAGCTTTTCAATGGCACCGATGACTACCGTATAGAGTTCAGCATTGAAATAAAGCCCACCGGCGATAAGGATATCGTCGTTAACTTTAACGACGATATCCATTATCCCCTACTCCCGGTAAAAAGGGAGTTGAAAAAGCTTATTGCCACGATGCATTCGGATGGAGATCTGCCTGACTGAAAAGGCCTGCGCTTCGCCAGAAGAAACAAGGGCCCTGGGAGAGTGCCTTGCACGGACCCTGAAGCCAGGCATGGTGATTGCCCTTTACGGAGGCCTTGGGGCGGGCAAAACCTGTCTTACCAAAGGCATTGCCAAGGGACTTGGAGTCACCGAGACCATTACCAGTCCCACGTACACCATACTTTGCGAGTATGTGGCCAGTATTGGGGATCGGGTTATTCCCCTGTACCATATCGATGCATATCGGTTGAACGGGGACGAAGACTTTGAAAGCACCGGGGCGGGAGAAGTCATAGGAGGCGGTGGGATCACGATTATCGAATGGAGCGAACGCATACCTGGCTCCATTCCAGGGAATGCCATAACCGTGGAAATCGATATTACGGGTCCACATAGTCGTATCTTCCGCATTCGCGGATTGGAAGCTTTGCCATGAACCTTGTCGCCATTGACACCGCCACGGAAAAGTTCTCGGTTGCCCTCGCGGTAGTCCCAGCGGGAAACCCCGCTGGGGAACGCTGGGACACCTGGCTTTTCGAAGCCGATGCTGGAATGCGCCACTCGGAACTTGTCATGGACTGCCTGGATATGCTGATGGGTAAAGCCAGGATCGGGCCGCAGGACTTAGGCGGGGTGCTTTGCATGGGTGGGCCAGGTTCCTTTACGGGTTTACGCATAGGGTTTTCATTGGCCAAGGGTCTGGCCCTTTCCCTGGGCATTCCCTTCGTGCCGATTTCCACCTTGGACTGCTTGGCCAGGCCTCTTGTCGCGTGGCCTGGAATCGTGGTTCCCGTACTGGACGCGAAAAAAAAGGCCTTTTTCTGCGCCCTGTATCGCGATGGCAAACGTAGCGGCCCCGACATGGACGCATCGCCTGGCGAAATTGCTCTTGCACTTGCCAAAAACGTTTCGCCACAAACGGGAAAAGAGCCACTGGAACAGGCAGTGCTTGTTGGTCCTGGGGCGGAAATGCTGTACAGGGAATTAATGCTTATTGCGGAAGATGATCCTGGCATCGCTCCCACCATTAGGCATGGGAAAGGGGTTCGCTGGGGTAATGCCGAAACTTTGCTGGAAATCGCGTTGGAAACGGGGATTTTTGATAAGGACGGCCACGATGCTGGAAACCACCACAACCTATTTGCGGGGCCAGAATACATGCGCAAGAGCGATGCGGAACTTAATCTAGAACCTAGCGCGGTAACTACTACCTGTCCCTAAGCTCCCTCTGCGCCTCCCTATGCAAATCCCGCTCCCGTATATCCGAACGCTTGTCATACGCCTTCTTGCCCTTGCACAAACCCAGCTCCACCTTCACCCTACCCTTCTTGAAGTAAAACGACAGGGGAATAAGCGTGAAGCCCTTTTCCTCGACCTTGCGGGTTATACGCTTGATTTCGTCGCGGTGCAAAAGAAGGCGCTTTCTGCGGTCAGGATCGTGGTTGAACACCGACGAGAAAGGGTTTTCCGACACATGCAGGGAACGAAGCCAGACCTCGCCAGAGACGATTTCCGCCCAGGCATCGGGAAAAGATATTTTTCCATCGCGAAAAGATTTTACTTCCGTACCCAGAAGTTCTATACCGCACTCGTAACTATCGTCAACGGAATAGTCGTGTCTTGCCTTGCGATTCACGGCGATCATCTTCACACCTTCGGCCATTTAGCGCTCCATTCGCCTCGGGGCTATGACCGGGCGGAAGGAAACGAATGGCGATGCACTCGTCGGGGGCAGAAAGGCCCTTGTTTCGACATTGGTAATTCCAGCGGCGTTAAGCCACGAACCGCCACGCACGGGACGCTCGGGCGAGCCAAGCGCATCGATGGCCCAGGGCGGCGCGGCAAAAAAGGGAAGGGGCGAATATGGGTCAGCACACCATTCCCAAGAGCCGTTGTTCGGAACAAAAATACCGTTAAAGTTATCCCAGGCCCGCGCGGACTTTGCGGCGAATTCCCACTCCGCCTCTGTGGGAAGCCGTACCTCCCAACCAGAAAGCTCGGCTGGAAGCATAGAGGTTAACCACTCGCAGAAGGCCATCGCCGCAAACCAGGAAACCGTGTTAATGCCCGTGCCAGTCCAGCCCCCACCAGGCGAAAGAATCCCAAAGTCGGCAAGGTAATCGGCGGAGGCAAGCCCCTGTCTTTCCAACGCATCCAAGTTATCGCGCCCCCATTTGGGGTTCGCGTCCAGAAAATCGGCAAAAACGGAAGGTGGAACCTGTGTAGTCGAAATAAGGAAGGATTCTATCGGAACCTTGTGGGGAAATGGTTCACCCTGCACTAAGGTACCACCGCCAAGCCCAGCGAACAACAAGCCACCCACCCGAATCTGCCCCATGGGAAGACCAACTTCATGCGGGGCCACCGTGGCGGGATTGGGGGCCAAAGATTCCGCCGCGACGATTTCCGCGAAACCTGCAAGCTGCCGCTGGTACCATGAGGAAGCGATCAGCACGGAAGCGGAAGCTGGTGGAAGAAGGTCAGCTAGCCACAAGGCACTGGCGGGGTTGTCCGCAAGAAAGGCAGTTATATCCGAAACCGAACGGGCAAGGCCCAAGGGGGAAGGCGAATTGCCGCCAGCATCGGCAAGCGTTTTGGCCCGAACCAAGTCGCGAAGGGCGGCACGGGTAACAGTAAACCTGGCAGAAGCGGCCAGTATTTCGTCAACATCCCCACCCACAGCGGCGGGCCCCATACGATAGACCCCTTCCGAAAGACTCCGCGGAATCTGCCAGACCACCGAAGGCTCGCCGCCGAAGCTCCACTGCACATGCTCCGAGGCGGAAATCGCAAGAGCGGCGATGGGATCGGTCGCGGTTAACGTTACCGAAAGCCTATAGCGATGAGGAAACAGCCTAGATGCAAAGATTCGCCTGGGAATAACGTTTTCCATACGCACGGTCTCGAAACCAGGCATAACTATTTCCATGCTATGATTCCCAGCAGGCACAAAAAAATGAGACGGGGAAGTCCCAGCATACACCCCGTTAATCCTAAGGGCGGCACCATAAGGCTCGCTAGAAAAAACAACCCTTGCCCCTGGATTCCTTATGCCTGGATGCACAAGGACAAAAAAGAGTATCGCCAGCAAAATGGCCGAGTAAATAACAGCAAGATACACCCCTGGGCGCAATCCTAGAATCGGCTTCAGCCGTACCTTGTCTTCAGGCTCGAAAGCCTTTGCGGGAGCTTTTTTTTCTCGCATAAACTATATTATGCAACCAGGGCCATCATGTCAATGCAACCAAAACCAATCCATCACTGTATGCGGCATTTTCTGATTAACCCACTCTTTTATTGATTTCCCTTCTTAACCACCTGATCAAGACTTCTGGCATTGTCGCCACAATAAAGATAAACAGGCGGTTTACAAAGCCGCTGGGAATAAATTCGGCCTTGCGCCGAAACATTTTTTTCAGGGCCAGTACCGCAAGCCGCTCGGCGGGCAGTATTATGCCAAGCCTAATACCCAGTCTCATATAACGCGAAGGCAAAGCGTACAATCCCGTAGCCACGGCCCCAGGACATATCGTGGTAATGCTTATGCCCTTGTCAAAAATTTCATTGCGCATTGCTCTGGAAAAACAGCGCAAATAACTTTTGGTGGAACTGTACAGCGAAATACCAGGCATCATCATTCGGGAGGAAATCGAGGCAATGTTCAGTATGTACCCTTTTCTGTTTTCCCGTATCATCTGCTGCGATATTAGTTTGGATAGAATAGTAGGTGTAAGAACATGCAGGTTGATTACCGTTTGGGCAAGTTCGCAAGGCGTTTCGGTGACATCCCTAAAAAAGAAAATACCAGCGTTGTTTACCAGTATTTCTATCTTTAACGCGCTCACCTCGCAGTAATCGAAAACCTTTTGTGCTGAATCACTTTGCGCCAGATCCATGTAAAGAGCTACCGTCTTAACCTGGTACTTGGCCGCAAGTTCCAGGGCGGTTTCACCAAGCTTTGCCTCTTCGTTGCTGACCAAAAGCAAAGGGTACCCGCGTCGCGCTAATTCCCTACTAAGCGCAAGACCAATACCTGAACTGGCACCAGTAACCAGGGCAAAATTCTTTCGTTCTTCCATGTTGTTCGCTTGCCGTAGCTTACTCGCCCCTCATGCCAATAACATTTTTTATCTTGCCATCCAAAACGTTAACCGCCATACGAATGGACTCGCCAATCGCTGCCTCAATATCGTCGTCTTCCACACCAAGCGGGACACAGGCCAGCGATTTATCGATAAAGGCCCGTGAACTTTGCAGATCGACAAACTTTGGCATGTACAAACCGCCTTCGGTTTCGTCGCCCCTTATCTTTTTTTCTATCGCCTTAACCCCTAAGCTGACCAACCAGTTGGGAACGGTAATGATTTTTCTTCCAGGAAGCCCCATGTGTGTGTGAACGATAGCGAGAAATTCTTTCCATGGCATATTATACCAGCCGATAGGCCAGCACTGCCCGCCCTTCGTCCTTTCCAACGCACCCGCCATCGCCTGGGCAACCTGCCTTCTTGTTACCATCGTTGTTCCACCTTTGGGATACATGGTAACGCCTTTCATACCCCGCAAGGCTTTCACGATTATCGTCCACACCGGTTCGCGCCCCTGCTGTGCACCGAAAATATACGGAAGCTCCATCATCGCCACGCTGAAATTGTCGTCTGCAAATGCCAGTGCCATTTTTTCCTGCTCCACTCGGCTGCGGATATAGGGATGCCAACGGGACAGTTCCAGCTTGGGCCACTGTTTGTCAAAATAGGAAAAGTAGGAACCGCAAATTACGGAATGCCTTACCCCACATTCCTTGGCAATGCGAAGAAGCCTTTCAAGAGGGACCAAGTTAAACTTGTTAAAGAAGTCGTAAATCGGCGAGGGTCCGCCCAGCCGTTCGTCAATGCCAGCGGCAAAAACAAAGCCTTCGCAACCATCGAAAAGCTTGCGGATTTCATCGTCGGAAAGCGTAAGATAATTCTTGAATTCCAAGCCCATCCGCGGCGGCAATACCGCGCCCTCGGGAACCGGGGCCAGGGCAATGGAATTCACCTCATGCCCACGTTTTATCAGTTCCTCCGCAGTCGCGCTGCCCAAAAGTCCCGTTCCGCCAATTAGGAATACTTTCATTCACTACCCCCTTATCTGTCTATATGATAGAGGAAAATCCCCAAACTGTCTAGCCTGCGACTCCTGGTGTTTCTTGCAGAGTGGGTTACTACCAATAACTACCTGTAAAAACACCGATACACGTCAAAGTACGAGGCCCAAGGGTTGTCTAGGGGATTACTGCCTTTGTCGGCGGCAATGTTTTTCGCCAGCACACTGGCACGGCGCAGGGAAAAAATAGTGTCTCTGAATTTTTCCCGAAAAGCTTTTTCTTCCGCAACTGGCACATAGGCCGTTTCGTCGTTCCCGCTGTCGTAGGCAAAGCCCCAGAGCAGGGAAGAAAGCGAGCGTTTCTTACTGCCATGTAAGATGTGATAAGATTCCGCTTGGTTTATCCGAATGCCGTCGGGCAGGGTGGCGTTCATCTTTGTGATAAATTCACCTGGGGAAGTCTTATGGGGAAAGTCGGCGGCTGCCATTTCCGCACCAGCGCTAATCCCAATAGACAAAGGCGATACAATTTCCAGCTTTACCAACGGGTTAAAGCCCTGGGTGTACAGCACGTCCAGATTAGCACGAGTCATGGCCATGGAAAAAATTTCAATAAGGCTTAAATGGCCATGGAAAACGGCACTGCCTTCTTTGGTAAAACTGAATAGAAGCCGCCATACATTAGGGTCTTGGACGGACACGGCAGCGGCAATTTCACCACCAGTGGGTTTTTCGGGTTTCGGCAACGTCTCCCCAGGGCATTGTTCCGAATCACGGTTACGCACAATGCAAAGATCCTTGCCACAAACACCGCAATTGCCAGACGCGCCACAACCCTCTTCGCATGGGGCGGTCAATTCACCTTTGCCAGATTTGTCAAATTCCCTATGCAAGTAAGCCATTGAAACACCAGAAGAAACTGGCTTCCATGACAAGGGGGCATCGGTGCTTTTTTCGGACAGGAACTCCTGGGCAATTCCAGGGTCCCTGTCTAGCAGCTCCCGCCAAGCATCTTTCGCAATATATTCCTGCCAGGCATCCAACCTACTACCCATACGGAAAGCCTCTTCCGCCATGTCCCCTACCCGCTCGTCCCCCCGGCTAAAAACACCTTCGATCATTGATACCAACGAATCGGAAATGCTTACCTTGTGTCCCTTGGGCTTTAGCTTGGAACGAATAAAGTCCAGTTTTGTGAACGCGGTTCTACTGTCCAGTTGCCGCGCCCACTGATATGGAGTATGGGGCTTTGGCACGAATATGCCCACATTGACATTAAAGTGCATGGCGGTTCTTTTGGCTACATTGAAAACAAAATTTACAATCTCGATTTCCTCGACAAAAACCTCACAGGAGCCTTCTTCTTCTTTTGCTATGGGGGGAAGTGGCAAACCAATCATAAAGTAAAACTTCGCACCGCGCCAGCCGTTCCGTTTCGCCTCCTGCAAAATCTGGACAACATAATCTTCCGTTACCTGTTTGTTAAGTGCCATCTGCCAGAAATCCAATGGGGTTTCCACGGCAAAGGTCAGACCGCTTTTGCGTGTGCGGGAAATTTTTTCCAGCAGGGAAAGGGAAAAGGTCGAGACCCGTAGCGAAGGCAACTGAAACGAAACATGCCTATTCGAAAAATTATCGTTAAGGTCATCAACAAGTTTTCCTATGCCAGAATAATCCCCGCTGGAAAGCGATGAAAGGCTTATCTCCTGGTAACCACCAAGATTAATGAACGCGGCCGCCTCTCGGACAAGGGTTTCTCGTGTTTTCTGCCTCATCGGGCGGTACCAGTAACCGGCATGGCAAAAGCGGCAACCGTTGGGACAGCCCCTCATGATTTCAAGTATGCCGTGCTGCTGGACGATTTTCATGCTTGGAACCGGATACACGGCAACCGTGCTTTCAGTTTTACTGCCCAAATGGAACTTGGAATCGATCGCACGAACAGCCTTGCCTTTCCCCTTCATCCAAACATTGGGGTGTTCCCTTAACCGTTCCAGCATGGCAGCCCTTGCCTCGGCCCCACCGTCGCCATAAGCCCGCTTTATCTCTAGCAACTCCCCCGCCAGTTCAAAAAAGCCTGCTTCGGCCTCCCCTATCCAAAAAGCATCGACAAAATTACTATACGGCAATGGGTTGGACACGGCTGGCCCCCCAGCGATTATCACCGGATCCCCACCACCGCGCTCGGCGGAACGTAGGGCTATACCGGAAACATCCAGCATGGAAAGAATGCCAGAAAAACCAAGCTCGTAACCCAAGGTGAAGAGCAACAAATCCAAGTCTTTCAGGCTTATACCAGTATCCAAGCCGTACAACGGAATACCCTTTTCTTTTAGCATCTTTTCAAAATCAGGAGCGGGAGCAAAAGCCCTGTCACAGGAAACATCGGGAATACGGTTAAGGCCATTGTAAATAATTCGCAGGGCCTGGTTGGACATGCCAATTTCGTACAGATCGGGAAAGGCGATAAGGGTCTGTAAGGTTGCGTCTTTTTTGCCAAGGCGACCATGCTCGCCGCCCACATAGCGCCCTGGCTTTTCCACCCCCAAAAGCCAGGCACCTATGTCGTCAACGGGATTCACATAGCGCGGAACGCTCAAGCTCATACCGCTAACTGGGTATATCTTCTAACGTGTATACTCAATGCAAGACCAATGCCTATCATCGCCGCTGTCAGGGATGAGCCACCGTAGGACATGAACATAAGCGGTATACCCGTTATCGGCATGACACCCATGGTCATGCCGACGTTAATCAAAAAGTGAAAACCATACATGCCCAGAAGCCCCGCGCAAATGTAGACGGCAAAAGGATCCGCAGTTATCTTCATTACCCGCAAAAGTCGCATAAAGATTGTGAGAAACAGCGCGAAGACCACCATTCCCCCGACAAACCCTGCCTCCTCGGAAAACACGGAAAAAATAAAGTCGGTACTCTGTTCGGGAAGATAGTGGCCGTAACTCTGGGTACCCTGCAAAAAGCCCGCCCCAGTAAGTCCACCCGCGCCAATTGCGGTGGTTGACTGAATAATGTTCCAACCAGCCCCCCGGGGATCAACGCTGGGATCGATAAACACGACAAGCCGCATTATCTGGTAGTTGCGCAGCATGTTGCGGGCGACATAGGAAGTACCAAGCGAAAGGGCAACAATGGCCACGGCATAAAGTATCCAGAAAAAATACCTTTTGCGGTATTTCAGAAAACCAAAAAGCGCAATTACGACTATTATGCCAAGGGAAAGCATGACGATTTTTATGAGGCGCGCGTTGTTAAGCACCTCTATGGCCGGTATGGATCGCCGCAGAATAAAAGCCTGCCAGAAAGGCAGCACCGTAAGAACCGATACAAGCACGATACACGCCACGGCAAAAACAATATAACGTGCCGAAATGCCAGCGACAAAGGTCATACAAAGAAGAATGGAAATAAACACAAGCGCCGTACCCAAGTCGGGTTGGATAAACACCAGAACCACTGGAATAGCGACAATGACACTGGCGACAATAAAACGAACAAACGAATTGACGGTAAGCTTTGTGTCGGCAAGATAACGGGCCAAAACAAGAATGGTAGTGATTTTTGCAAATTCGGAAACCTGCACACCAAAGCCACCTATTCGCAGCCAACGCGCATCGTGAACCAACCTGCCAAAAGCACTTGTGTATACCAACAGCACCACGGTAAAAAGGTACAAGTACGGGGCAAGCTTATGAAAACGCCGGTAGTTAATCATCGACAAAACCAGGGCGACTACAAGGCCACCAGAAGCCCAGACAATCTGCCGGATATATTCGGTAGAGGCCACCCCCCCGGCGGTAACGCCCGCCGAATAAATGAACACAATACCGATTGTCGTAAGCACCATCACCGAAAGCAAGAGCAGATAATCTATTTCAAAAACGTCCCTGGATACCATGCCCCTATCCCCATTACCATAGACCGTACAGCATACGGCCATGAAGATTAAGACTCCGCACCGACTGCTCGAAGTTCTGGTTCGTGAAAATACCCTGAAGAATGGCCGCCGTACCCCACGGGGCAGCCCAGCCCCCTTCCCATTCGTTCGCCGCCTCGACTATGGTCGCCACGACAATCTGTTCCTCGATATCATAGGATCCGTATGGCCCGAAAGCGACAAACCACGAATGCCAACGATCATGCAGACCCACCTCGCCGGTTCCCGTTTTGCCGGCAACCGGTACCGCAATGCGTTGCAGAAGCCGAGCGGTTCCATCTGTTATCGTTGCCCGTAGATCACTGCGAACCGCCGCGAAAACAGCCGGGTCAATATCCGCCTGATGCAGAACTTCCGGTTCGGTTCTTTCCAGTACTTCGCCAGTAATAGAATGCCTCACTTCTTTAAGAAGATGGGGCCTGTAAATCCTGCCGCCGTTCACGACCATCGCCATTGAGTTTGCCTTCTGCAACGGCGTTACCAGGGTATAACCCTGGCCAATGGACATGTTCATCGTGTCACCGTCAAACCACGGCTGGTGGAAGCGGCGCTGCCTCCACTGCGGCGTGGGAATGAACCCCGCAACCTCGCCAGGAAGATCTATACCCGAGACAGCCCCAAAGCCCATCTCCCTGGAATAATGGACGATATTGTCCACCCCAAGGAAATCGCGCCCCACTATAAAGTAGTAAATGTTGCAGGAATGGGCCAATCCCCCGGTCAAATTCATTCTTCCGTGTCCCCCACGGTGCCAGCAATGCCAGGTTCTGCCGCCAAAACGAATCGAACCGGTGCATACAATAGTCTGCTGCGGTGGGAAGGCATTCTGTGAATATATCCCCACGGACAGCACCGTTTTGAAAGTCGAGGCAGGAACAAAAGCCGATTGTATTGCCCTGTTCAAAAGCGGGTTGTGGGGGTGATCCAGAAGAGCCTGGTATGCGGCGCGATCGCCCCGAACGAAGATGTTCGGGTCGAACCAAGGGTACGAAACCATGGCAAGCACTTCCCCAGTCCCCGGGCGAAGCACCACTACGGATCCGACCCTAGACCCCAGGGCCTCCTCCGCCAGCCTCTGTATGCGGCGGTCAATCGTAAGCACCAGGTTCTGCCCAGTCTCCGGCGGCACACGGCTTCCTTGACCGGCAATCCGAAACCCCCGCGCGTCCACAACCCTAGTCTCAAGGCCATGACTTCCCCGCAATAGCAAGTCGTACTGCCGCTCTATCCCGGTTCTTCCTATTATGTCCCCCTGCTGATAACCGTAGTTGAAAAGGTGCATCAGCTCATCCCGGCTTATGTCACCGACATAGCCAACGATATGGGAAAGACTCCCTATGTCCTCGGCGTAACTACGCACCGACCGGTTGCTCCAGGTAACCCCAGGCAACGAGGCCCTGCGCTCGGCAAGGGCGGAGATTACCTGGAAGGAAACGTTCCCGGCAATTTCCATGGGATGAAATAACCGGTGATACCGGGGGGGAACCCTGGACTCTATGTCCTCTGTGGTAGTCCCTATAATGTCAGCAAGGGTATTTATCAACTCGGGCAACTGCCCCCGGGGAACCTCGGCAGGGATAATGCTTACCGAAAAGGTATCGACATTGGTCGCAAGCGGCTGGGTGAAAGTCCGGTCGAAAATCTCCCCGCGCTGCGCCCGCACGATTTCCGTGCGACGGGAAATATCCTGGGCCTGGGCGCGATGCAGATCACCAGAAAGTATCTGCATACTAAACAACCGTACACCATAGAGGAAGAAAATCACCACCATGGCAATCTTTAGAAAAAGAATCCGTCCGTCAAGGCCGCGCCGTGATTCTTCGTTTTTTTCAGGCATCATGCAACTCCTTTTCCTACCAACAATATGTTAAAACGCCTTAGAAAGGCAAACAAAACAGGTGCCGATAGAGTATTCAAGGCCAATTCCGCCCAAAGAGTGGGTGCCGCAAGAGGATAGGCTGGAACCGCCCCTTGAAAAACCAAGCTAAGCAGAAAAAGTAACGCCGCTTTTAGCAAAGTGGCCGCCGCACACAGAACCATAGGAACAAGGAAAAAATCCAAAATGACCTTTCCCTTTATAAGACCGGCGAGCGCACCAATTATGGTGCGGACAAGGGCATTAAGACCCATGGGAGCGGCGGATATAAGGTCCAGCATCACCCCGCTAAAAAAACCGGAAACCTGCCCGGTCATAAGACCATTGATATACGCCGTGTAAACAAGAATCCCCAAGGCAAGATCCGGAACTGCTCGATGAAAGGCAATGTGCGAAAGCAAAGTTGACTGAAGGATAGCCGCAACAAACACGAAAACAACTGTCCAGATTACGTTTTTGGCCATATCCCCTTACATTCCACCAATAGACGCGGCTTCCATTTCCAAGGCAAGCGCGGCCTCCTCTGCCTGACGAAGAAGCTCCTCTTGCCTCAGGCGGTCATCCAAAGTCTCTATCACGAAAACATATTCCAGCCGCGAGAAATCGATAAGCGGGTACAGTTCCACCTCCATCGAAATATCATGCTCGCTGTAAACAACCCTGTTTACCCTGCCTATGTTTATGTCCGGCGGATACACCCCGCCCATGCCGCTGGAAACAACCATATCTCCCCGGCTTATCTCGTCCCTTGCACGTTTGGGAACAAAGCGCATGACCAGATCCAGGTTGGGGTTCCCCTGCCCTTCAACGATGCCCTCGAACCGCGAATTGGCAAGTCGCGCCGACACAAATAGGTTGGAATCGAACACCGGCATAACCAGGCTTTCGAAAGTCCTTGCCTGAACAACCTTGCCCACCAGCGCCTGGGTGCCACCCTGCCAGGCAATAACCGGCATGTCCCTTGAAATACCAGCCCGGGTACCCTTGTTGATCACAATGGCCGAAAAAAGGTTGTCGGGATCCCTGCCGACAATCCTTGCCGGTATGTGGCGAAAGACCAACTCCTGCGAAAAGCCAAGCTGTTCCCGCAGACGGACATTCTCCTGACTTATTTCCGCAGCGGTACGCTCCAGCCTTTCGTAACGGGCCATGCGTTCCAGAAGCTCGGTATGCTCCTCTCGCAATCTAGCAAGTTCCTGCACGGCAAGGACGGTGCGGGAAACGAACGAGGAAACCTCGTTCACCGCGCCGCGCACACCGGAAAACGCCGAAAGCCCCGCATCGCGGAAATTCAGCAAACCCTGCGTGGAAACTATAAGCACCGAAAGCGAAAACACCACCAACCCCGCGAAGACATAAAGCTCCGGGGGAAAGCGGTTCTTAAGGAGTCCACCCACCTTCTTCATAGGCCTACCTGTTCAGGTTATCGTAAATCGTCTTTGAACTATCAACGCCTTTGATGAAGTCAAAATACTTGCCGGCACCCAAGGCCACGCAGTCCATGGGGTTTTCCGCTATGAAAACCGGAACACCGGTTTCCGCCGCCAGAAGCCTGTCAAAGCCCCGTAAAAGCGAGCCGCCGCCCGTCATGACGATACCCCTTTCCACTATGTCAGCGGCAAGCTCCGGCGGCGTTTGCCCAAGGGTTGACTTTACGTTGTCAACGATTTGGTTTATCGTGTCCCGTAACGCTTCCCTGATCTGGTCGGAGCCGATCTTGAAGCGTTGGGGCAGACCGTTCGCGGCATTGGTACCCTTTACCTCGACTTCTTTAAGGCTTTCGTCTGGGACGGCGTTGCCAATCTCGATTTTAAGGTATTCCGCCATGGGCTGCCCGATAATCAGGTTGTGCACGTTCCGCACGTACTTTATGATCGCCGAATCGAACTCGTCGCCACCAACCCGGATCGCGTTGGTGACAACCATGCCCGAAAGGGAAAGAACCGATATTTCCGTGGTGCCGCCGCCTATGTCGCAGACCATGTGACCAGCCGGCTGGTCGATGGGAATGTCCGCGCCGATTGCCGCAGCGAAACTTTCCTCTATTACGACAACCTCCCTGGCCCCGGCCTTATAGGCACTTTCCTCAACCGCCCTTCGCTCGACCTCGGTAATACTGGAAGGAATGCCTATCACCATCCTGGGCTTTACGAAGCGATAACGTGGAAGAACCCTGGAAATAAAGTGCCGAATCATCTTTTCGGTGGATTCCAGATCGGCTATAACGCCATCGCGCAAGGGCCTAATCGTGCGAATATGCCCCGGCGTCTTACTGAGCATACGTTTCGCGTCCGCGCCGACCGCGATAACCCTTTTCGTCCCCAGCTCAACCGCCACCACGGATGGCTCGTTCAACACAATGCCTTTATTCCGTACGCAGATAATAGTGTTACAAGTTCCCAAATCCATGCCTAAATCTGATGAAGTAGTGCCAAACATAAGCCCCTCCGTATTAGTTTACGACCTTACAATGAAAGTCGCGCTCTCGCCCTTAAATGTGTAGGATCGGCACTTACAGCTCGCCGCCACTCCGCCCTGGCGCGCGTGTTGTCCCCCTGAAGGGCGTAAAGCTCCCCCAGTTGGAAACGGGCCTCGGCGTTTTCCCCCGCTTCCTCAAGGATTTCCATAAGCTGACCAATCGCTCCGTTGTGATCGCCGAGCATTCGTAGCACGTCCGCAAGAAAAAGCCTTGCGGTAATGGTGGTCTGAAAGTCCATGGACACGGCGATGCAGCGCATCAGGTACGCCCTGGCCTTTTCGAACTCCTCCAACGCGATGTACGATTCGGCAATCGAAAGAAGCAGAAGGGCCGAAGGTCGCGTCGTTTGAAGGGCCTCGGCGAAGGCAATCACGCTGTTTCGGTAATCGCCAATCGCGGCGTAGGCCAGACCCAAGAATTCAGGGATGTCGGATGCCGTGTGCCCCAGCGCCCTCGCCCTTTCCAGATATCTTATAGCCGAATCGGAAAAACCGTCGCCTTTATAGAAATACGCCTTTCCCAGAACATAGAACAGCCGCCCGTCCCTTTCGGATTCGCGCAGAAGCATGGCCTTTCGCAGGGCGCGGATGCTGTCGTCAAAATAGAGCGCGGCACGCAGACTATTAGCCTGGGAAATGCCAAGCTGATAGGCCGAAAACCCATGCATAGTCAAAAGGAAATAGTCCAGCGGGCGGGACATAAGGGCTTCCCGACTAAGGCTATGCACCTCGCTAAACAAACCCGCTTCCCAAAGCCGCAAAATCTCGTTGCGGTCCGCCCTCTGTCCGCCGCCTTCCCTTAAATTCCCAGCAAACTGGGAAAGGGCCGACACGCTCCCTACAACCGTGGCCAGCACAACTGCGGCCAAAAAAAACCGCTTTCGGCGAACATTTTTCCTCTGGTGGGCAAAACTACTTCTTCTGATATGCCTAACTCCTCTACACTGTGATACACTATTTTCGGTAGAATGTCAACTTCGAGTTAGGAGACTGTTTAGGGCTTTTTAGCCCTAAATATTCCCATTTCGCTGTAGCATGGACTCCGTGCGCCCCAGTTTGAAAAGTTCCCCGGCACACCAGGAGGCGATGCGCCCGCAGTCGCCGCAATGACGGCTGATAGGGTTACATTAACAATCCCGCAGTAGTAAAAAAGTGCCAGTCACCCCGCGCAGAAGGCTTAAAATTTCGTGTCTGTCACCGTTGCAATGCCGGAAGCCGAGTGGATTGTCGACTGTCTGCGGTTGCCGCCCCCGGTTGGTGAGTAACGGCGAAACGGGAAGGTGCTTGTCGAAAACGGCACGGCGACCGGTGTCATGACCAAAGACACCCGTCGATGCCGTGATTGACAATCTTTTTGACA
>Ga0209755_10002000_pt1 | contig 29220 bp, 31 predicted proteins | sample TergutCo191P1_FD_187301 | JGI IMG/M metagenome (GOLD analysis project Ga0209755, IMG submission 187301) | Cornitermes sp. P1 segment gut microbial communities from Petit-Saut dam, French Guiana - Co191P1 (SPAdes) (version 2) | ecosystem: Host-associated > Arthropoda: Insects > Digestive system...
ACCATTACATATTGGTCTGCGCCGGCACAGCTTGCGAATCCAACAAAGGTATCGAGCTTTTTAATCAGCTTAACGCCGAAGCGGATAAGCAGGGCGTTAAGGATCAAGTACAAATTGTTAAAACCGGCTGTTTCGGTTTTTGTGAAAAGGGACCGATTGTTAAGGTTCTGCCCGAAGATTCTTTTTATGTCGAGGTAAAACCTGATGACGCGAAAGAAATTATCGCGGAGCATGTTGTAAAAGGAAGGGAAGTAAAACGCCTCCTTTACAACGATGAAGATACAGGCGATAAAATTAAACTTGCTGTCGAGGACATTCCGTTTTATCAAAAACAATTCCGCGTTGTTTTGCGCAACTGCGGCGTTATAGACCCGGAAAAAATTGATGAATATATCGCGCGCGAAGGATATTCCGGTTTAGAAAAAGTCCTTTTTGAATGGACTCAGGAACAATTAATAGAAGAAATGAAAACTTCAGGTCTTCGCGGAAGAGGCGGAGCGGGTTTCCCCACATGGTTAAAATGGGATCTCGCGCGCAAAGCGCAAGGCGACCAGAAGTTTGTTATCTGCAATGCTGACGAAGGCGACCCCGGAGCTTACATGGATCGCTCCACAATCGAAGGCGACCCGCACTCAGTTATCGAAGGAATGATCACGGCAGGTAAAGCAATAGGCTCGAATCAAGGCTATGTTTATATCCGCGCCGAATATCCGCTTGCGATTGAGCGCTTGCAAATCGCTCTTGTGCAGGCAAAGGAATACGGACTTTTAGGTAAAAATATTTTAGGTTCAGGTTTCGATTTTGATATCGAGATAAGACTCGGAGCCGGCGCCTTTGTGTGCGGCGAAGAAACGGCTCTTATTAAATCTGTAGAAGGCAACAGGGGAATGCCCGTTCCAAAACCGCCATTCCCGGCAAACAAGGGTTTGTGGCAGAAACCTACAATTATTAACAACGTAGAAACCTTTGCCAATGTGCCCGTAATAACCGCAAAAGGCGGCGCTTGGCTCGCTAAAATTGGAACAGAAAAATCCAAGGGAACAAAAGTTTTCGCTCTTACGGGCAAGGTAAAAAGTTCAGGTCTTATCGAAGTACCGATGGGCACTACATTACGCGACATTGTTTTTGACATTGGCGGCGGAATAAAAGACGGAAAAAAATTCAAGGGAGTGCAGACAGGCGGTCCCTCAGGCGGTATCCTTACCGAAAAATCGCTGGATCTCCACATCGACTTTGACACATTGACAGCTAACGGCTCAATGATGGGCTCGGGCGGTATGATAGTCATGGACGAAGATGACTGCGTTGTTGACGTGTCACGCTTCTATATGGAATTCTGCGTAGAAGAATCCTGCGGAAAATGTTCACCCTGCAGAATCGGCACAACTCAAATTTTAAAACACCTAGAGAAAATCGCCGAAGGGAAGGGAACACCCGAAGACCTTGTAAAGCTTGAGAACATTGGCAACGCGATGACAAGAGCTTCGCTTTGTATGTTGGGTTGTACAGCGGCAAATCCTGTAATGTCTACCATTAAAAATTTCCGCGAGGAATATGAAGAGCATATTCATGGTAAAAAATGCCGCGCGGGAAAATGCAAAAAACTTTTAAGCTTTTCGATTGATTCCGCGAAATGTATCGGCTGCGGTCTTTGCGCGAAAAAATGTCCCGCAAGCTGTATCGTCGCGGAAGAGGCTTCAAAGTATCCCGACAAGAAAAAGCCTCCGTTTAGAATTAATCTGGCGGATTGTCTCAAATGCGGCGAGTGTCAGGCTGCGTGTAAATTCAACGCGGTATTAAAGGCATAAGGGGTATAAGGAAACTTCGTTTCCTTTCCGATTTAAATGTGCGGTCATGTGACCGCATTAGTTTAAGGAGTATAAAATGATTAACATAACAATAAACGGAAAAGCGCTGGAAGTAGAGCAGGGAACATCAATCCTTGACGCAGCCAAATTGGTGAATATTAAAATCCCAACCCTCTGTTACAATCCGGATCTCTCCCCATGGGCGAGCTGCGGTATTTGTATCGTGCGCTTGGCAGGTTCTCCAAAAATGGTTCGCGCGTGCTGTACAGCATGTGAACCCAACATGAATATTATTACGCATGATCCGGATATTATCTCTGTGCGCCGCACAGTTTTAGAATTGATCCTTTCCAATCATCCGAATGATTGTCTCCAGTGTCCGCGCAGCCATTCCTGCGAACTTCAGGATTTAGCCGCCGAGTTTGGCATAAGGGAAGCGCCCTTCCGTCATGTAAAGAACGACATTCCAATAGACGATTCTAACCCCGCGATTGTTCTGTGCCCGGAAAAATGTATCCGCTGCGGCAGATGCGTTAAGGTTTGTCAGGAAGTGCAGAATGTTTGGGCTCTTGAATTCCTGGGGCGCGGCATTAACGGAAAAATAGCAAGCGCGGCTGACGCTCCATTAGGTGAAAGCCCCTGTATAAAATGCGGACAATGCGCCGCGCACTGTCCTGTCGGCGCGATTTACGAACGCGACGACACAGTACAAGTGTGGAACGCTCTTCGGAATCCTGAAAAACACGCGGTTGTGCAGATAGCCCCGGCTGTCCGCGTTGCGTTAGCTGAAGAGTTCGGTCTTCCTCCGGGAACTGTGTTTACAAAGAAAATTTACGCTGCTCTGCGCAAGCTCGGCTTTAAAACAGTTTTTGACACAAACTTTGCCGCGGACCTTACCATAATGGAAGAAGGTTCGGAGCTTGTTAAACGCCTCGGCGACAAGAACAGCGCGATTCCTTTAATTACTTCCTGCTGCCCCGCGTGGGTAGACTATCTGGAAAAATATTATGCCGACATGATTCCCAATTTCTCGACAGCGAAATCGCCTCAGCAGATGATGGGCGCGATGATTAAAGCATATTGGTCGGGAAAAGCCGGCGTAGATCCCGACAAGGTTTATTCGGTTTCTATAATGCCGTGTACCGCAAAGAAATGGGAGATTCGCCGCAATGATGATATGAAGAGTGCCGGTCATGGCTACGATGTAGACATTGTTATTACAACACGCGAGCTCGCTAGAATGATTAAGCAGGCCGGCATCGAAATACTTAAACTTGATGACGAAGAAGCAGACAGCCCTCTTGGTCCATACACCGGAGCCGGAACGATCTTTGGCGTAACGGGCGGCGTAATGGAAGCGGCTGTTCGTAGCGCATATTATCTTGTAACAAAGAAAGAACTTCCTGATGTTAACTTTAAGCCCGTCCGCGGTCTTGAGGGTGTAAAAGAAGGTGAAGTTGATTTTGGCAACGGAACAAAGATCCGCATAGCTGTCGCGCACCAGATGGGTAACATTGCCGCAGTCCTTGATAAACTCCGCGCCGCAAAGAAAGAACGAAAAGAGCCGCCGTATCACTTTATAGAAGTTATGGCATGCAGAGGCGGATGTATCGCAGGCGGCGGTCAGCCCTACGGCTGCACAGACGAGATTCGCAAGCAGCGCACAAGCGGCGTTTACAGCGATGATGAAAAGTCCAAGCTCCGCTGTTCTCATCAGAATCCGTGCATAACCCAGGTCTACAAGGAATTCCTTGAAGAGCCAGGCGGACACAAGGCGCACAAATTACTTCATACTAAATATGTTGAACGCGACTTGTACTTAAAATAAAAATCGGGAGGGATTTTTATGGATAAATTCTTTGGAATAACAAAAAGCGGATCTACTGTTCAGACAGAGATTCTTGCGGGTTTTACAACATTTTTTACTATGGCATACATAATGTTTGTTAATCCTCAAATTCTTGAAGCAACCGGAATGAACAAGGGCGGAGTATTTGTCGCGACAATAATCGCGGCGGCAGTCGGTACTCTTGTTATGGGTTTAGTCGCGAATGTTCCTTACGCGACCGCGCCCGGCATGGGTTTAAATGCCTTTTTTACGTATACAGTATGTCTTACCTTTGGCTTTAAATGGCAGGAGGCGCTTGCGCTTGTTTTTATCTGCGGCATTATCAATGTTATTGTTACTGTAACGCAACTGCGTAAGGCGATAATAAAAGCAATTCCAAAATCGCTTCAGTTGGCGATAGGAGGCGGTATAGGTTTATTCATCGCCTACATTGGTTTTAAGAATGCCGGTTTAATAAATTTTGTTTCTACATCAGTGGGATTTACTCCCGGAGCGGCTGCTGTCCCCGAGCTTAGTAAATTTAGTTCGGCGGGACCTGTTCTTGCTGTAATTGGTCTTGCAATCACAGTCATTTTACTGCTTGTTAAAGTAAAAGGCGCGATGCTTATCGGTATTATCGCCGCAACCTTGATTGGTATTCCAATGGGCGTAACAGTAGTTCCTAATAATATTTTTGATATTTCCGAGTTATCCGGTATTAAAGATGTATCTTTTGCTTTCTTTGGCGAAGTTGGTTTAAAAAGTCTTTTTACAGGCGATAGAATTTTACTTGTGTTAATAACGATATTCGCGTTCAGCTTAACAGATACTTTTGATACAATAGGCACGTTGTTGGGAACAGGACGTAAAACAGGTATTTTTGACGCTAATGACGAAAGAGCGCTTAATGAATCAAAGGGTTTTAAATCAAAAATGGATAAGGCCTTGTTCGCTGACGCTACAGCTACATCTGTAGGCGCTCTGTTCGGCACTTCCAATACTACAACTTATATAGAAAGCGCTTCCGGTATCAGCGAAGGAGGACGCACAGGTTTTACATCTGTAATTGTCGCTCTCCTTTTTGTTATTTGTCTGCCCCTGTTCGCGCTTTTTAAAATGGCTCCCGCGGAAGCTACGGCTCCTATATTGATTATTGTCGGCATTATGATGGCTGAGTCCTTCGCGGATATCCGCTGGAAAGAAATTGAAGAAGCAATACCGACATTTTTTACTGTCGCTGTAATGACATTCGCGTATAACATTTCTTATGGTATCGCGGCAGGTTTTATTTTCTATTGTATCGTTAAGCTTTGCAATAGTAAGATAAAAGATGTTCATCCAATTTTAATTGGCGTAACATTGCTGTTCCTTCTTTATTTTATTTTGATGGCGACTAATAAATTATGACAGACGCGGAGATCTTTAATAAAATAGATCATACGCTGTTAAAGATGACCGCTTCCATTGAGGAAATTAAAATCCTCTGTGACGAAGCGGTTAAATTTAATACAGCCTCTGTTTGTATTCCTCCCTGTTATGTTAAACCGGTTTCCGATCTTTACCCTAACTTAAACATCTGCACAGTTATCGGCTTTCCGCTTGGTTATTCAATTACCGCCGCTAAAACTTTGGAAGCGGAAAGAGCTGTCTTAAGCGGCGCATGCGAAATTGATATGGTAATAAATGTAAGCGATGTAAAAAACCAAAACTTTAACTATGTTCTGGAAGAAATTAAACTTGTTAAAAAATCCTGTAATAATAAAATATTAAAAGTAATAATCGAAACTTGTTATTTAACAGATGAAGAAAAAATAAAAATGTGCGGAATTGTTACGGAAGCGGGAGCGGATTACATAAAAACTTCTACAGGTTTTGGAACGGCCGGGGCAACTCTTGCCGATATTGAATTATTCAAAAAACACATAGGAAGCAATGTAAAAATAAAAGCTGCAGGCGGAGTTAAAACACGCGGCGATATGGAAGCTTTTATAAACGCGGGAGCCAGCCGCATAGGCACAAGTTCCGGCATTAAGATTTTAACAGGCGGGAACGCAGACAAATATTAATTACAGATGAAAATATTAACTGTAATAAAACTAATAAGAAATATAATAGATTACCTAAAATCGCTTGCTGCAAACGAAATACATAACTATTTTATATAGATGGAAGTAAAAGTTATTACTAACAATGCGTTTTTTCTGGAGCGTGAAAGAACCAAATTAACGCCTTATGTCCTAATTGACGAAGAAAGGGGGTACATGAAGCTTGAAGGTGAGAGTTATCATGAGGATGTAATAGTATTTTTTAAAGAAATCGGCGACTGGCTTAATGAATATTTAAAGAAAGATTTTAACATATTGATTTTTGACTGTGAGCTTTTTTATTTTAGCAGTTCTACGGTTAAAGTGCTTTTAAATATGTTTTTAGATATGGACCATTCAAAAAACTCTGGAAATATAACCGTAAACTGGATAACAAGCAGAAAGAACGAAATAATTACAGAATGCGGCGAGGATTTTAAAGAAGATTTAAAAAATGTTAAGTTTAATATTGTTATTAAAGATTTATAAATTTCATTTGACTTTTGCCCCAAACCTTTGTAAATTTAAAAAAGGAACTGTTGGGAGAATTTTATGAAAACTGTAAGAACCTACATGGATTTGGGCGATGTTTTTGATGAAATATTCGACGCTGCCCAGGAGTTTAACGGCGAGATTCAAAGGAATTTTAATCAGGCAGACCTGCGCTCTTTTAACTTTGGGAGCCAACCTTTTGACGAGAATATCGACTTTTACCCCAATTATTCGTATCCGCCAATGAATGCGCTTATGACAGAGGATATGTCCCTGGTTTTTGAATTCGCTCTTGCCGGTTTTAACGAAAAAGATATAAACCTTTCATTCCTTGGCGATTATATGATTTTCTCGGCAACTGTAGAGCCAGTTAATGAAGATAATGTCCGCTACTTTAAGCGCCGCCTTAAAATGAAGGATGTAGAAAAACAAAAATACTATGTGCCCTTGGATAAATACGCCCAGGACAAAGTAAAAGCAGTTTACAAAAACGGAATACTTCGCGTCACCATTCCGCCAAAAGAAGAAGTAGAGCAGAGCGAAGGCGTAAAGATAGAGATTGTCAAAGAAGGGAATTGAGTAATAAGAAGCGTATGCCTAAATTTTTATTATAAAGGCGTGTACTCAAAGCCTGCGCCTGCTAGGTTGGCAGGCTACATTCAACGCACGCTTTGGCGTGACCACCTATAGATCCTGCCAAGCTGCTATCGCAGCAATTATATGAGCAGTCGCAAGCTTCACGCACACGCCTTTAGGATAGTTATTTAGGCATACGCTTTTGATTTTAAAAGAAGAATATAAAAGAAATTCGTCTATAGGGAGTTAAGTGCAATTACCCATTGACATAAATCAAATTATATGAGAAAATAAATTATGAAAAGTGAATATATTAATATACAAAAAACAGATTATGGTTTTATAATAAATGAAAACATTAATAAAACTTTATTTAATAAAATATTTTTTATAATATTACTTCTTTTTATTGGTTTTGTTGTATTTATAGTAAATTTAAATATTTCAATAAAACTAGTTAGTATTATAATTAAAATTATTATTCTATCAATTATATTATTATATATTTACTATATAATATTTATAAGTGAATATATAAAAATATTTAATGAAAAAATAATATTTATAACTAAAATAAAAACATTAAATTATAATAAAATTGAATTAAAAAAAATAAATATTAAAGAAATCTCAATAAATTACGAGATAGAAATTTCAGAAAATTTTGGCGAAGTATATATTTATAATTTGGATTTTATTGATAATGATTTTAATGGATATAGAATAGTACAATCAAGAGATTATGATTTAATATTTAATTATGGAATAAAATTAGAGAAATTATTAAATATTAAATTATCGGATAATAAAAATATTGAAGGATATGGAAATATTTTTAATAAGAGAATTGTATAAGAAATATAACAATGGGTAACTGCACTTAACAAACGGTAACTGCTGCGGGCGCTGTTCGCGCCCTCGGGGTTCGGTCGGCTAGGTCAGTCGCTCCCTTCGGTCGCTCGTTCCCACGCCTCCCTCACCCACATTTTGCCAGCCCTGGTCTTGCTGCGCAAGCCCTTATTCGGGCTGGCAAAACGTCAGTTACCTAGAACGTTAAGTGACATACATAGATACTTGAAATTATATTTAACCTATGATATAAATATCATTGAGGTTTTTATGGAATACATATGTTTTAATTGTATTGGTGAGAATTATTTGAAAGGTTATATTAAAAAAAAAGGAACTCTTGCTTATTGTAGTTATTGTCAGAAAATGACAAAAGTAGTAGAATTTCAAGATATAATAGAAATTATTGAAGATGGAATATTGTTTCTATATGATGATCCTGCAAATGGACTTGGGTGGATGGATGGCGAATATGTTGGTAATGTTCAAGATTCAAATGATATTTTAGCCGATTATTTTGATTTTGATGTTGATGATAATGTAATTAAGAATATAAATTCATATTTTTACGATAAAATTTGGTGTAAAAAAGAATTTTATGATTTAGATGATAGTGAAGAAGGTTATTATACATGGGAAGCATTTAAATATTTAACAAAGCATAAAACACGCTATTTCTTTGATAAAATATATAACTTTACTGATGATGAGTATAGTAAATATAAAACACCAAATGATATTTTAAATAAGATAATGAAAATATCAAAAAGATTAAAATTATTTAAGATACTGAAAAAGGGAACAATAATCTACCGAGCAAGAGCAGGAAAGTATCTATCAATAAGTGAATTATGCTCAGCAGAACCGCAACAATGTATTTACTCAAATAGATTCAGTCCTGCTGGCATACCAATGTTTTATGGTTCTGATGATATATATACTTGCATGATGGAAATTGATAAGAAAAATGATTGCTCTATTGGAAAATGGGAAATACTGGAGGATATTATAGTATATGATTTAACATATAAATTTTTTAGTAGTAATGGTCAATATTTTTATAAAAATTTCCCTAGTATTTTTGATAAAGAACGTAGAAATTATTATCATGATTATAAGTTTATTCTTGATTTTGCTTCAGATATATGTAGGAAAGTAATAAAAAATAGAGATGAAAATATTGATTATGTTCCAACACAAATTGTTATTGAATATTTTAAATTAAATATAAAATCTTTAAGAGGAATAAGTTTTTATGGAGCAACAAATGGACAAAAAAATTATTGCTTATTTCTTAGTAAGAAACAATGTTTAGATGGATCGTTAATAAAGATGATTGATTCATTTTATGTAAAATAACCAATGTACGTCGCCTAACGAAGTAGCAGAAAAAGTCTAATTGAGCATAACAATATGAAAAAATAGACAAATAAGAGAAAACATGTTAAAATAATGACATTATGTCAAGATCTAAAGATACCGATAAAGGTCAAGGACGGTTTATGGCTGTAAACTTTAGTGAACAGTTAGTATAAGGGATATTTGATTATACATTAAATGACAGAGGTTATTTTAATTATGATAACAGACGCGTGTTCGTCGGAAATCCTTTCGCTGGTTACCATGTCGGATTAAAAGTAAATATTGACACGCCGATGGAAATATGGTTTTCTGAATTAATGTTAGGTAAATTAAATCCTGAAAAGTGTTACCGATGTTATCGGACATAACCGTGAACGATGTCTTGAGGTTGTACCTTGGGTGTGTCTCATATAAAAACTAACCATAAGATGTATTGACAAAGACATGAAGAATATTATATTATATGAAAATTATATTAAAAGAGGTAAAATAAGTATGAAAATAGAAAAAAGGCATATTACTATAATAAAAACAGTTTCTGTTTCATTATTATGTTTTTTTACTTTATGTGCCCAAGAATGTGACACAAGTTGGCTAGGAGAAGCAGCAGGTGCCCTTGTATCAACAGGGCTTACGCTCATAGGAGTAGACAGTAAAAAAGCGCAAGAATTGGGTCTTGCATTAGCAGCCGGTGGAGCTATTTTAGAAATTTTTAGACCAAAAGATGTTAATTATAATCCAGGAAATATGCAAAAATATATAGATATGGGATTACAAGGACAACAGTCAGTAGTAGATAATAAAAATAAAAAAAATACCCAACAAGAAAGAATTGACGAGATGAGAGCAGAAAATGAACGGCAACGGGAAGAAATTCGGAGAAGATTTGAAGATTATAATACACCCGTGTCTACTGGTAACTCATCAGTTACAGGTACAACAGGTAGCCAAAATGTAGGAAATCCTCAATATAATAATATAGCAGCAAAAAATAATACTGTAGTTTCTGTAAATCCAGGTAACAGGTCACGTGGAACCGGAAGTCAAAGAGTTGGAGGTAATGTTACATCCAGACCTGAGCAAACAGGTAGATACGATCAATCCGTTAATCCTAATGCATCAGATAATTTTGAAAGCAGACAAGATGGTGCCCAAGGTTCACAAGATTATAATAATCAGCAACAAGCTCCTGATCGAAGCCAAAAGTCTATTTCATCACCGCAAACTCTCAGTGGTGCAAAGGTTGTAAGATCTGGTGTTACGCAAACACAACCACAGCAACCGCCAAAAATTGCAGATACAATTGCTAACTGGACACCTCCTCCAAGGATTACACCTACACCACCTTCTGAAACAACATCTGTTCCAGCAATAAAAAGTCCAAGACCAATTCCAACTCCTCCGCCTAAACAAGTTTCAAAAATAACTAAAGGGTATGATTTTTCGAATCAAAGTGCGCGAATATCTTGTGAAACATTATCTGTTACAGGCAAGCAAATTTTATTTGCATTGGATGAAATTGGAAAAGAGTTGAATAGAACTATTATTATTACTGATGGAGATCGTCCATGGGAAGATCAGCTTTCAATTGTATTAAAAAGAATAGACAGTTATTTAGGTTCAAAAGATGCTTTTATTACAGAATACGGTAAAGAACCACCTAAAACCATTTCTGAATTAACAGATGCTCAGAAAGAGTGGTTTAAAAATAGAATTGTATCTCAAGCCGGGCGTCCAAACGCACAAGATCGCACACTGGGATTTTCTCATGTAGGAAAAGATGGTAAAGGAGGCAATGCGGTTGATATCTGGGTTAAGAATATACCCTTGGAAGATAAAATAAAATTAAGGGAAATGTTATTGGACAAAGATATAGGTGTTTTAATGGAAATTGGGGCGAGATATGATTCGCCTAACAATCCAATCCAAATTAATGATGCAGAAGTTTTTCATTTATCTAACTAAAAAGGAGCATAAGGTGTTGAAAAAATTTCTAATTAGTCTATTATTTATTTTTATTCTTTTTCCAATATTTTCTCAAAATGGAGATAATAATATAATCGAAGAATCAACATGGATTGATCACGAGATTGAAGAAAATGATTTTGTATATCATGTAGTATTGAATAACCTTGATTTAAGATTATATGAAATAATAAATGTAGATTTTTATGAAAACGGCATACCTTATTCCGTTTATAAATATAACGATGAAGTAATGATTACAGTTTCGATTGACAATAATAATTTGCATTACCTAATTGGAAATGTTGAATCTTATAAAGCGATGCTTGATATCCTTGAATATTTAACAAGTATATATTCCGAACCTGTTCCCTATCTCGACGGAGAAGGTTTTGTAGCTTATTTTTATGATATTGAAAATAAATATATTAAAGATGATTTTCCTGATTATATAGGAACTTTTACAGTGTATAGTAATCAACTCTTTGTAGAGGAAGTTATAACACAGGAAAAAATTATTATCCAAAGGCAATGGTGTACTCCTGATTTTTATGAAATTACAGTTGTAGAAAATGGCAAAGATTGGGGTTTTATTGCATCATGGGAAGAAATTGAAATTGTATTTGACGAACCAGAACAAGATATGCCATCGAGTATGCTGCCTGTACAATACACAGTTCGTTCATGGAAAGAAACTGGCGATAGTTTTTCTGCAATTGCCGAAATGCCATTTATTTATGGTGATTCAATACATTGGCGTATTTTATATGATGCAAATAAAAGCAAACTTCCACGACAAAATAATCCGCATTTGATATACCCTGGAACAATATTAGATATTCCAAGCTTGAATGGAGAAGAACGCTCTGGTATGTGGAATCATGATACTCAATCGAGTGAAAAATAAATAATGGAGGTTTTTATGAAAAATTTTTGTTTTTGTATTATTGCTATAATAATATTTTTTAGTTCTGTAGATATAGCTAATGCTAGTGGTAACAAAGAAAGATATATAGAAAAAAAAGGTAATTTTTCTATTACTATACCAGAAAAATGGGAAATATTTATACTTAAAGAATATAAATATAAATTATTAAAACAATCAGAAGTAAATAATAGTTATACTCCATTAATAAATTTTGCAGATGAAGCATTTGAAGGAAGTATTGATGAGTACACAGAATATTTTATGGAAGAACTTGAAAAACTGTTAGTTGAGAATATTGAATATCTTTTCTTTAGTGAAATTAAAACTTCGAATGGTTTAAATGGTAAATTAATAGTAATAACAACTTTTCAACAAGAAATGTTATTACAGTTAAACTATTTTATATTCCAAAAAAATGAAAATGAATATTTAATTATAACATGTTCAAGCCTTGCAAATGAATCTGCTAAATATATAGAATTATTTGTAAACACTGTAAGAACTTTAGAATGGATTAAATGAAAAAGCAAATATTACTGTGCCTAACCAGACTGTCGAAAATATATAAAATAGCACATAACAAAATAAATAATTTGCAATAAATAAAAAAAATGCTATAATATTTCATTATAGCAAGATACAAAGATAACGATTAAGGTCAATCGAATGCCCAAGTTCTAGAGTACAACCAGCGTCGTTCTTTTCAAACATAAGGTGTATGAAAAAGTATACACATATATAAAAATATTAAGAAATATTTGACATATACGATTAGATATCGTATACTTTATCGTATGAAGGTAACGGCAATAATTTCGGATGAATTGGTAAATAATGTAAAGGCATATACTCGAAGTTCAACAGTCACTGAAGCTATAACAATCGCCTTAAAAGACTGGGTAGACATTTATAATATAAAAGAATTAAATAAAGTAATAATGGAAAATCCAATTGAAATTAAAAATGGTCAAAGTATTAGGGAAACAAATCGTAATTTATGCTAATACTTGATACATCAATTTGGATTGAACATTTAAAAAATAATAAAAATTATTTTCCAAAAATTTGTAAATTTTTGGAAAGCGGAGAAATTTTAGCTGTAGAATGTGTTTTTGGTGAATTATTACAAGGTGTTAAAAATAAAAAAGAAGAAGAAATAATATTAAAATATTGGGAACATTTGCCTAAGAAAAAATATAGAGATATCATTATTAAAGCAGGTATATATACAAAAAATAATAAATTATTAGATAGCGGTGTTGGTTTAATAGATTCAATAATAATAATGCATGGAATAAAAAGCAAATCAAAAATATGGACACTTGATAAGAAATTATTAAGAGTATTACCAGAAGAGTTGAATTATGAAGAAAATCCTAACATCGTTTAAATAGGTAGCTAAAAATGTTTAATTGCGCATAACAAAAAAAAATAGACAAATAAAAGAAAACATGATAAAATAATGAAATTATGGCAAGATACAAAGATACTGATAAAGGTCAAGCGAATGCCCCAGTTCTAGAGTACAACCAGCATCGTTCTTCTTAAACTTTGCTAAGATTTGCCTGCAAATCAGTATACCAGTTCCGCATCTTCTTTTGTCATAGTCTCGTTATCGAAATCTTTTTTATATTTAATCATACAAAAATGGGTACTTAAGAGGAAGATAATATATAAATTTAAAAATATTTTGTAATATTTGCATTGACATATTTTAATATTAATGATATCAATAAAATAATGAAATATATTTTTTATATGTTACTACTTTCTTTTTTTATTTCTTGCTCAAATAATTCTAATAATTTTATACAGAAAGAAACAAGAAATTTTGGAGAAAACGTGGAGATAGAACATATGGGAGATATGCACATTGAGGATTTTAAAATTATTGTCAATAGCATTTGTCTAAATCATAATCAATTTAAAACGAACAATATTTGGGAAGAAAAAATATATACTCCAATTTTAGATACAGAACTCAAATATCAATACAGAACAATTTTGAATAATGCATCAACAATGGAACCGGATTTTGACGGAAAATATAAAATTGTATTATATGGATCAGGAACCGATTCTACCGGATATTTTATATTTGATTTAAATACAGGTATTGTATACGAATCAAATAGTTATTCATATTTTGGTATGGATTATAATGTAAATAGTTCTCTGTTGATTATTAATCCGCCAGAGGATGTAATAAAATATTGGGAATATGAATACAATATTATTCCTGGTTGGGTTCAAGTAGAATATTTAACAATAATGAATGGAGAATTAAAGGTATTATTAATAATTAATCCTATCAATAATTAAGGGGAAAAAATGAAATTTGAAAGTATAAAATTATTTAAAATATTGTTATTTTTTGTTGGATTTACTTTGTTTTTTTCATGCAAAAGTTATAGAAACAAGGAAGATATATATCAGGCGGATGCTGATATTTTACGTATACAGCATTTTGATTATTACGCACAATTGTTGGCGGAATACAATGAAAAAACTGGAAAATATCCTTTTCAATATGAAAAAGAATATCCTGTCTATGTGTTTTTATTAACAAGTTTTCAGGAAAAAGACTTTAAGGATACAAATCCATATAAGCATTTTACTGTAAATGATAAATATTTCTTTCAAGAATTATCGGATATTCTAGGTAAGAATATTTATGAAAAATATGATCCGCAAAAAGTATCTTCAGACGGAAGACCAAATATGTATATATACATGGTTTATGAAGACAATTTTTATTTTGCAATTCACTTATATAATAGCAACACATTCACAAAAAACATTGACAAATATTATAACAAAATGGAACTGTCAAATGAAGATGATATTGGAAATAAATATTTTTCATACGAAACATTAAAAAATAATCCGCAGTATTTAGAATTAGTAAATCGAACTGCGAACAAACAAGATTATTTTAATGAGTTAGATGAACAATATAGGAACGATTCAAGAAATTAAAAATGTATTTTATAATATTTATAAAAATAAATATATTTTTTTATAAAGATAATATATAATTATCTTTATTGTGGAGGAAAAAATGGAGAAAAAAAGTTATCCAACTATAAAACACGCAATACTGTTATGTATATTGTTATTAGGGATTCAGCTAGGGTTTGGTTTAATAATAGGCATTTTGCGATATATTTTAAATATATCTGAAAACTCACCAATAGCCGGAGTTTTTAATATTTTATTTAGTGTAATCTCATTTTTTATTGTTTTATTAATTGGATTTAAAAAGACAAAACGAAGCTTTAATGAAGTATTTAAAATTAACAATGTATCAATTTATTTATGGCTTGCTACTATCATTTTTTCATTAGGTTTTGTAATTCTTTCATCGGAATTAGATAATATAATTTTTTATTTTTTACCGATGCCCGAATGGTTTAAAGGTTTATTTGGAACCTTAATGATTGAGCAGCCACTAATTATTTCTATAATATACATAGGGTTAATTGCGGCTCTCTTTGAAGAATTATTTTTTAGAGGTCTTATATTAGATGGATTATATAAAAATTATTCAAAAAATAAGGCCATAATTGTTAGCGCTATTCTCTTTGGAATTATTCATTTAAATCCATGGCAATTTGTATCAGCATTTATTATGGGATTAATTATGGCATGGATTCTAATAGAATCAAAATCAATTTGGTTATGCGTTTATTTTCATCTTTTTAATAATTTATTATATACAATAACTGAAAGAAATAGAGAACTAATTCCAATAAAAGGTTTTAATAATGCTTTTCAAACATCAATAGAATTTCAACCATTGTGGTTTACTTTATCTGGTTTATTGATATTATCTGTTGGAACGATAATGTTAATTAAAGGTTTTAAAAAAAATTAAAACCAGTGCTCAATAGATTAAAACTACTTGCCACCATAATCGGGTTACGCCTTCTGCGGTATTTTGCTCCACCACATTTTGCCAGTACAGGTCTTGCTTCGAAAGCCATTATCCGGGCTGGTAAAACATCAGTTACATGGAACATTAAGCGATATGCTATAAGAATTAAAAATATTGTCTTCTCTAACTATAGTAGATATTTTGCTTATTATTCCAATTATCACTTATATAATAAAAATTATTTACTTTTTCAAATTAAGAAATGAAGTAAAAAAAGCGGGAATTAATTATTATAATATGGAAACGGGATATAAAACTGTAGAGAAAATATTTATTGTTATTTCTTGTATTATTATTTTTATCGTATCCTTATTTTTCTTATTTATTGCGAAAGAAATGATACTCATAACAATATTTGGAATTTGTTATATTATTTATAATATTTTAAACTTAATTACAAACAAACGATATAAAAATATATTATATATTGATAAAAGATGACAAATTGACTTATCATATTACTTATGAATAGATATCTATTTGTATTATTTATTATTTTTAAATATTATTCCAATGATTCTCTTAAAGAAAATATACCAAATGAATTTAGAAATTGGCAATACTTTAATAAAGATATTTTAATTAAATAAAACAACTCAATCTGTACATAATAAACATTAACCGGTGTGGGCGCCATTAATTCCTCCATAGGGCTGGGGTATCATAGATAATTAAAAAATTATAGAAACCCATTTTAACTATCTTTACATTATACACGATACCGTGCATAATGAAGGGCGTGATAAATGGGGGGAATAATGTTAATCTCTTTAACTGAATATGCTGAATTACATGGGAAAAGTTCAGATACTTTACGGCGTATGGCAGAAAATGGAACTTTAAAAACAGCAAAGAAAATAGGCCGAAACTGGGTAGTTAATAAAAAAGAAGTGTATCCTGTAAAAAAAAGGTTAAGCAAAGATACCTTAACAGTACTTTCTCTGTTTTCCGGTTGTGGCGGTTTAGACCTTGGTTTTGAAGGTGATTTTGATGTTTTAAACGAATCGGTTAATGAAAAGATTAATTCTGATTGGAAATGTATAAATAGCGAAAATAAAAAGTGGAAACGTTTGCCAAAAAGTAGATTTAAAACAATATTTGCTAACGATATAAGACAAGACGCGAAAATAGCGTGGGATAATTATTTTGGCAAAAGAAGCAAAGATTCGTCAATTTATAGATTAGACAGCATAGTTGATCTTGTAAAAGCGCATAAAAACGGACAGGAAATATTTCCAAAAAATATTGATGTCGTAACAGGTGGTTTTCCATGTCAAGATTTTTCTGTTGCGGGAAAAAGATTGGGATTTAATTCTGATAAAAGCCATAATGGAAAAATCGCCGATGATAATATGCCTAGTGTTGAAAGTCGCGGACAGCTTTATATGTGGATGAAAGAAGTTATTTCGATAGTCCAGCCAAAAATATTTATTGCCGAAAATGTGAAAGGTTTAGCAAATCTTGAAAATGTAAAAGCTATAATTGAAAATGATTTTCGTTCAATTGGTGGAAATGGATATTTAGTTGTTGACGCTAGAATTCTTCATGCCGCTGATTATGGTGTTCCTCAATCACGAGAACGCGTTGTTTTTATTGGTTTTAAAAAAGCGGCTTTAAATAAAAAAACATTGTTAGAATTATCTTCTCAAAATATTAATCCTTTTTATGATCCATATCCGTTAAAAACACATGGTTATACAAAGAAAGATAATAATTTATTACCGCCAGTTACTTTAAAACAAGCGTTATCGGGATTATCGGAACCTGATAAATCCAAAGATAAATCGCAGCAGAAATACTCAAAAGCGAAATATATGGGTAAGCATTGTCAAGGACAGTCGGAAATAGATTTAAATGATATTGGACCAACAATACGATCAGAACATCATGGTAATATTGAATTTAGAAGATTATCCAAGAAAAATGGTGGAAAAATTATAAAGGAACTTGATAAGGGCTTACTCGAAAGGCGTTTAACTGTAAGAGAATGCGCCAGGATTCAAACATTTCCGGATAATTATTTATTTATTATTCCGTCAAATGATAAGAACAAGGGAGTTTCCGCTTCCGACGCTTATAAAATAATAGGTAATGCTGTTCCTCCATTATTGGGTTTTCATATAGCCAAACGGCTTGAAAAAAATTGGGAATTATATTTTGGAGGAAATTAAATGATTATGTCAACTAATCGCGAACCAAGCTTAAATGAATTTAAAAGGCTTGTTGATGATGCTACCGCAAAATTAAATGAAGATGCCGTAAAAAGAAATATTTATTATTTGACAAGAAACGCTCAGCTCTTAGAGGATGATGTTTTTGATTTTTTAATTAAAACCGCGATTAACACAAAATTTGAAGGAACTATAGAAAAAATATCTGGACAAAAATTTCCTGATATAATTGCTGGAAAATATTATGGTATTGAAGTAAAAAGCTCTAAAGATGATAAATGGATAACTCTTGGCGGCAGTATTAACGAATCTACCCGTGTTGAAGATGTTGAAAGAATATATTTAATATTTGGTAAATTGATAGATCCAATTGAATTTCGCTGTCGTCCTTATGAAGATTGTCTTTCTGATGTAGTTGTAACTCATTATCCTCGATACAAAATAGATATGAATTTAAAAAAAGGTGAAACAATATTTGATAAAATGAACACAACATATGATGAATTACGATTAATAGAGGATCCTGTAGGTGAAATTGTCGAATATTATAGAAAACAGTTAAAACCGGGAGAAAGTCTCTGGTGGACAGGGAAAGTCGCGAAAGAAGAGCAGATAAAAGCCGCGCCAATTAAAATCAGATTATGGAATACTATTACTCAAGATGAAAAATTATTTTATATTGTAACAGGGTTCGTTCTTTTTCCGGAATTAATGAGTAATTCTTCTGCGAAATATGAAAAATTTGCTTTATGGCTTGTTGCTAATCATGGTATTATATCTACATCAACAAGAGATTCATTTTCTGCCGGAGGGCAGGGTGATATTGGAAAATTTAAAAATCTTCCAAAAATATTTACGCATATTTATGAAAACGCTGATTCAATCTTAAAAATTCTTGAGTATACCGAAGAAAATATTTTATTTGAGACATGGAATGTAAATAAAATAGAAAAAGATAGAGTAAGTCAATGGATAAATTTAATCTCTAAATGTGGTGTATTAGAAAATTACGACATTACAAAAGTTATGAATTATATATTTAATAAAAAATAAAGAAAAGAACAATTTTTAATAGAGGTTTTTATATGGCAAGGACACCGGAAATTACATATAAAATAATGTCAGCCATTAAATCTAAAAATACAAAACCAGAAAAAATATTACGAAAAGAATTGTGGGCAAGAGGAATGCGTTACAGAGTTAATTATAAATTATTAAAAGGAAAACCGGATATAGTATTTATTAAAGCGAAAATAGCTGTATTTTGTGATGGAGATTTTTGGCATGGACATAATTGGGCTATTAGAGGGCTGCCATCACTTGACGCTGAGTTAGAAAAATATAATAAATATTGGAGTTTAAAAATATTAACTAATATAGAGCGGGATAAAAAAGTAACATTTATACTTGAATCTGAAGGTTGGACAGTTTTGCGATTTTGGGAAAGTGATATTAAAGAAAATGTTAAAGCATGCGCTGATATAATAGAAAAAAGATATAAAAAGAATTTATAAATATTATTTTACGATATACTCAGTGTGAATTTCTTCTCAAATATTATTCTTTTTAAGTAAGCGCAACCTTGTGCCGTATACGTTCAATCCTTATTGTCTTTCCGTTTTTATCAATATCTAAATAAACGCCCTGCAATTCCGGCGCTTCCCATGCCTCTTTTGTCCAGTCAGGGATGCCGGTGATATATTCTTTTATCTTTGAATTTATTTCGCAGCCGCCGACAGAAATTTGGCTTCCTGTTCTGCCGGCATCGCTAATGCATGCGGTTCCGTCTTTCATGATTGTTTCATCGGCTGTTTGAATACGGGTATGCGAACCTATAACAGCAGAACAAAGACCGTCAACGCTAAAAAATAAAGTTTTCTTTTCGGCGCTTGCCTGCGCGTGAAAGTCTACAATGATATACGGAGTTTGCTTTTTTATTTGTTCTATTAAAGGAGGAAGAACAGAAAAAGGATTATTAGCGTGAATGCGATTAAAACCATTTTGTCCAAGAAGGACTATTACGGCAATTTTTTCGCCTGTTTCTGAATTTGTTTTAAAAACTTTATAGCCTGTGCCGGGTGCTTCCGAATTTAAATTCTCCGGGCGCAGAACATAGGGAATTTTACTCAAATTTTCTGTTAAATCTTTTTTGTAGAAGCAGCATTCGCCAAGTGTTATTACATTAGCGCCCAATTTATGAATATAAGCGGCATGACTGCGCCCAAGGCCGTTTCCGCCTGTAGCTCCGTCGCCGCAGACAACAAGAAAATCCCAGGGATAACGGGCTTTTATTTCGTTTAAAGATTTTTTTAAAACGTATACGCCTGTTTTACCGACCAACTCAGCGACATATAATATTTTCATTTGGATAATGCTCTTTCGAATTCCGCCGCAGCCCTAAAGTCGCCGAGTTCTCTGCAAGTATCGCGTAAATTAAAGAGCGCGTCGTAATACTGAGGACACAAGCTGACCGATTTTTCAAAACAATTGCGGGCTTCCTCAAAATTATTTTGATTAAAATAAACAACGCCAAGATTGTTCCAAATTTTTGGGTCATTATCGCTGTGGGAAAGAGCAGATATATAGCAGCTTTGAGCAAGCTCAAATTCATTCAATTCATAATAAATAAGACCGATGGAATGCCAGGCTTCTGTAAGGCTCTCGTCTATTATTAAGGAACGCTGAAAACTTTCAATCGCCTCGGTGTATTCCCCGGTTTTTTGCTGGGCAATCCCTAAGTTAAGCCACAAAAGAGGGTTCTCCGGCTCTAAAATCAAAGCTTCACGGAAAAGTGGGATAGCGTCAAAGGGTTGATTTGCCTCTGTTAAGGCGACAGCGGAATTGTTCAGAGATGTAGCGGTTTCCATATATCAATAATAGCTTAAAAATGGCTGATTCACAAGAATTTTTTGATTTTTTCCTCTATTATTTTGGTTTGACGTATAGTATAATATTATCCAGGATAAGAAAGTGAAAGACATAGCTGAATTTAACAGTGGGATGACAGAATATGAGTTTTTCTCGTTCCTTTATGAAAAAATAGTAAATAAAGAGATAACTTCTTTCTCCAAGCTCAGAGAGCTTCTTACTCCTGCCGTAATGAAGGAAAAATGGACACATCCTGTAATTATGCGGGCTTTCCAACTTTTAAAACGCACTAATTGGGGGTTTTTCTCCGCCATCTGTCCTAATACGCATAAAAAACTCTGGAAGGAAATGGTAATTCCGGATAGAGATTTCCCTGAAGCTGGCGATTTAAAAAAGACACTTCAGATTTCCAACCTTTATGTCGCTATGTGCGATATTCACGGTTATACCAAGTTTTGCATGGAATCCAGAAAAAATCTATCCATGATGCATACCTTAGATTGGGCAATAGAAAACGAAATTAAACGCATTTCAACTCAGTGCGGAGCGATAAGCCAGAGAGAACGCGGCGATGAAATGGTTATTGTTGCGGCAAGCGCGACAGACGCGTTAATGACAACGCTTTGTATAATCGATTATTTTGGAAAGACTGATGTTGTAGGAGATCCTTCAATTTCTACCAAACGCGGAGGAAACGCCGACGCGCTTCCCATTTTTAAAATAACAGCCGGCATTACAGGCGGCAATACGCAAAGTCCGTTAATAATTACAGAGAGAGGAAACCTCGCGGGCTTCCTCCTTAATTCGGGAGCGAGGCTGCAAACAAGGGCAAACGAACTTTCTCCTCATGAATCCAGAATTATGATAGCGAAACAAGTTTTGATGAACTATGAAAAAGAAAATAAGGAAAACAAAGATAGTAAATGTGTCCTTATGGATAACGACTCAATTTATTTCTTTGATACCGGACATATAGAATTTAAGGGTGTAATGATTCCTACATGCGAGGTTGTTTTTGATAAAAGAGAACGCTACAAGGAACAATTCGCGGAAGAAATGACCAGGCTTTTTGGATCGATTCGTGAAAATTTATGGGAACAAAAGATAATGCAGGATTTAGTTGAGCTGCTCACAAAAGTAGCGCAGTGTATGCCGGCTTTTACCGTAGCGCCTCCCAAACCGATCCAGGGTATGCAATCAATTACAAACGATTCGTATATTCAGTTATGCCGTCAGGCGTTAAAAGCCTATTGCATGAACGAGGATTATTACCTTGCCGTAGAATGTTTAACCAATCTCTTGTCTGTCAGCGAAAAGATACCGGGTTTTGACAGGCTTATTCTGGATTACCTTAGAGGCGTTACCGATAAATATCAGCTTTTGCTTAACGCCTTTGAAAAACATATTGATAAAGAAGTTGATGAAAAGGCTGCTCATATTTTCCATGGAGATCACTACAAAACTTGGATTGCCGCCAAGAACGGCGCCGGGATTTACGAAAAGCTCCGCGGAATTGGACGCAAGAGCAAGGAAATTACAAAAAAGAAAAATCTGTGGCTCAATATGCTTTCCGCGAACAAAGAAAAAATGGAATTCACCCTTTACTCAGGAAAGAAATAGATAATATTAAAAATAAACCGGATAAAATTGCGGCAGTTTTACTTGCCCGTTCTTTTTTTCCATGCGGCGTTTATTTTTGCTTTTTCGTCTTTATTTATATTAGCTGTTATGCCTTTCGCGCCCGGTTTACTGGGAGCCGCCGCTCTTAACTTAGGCGCAGGCATTTTGTCGTAAATTTCCTGCAGTTTATGCGCGACCATGTCGTATTGCCCTGCAAGAAAAATATCCCCAGAGTGCTGCATTGCGAGATTTTTATACTCTCTTATCTGCATCCCCAGCTCATCCCTGTTTTTGATATTCTTGAATTTGCTTACTTCAGCTTCTACATTCATACTATTCCCCTTTGTTATAAATGTTCTAAGCGACCCTGTTATTATACCATAATTCGCGTAAATTGGAAGCCTTCCAAACCCGATAATATAGTATGAGAAGGTTTTTTTTCGCCATTTTTTTAATTTCCATGTGCTTTTCGTCCCTTTTTGCGCAGGGGCATGAGAAGGGAAACCATCCCTATGTTATACGCGGAGAGGTCTATGTCGATCTTGAGCCCATTTACGTTGGTCATGTCGATGAAGAGTACCCCCTTAACGCCGAGCAGGCTGGCCGCCGCGCCCTTGATGAATTGGCCCTGTTTTTTTCCGCCATGATTTACGGATGGTCTTTTAATTATGAAGTAGGGGAGAGGGCAAGGCTGATAAAAGAAGACCTGGATCTGGAAATACTTGGGACGATTCAAGCGGGAGATCCGGCGCTTAAAGTTACTGATACAGAATTTCGGGAAATGCGCCTTAGAGTATGGGCAGATTATCATTTAAGTGACAGCCAGCAGCGCAGAATAGGAATATGGCGCACCGGGATGATACGAAACGCTCAGGCAACAGGTTACAGCCCTTCGCATCTTGATGAATACCCGGGTTGGATCGAAGTTAAAAAATTGGCGCTGGAAGACGCCGCGAGAGCCGCCTTGCGCTCAGCCTTGCGCGGAAGCGAAAGAAACCGTCCAAAAGAAGTAAAAGGTAATATCAGCCTTGCTTCGTTCCCAAGATATTATATTGACGCGGGGCGAGTAACAGCTTTCGGGAGATTTAGAGTGCAGATAACAGAAATTATTCCATTCGCCGCGTATTAATTTACATATTTTTTTATCCCAATTCTATCGAACGTTTCCGCGCGGCTTCTACGGCTTTAATTACCGTGCTGCGAAACGCGCCGTCTTCCAAAGCCGCTATGCCCGCAATGGTAGTGCCGCCGGGAGATGTTACCATGTCTTTTAATTCGCCGGGATGTTTTCCTGTTTCTTGCACCATTGACGCGGCTCCTAAAACTGTTTGCGCGGCGTAATTGAGCGCCTTGTCTCTTGGAAGACCGGCGCTTACACCACCGTCAGCCAAGGCTTCTATAAAAAGGTAAACGTAGGCGGGACCGGAACCGGAAAGCCCTGTTACAGCGTCCATGTATTTTTCGTCTATTGTATCGACAATTCCCGCTTCCCCTAATATTTTTTTTAATTCATCAATTTTTTCTGTTGTTACTTCAGGCGAGGAAGAGAGAACAATCATTCCCTTGCCTATAAGCGAAGGCGTGTTGGGCATTATGCGCGCGACAGCTATTTTATCACCTATTGTTTTTTGAATTTTATCGATAGACCAGCCTGCCGCCATTGAAACTAAAACAGGTGCGCTGTCTTTTTCCGCGCCGCCGCTTGTATACCTTTTTTTAATAACCGGCGCAATTTCAGCTAACACCTGCGCCAGTACCTGCGGCTTTACGGCAAGGAAAATAATGTCGCACTTTTCCGCAGCTTCGGTATTGGTATTTAAAACTTTGGCTCCAAGGCGCGCCGCAGCGTCTTTTGCTTTTTCCTTGTCGGTATCGGTAATGAATATTTCAGTGTTCTTAACAGCATCTTTAGATGCGCCTTTCATTAGAGCGAAGCCCATGTTACCGCTCCCGATACACGCTATAATGCTCATATATACTCCCTTAATCTATTCCCGCGGCTTTTCTGAATCTTTGTAAAGTGGCGGCGGCAATGGAACGCGCTTTTGCCGCACCTTGTTCTAATATTTTATCAAGCGCGGGAATGTCCGCCATAATCGCGTCATAACGCTCGCGGATAGGAGTGAGCGTGCGGTTTACAACGCGGAAGAGTTCTTCCTTCGCGTCTCCCCAGCCCATGCCGCCTGCCCTGTATTGAGTCGCGAGAGCTTTTTGCTCGCTGCTGTCCGCGAATAATTTATAAAGCTGATAAATCTGGCTTTCGTCAGGATTTTTCGGCTCTTCTACAGATTGAGAATTTGTTGTTATGCGCATAATTGTTTTTCGTAATGTTTTTTCCGGCGCGAAAAGAGGAATAACATTATTATAGCTCTTACTCATCTTGCGCCCGTCAAGACCGGGTATAACGGCAGAGTCTTCCTGCACTCCCGCCTGCGGAATTTTTAAAACTTGTTGCTTGTAGTTCGCGTTTATGGACTGCGCTATATCCTGCGCCATCTCGATATGCTGCACCTGATCTTTTCCAACGGGAACGATGTCAGAATCAAAAAGAATAATGTCCGCCGCCATTAAGACAGGATATGTAAAAAGCCCCATATTTATTCCGGCATCGGTATCTTCGCCCTTTTCGCTGTTTTCCTGAACGGCGGCCTTGTACGCATGAGCTCGGTTCATAAGACCCTTGCTTGTAAACGCCATGAGCATTGTTGTAAGCTCAAAAACTTCAGGAATAGAGCTTTGTCTGTAAAAAATCACCTTTTCCGGATCCAAACCCGAAGCGAGCCAGCCCGCCGCTACCTGTCTGATTGTAAGGTTAAGCTCTTTTGGGTCCTTCATTGTGTTAAGCGCGTGATAATCGGCGATAAAATAGCGGGCGTCATATTCCCTGGCAAGCTCAAGCGCTGGTTTTATCGCGCCAAAATAGTTGCCAATATGCAGGTCGCCTGTGGGTTTAATGCCTGTAAGGGATATCTTTTTCATACGCTTACTTTAACGGATTTTTTTATTTTAGTATAGTGTACGCGGGAAGAAGATTGACAAACGAAGAAAACACTTTATAGAATAAGATATGAACAAAGAAGAACATACAAAGAAAATAAAAAAACTTCTTAAAAAATATCATCCTGATTTATGCAGCGATAAATCACTGGAAAAAATAAATAATGAAATAACAATAAAACTAAATGCTTTGTTAGAACAAATTAATAATGAAAAACCGCAAGACGCTAATAATAGGGCGTATGAGTTTTATAAACTTGGAATATTACATTATAAAAATATTCATCATGATAAATTTTATAATAAAAGTAAAAATAAAACAAATACGCCTAAAACATTTGAAGAGCAATTTACGATATTAAATAAAATATTTTTCTCGTTTAATATCGCAGAATACTATTTTGATAAGGTAATTAGCGATTATCCCAATTCTGAATGGACAAGTGATTCAAAAGTAAAAATTAAATATTTAAAGAAGTTATATAAAAGCTATGAAAATATGGATATAGAGAATAATAATCAAATAATAGATAATAATAAATTTGTATACGAAATGGGGCTTAATATATTATGAAAGCCATGCTTAAAGCAGCTGATATTATAATAATTATTCTTGTGTGCGCGCTGACTTTTTTATCCGCCTCTTTTATTTATTTTAATAGACAAGGCAGTGAGCTTGTTTTAATACGGGCAGAGGGCAGCGAATGGGTTTTCCCTTTAAATTCAGAAGAAAAAATTGTTATACAAGGACCTCTGGGAGACACTGTCGCGCGTATCGCGAATAACAAGGCTTGGATTGAATCGTCTCCATGTAATAATCAAACCTGTGTCGCCTCAGGTTTTGTTTCAAGGCAGGGGCAGTGGGCAGCCTGTCTTCCCAATAATGTGCTTTTAATGATATACGGCGTTAAGGAAAATGAAGATGTTGACACAATCGTCTGGTAAAATTAGCGGCAAGGAACCCTTATACAAAACTCTTGCCATTCTAGGGGCTTTTTGTCTTTTTTTATCCGCTGTTGAGTACATGATACCAAAGCCGCTTCCGTTTTTTAGAATTGGCTTAGCGAACCTTCCCCTGATGCTTGCGATAGATCTTTTCCCGCTGCCATCTTTTTTAATTTTACTTTGCATTAAAGTTTTTGGGCAGGCGCTTATTACAGGGACTCTATTTTCTTATGTTTTTTTATTTTCTGTTACGGGAACTTTCTTTTCCGCGCTGCTTATGTATTTTTTGCGCCGCATGTTAAAAAAAGAGAGAGTAACATTTATTGGAATTGGAACGGCGGGAGCCTTTATTTCTAATTTATCGCAGCTGTCCTTGGCGTACTTTTTTATATTTAAAGAAAATGTTTTTTATATCGCTCCCGCTTTTTTAGCTGCAGGGCTTGTTACAGGCATTTTATTAGGGGCTTTTTGTGAGCTGTTTGCGAATAAATCGCAATGGTATAAGGAAATAAAAGTTGAAATTTTATAACGATATATTCAGTGCTAAAGCCTTATTCATAGCCGGTTTAATTATCATTCCCGCGGTTCTTTTTAATCCCAGTGTTGAATTCCGGTGTTTGCAATTTTTATTTTTCTGGTTTTTGGCAATCATTAGCGGAAAGAAAACCAATCCGGGTTTTACAATTTTTATTACGGTTTTTATTATTGGTATAAATTTACTTGTTCCTTACGGGCGAGTACTTTTTTCTATCGGTGATTTTAAGATTACTTCAGGCGCTTTGGAAGCTGGTATTCACCGCGCTGTAACCTTGCAGGCGCTTGTAATGCTGTCTAAGTTAACAATAAGACATGATTTAAAATTACCGGGTGTTTTTGGACAGCTTCTTTCCAATTCGCTGCGATATTTTGCTGTTATTATCAATAGAAAACACAAAATTAGCGGTAAAAATCTGATAGCGAGTATTGATACCCTTATGCTGGAACTAAACGAAGAGCAGTTTTTGCCAATTGATACCGCGGCAAAAAAAACCAAAGCTATAGGTTATATTATTTTAATTACAGTGATTATAATTTCCTGGCTTTCCTGGATTATTATTTATTTTCCTTGGATTCATTAATCGCGTTTTCTTTCTTCTGTAAATTGCGGTAGTATTCGGCTTCCTTATAGGCTTCAGAAACATTAGTAACCTGTATTCTGTCTTCTATAAGCGTTACTTTTTTTGTATCTATAAATTTTTTATGTAAACCGTCGGCTCTTTCTGTTTCCAGTCCTGCCATGCCCATTAGTTCTTTAATGCCGAAACTGCAAAGATAATTGTCTCTTGATGTTAAATCTACGCGGTTTTTTTCTAATTGAATAATCAGCGCGTCAAAAAGCCTGCCCATCGGCTCTTCTATAAAGGTATTATCCAATTGGCGGTATAAAAGCCATATTCTTTCCGCCATAAGGCTTGTAAGTTTTACTACCATGTCAGGCTGATCATTTATAAGTTTGGAAAAGTTGTCCTTATTGACAGCTAACAGCGTGCAGTCCTCGTATGTTTCGGCTGTGGCGGCTCTTGGTTTGTCGTCGAGCATTGCCATTTCGCCGAATATGTCACTCTTTTTTAATATGGCTAAAACTATCTCTTGATTATTTACAATCTTTGTAATTTTTACAGAACCTTTCTGAATTATATACAGGTTATTGCCTTTTTCTCCTTCGGCAAAAATAAGACAGTCCCTTGGATAATTTTGCATCATTGAATTTTCAGGGTAAAAAGGTCTGTCAACCGTAATGCGAGGCTGTAGTTCCTCGATTTTTTTCTTTACACTATCTACGTTTTGCGCATCGGAGTAGTTAGTAATATATTGATGATACGCATATACGGCATGATTTATCTTTCTCGCTTTTTCATAATATTCGCCAATCTGAAAAAGAGCTATTGAGCTGTCTGTAGGAAATGAGCTTTTTACCATTCGCTCTGATATATGATTGTTTAATTCACGCAGGCGGACAGAAAATGTTTTAATATTTTTCATAGCGATAGAATTTGTTTTTCGTACTAAATCGCCGTATTGTTTTCGCTCTATTACTAGGAGAGTTACGTCTGTTACGGCAACAGCGGATGTTATGTAGCCATGTCCTGCCATTACAGAAATTGTTCCGAATATATCACCGGGATTCATTACATTGCCGTAAATGTCTTCGTTCTCGCGAATTACCCGCACCTTTCCCTCTTTTACAATGTAGAATTTATCCGCGTTTGGTTTTCCTTCGACAAAGATATATGAATCTTTTGCCAGATTCAGAATAGCAGGCTGGAAGTGGGAATTAGTGCTCATTGTATTGCTCCTTTTATTACTTGAATCAATGATGTTTACGGAGTATTCACTCCGGCGCCAACAGTGTTCGCGCTTGTCATGCTGCCGGTTCGTATAGCGTGATTCGCGCCAGAGACAACTGCTCCTGAAATGTCTCTCACCACATTGCCGTTCACCTGATCGTCTCCCCAGCCTGTAATAATTGAATTACCGGTTTTTGTGAAAGAGCCGCTGTTCGTATATACTCCGGCGCTCATGGCTCTTGCAGTGTTTCTTTGGATAATGCCGCCTGAGATTATGACAGTTGGACTGTTAAAGCCGCAAATGCCGCCGCCTTCAGCATTGGATGAATTATCGGTGATGATTCCGCCTTCCATTCTGAATGTCAAACCGCCATTTAGCGTTACACCGCCGCCGCCGCCGCCTGTAGTGGTGTTAAACGAAATAGTTCCGCTTTTCATGGTAATACTTCCGCTGGTGCCGTAA
>Ga0209755_10002001_pt1 | contig 29208 bp, 26 predicted proteins | sample TergutCo191P1_FD_187301 | JGI IMG/M metagenome (GOLD analysis project Ga0209755, IMG submission 187301) | Cornitermes sp. P1 segment gut microbial communities from Petit-Saut dam, French Guiana - Co191P1 (SPAdes) (version 2) | ecosystem: Host-associated > Arthropoda: Insects > Digestive system...
GCATTTATATTTGAATGTTTCGCGAAAAATTTTAACAACATTTTTATAGGCGGCATGGTCGTCGGGGGTTAATTTGCGGGGGTTTGCGCAGGTTTGCAAATTGGCATTTAGGATTGCCGCCGAGGTCATTCCGCTTAGGACGACGCTCACCTCTGGCTGGTCCATTAGCCACCAAATCGCCCATTGGGCGGGGGTTGGGGCGGGGTCGGCCTTTGCAAAAGCATCTATCGCCGCATTTGGCAGGCCATTCGCCAGCCGCCCGCCCAAAAGCGGTTCCATTATAATCACAGGCAAACCCTTTGCGGCGGCGGCTTTTAGCCCCTGCCGCCCGGCCTGATAATTTTCATCATAATAATTATATTGAATCATTGTGAAATCCCAGTCAAACCCATCCAAAACCTTTTCAAATTCGGAATATGTGCCATGATATGAAAAACCTGCCTGACGGATTTGCCCGGAGGCCTTTTTCGCCGCCAGCCAGCCCTCAATGCCCATATCCAGCATTCTCTGCCATTGCGCAAAATCCGACATTGAATGCATAAAATAATAATCCACATAATCGGTTTTTAGCCGTCGCAGGGATTCGTTAAAAAATCGGTCAAAATCGGCGGCAGATCTGCATAGCATCAATGGCAATTTTGTGGCAATAAAAACATCGCCGCGCCGATTATTGCGGTGCAAAATATCGCCCAAAGCCGCTTCGCTACCGGGATAGAGATATGCGGTATCGAAAAAATTGACGCCCCCATCGATTGCGGCCATTAGCATCTGCTCGGTTTCGGCGCGGTCGCGGGGAAAGCGCATACAGCCCATGCCCAGCACCGATAGTTTATTTCCATATTTATCCAAACGATATTCCATAATTTTCCACCTAATCCAAATAAAAATCCCCAGCATGATTTTTCTTTAATGCGCAAGTCATGCCGCCCATGCCGGGCATATCAACATCCACCTTTACCTGGTCGCCCTCTTTATAGATTTTCACAACCTCCGACCCGGGCGGCAAAAGCCCCTTTATCAAAGCCACCAATCTTTCGTCCATCATTACCCTCCCAAATTCCTGATTTCCTATAATTTTAATAATATCATAAATGACATTTTTTTGCAAGTCTGATAATTATACTTGCCAAATTGGGGAATTTGGGGTAAAATAATAGTGGAGGTGTGTAGGATTATGGCGATTGGGAAATTATTGAAAATAGGGCAAAAATTACCTGCGGCCGGGGGAAAGATGTGTGTTGTTGAAAGCTTTATAGGCGGCGGCGGGCAGGGCGAGGTTTATCGGGTGAAAATTGGCAAAGAGCGTTTGGCTTTGAAATGGTATTTTGCCCAAAATCAGCAGCCTGCGTTAAAAAAATCACTTGAGGATTTGATTTCGAAAAAAACCTCCAGTCCGCGGTTTTTATGGCCGCAGGAGGTTATTAGCCTAGGAGGCCAGTTTGGATATACGATGGCGTTGCGGCCGCCGGATTATCAAAAAAGCCAGAAACTGCTAGACCGCAGCTTTTCCCTGAGCTATACCACTGCCGCCACGGCTTGCCTTCAGCTGGCTGATGGCTTTAGAAAACTGCATGTGCAGGGGCGTAGTTATCAGGATATCTCATGGGGAAATCTTTTTATAAAGCCCGATACTGGGGATATTTTGATTTGTGATAATGATAATGTCGCGCCGCATGGCTCGCAGGCGGTGGTTGTTAGCGGCACATATGGATTTATGGCGCCTGAGGTGGTGCTGGGCCGCGCGAAGCCTGATTCGTATACTGATTTGTTTTCGCTGGCTGTGCTGATGTTTCGCATACTTTTTTTGGAGCATCCTTTTCATGGGCGGCGATGGGCAAATATCGCCTGTTGGGACGATTTTGCGAAGCGCAAGCTTTATGGCGAAGACCCGCTGTTTATTTTTGACCCGCAAAATACTGATAATCGGCCAGAGCCGGGGGTTCAGGATAATGCCAATATGTTTTGGCGGATGTATCCGAAATTTGTGCGTGAAGCTTTTACCAAAGTTTTTACCCGCGGGCTAAAAGACCGGGAAAATGGGCGGCTTGTTGAGGAAGAATGGATTGAGATTTTTCGGCGTTTGCGGGAGTCGGTTTTTCCGTGTCCCCTGTGTGGGCGGGATGTTTTGCTGGATACTGCTGCTTTGGCAAATTCTGGAAGCATTGGCTGCTGGCATCCTCGCTGCAAAGGGCATAATGCGGCTCTAAATCTGCCGCCGCGCCTGAAAATCAAGGCCGGCAGCCGCGAGCGGAGCATTCCGCTAAATGCAAACACTCGCCTGCTGGATTACCAATTATTACCACGCGAATATGATTTGGATAAAGGCGATAAAATCGTTGGCGAAATGACCCAAAACCCGGTCGACCCCACAAAATGGGGCATACGCAATCTGAGCCGCGAGCATTGGCAGGCCACTTTGCCAAATGGCGCGATAAATGATGTTCAGCCGAAAAAATCCTTTGGGCTGGTAAATGGGTTAAAAATAGATTTCAAAACCGCCACGGCGGAGATAATAGGTTAGGAGGGAAAAACATGACAAACGCGCTAAAATACACGGATTCGGGCATTGCTCGCAAAATAGAGATGGTGGATGGGAAAATTTATGCTATGGCGCCTGCTTTGGCACCACATTGTGATGCTATTGGCAATATATTCGCGCTTTTTCATCAGCATCTAAAAAATAAGACCTGCAAAGTTTACATGGATATCAAAGTGCATCTATCTGAAAAAGACAGGTTTGTGCCGGATATTACTGTGGTTTGTCAAAAAAACATCATGAGAGATGGTTCGGTTTATGGCGCGCCGGATTTGGTGGTTGAGGTTTTGTCCCGCAGTACCGCCGCCCGCGACAGAAATCAAAAAAAGGCCGCATATGAAAAGCATGGGGTGAAGGAATATTGGCTGGTAAATCCGGCGGATAAATCCATTGAGGTTTTCCATTTGATTGACGGCGAATTTCAACCAGCCGGATTTTATGCGGTTTTCGACAAATGGGATATGGAGGATATGACCGCGGAGGAGCTTGCGGACATTAAAACGGAATTCAAAACCTCGATTTTTGATGATTTAATAATCCCTATTGCAGAGATTTTTGGCGATACAGAGAGTTAGGAGGTAAATTATGTCAAATGCGTTGAAATACGATTTTTTTGATGATTCGGTTCGCATGGAAAAAATAGGCGGGCATACTGTGATGCTCGCTCCGCCTAGCCCTGTGCCCAATCATGCTTCCGCCGCGATGAATATCGGCAGAATTTTATCAAATTATTTGCGCGGAAAAGCTTGCAGAGTTTGGCAAGGGAATGTGGATGTTGTTTTGTCGGAAAACGACACCTTTATCCCTGATGTGGTTGTGGTCTGCAATCCCAAAATTGTTTATGATGGCGCGATTAACGGCGCGCCGGATTTGGTTGTGGAAATACTTTCGCCCAGCACCAGCAAGCGCGACCGGGGCGTCAAAAAAGATGCATACGAGCGATATGGCGTAAAGGAATACTGGATTGTGAGTGTTGCCGAAAAATCAATCGAGGTTTATTTGCTGGATAATGGTCGTTATTTTTTAGACAATACCTATTCTGTCTACCCTGATTACGAACTGGCTCGTATGACCGACGATGAAAGGGCGCAAGTTCAAATGGAATTCAAAACCTCGATTTTTGACGATTTAATAATTTCCGTTGAGGAAGTTTTTGAAAAAGTCGAATAGAAAGGAGGAAAAATATGTCAACCAATTTAGCATATGCCTATTTTGAAGAGCCAAAAAATGAGGAGCTGATTGACGGGCAGATTGTTGCTATGGCACCTGCGCGGACGGAACACAACTCCGCTTCAACGGCCATAGCCGGAATGTTTTGGAATCATTTTCGTGGCAAAAAATGCAGGGTTTATTCAACGGAGGCCATGACGATTCTGTCGGAAAACGACCATTTCGCGCCCGATGTAATGGTGGTTTGCCGCTCGGATATTGCTATAGATGGTAAAATTATCGGCGCGCCGGAATTGGTGGTCGAGGTGCTTTCCCGCAGTACCGCCAAGCGCGATAGGGGATATAAGAAAAACGCATATGAAAAGCATGGCGTAAAAGAATACTGGATAGTGGATGTGGAATTCAGGATAATCGAGGTTTTTGTTTTGCTAAATGGTAAATTTGAAATGGATAATATTTACAGCGGCGATGAGTCGGGCACAACCTTTTCCCCATCGATTTTTGAGGATTTAGTTATATCCGTTGATGAAGTGTTTGAAAAAGTTGATTAAAAAATTAACATAAACTCAGGAGGAAACAAAATGTCAAATGATTTTGCCGGGATTGGCGAAAGCGTGCAAAAGCGCGCGTTAAAGATTTATTGGATTGTGGATACATCCGGGTCGATGTCAGAAAATGGAAAAATTACCGAGCTAAATCGGGCGATTCGGGTTTGTATTCCCGAGATTCGCGATGCCGCCGAGGAAAATGTCGAGGTGGAAACCTATCTGCGCGCGCTAAAATTCAGCAATGAGGCCCTTTGGCATACTGGCGACACAAAAGTGGCGGATTTTAGCTGGAGCGACCTGGCGGCAGGCGGCCTAACCGCCACCGGAGCGGCTTTGCGCCTGCTGGCCGAGGAGCTGGATATGGACAAAATGGGGCGGCGTAATCTGCCGCCGGTATTGATACTGATAAGCGACGGCGAGGCCACGGATGATTATGATGGTGGCATTGCCGAGTTGATGCGCCTGCCCTGGGGGCAAAAGGCCGTGCGAATCGCAATCGCGATTGGCGCGGATGCCAATACCGCCCAGCTGCAAAAATTCTGCTCGCATAAGGAAATTCCGCCCCTGCGCGCCGATAATGCCACGGATTTGTTAAATTATATCAAATGGATTTCCACCGAGGTGGTTCAGGGCGTGTCCCGCAGCCAAATCGCGCAGGATAATAGCGTCAATGTCCAGCTCAGTCCGCCCCCAGCCCCGGTCGCCGCCTCCCAGGATTTGGATACTGATGTGGTATGGTAATAAAATGGACGGCTTTTGGGGCTAGCGTTCGCGGCGCGGCTCATGTGCGGCGCGGCGTGGTAAATCAGGATGCCCTGCTTTTTGATGCCGAGCATCCCGAAAAGCCCGCCGTGCTGGCCGTTGCGGATGGTTTGGGGGGCAAAAAATATGTCCGCAGCGATATCGGGGCGCAAATCGCCGTAGAATCCGCTCGTGATGCGGCTTTTGGCAATATGTATCTGCGGGCGGATATGGGGGACGAAAACCTCTCGGATACGGTGCGGCATATGAAAACTCAGCTTTTGTTGCGCTGGCAAAAGGCCGTTGATGCTCATTTTGCCGAAAATGATTTCACCCCCAACGAGGCGGCCGTTTTGGATGGCATGGATTTGCCAAACCCGCGCACGGCCTATGCTTGCACGCTTTTGTGGGCGATTGGCTATGGGGATATGCTGGTGCTTTTTCAATGCGGGGATGGCGATATTCTGGGCTTTTTCGGCGATTCCGCCCGCGAGCTAATGGAAGAAGACCCGAATAGTTTTGGCAATGAAACCCTCCCGCTTTCGGCTCTGCGCGACCCGGCCGAAATCCGCCATCAGATAGTGATGGGGGATGATTTGCCGCGCCTGATTACCCTCTCGACGGATGGCGTTAAAAATTCTTTTGACGATACAAGTCCGGAGAATAACAAATTTTATACAATCCCCCCATGGATTGCCGCCGAAATCGCCCAAAACCCCGACCCCGCCCATATTTCCGCCCTGCTAACCGACCAGCTAACAAAAATTACCAATGGCGGCTCTGGCGACGATGTGACAATAGGCGTTTTGGCGCAAACAGCCGAATAAAGGAGAATACAAATGAAAACCCTACTTTATTGTGTAGTTTTTTTGTGTTGCGCAAAAATATGCTGCGACAAAATCGAGGAATATTGCGAACCTTGCCATTGCATTATCAATCATTGGATAGATTTGGAAATATTTCCGGATATTAGCGAATCTGATTTTGATAATTATTTGACATATCATGAATTCGCCGAAATTCTAGCTTCTTTGCATAATAGTCGCCTTCCCGAAAAATACACTCACCCAATAATATTAGATATGCGAATACCTCGCCAACAGGTTTTGGAGCTTCTTCAGATAAACGAATATTTGGATTATCCATATACGATTTACGAATACATAACATTTAATCAGCTGGCAGATATTTTGTTTTATCAGATATGCTTATTCTTAAATCAGCCAAACTTAAATAGGCGGGATTTGCTGGCCGCAATCCCGCCGCCGGCGCGGCCTCGCAATATTTTGATAAATTTTAATCAAAGAGCCCTAAATCGCTGGGTGCGTATGGATAATATCGAAATCGCCGCTGGCATTTCCCTGATTCCCGCCAATTACGCTACCTCCAGCCTTACGGTGCGAAATTCCAATTTAAACGGCGCGATTTATATCCCCGCCAGCCAAAACCCGCCGGATGCCCCGGTTTATCGGGTTTTACTCACCGCCTATGGCAGTCGCATAAATGAAATCCGCGCGAAAACAAGCCTTAGCTTGCGTTTGAGGGATTATTCGCGGGTAGAAATGCTGCATCTGGGCGCGGCGGCGCGGATTGATGTCGGGTCTTGTTGCCGAATTGACAATGTTGTAATTTTATCAGAAAACATAATATTGGATGGGAATTTTGGGGTTGTTTCTACTGGCATATCAGATAATATAATACGAGCCTATGGCAGGATTGAGAAATTGATTGTTAATGCAAATACAATTCTAATTGGGACGGCGCGAATAGGCGAAATTATCGTATCCCCGGGGTATCGGCTAGAGATTTTAGGGCGGGATTTCTCGCGGCAGTCATGGAATTATCGCGGCCTATTAAATCCGCCGCAGGTCGCGTTTCGACAATGGTTCGACCCGCCCCCAGTGCGGATTGAGCCAGAAACGCCAAGCCCGCCTCCGCTCCCCACAACTCCGCCCCCGCAAAATAGCGAGGCATTGAGTGAAATTTTTATCGATGTTCCGCCCCCGATAGTGGGCGAGCCTGTAATTCGTGCTATTAGCGGCACAAATTGGGTTGGGCGTATTCATTGGTATAAAAATGGTAATATTTTCCGTGGAGCGCATTTCACAGGGGGCGGCACATACCGCGCCGCCGTAAATATCACAATCCACAGCGATTTTTATATAACAGAAACCACGAATTTTTGGATTGAAGCTTTTGTATTAGTAAATAGAATATGCAATTTTGTTATCAGCTATTCTAATTTGCAATTTACTATTGACTATTTTCCGCTAAACCCCGACATCATAGCAGGGAATCTGGGTTGCGGCCTGCATTTGCGCGAGAAAATCCCCGGGCGGGAAATTATTGCCGTGGGGGGATGTTGGATTTACGGTAATTGCGGTCAGGGCGATAGGGCGGCGAACAGCCAGCACCCCGCCTTTTATGCGCAGTTTATCGTATAAATCGGGGCTGATAAAAATCTTGCTGGCATTATCGGCGATGATTTGTGTATTTTTTTGCAAACCCGCCAGCAGAGGGCGTATAATCGTATCAGTAATCGCGCCGGGCAAATAAATGTCGCCCTCATTAGGCTCGGCGCGGGGCAGGCAAAATAAATCGGCGGTATGGCGGGTTTTGGCGATTATTTCGGCCATTGTGCCGCCCAGAGCCGCGCCTGTCGAAAGAATAACAGACTCGGCAAGACCGGGCGTAGCAAGGCTTTTGCGGCTAATCGCACCGTCGATTAGGATTTTGTCTGGGTTTAATCGTTTCAATTGATTGACAATAAATTCCATATGGGCGATTATCCCCGGCCCGCCGATTTGCACAAAACCCGCAGACCGGGTTTTGGCAAGGATTACACGCCCCATGGGGGTATCAAAATTCGATATGGAAATTATTTCCAATGTAGCGTCGCACAGGGGCAGGAGATTTTCCGCCGTTGCGATAATAGTGCCGGCTGATACGTATATACGAGGCTTTGATGTTTTTGTGACAATGTCGATATCCTCGCCATCGCGTCCAATCCCGGTTATAGCAAGGCTTTGACCGATTTTTGCAAAATTTGAAATCAGATAATTTAGCACGGTCGTTTTGCCCACGTTTTTGGCCATGCCAATTAGGGCGATGGAAGAATATGGCATTATGGCCTCAATTAGGCTCATAGCGCGATTTCTCCTACCAAAAAAGTGATGGCTTTGCCGCCGATATGGACACGCTCGCCGATTATTTGCAAATCTAATATGCCGCCGCGCGGGGATAATTGGGTCGCGCGAAAATGGTCGCGCCGCAAAACCCCGCGCCAATAGGGGGCCAGCAGGGTATGGGCAGAGCCTGTGACCGGGTCTTCGGGAATGCCGATTTTTGGGGCGAAATAGCGGGAAACAAAGTCCAGCGCGGGGTCGTCGGCCGGGGCGGTAATGATTATGCCGGAGAGGTCGATTTTGCCAGCTTTTTCCATATCGCAAACTGCCGCGCGAATCTGCGATTCCTTTTCATAAACAAAAATATATTCGTCTGTGCCGCGCCAATACTTGATTGGAGAAATATTAACACAATCCGGAGCAGTTGGTATTTGCCATATTTTGTCAATAGGAAAATCTAATATCAGCATATCTGATTTTTGATATACGGAAAGCTGATGATGCTCTGATTGAAACGATAAAACGCCCTCGTAGCCCAGATGATGATATAGCACATGGGCGGCGGCGAGGGTAGCATGGCCGCATAAATCCACCTCGACAGTCGGGGTAAACCAGCGCAAATACAGGCATCCGCCAATATCCGCAACAAAAACCGTTTCGGAAAGATTAACCTCGGCGGCAATGGACTGCATCAGCGAATCTGATATCCAACCATCCTGCAAAACACAAACCCCGGCCGGATTTCCGCGAAAGAGAGCATCTGCAAATGAGTCGACCTGAAAAAATTTCATATTAGTTCTCCTAATGCAAAATTATCTGGCTTTATTGATTGCCAAAATTCTGCTCATCTCGTTAAACCAAATCATATAGCCCTCGTCCATGCCCATGCCGGGCTTTGCCAGCACCTGCACCGGGTTTGTGGCCATCGCCACATGGGCGCAAATTTGCGCCGAGCGGTCGGTTTCATTGCATGTGCCGCCCAGATACGCGCCCATGCCGTGCTCTTTGCAATAAATCACGGCCTCAATGGAGTTGTTGATTCCGCCCAAATCCGGGGTTTTGATTTGCGCCATATGGCCGGCCTTGTTGTCGGTGAAATCCTTGATATCCTGCAGGGTATTGCACCATTCGTCCGCGACTAGCTCGACGGTGATGCCTTTGCGCTCCTCTAGCTGGCGGATTTTCGCCAATGCGGCGATTTGCCCGCGCAAACTGCCAACATCCACAGGTCCTTCCACCCGCACTTTAAAGGGCATGGCAATTTCTTCCAAATATCCCAAATAATCCGTCAAAGCCTCGTAATCATCACCAAAAACCTCGCCTAGCATCCCATAAACATCCAGATGGATAATGGGCGTGTAATCTTTTTCGACACGCACTTTCATAATGCGGCTGCGCAGCCAACCCACATAATCCATGATTTTTTCGCCCTTTGTGCCGGCTTTTTCGATTGTATTAAAAAGGGCATGGGGCAGGACATCCACGGATTTTAGAATCATTTTATCCGCGCTGCTATATCGGTCGTCGCCGGATTGGGAAAAAATGGGAATCATTTTATTTGACATTTCTGTGCCATATTCCTCGGCAACAATTTCACACATCATTTTGTATTGGCTTTTGGCAACAGCGTCCAAAGCCGCCTGGGTTATGCCATAGCGCACCGCCGTATGCAGGGGGCGGCCGGAATGAACAATCCCATCCAGCTCCTCGGCCAAATCGCGGAAAGTGCTGATTTCGCGCCCAACGAGCATTGGCTTAATCACCGCATCAATCACAGGGATAAATTCATCGGCCAAAAACAGCGGGTCGCGCCCGCCCGCGCCGGAATACTGCACCGCCGCGCAGTCCCCATGGGCAATCTGCCCATCCTCCAAAATATACATAACCGAAACCGACTCGCCGGGCAGGCGAATTTTGCGAAAGCCCGGAGTTACAGGCTCGCCGCTATAAAAATTGCCATCCGCCACCGCGGTTGTTTTGACGGCCCTCTGGTCGTCAAAGAAAAATCCGGAACGCCCCGGGGCGCAAATAACATCAGTAATTCTCATATTTATCCTCCGTTCAAATAATATTATCTAATTTCGTTAATCATTGCCAAAACTGTATCAAGCGCATCCATCCCCTCGCGATTGGGATAATCGGGGATAACATGATGCTCGTGGAGCTTGCGCCCTGCGGAGTCGGTAACATAAATCGATTCCCAGCTAACGGTAATTCCAGAATTTGGCAAAATGAAATACAGCGGGCTTTGGGCTTTGCCAAAATCCCCGCGGGTTTGTTCGCCTACAATAGTCGCAAAGCCCGCAATTTGGGCAGCCATGGCATATATCTCGGCGGCCGAGCGGGTATCGCCATCAATCAAAATCCATTTGCGACCCGCAAAGGGGTTGGCGTCCGTCGGCACAAATCGAAACGCCCCGGTTTCAAACCCATGGCTCAATCTGGCCGCATCGGTGGGATGCAAATACGGCACACGCCCGGCGGCCAGCAATTCCGCCACGGTATATACATTGTCAATAGAAAAACGAGGATATAGCACATCGCGCAAACGCAGGCCGGGCGCGAGATAATCGGGATTTTCGGAATTAAAGAAAATATATTTGCGAATATCGATTATCTCATCAATATGCGGCCCCACCAAATCCTGAATCATAGGCAAATTTCCGCCAACATTGTCCCGCAAATCGATAATCAAATGCTCATAATCCGCAATCGCCGCAAAGAAATTGGCGAGATTTTCGCTATCATCCCCCGCCGGATGCAGCCGCCGGATAGATAGATGGGCGACCCGCCCCGGCTCAATATGATTCATCCCCAGATTTTGCGCCAAAGGGAATCGAGGCGGCGCGGATGGCGGAAAAATCGGATTTGGGATATGATATAGATGGGCGTAATTCGCATGAAAATTATCCAAAGCGGCGCGATTATAGGCTTGCAGGGCATTTATATCAACCAGCTCGCCCATATAAAACTCTATCGCGGAGGGATTGTTGAGGGTGTTAAAACGATAAGTCATAAATGGGCGCGGGTCGGGGCGGACTAAACCAGTAAAACGAACACTGTCCAAAAGCTCGTACCCAACAATCAAACCTTGCAAATCCAGCGGGAAAATATATTCATACAATAGCGCGAAAAGCCCATGAGCATCCAGTTCGCCGTTATTTGATACAATATCGACAACATGGGAAATCTGCGCGCGGATATCGATTCCATGGCGGCGATAAACCCAGTCCAGATGCGGGTTTGTGGCCTCCATTGCCGCCAAAAGATAATCCAAATCGTATAGAAATTCGGAGAAAATAGGCGGCTCTGCTGTGATATTTTTCGCGCTTGGGTAATCGGGGTAATCGGCCGCCCGTCTAGCACCGCCGCAACTGGCCAATATTAGAATTGTTACCAATAATATTCCAATTCGCATAACAAAACCCCCATTCAAAAAATCTAAAAACGCGGGCGACCAACCAGCCGACCCTCGCCGATTGCATAAATATCGTCAATGCTCATTTGATAGGTGACAGGCCGCCGCTCGCGCTCGCCGCGCATGGCCAGTTTGCCCGCATGATAGCGTTTTGTGAAATCGTCAAAAGGCAGATTGCCAAATTCCAAAACCCGCACAATGCCGTCATTATCCCGGGCGGGCAGCATTTTGTCCGCATTGCTTTTGCTCGGCGCAAATGGAATATCGATAACACCCGCCTCAAACGCCCGAACTACGCCAATCGCGATATCCCCATCCCCCATATCCAGCGTCCGCTCGATAATGGCGCGGGTTTCGCGCTCTATCCAGTCGGCCTCATAGGAAATATCTTGCAGATTTGCCAAATTTTGGTTGCGCAGCATAGAAATAATCTGTTTTGTGGCTTTTAAACCAGCCGCATTTGCCTCTTTTGTGGGGATTCCCGCCGCCTCGTGGGGGGTTTTCACAATCACTTTAGTCGCGCCCGATAAAGCCGCCGCAACGCTCCCCCAGGAAATCACGCCAAAAGCCTTGCTTTCATCATGGGGAAAGCCGCCCATCCATTGATGCAAAACGGTGGTAACACTCACATCATAAAAGCCAAAACGCTGGAGATAGCTTTGGGTTACACGTTTCAACGATTTAATCGCCGCAATATCCTGCACAATATTCCCCAGCTGGCCATAGCCCACGGTAATATCCTTGCACCCCTGTGCCGCCGCGAGAAGGCTCTCTATTACCGCGACAGAGGTGGATATGCAGGGGGGTACGAGCGTACCTGTCAGCGGCCCATATGGCTCGCGATTGATGGTAACGCCCCGCTCCTCATACATCCCAATTAGTCTGTCAGTATATTGCCAATCAAAAATCGTCCGCTCCATCGGAATATTTTTGGAATATGGAATATTATAGGAAATTCCGCCGCCCTCGTAGCTGGTAAATCCGCCGGCCATGGTAATTTCTGTCAGCAGCCGTGCATCGGGCGTGCCATGCCGCACCTGCACAGGGCTACGCACAGACGACGTCACCCGCCGACAAATCGCAACCCCATGATTCACCGCCGGAAAGCCATTCAGCAGCGACCGCCCGGCGCGAATGCTTTCGTCAATGCCCACCTGCGCATCCCCATACCGATTTAGCCGTGTATACGCATCAATTGTTGATGGGAGCAGATCCGCCTCGCCTTCGTCCTCCAAATATTGCAAAAGCTCGATATGGTCGGCAGGCAGCGCAACCCCGGCGCGGGGCTGGATTAGCGTATCCCCCGCCCGGTCGGCGGCCTCTAGTTTTTTGGAAAATCGCTTTTCATCGGGGATGGACAGCTGATATTCCACGGCCTCCTCAAAATCAACCTCCGCCCCGGTTTTCCATGTTCCCAAAACCTCGGCTCGCAATTTGAAAAATAAATCATCATCTAATTTTTGGTTATTTAGCTTAATTTCGCTACTCATTTTGCACCCCTTCTTGGTTATTTTGTACAAATTGTAAATTTTTCTTTCATAATTTTTATCGCCATTTCCGGAGCAATTCGCCCCAGCAATCCCATGGCGGCCATGCAGTTTTCCCTATCCAGCAAAAACGCCGGATTTATGGGCTTTAGCAGATTGCCATCCCGGGGGTGATATACCCCATACCCCAGTATTTTGGCGGGCTCGGCCGCATTTATAACAGCTCCGCCTGAGCCGATAATGTATTTTACTTGGGTTAAATCCTTGCCAGTTTGGTTTAAAACCTCGCCCGCGGGGGTGTAAACCTTGTCAACATGCCCCACATGCCGCGCCGCCGAAATCTCGATAGCCAAAGCGGCAAAAGCCTCGTCAATGGCGGCATAGCGGGCATTTTCGCCAATTGGCAAAATCGCAGGATTTCCCCGGCACATCTCCATCCAATTTTTAACATCTTCCTCGGCCAGCTCAAAATCCCGGCAAAGCCGCGCCGGGTCTGCCTCGGCAATCAATTCATACAGCGGCTCTAGGGAATAACGCATCCCAACATCCCCCTCGACGCTCCGCTTTGCAAAAGGCTCTAAAATCCCGGAAAGATAGGCTTTCGCGCCCTTTGGCGAGCCATCGGCCATGGAATACACATCGCTGGTCGCGCCGCCCAAATCATAGGCCATTAGCTCGCCCAGCCCCGCCTCGCCAGCCGCCCCGCGGCTCAATAGCTCCAAAGCCTCGTAAACCGCCAGGGGCGTGGGTATAATCGTATCAGTCATTGCCGCCGCCGCATCATCTAGCCCCTTTGCCGATACGATATTGTTAATAAATTGTCGGCGAATTGCATCCTTGGCTGGGTCGATATTTAGTTTTCCAAATTCCGGCATTACATTTTCGCATATAATAACCTCTTTTCCCGCATTTTCAAGGATTTTGGCGCATTCCTGATTAGCAGAGCGATTCCCCGCAATTAGTACCGAAAAAACCCCCTCTATTTGGGCAATCCTTTGTGCATTATGCACAATAACGTCCTTGTTGCCACCATCAATCCCGCCGGAAAGCAAAATAATATCCGCGCCAATCCCCGCGATTTCGGGAATATCGGCATCCGTCAGCTCATATGAATATGTCCGCATAACCTTCGCCCCGGCGCTAGAAGCCGCCAGCCGCGCCGCTTTCGCGGTCAAAGCCGGCACCAGCCCAATCGCCACCATTTTCAATCCACCCGCCGCAGATGAGCAAGCCAGATTATGCGTATAAACCCGCTCGCCAAGCTGGGCGTCGATTTCAGATTGCGCCAAACAAAAGCCCTCCATCACATTTGTTAAAATTGTGGTGTGTGCCTTTGCAAAGCCGATGATTTTGCCCTTTTCCATATCCAAAACAGTGATTTTTGTATATGTTGAACCAAAATCTGTCAATCGGGCTGTTTTCATAGCCCCAAATCCTCCTCCAAATGGACGATGGCGCGAGCCGGGTCTGTCCCCGGCGGATAAACCCGGTCAAAGCCCATGTTTATAAAGGTTTGCTCCACCTCGGCAAAATCCGCCTTGCCCACCACCAAATTCCCGCCAACATACAGTTTGATACGATTAAGCCCAGCCTCGTCGCACATTTCGCGCAATCCCTTGCAATCGATTTCCCCATGGCCATAAAGGCTGCTCACCAAAATCGCCTGAGCCGCCGATTCCACCGCCGCCTCCACAAATTCCTGCTGGCTAACCATCACCCCCAGATTTATCACATTAAACCCGGCATTTGTAAACACATAATTCAGCACCTTATTCCCCACAGCATGGGCATCCGCGCCAATTACCCCCAGCACCAAAGTCGCTCTTTTTTCCATTTGCCAAATCTCCTCCATATCAGTTTTTTATCTGTGTTTATCGGTGTTTATCAGTGGTTTAACAAACTAAGGAACCAACTCCCGCAAGCCTCGGTGAAACGCATCAACCCCATGCAAATTGCTATGTTGCAGTGCTTGAAAGGCCTGCACATGCGGTTCGCTCAAAATCCATGATGCAATCCGGGAAAAATTTCCATATCTGTCAGCATATTGATGCTCGGTCAATGCTCGAAAATACTGGAAAAGCGCGAGCAAATAGCTATAATACTGATTCAAAACAATCCCGGAATCCCGCGCTACCACCGCGCCCAAAAAATATGTGCTAATATCGCCCAAAGGCTCTTGACACACCTCGAAGTTAGTCCAAATCAGGTATGGCACGGAATGGGCGGCGCGCAAATCATCAGCATACCAGTTAAACGTATATCGGCTATCAAGAAAACCAATATGCTCAAAAATATCATTAGACCGCACCCCCAAAACCGGCAGATGGTCGCCAAAAAACACCACCATCGTAGGCACATCGCCCTCCTCTATATGCTCAATCAGCCGCCCCAAATGATAATCTGCATCAAAAACCCCCTGCAAATACGAATTCACCTGCTCCAGCTCATGGCGGGTCAGTCGCGGGCTGCTCGCAGTCACATCCAAATCAATTCCCGCATATTTTTCCGCCGTAAACCCCCAATGATTCTGCATAGAAATACCAAACAAAAATAGGGGGACATCATCCGCATTCGCTTGGTCAATTTGCACAATAATTCTGTCCGTAAAATACTCATCGCTTATAAAATATCCCCGAATAGGTGCATCCGGCATATCCTCCATTGTATAAAATGCCTGAAAACCAAGCAAGGGATAATTATGATTGCGCCGGAAAAATGTTTCATAATAGGGATGCACCGCCACCGCCCGATAGCCATTTGCCCGAAACAGCCAGGGGAGGGCGGTTGGGATATCTCGCGAAAAAAATCTCTCGGTCTGCTCAAATGGAAAGCTCATAGCCGAGCCTGTGAAAAATATGGCAGACCCGGTCAAAAACTCAAATTCCGTATTGGCAGTACCCCCGCCAAATACCGGAACTACCACATTCCCAGAGCGATGCTCGGCGGACAGCCGGCGAAAATTAGGCGCGGGGTCTTGGGAAAACTCCACATTTGGCCAAACCGTCGGGTCCATCCAGGCCTCGCTCATAATCACAATAACATTTGGCAATCGGTCTAATGCCGAAATCCCGGCGTTTCCCGGATTTTCAAAATCCGCAAAAAACGCCTCCGCCACATCCGTCGCCGCCGCGCCCTGCAATCGCAGATCGACCGCCGCGGCATAAAAGCCTATAATCACGCCTTTGTCCCGATAAACCATATTCAAAGAGCCCAAAGTCGCTTCATCTAATCCAAATAATGGAAACACTCGGTTAAACGCAAAGGGGCTTGCGAATAAAATCACAAATAAGGCCAACGCAGAGGTTAATCCTATAAGCCGCCGTCGCAAAGCAAATTTTATCTTTTTCGACGCAAAGAAAATAGGAATTTGCATAATAATTATCAAAAAAACGCGAGCGAGCAAAGTCCGCTCGATTGTAATCGCGTTAAAATCCGTAAATGTCGCTACTCCGCCGAGCATGGACAAATCCGTCGGCACAAAAACATTCCCCGCCACCATAATTTTCAAATTATTAACCACATAAATTATGCCAAACAGGGCGGAAGCCATGTTGGTGGCGACAAAGAGGGATGTGGTAATGCAAAAAAGCGCGACAATAATCAGTGCGATAAAAATAGCGGAAAGCAGGAAAATGGCTAGGCTTGCAGGGCTTAGGGGGCTGCGAAAAAGACCCATGCCCGCGGCCGGGTTTAGGGTTTCTAGCGCGAAAAATAACAGAAGGGGAAAGGCGGCCAGATATATTTTTTGTGCAATTTGCACAAAACGGTGCTCGACAAATTTCCTAAATTCAAATCGCCTAAAAATTTCCATATTTCACCCCCGTAAAGCATCCTAACTCCATTTTATCAAAGATTTCAAATAATTTCAAGCATTTCCTAGAAATATATTGCAATTTACGTGAAAATTGGTATAATTGAATTAGGGAAAAATTGGAGGTTATTATGAATATTCAAAATAGCGACAAAATCTATATTTTTGGGCATCAAAGCCCCGATACCGATTCGATTTGCTCGGCCATCGCATATGCGCGGCTAAAGCAGGAGCTTGGATTTTCCGGGGCTGGAGCATATCGGCTGGGCGAGATGAACCGCGAGAGTGCTTTTGTGCTGGATTATTTCGGGGTCGAGCATCCGCCGGCTTTGCATGATGTGCGGTTGCGGCTCGAGGATTTGCAGCTTTATCAGCCCGCGCCGCTTTTGGCCAGCCAGCCAGTAAAGGCCGCCTGGGAGCAGCTTCATAGGGTCGAGGGGTCGCGGATGGTGCCGATTACCCGCGAGGATGGCAGCATTGAGGGGATTATAACAATTGCCGATGTGGCAGAGATTTTTATGGAGCTATCTAATGAAGATATCACAAAAAAACATGAAATTCGCTTTGAAAATTTGGTAGAAATTTTGGGTGGAAAGGTTTTTGCGGGAAAATATTTGTACAATGTGCTGTGTGGCCGCCTTTATATTGGCACAAATTTTGTGGATGAGGATATCGATAACAGGGATGTGGTGATTACCGCGCAGATGAGTTCCGCCCTGCATTGCGCCTATGAGCTGGATTGCGGCTGTATTATTTTGACCGACGGCGTTAGCCCAAAGGGGCTCGAAAAGGCTGATTGCGCCATTGTTTGCGTGGATGCCAGCATGTTTGAGGCGGTTAGCCTGATTAGCCAGGCGATTTCGATTGGCAGCGTGATGAATCGCGCAAATATCGTCACATTCGCGGAAAATAGCTATTTGGAGGATGTTGTGGATGTGATGCGCACCTCGCGCCATCGGAATTTTCCAATTCTTGACAGAGCCGGAGTTTTGAGCGGCGTAATTTCGCGCCGCCATTTGATGTCGTATAAAGGGCGCAAGGTGATTTTGATTGACCATAATGAGCGCAGCCAGAGCGTTGATGGGCTGGCGCAGGCCGAAATTATCGAGATTATCGACCATCACCGCGTCGCCGATATCCAGACCGATTCGCCCCTTTATGTCCGCTCCGAGCCTGTCGGTTCGACCGCTACCATTATTTGTAAAATGTATTTGGAAAATAATGTGGAAATACCCCGGGAAATAGCGGGCTTGCTCCTTGCGGCAATATTGAGCGATACCCTAATGTTTTCTTCGCCAACATGCACAAATGAAGACCGCAAAATGGCAAATCTTTTGGCTATTTCTGCCAAAGTTGAGCTAACTGAATTTGGGCGCGAAATGTTTACGGTTTCGACGGCTTTGGCCGATATGGCGGTTGTAGATATTTTGGCACAAGACCGCAAACCCTTTACTTTCGGGGCGCATCGCGCATATATATCCCAAATAAATACCTTGGATTTCGGCGGCATTGCCAATCGGATAGATGAATTTTTCCATATAATGGAAGAGTATTATGAATCCCATGATTGCAGCCTTGTAATGCTGATGATTACCGATATTGTCAGCGAGGGCAGCGAGATAATCGCCATAGGCCGCGGTAAAAAATTGCTGGAGCAGGCCTATGGGCTAAAGTCGGATGAGCGGAGCATATTTTTGCCCGGGGTCGTATCCCGCAAAAAGCAGATAGTGCCTACGCTAACGCAGTTTGCGTCAATGAATTATTAGGGGGTGAGCATTGTGAAAAAATATATGATTCTGCAATACAATTCGCCTGTGGTACTAACTTTCGGGCTCATTTCCTTTTTCGCCCTCCTTTTGGGCAATATGACGGATTTTAGCTCCACCCGTGCAGTTTTTTCGGTATATTCTACTAGTTTTCAGGATTTGCGCAGTCCGCTATTTTATATCCGCCTTTTCGGCCATGTCCTCGGCCATTATAATTTTGAGCATTTTTTTAACAATATGATTATGCTTTTGTTATTAGGCCCAATAATGGAGGAAAAATATGGATATAAACGGGTAATTTTGATGATAGTAATCACGGCCTTTATCACCGGAATTGTGCATATTGTCTTTTTCGGCACGATTTTGCTGGGGGCTAGCGGCATTGTTTTTATGTTTATGCTGCTCGCCAGTTTTACCAATATCCGCAGTGGCAAAATCCCGCTAACACTGGTGCTTTGCGTCATTATTTTTATCGGCCGGGAAATCCATGATGCCATAACCGCAAATGACAATATTTCCCAGGCCGCCCATATAATAGGAGGCATATTGGGCGCGATTTTTGGCTTTTACGCCAATCGAAAAGGAGATTTAAAAACCGCCTGAAATATGCGTACATTTCGCCGTTTCATAGCCATGGCGCAGTAGATTTGCAAAGGTTTGCGGGGTAGGGCGGCGGAGGTTTGTCGGGTGATTTCTGGCGCGGATGGTTTGGTGGCCGGGCAGGCAGGATGTGATGATTTCGCGCTTTTCGTCGGGGTTTAGCGGGGCATTTCGCAGGATTTGCCCCGCATTTGCCCCGATTGGCAAAAACATACCATTGTCATTTTGCTGAAAATGGCTGATGGCCTCGCGTATGCGCAGATTTTCCGCCTGATCCATGGCGATATCCAAAAGCCGCCGCAGGCTGGTGGAAAACAGGCGGTGGGCGTATTTGCTGCTCGCCCCCGCATTGCTGATGATTATAAAATCCACGCCGGCCGCCAAATTCGCGCCGCTATTTGTGATGCCAAAAAGCGGCTCCAGCCCCATATTATCATAAACGCCGCCATCCCACAGATTAAAAAATCGCCCGCCGGGTATGCGATTGTCCGCCCAAGCCCAAATGGGCGGGGTGATGCCGCTAGCACTCCATTCGTGCCGGTCGCGGCGCAGGGGGTATGGGCCTATCAAAATCGGAAAACCCGCCGAGGCCGCCATAGCATGGGCTATGGGCATATTGCCGCTAGGGGTCGTGCCAATAGACGAATCCGACATTTGATTTTGGTTGATTTCAAAGCGATTGCCGGTTTCATAGGTGGTGCAATTTATGCTCCAAATGGGATTTGCGGCGATTTGTTCCATTTTGCCGACCACATTCCATTTTTTGCCAATCATCCGCGCCAATAGCTTGACCTTTCTATGAATCCAAAACGGAAAAAGCCGCACCAATGCGGCAATCTGCAAATCTTTTTGCAAAATAATTTCTGATATTTCGGGCAAAATCCGCGCCAAAAAATCCTCGCTGCTAGGCCAGGCAAAATCATTTTTGGCATAAATCAGCCCAACCACCAAAGAGCCGCCGCTGGCCGAGGATATATGCCGAATATTTTCCAAACACCCCTGCTCGGCCATCCATTTCAAAACCCCCAAATGAAAGACCATCGCCCGAATTCCGCCGCCGGACAAAGCCAGCCCGATTTTGCGCCGCGTCAAATCCATAACGCCACCCCCCATAACACAATATGCGGCGAATGGCGTAATATTCACTATCTCGGGCTAGCGGCCGGGACAAACCATGATGAAATCCCCGCGAAATTGTCATTTACCCGAACAGGGAAATTGCCATGGATTCGCGGATTCAGGGTTAGGGTTTCCTGCCGAAAGGCAATTCCATAAATTGGCAAATTTTCCGCAATATGGTTTTGCAGATTGTGCATGGCGGTGATTAGCGCCAAATCCGTTTGGGCGGTGCGGATAATATAAAGCAGCAAATCCATAGCATCCGACTGATAGCCAAAAATATTTGTATGACCAATATTTGACGAATGAAATGCAAAACTAAAATCAGGAACAAGAGACAAAGACAGTCCGCCCACGAAAATATCAAAATCGCCATAATTTATGCGGCGGGTGTATTCGGCAAAATCGACCGCCTCTAAAATGGCATCTGCGCCGGATTTGCGCAGATTGTCTACCAAATGTCGAGCAATAATCATCCCCTCGGGATTTTCAGAATTCACCAAAACGCTCATCCGCAAAGGCACAGGGATTTCCGCCAAAATCCGCCGCTCCATCATGCCCTCGCTATTTCGGACAAAGCCCAGCCGCGAAAATAGCTCCTCCGTGCGAGCCGGGTCGAAATCATGCCGGGGCGGATTTGCATTATGCAGCCAGCTGGCGGGATTTATGGGCGCGGCGGCGCGGGCGGCATCATGAAAAGCGCGGGCGATAATATAATCGGTGTCAATCGCATGGGCTATCGCCTGGCGCATGCTCAAATCCATAAACATAGTGCGGGCAAAATTAAAGCCGATAAAATCAAAATCATTTGTGATAAAATCCGCGCCGCGCCGCATATCCTGATACCGCCCCCGCGCCGCCGGGGTGGTATTTAGCGCGTCAATAATCCCCTGCTCAAAAGCATGAATCTCGCTTTCATAATCCCGCAAAATTATGGCGTTTATACGGTTAATATTCGGCCGCCCGCCCGCCGCATTTTCGTTTGCCGCCAGCCGCAGATATTGGGCGCGGCTATGAGCCTCTAGCCGGAAAGGGCCATTGCCCATAGGCCACATATTCCGCCCGCCGCCGTGATTAAATGGCGCCATGGACGTCTGGGCAAAATAGGCCGCGGGAATTATCGGAAAAGCCAGCATATACATGGCCAAGCCGTGGTGCTCATGCAGGCTGATAATAATGGTGCGGGGGTCGATAACAGCCGTGTTTGATATATTTGCGGCAAACCCGGCGTAAATCCCCTCGGCGGGGGTGAAATTTCGCAAAATGTTTATGGAAAAGGCGATATCCGCCGCCACAATCGGGCTATAATCCTCCCAAAAAATTCCATATCGCAAAACAATCGTAATGCTGCGCCCATCCGGCGCAAATACGATATCATCCACAATGGCAGGATTTGGAATCGGCCGCATATCCGCATTTAAAATCACCAAAGGCTCGAAAATCAGCCGCAAAATCCTATCCACCCGATAGCAGGTATTTAGCAGGGGATTTAGGGTCAGCGGGATGCCCATGGGCAGGGCGATTTCGCCGCCGCGCCCGGGCTGGGGCGGGTGGGTAATTTGGGGGACGGTGGGGGCGGCCTCGGGCGGGGTTGTCCGCTCGCTTTCAGGAATAGGCTCGGCCAAAATAGGCCGCTCTACCAAAGCATTGCAGCCCGCAAAAATTAGTACCCCCAAAATCATTGTCAAAAAAAACACATATTTCATTATTCATCACCAATCTTTTATCAGGGTTTATCCGTGTTTATCAGTGGTTTAACAAATCAAGGAAGTCGGTCATACAGCCAAATCAGCACATTATAAATTGACAAATTTTGCTCAATCCGCCGCAAATAATGCCGCGTTTCCCCGAAGGGAATATGGCGCAAATTCCGCCCATCATCGGAATAATTCGGATTCCGCAGCCATCCCGCCACATTGCCGCTGCCGGCATTATATGCGGCCAAAGCCGTCCGCTGCTCGCCAAATTGATTGAGCAAACGCGCCAAATACCATGTCCCCAGCCGGATATTGATGGCCGGGTCGTAAATCCAATGGGGCGCAAACCCCGCCATCCCATTTTGCTCCGCCGCCCATGCCGCCGTCGCGGGCATCAGCTGCATCAGCCCCCCCGCCCCGGCATGGGATACCGCCCGCGGGTCAAAACGGCTCTCCGCATGTATCAAAGCCGCCACCAGCACCGGGTCTAGCCCCCGCATATCCGAATAATGCCGGATAATATCCAAATAGCGCAAAGGGTAGGCTCGCCGCAACAAATAAACCCCCGCAAACAGCCCTCCGGCGGCAATAGTCAGCATTATCATACACAAAACAAACCGTCGCCGCCATTTGTTCATGCCTCACCTCGTTCTAGGGCGTGTGGACACAATGTTGCCGCACGCATTTCCGGTCGATTTTCCGCCACTCTTCGTCGCCTCCTCCTAGCGTACCTTTGGGTACGCGTCGTCGTCGGCTTCTCGATTGGCAAAAAATCGCCGCGAAAATCCGTACGACCCCATTATGTCCACACGCCCCAATATTAACACCCAATCATTATGCCCGGTTTTTTTAACGGGCGGGGTCAAAACAGCCTCCCCCGGCGCAATTCGCCCAAAATAGCTCCGCCCACCCCCAGCAGGGTCGAGCCACCATCCATCAGCAAAAAACGGCAAATTCACACAAAAATCTCGCCCACTATAATTATATACAACAATATTTTCACAATTTCCCAAAGCACAAATATATTCATGCCCATCCCCTGCACCATTGCCAAAAATTTCCTGCATTGGCCGACAATTGGCAAAATCAATTTCCTCCATAATATCCCGCAAAATCCCCATCTGCCCCGCCCCGGCATGATGCAAAGCCACATCCCATGCATCCGCCACGCTATACGCCGCCGCCGTCCCGGTGCCATACATCTGCATCACGGCATTATGCCCATAAACATGCCCCGCCGCCCCGGCCAAAGCCGCCCACCAGCCATACCGCCGGATGTGAAAATCCTGCCAAAATGGCTGGCTGCCATCATGCAGCCCCTGCGGAATCTGCTCATAGCTGGGTTCGCCGTCCAAAGTGGGCTTTTGCGGGCTTTTGCCTAAATCCGCGCAAACATATCGCCAATTATCCTCGCCATGCCATGGCTCACCCGCCGCGCCCTCGTCCCATTCAGACAAATTCCGCTGGTCATACCGCCTATGCCCGGATTGAAACATGTTAAAATCCAGCCAATCCCGATTATGAAACCAATAGGACGAGCTAGTCCGCCCAAACGGATGAAAACCAATCAGCCCATCCGGCATATTTTCGCGCAATCTAGCCCCGCAAATATCCCACATATCGGCATTTTTATCCCCGCGAATATCCCCGCCCAAAAGCCATATAATATTTTCATATTTATTGAATCGTTTACATAAGAAATCCATATAATCCGCCGCATTATCAATATTTATAAATCCCTCTTTTGCAAAACTCCCCCAAACAGGCAGCAAAGCCATATACAGCCCCGCCTCCCGCCCCATAGCAACCACATTTTCCACATGCGCCCAATAAGGCTCATTTTCCGCCGAAATAAATTCCTGCATATCCCCGTACAAAATCTCGACCCGGGAATTTTCCGCCGCATGATATGTCACCCGCGACAAAAGCACCGCCAAAACCGCATTAAAGCCTTTATCCGCGCGGTTTTGCAAATAGACGCGGCTCTGCTCATTATCCAGCGCGGCAAAAAGCCGCCATGCGGTATCCCCCAGCCAAAAAAACGGCCGCTCCCCCCGCACAAAATGCCGCCCATTACCACCAATTCCAAGCTTTTCCATAATCATGCCCCTTCTCCCATTATCTTGCCAATAATTTCACGAACATTACCAACCAACTCATCCCTATCCCCATCATTCTCAATCGCAAAATCCACGCGCCCGGCAATTTCGCTCTGCCCAGTCTGGCTACCCATGCGGGCGCGAGCGGCCTCCGGCGCGATATTATCCCGGGCAACAATCCGCCCAAGCCGCGTATTTTCGCTGGCAAAAACGCCAATAGTATGGTCGCAAAGCTCATGCAAACCGGCCTCAAAAAGCACCGCTGCATCCAGCACAATCAGCCGACATCCATATTCTTCCATCCGCGCTGCCTGAGCCGCTGCATTAAAAAGATACTCATTGGTAATATTTGTCAGCCGCACCAAATTGGCCCTATTCCCAAAAACAATCTCGCCCAGCTTTTTGCGGTCAATCCGGCCATCGCTCAAAATCCCATCACCAAATTCCGCCACAACCTCATCAAAACAGGGCTGCCCCGGCATCATAAAATCATGCGCCGCCCTATCTCCATCAAAAACCGCCGCCCCCATCTCCCCAAAAACCGCTGCAACCTCGCTCTTCCCCGCCCCACTAGGCCCAGTAATCCCAACAACCTTGCCGCGCATTATAAACGCCCTCCAATCCAAATATAATGCCTGCTATCCTCCGTTTTTTCAATAATACCGCCGCTGTTAATAGCAATTTTTATTGACGATTTATTTTCAATATTAATAGTCAGCAAAATTTTATCAAGCCCAAGGGCAACCGCCTCTTTGGCAATCATTTTTAACAACAGCGTTCCATAGCCCTTTCCCCTCTGCGATGGCGCAATCCCATAACCGCAATGACCGCCAGATATTTTCAATTTCTCTGTCAAACGAGTACGCAATTTGCCCATTCCAACAGGCCTCTTGTCTACAAAAAGCCAATATATAATCTGCGGAACTCTCCCATCTTCCAAACCAATTTCATTTGCCCAATTATCGCATTTTACCAGCCACTCCTTATATTCATCAAAAGAAAAGCCGTTGGCACTATTAATAAATCCATTTTCATCCTTAGGAATTTCTTGGAGCAAATTATAAATATCCACCCCATCTTCGATAGACAACCTCTTTAATTCAATATCCACACCCATACCCCCCCAATATTTTTTATCGGCTATGCAAACAGTGCGGCAATTTAATTTATGGAAATAAATTCCAATTGTGCGTAGGGGCGACCATTGGTCGCCTTTTGTAATTCGGCGACAATTGAAAAATATCGTTTGCGGACATTAGGCGGCCAATGGCCGCCCCTACGCATTGCCAGAAATTTATTTGGATTCATACCAATTTTTTCCAATTGCTATATCTATCGCCAAAGGAACATTTAAATTCACAGCTCCGGCCATTTCCTCTTGCAGGATTTGCTTGATTTTGTCGGCCTCGTCGGGCGGGGCTTCTAGCAAAAGCTCGTCATGCACCTGTAGGAGCAGCCGCGCCTGCAAACCTTCGCGCAAAAGGCGGCTGTGGACTTTTACCATGGCGATTTTGATGATATCCGCCGCACTGCCCTGGACGGGCATGTTCATGGCGGCGCGCTCGCCAAAACTGCGAGTGTTGAAATTCGCGCTGGATATTTCGTTTAGCCTGCGCCGCCTGCCGAAAATGGTGGTGGCAAAGCCATCTCGCCGCGCCGCTTCTATGCTCTCATCCAGATATTGTTTGATTTGGGTATATTTGGCAAAATAGCCCTCGATATATTCCCCGGCCGCCTTGACGCTAATCCCCAAATCCTCTGCCAAAGAATATGCGCTGATGCCATAGATTATCCCGAAATTGACCGCCTTTGCAAAGCCGCGCTGCTCCGGGGTGATATCCGCCAAATTCACATGAAAAACCTGGGCGGCGGTGATGGCATGGATATCCGCCCCATCGCGAAAAGCCGCCAAAAACGTGGGGTCGCCCGAAAGTTCGGCCAAAATCCGCAGCTCGATTTGGCTATAATCCGCATCCACAAAAATTTTGCCCGCGGCGGGGATAAATGCCCGGCGCAGCTCGCGGCCTAGGGGCGTGCGAATGGGAATATTTTGCATATTTGGCTCTGCGCTGGAAATCCGCCCGGTGGCGGTGACGGCCTGATTAAAAGTGGTGTGGATGCGGGATGTGGCGGGGTTTATCTGGGATAGCAGGCCGTCGATATAGGTGGATTTTAGTTTGGCATGGGAGCGGTATTCCAGCAGTTTTGCGGCGATTTCATGATTGGCCGCCAGTTTTTGCAAAACCTCGGCGGTGGTGGAATATCCGGTTTTCGTTTTGCGGCCGCCGGGCAATTTCAAATCCTCGAAAAGCACCCGCCCCACTTGTTTTGGCGAATTGGGATTAAATTCCTGCCCTGCCAAATTGTGGATATCTGCCAATAATCTGTCAATCTCCGTTTGCAATTTTTCGCCATAGGATTTCAAAAATCCGGCATCCAGCCCGATTCCTGCCATTTCCATATCCGCCAAAACGGCGGTTAGGGGCAGCTCGATATCGTAATACAGGCGTTCTTGGCCGGTCGCTTTTAGCTCGGCATCCATAATGGGATAGGCGGCGGCCAATGCCGCAACCCGGGCAAAAGCAAGCTCCGCGCGGGTTTGCTTCTCGTCGGGGGCATTTTGTATATCCTCGAAAGTCAATTGCACCGGGGCGGCGTCGCGCTGGATTTTGTAGCCCAGATATTGCCGCGCCAAATCCTCGATTTTCGCGCCATCGTTTAGCCCGCCCAGCACATAGCCCGCTATCAGCCCATCAAAAGCCAAGCCGCGCAGCTCAAAACCCAGACCGCGCAAATGATGAATATCGCCCTTTGCCCCAAAACCGATTTTTGGAATATCACTGTCAAAAAAATCACGAGCCAGCGAGAAATGGGTTTTTGGCAAATAGACCGGGCGGCCATCCGCCCCGCAAAATGCCCCATCTCCGCTATTTGTCAAAATATATGCAATCGGCGGTGATAGTTTTGTGAAATAATCCCGCGCACCATCGGCGCAAAGGGTAATGCCGCTAATGGCCGGGGCTTCGGATTCCTTTGTTTTGGCGGTTTTGCCGCCGTATTTGCGCACTAGGCTATTTAGCTCCAGCCGGGCAAATTCGGCAATGGCATTATCGTTAAAAATATCGCCAATTACATATTTTTCCATATCATTATCCACGGGGGCATCCGCCCGAATGGCCGCCAAATCGCGACTAAGCCGGGCAATATCCGCCTGCGCGGCCAAATTCGCCGCGGCGCGCGCGGGCTTTATTTCGGCGGCATGGGCAATGGCATTTTCGATAGTGCCATAATTTTGGATAATTTTGGTAGCGGTCTTTTCGCCGATACCGTCCACGCCGGGGATATTATCGGAGGCATCGCCCATCAGGCCTTTAACCTCGATATATTCGGCCGGGCCAACCCCCAGGCGCGCCAAAACATCCGCGGCAAAATAATCCTCGGTGATATTTTGCCCCTTTACGGTTTTTGGCACGCGGATTTTAATGCGGTCGGTGGCGATTTGCAGCAAATCCCGGTCGCCGCTGATAATAACCACATCAAAGCCCGCATTTTCGCCAATCCGCGCCAGAGTACCCAGCACATCATCGGCCTCGAAACCCTCGACCGAGGCCATGGCTACCCCCATCGCCGCCAGCACCGCCTTTATCGCGCCGATTTGGGGGCGCAGCTCGGCGGGCATGGGCTTTCGGGTGGCTTTATACCCCTCAAATTGCCCATGGCGGAATGTGGGCGCAGGCAAATCAAAGGCCACCGCCACATGCCCCGGCGCCTCTTCATCATACAGTTTCACAAAAATATTCAAAAATCCCAAAACCGCATTAGTATACTCGCCGCCCTTGGTAGACATTATCGGCAAAGCATAAAATGCCCGATTTAAAATACTCAGCCCATCTATTAGCATTATTTTTTTCATGCTTTGCTCCCGGCCAAAAGGGCGATTTCGTTGTTTGTTAATCCTGTGGCAATGACTATATCATCAATGGGCATGCCCATATCCAACATTTTTTTGGCTACTAGCTGGATGCCCTCGGTCATGCCTTCTGCCTTCCCTTCTGCCAAGCCCTTTGCCTTGCCTTCCGCCATACCTTCCGCCATACCTTCCGCCAAACCCTTTTTCTTAGCGGCCAGCAGATAATTATACATATCCGTTTCATACTTTCTTTGCGCGCGTATTTTTGCTCGCTCATGGTCATCTTTGCTAATACCTCTCAAAACCTCTGTAGCCATTGAAAACACCTCTTTCCTTTCAATAATATCATTTATCTGCTCGCGATAATTCGGATTATCGGCGCATCCCAAAAATACCGACCACATCTCCAAAGAAGTCATTTCGGCGGCAGATTTTTTCAAAATATCGCCCAGCTTGCTCAATTCGATTATCACCACATTTATTTGCTCGGAAAGCAATTCGCCATCATTAAACCGCAGGTTCGCTTTGTTAATATACCCATCCCGCCCGGGCAAAACGGCATACATGCAAAATGTCACCTGATAGGATGCGGCCAATTCCGAATAATCTATGCTCCGCGATTTTTGCGAGGAATGCAAATCGGTCAAATAATAAATCGAGCGATTTATAAAATTCAAATGCCCGCCTAGCCCCTCGGCCATGCGCGACCCCTGCATTTCAACATCAATTTGAGTGCCATCATTTGTGATACAATTCACATCAAAACGCTCTCCCTTTTCCTCAATATCGGAAATAGGCAGCTCATTATTGCGGATTTGAACATCCACCACATCCCGATCAATACACGCCGAAATCAAATCAATCAGCGCGGGCTTTGCATCGGGGTGGGTTAGAAGCGTCTTGAAAATCCTATCATTATATGGCGGCAAAATATCCGCATCCATGGGTATTTTACTCATCCTCCCCCTCCTCATTTTCGCTATCGGGGTCGGATGTGTATTCCTCGGGGATTTTGGCAAAGCCTACTACTTTGGAATTATCCTCTAGGTTTATTAGTTTTACACCGGAGGTCACGCGGCCTAGGGTGGATATGCTGTCGGTTTTTATGCGGATTACTACGCCGCCGTCGTTTATTAGGATTAGCTCCTCGCGGTCTTTGCAGATAGCTATGCCGACTAGCT
>Ga0209755_10002002_pt1 | contig 29207 bp, 26 predicted proteins | sample TergutCo191P1_FD_187301 | JGI IMG/M metagenome (GOLD analysis project Ga0209755, IMG submission 187301) | Cornitermes sp. P1 segment gut microbial communities from Petit-Saut dam, French Guiana - Co191P1 (SPAdes) (version 2) | ecosystem: Host-associated > Arthropoda: Insects > Digestive system...
ATGTGTATATTTATTGGGCGTTCGGTGAACGCCCCTACGGGATTATAGGTATTATCGTGCGAACACAAGTTCATCCCTAGGGGATTCATGTTTGTAGGGGCGAACGCCCTCGTTCGCCTGTGTATCGGTTATAGTAGTGACACGGGCGACAAAGGGCGATCGCCCCTACAAAAATGTGTATCTATATCGGGCGAACAAAGTTCGCCCCTACGGGTTTCCCAAACACAGGCTATGCCAACATGTGGGCGGTCGGGGACGCCCGCCCCTACGGGTTCTCAAACAAAGGTTGTTCCAATATGTGGGCGGTCGGGGATTTTTTGCCACTACAAATAATGTGTATGTTTATCGGGCGTTCGGTGAACGCCCCTACGGGGTTTTCCAAAAACAGGTTATGCTATAATACATGGGCGATGCTTTGCCCCTGCAAATAAGACCCCCACCGCTTACAAAACCACCAAAATAGGTTGCACACATAATTTAAAATTGAGGGCAATATTGCTTGCGTTGGTTTATACATATATGGTATACTATGAAACACAAAATAAATAGGGGAGGGTGTTTATGAGTGCTTTTTGGTCTTTTTTTAGTGCGTCACCGATGATGCTGCTGATTGTCACTGGGCTTGCCGTTGCGGTTAGTATAGTGCTTATTTTTATGATTGTGCAGACGATTTCTTCTAACAAGAATGCCGAGCAAAAGTCTGCGGCTATGACAATGGATAGCATGGGCTCTGCTTCCCCTACGCTTTATGAGCCGAGCGGTGCTGGTGGGATAGAGGATGTGCTGCCTATTTTTGAGGCGGCGCCGACAGCGTTTGGTGAGGTGGAGATAGGGCAGTTAATTGGTGAACCAAGGGTGCTTTCGGCGGCAGAAAATGTATATGGAGGAGCAACTAGCGTGGTGATGAATGTGCCTATGGGGCAGACGGAATTATTTGAAAAAGAGCAGCCGTCTGTTAGTGATTTGGCGTCACAAATTGATCAGAGTGTGGCATATGAGCCCATAATATCGCCTGCATTTGACGAGGTGAGGTATTTTGATGACAGACAGGTTTATGCGGGGGGCACTCCGCAGCCGCTTGGTGAGGTGGAATATTCACAATTTAATCAGCAAATTTATGCGCCTATCCCTAGTCTTCCTAAACAGCTAGAAGAGGTTTTTGTAGACCCTGCGTGGCAATCGCAACAACAGGTTTATCCTAAGGCGCCGCCTATGCCTATGCAAAATGCACGGCAGGTTGACCAGCCTATTTTGAATGAAATGATGGCGCAATATGTGCCACTGCAGCAGCTGCAGCAACAGTCGCAACTACAACAAACTCAACAGCAAATGCCGCAATATTTTAATGCGCCTGTGCAGATTGGTGTAGAGGAATTAATAGAACAAGGGCAGCTAGCGCAATCACAGTATATAATCATGCCAGAGCCTAGCATGCAACCAATGTATATTCAATTGCCGCAACCGCAACCACAACTGCAACCACAACCACAACCGCAGTTACAGCAGCCCATGCAACAGCAGCCCATAATCTTTCAGCCCATCATCATGCCGCAACCTGTGCCTCCGCAACAGCCAGCACAATTTAATCCAGCAAACAACAACATGTCACAGCAGCCATTCTCGCCCTATCCACCATATCCACAACACCCGCCTTATCCGCACTATGCACCGTATTTAAACTATCCGCCCCAAAGCTTGTCGCCGCAAGCGGCACCTATTACTCTGCCGCCTCCAGCTGCACCGCACAACCTTGCATCAAACCTATCAGAATCAAACATCAGACCAATAGCGGTGCAAGAAAAAGCGGCACAAACAGTGCCTAAACCGCACACAGTGCCGTTTGAATATCGCACAAGTCCACAGCCTATGCAGACGGCTAGTTATGACCAGCCCATGCATCAAAGCAGAGAATACGGCAAGACTAAAGACAATCAAGAGCTTAAGGCACCGCCTTTATTAAAGCAAAACGAGACAAATAGACCCAATTATTTTAGCGAAAACTTTTATAAAGAGATGCCAAAAAGCATTGTTGAGAGCTATTTTGTGGGGCTTAAAGCACCTAAAAATACGGACAATGTAAATAGTATTACAAACACTGCTGTAAATGCTGCTCAAGCTATCACGCACACACCTATGTCGCACCCAACCTATGACAACGCAACCAAGCATTCTGAAAACTCATTGCTAGCCAGTCTATATGCCGCTTTGGGCGATGAGCATCAGCTTCAAAGGTTGCTAGCAAGCGTGCAAGATGGCGGCACAGACGGCAATTATTTGAGTCAGCCATTGTTTGATGGGGCTTATCCTAAAATTGAAGAAAACCCCATAAGACAGCACATCATTTGGCAGCAAGAAAGGCAAATAGAACAGATGGCTAGTATCAATCATAATTATAGCAATGCTATCAACACTACTCCCAATACTGCTGCCAGTACCAGCATCATAAATGACTCGTGGCTAAAAGCACCTATCATGGATGAGACTAGGCAGCAAGAGCCTGTGTATGATGCAGATGATAGGTATGCGATGGGTTTTTCGCTTTCTAGGATGGAAATAGCGGACGAGACAAGGCGTGCTAATATCCCAGGGGTAGAGGTAATAGAGCGATACGACAAGCCGGCAGCCCCCACCTCTTTAAAGATTAATGGCAAGACCTATGCGATGCTGCATGGCACGGATATGGGTATTAGTATGACGGTAAAAATTCCTGATGCATATGCACATGAGCTGTGCAAGCGGCATGGGCGAGTGATGACGGCGAAGTTTCCTAAGGGGTTGAATTGGTATCATGTGTCTATTGATGAGAGTTTTGAAAACAAGGAAGCGGTGTATAGGATATTAAATAATGCCATGCAATATATTGCCAACATGCCCATAAGTGCAGCACCTAAGGTGACTAAGGTTAATACAATTAAGGCAAAGAGTGATAGTGTGGGCGGCAATAGCGGTGGTGCGTTTAAAGGGCGTGTGGGTGGAAATGGAGTGTTGCCACGGTCAAATTATCCAAGGCCAGGCAAAAAATAGTTTGTGGGTAGGGCAAAGCAATTTGGATTAAAAAAGAGTAGCAACTTAAATACGGTTGCTACTCTTTTGTTGTTTAGTTATAAATAAAAAATGTAAAACTCTTGTTCACTTTTAATTAATAAGGCAAAGATTTCTCCCTTACGGTCGAAATGACGCTTTAGTTTAATTGTTCTCACTACTAGAGTGAACCCATTCTAATTAATGTCATTTCGACCGTAAGGGAGAAATCTTTGCTTTATAATTAATATCATAACGCTAGTAGAGAAATCTTTGCTTTATTATTGATGTCCGCCGATTTTTCTTATTGCCATGTTAAAAGCGGTGTATTTGAAAACGGGTGAATTTTTGTATGGGCCGTCAGTCGCTTTGCCTATAAAATCCTTGCCAAACAAATCGTACACTGAACCCGACAAAGATATTTGCGGCAATCGCCCTATTTTTTTTCCATCCTGATAAAGATAGGCTATTTGTGCTGGAGTAGAAAATTCACCCTGCGGGGTATAGTCTCCGCCTGCTGCAATTTCTATTAAAATCGCTTTTTTGCCGCCCAAAAGCTGGTCTAAAGTGCTGTTGGATTCCACAATTTGCATTCCGTCAGGGCTTGTATCAGGCACAGAATCATACACTGATGAAGCGCTTGCAGTCAAACCTAGTCCTAATTCTTGTGCAACTTTTTTAGACGCATAAGGCGATACAAATACGCCATCCTTTATTAAATACGCCTTATTACCATCAAGCACCGTTCCCTCACCATCAAAAAAGCAGCCAAAATTGCTTTTAGAGTCTTTGTTTATGCACAGTGAAAACCTATCAGAAAACAGCTTTTGCCCCAATTTATCACTAAAAGCAGACGCCTTTGCCGCAAATAGCTTGCCATTTAAGTGCTGGCTAAAAAATCCAGTAAGCTCATTATTATAAAAAATAACAGGCATAACGCATTCAGGCTCAATATCTATCTTGTTGTCATAAGCATCCAAATTTTTTGTGCAAGCAGCATAAGCATCCTCTAAACAAAAGCCCCTTGTGACACTTGAGATCATTCCGTCAAACATATTGAGTGACTTTTTATGCTTGATCGCAAGATTTATGCTGACTAGCTTATCCTTATAAAAAAGGTCTGTGCCGCAATCATTTTTTAAAGACTGGCTGTATTCATCTAGTGATATATGCTGAGAAAAGCTAAATACAGGATAGTTTTTGCTCAAAGCATCCAACAGCTTTTGTGTTGTGTCAATAAACTCTTGATCACTTAAACTAAACTCATTAGATAAATCCAGCGTTTTTTTGGCATTTTTAGTAGGCTGGACAGGATAGGGGATAGATACCTTAAGCATATCAGTTGCCTTTTTTTCTAGGTCTGATTCACTTAAATTGCCTATACCTCCGCCTATTCCAATATAGCCGTTGTCATATACTCTAACTCCAGTATGAGTATTGTTAGACTTAAAAACAGCCTCAATTTTATTGTTTTGTATTTTTAGGCTAATAGCACTATCTTTTTGCAACAATGTTTCTTTATTCATAAAAATTCTCCTTTTTTAATAAATTAGCCTACGCTCATGTTGTTTACTCTGATGCTTGGGCCGCCGTGGGCAACCAAACAAGGTGCTTGATTAGATTTTCCACACCCTCCAAATATTGACCACCTAATCTTTTTATCGTTGCCTATCCCGTCAATTTCATTAAGCGTGTCAAATACAGACCCTGTTATGACAGAAATCTGGACAGGTTTTGTTATTTTGCCGTTTTCAATCATGTATGCTAGTCCCGGTGCAATAGTGAAAGTAGACAGTCCAGACCCATGCAGCACCGATTTGATATAAATCCCATTTTTAATAGGTGCAATTAAATCCTCAAAGCTTAAAGTTCCGCTATCTATATATGTATTTGTCATGCGTACAATGGGCTCAAACTCATAGCTAATTGCACGGGCGTTTCCTGTTATTTCCTCATCAAAATCCGCTGCTGTTGCCGCACTATGCAGCCTTCCGCTTAAAAGCCCATTCTTAACCAAATAATTCTTTCTTGCCTTGTGCCCTTCATCATCATATATAGCATAACCAGATCCAGCACTAACTCCCTCATCAATAATATCAAGCCCATCAGCCCCCATTCTTTTTCCCATAACCCACGCAGCCTTGCTAGTCTCATCGCCTAGCATCAAATCCGCTTCTGACTTGTGCCCAAATATCTCATGAGTAAATATTCCCGTAGCCTGAGGTGCCAGCACAATGGTATAGTTTCCTGGGATAACAGGGCTAGAGTGCAGCATAAAATGCTTGCTTTCATCAATTTCTGTTTTTAGGTCTGATTCAAAGTCAAAAAGGCTGTCAAAGCTGGTGCTTGTTTTATTAAAGCGTGACAAAAACTGCTTGTCGCCGTCGCTTAGCTGCACAGATGTCATAAAGCCGCACAATTGAGAATCGTGTTTTATGCAAGCACCTAAGCTGTTATAAAACTCTTTTTGTTTATAAAAGTCAGAATATAAAAGGTTGTATAGTTTTATTTTAGAGTCGGTTAGGTGTGGGTGCAGTGAGTTTAATAGGGCAAGCTTTTTGTCTAGTGAGATGTTTGACACCTTGTTGTCTTGATATACAAGCACGGTGTCCTTTGTTTTGGACATTTTTTTTACGATAGCATTTTTTAAGATGTCTTTGTTTGGGGCAGCTAGAGCAGAGAGGTTGTCTAGTTCAGCTTGCAGTGAATTAATGTCACTAATAGATGAATAATACCATCTGTTGCCGTCAAACACACGCAAAAAAGCGGCGGTATACTCTCGCACCTTGCAATCATTAAGGTCGCTGTTAGTATAGCGGGCATTGGTGATAGAAACGGTTTCTATGCGGATATCAGAGTATAGGTTTTTAGGATAAATTATTTTCATAGGTTTTCTCCTTTATTCATGTTTTCTTTTGCTATTGCTAGCATAAGTTTAATTCTGTTTTCTTGGTTTACTCTTGTTGCAGATGCATCATAATCTATGGGTGTAATATTTGATAGGGGAGCAAGCTCTTTTATCCTCTTGATTACGCTTTTGCCCACAATGTGATTGGGCAGACACCCAAACGGCTGTGCACACACTATATTATGCACACCAAATTCAATTAGCTCCATCATCTCAGCAGGCAACAACCACCCCTCTCCCATCTTTACTCCCAAATCCACCACCCCTTTAGTCAATTTCCATAAATGCTCTATTCCAGTGCTAGGAACAAACCTTTTATCCCCATCCACCGCTTCTTTAATCAACAAATCCCACTTTTTCATACTGCCCAGCACCTTGTTAAAAATCCATGCCATAAACTTGCCCCGCCCATAAAATGCAGCATCAAACACATTGTTTGCAATACAATACATAATAAACCCCATAAGCCCTGGCACAATCACCTCACACCCTTCACTCCGCAAAAACTCTTCTAAATTGTTGTTGCCTAATGGGGCAAACTTAACATAAATTTCTCCCACTATTCCTACTTTCACTCTTTCAATATACTCACACTCAATCGTGTCAAAATCCGCCTTAATAGCTTTAAGATTTGCTTTGACTCTATCATACTTAGCTTTGTCTAATTCCTCTTTTAATTTATCCTCCCATTTTTTAACCATCCTATCAGTATCACCTTTATTCTTTTCATACGACAAATAATGATTTCTCATAAGCATAAGCATATCGCCATACACAACGGCAGCTCTTGCTTTTTTTAGCTTTTTTAAATTAAACTTAAGCGAATTATGCTTTTCTAATCCAGAAAAGTTTATAGACAAAACAGGCACTTGCGGAAACCCCGCCTCAATCAGCCCAGCTCTTAATAAATGTATATAATTAGACGCTCTGCATCCGCCGCCCGTTTGACTCATAGCTAAGGCAACTTTGTTTACATCATATTTACCGCTTGCAAGGGCATCAATCAATTGCCCAGTAGTCAACAAACACGGATAGCATATGTCGTTATGCACATATTTTAAACCTTTTTCTATGAGTGACGGCTCTGTCCCTCTCAATAGCTCAAATTTATAGCCATCATCTTCAAAGATTTTTAAGATCATGCCAAAATGTACAGGCAGCATATCAGGTGCCAATATAGTGTGCGTGCTTTTCATTTCTTTAGTGAATATAGGAAACTTATAGTTTATCATAAAAAGAAAACTCCTTTGATAGTTAAATTTAAAACAGTCAAGCTAAATTATATCAATTTTATTATGCATAGTCAAACTAAAATAATATGCAATAAAAAAACATATTAAAAATCACTTGACATTTGCTAGCTTAAAATGCTATTATTTTAAAAACTAACCAACAAAGGGGAGAAAAAATGAAAACAAAATCAAGATATCTATTGGGCATTGTAATGAGCATTGTCATGGCACTTAGCGTATTTGCTTTTGCTGGGTGTGATGGCAACAGAATGCCAGACGGGGTTTATGAGCTAGACAGACTATACATAAACGGACAACAAGTAGGGGAAGATAATCCCTTTTTCATAGGGTTTGCTGCTATGCCGTTTGAAGTTAAAAACAACGGCACAGAAATGACTATTATTGTCTTAGGTGTTCCGATGACTGCAGAAATACGCATTAGAAACGGCTATATAGAACAACGCCACCCAGAACTCACTAACGGCAGATGGGGACGAGAAGACGGCAGTGCTGCAGCAGACTTTGTGTCATCTAGGTTTGAAGATGGTGAAATTGTATTAAGAGTAGGGGCGGCATCTCCAATGACATTAGGAGCAGGCTCTTTAAAAATTGTTTTTGCAATTCCGCAAGCTGAAGCTAGACCACCGTCTGATAACAACAACCAAAACAATCAAACTATTGATATTGAGCAATTGTTTGGTCGCTGGAATCTAACACAGATTACTCACAACCCAGGCAATGTTACTCAAACGCCTCAAAGTCTAGATTGGATATTTGACTATCACATCACATTAAATGATGACAACACTTTTTCAGAAATCAATTTTTGGAACTGGAATGTTCACACAGGCACATGGGCATTAAACGGAAACACATTGACATTAACAAGACAAACAGGCACAACGCCTCTTGGCGGTTATGCGTTTGTTTCTATCAGAAACATTAGTTTAAGCAGCGACACAAATACAATGACCATGACATACACTAGATTTATTTATGGAATGACTTTTAGTTATTCAAGTATCCTTATTAGAGCTTAAAAATTTAGTAAAAAAATCAATTAACAAAAAACCTGCACCAAGCTAAGTGCAGGTTTTTTTGCATGCTATTTATAAAACTATGCTAATTTATTCTATGAATATCGCAGAAAACCAGTTTTGCTGGTCAGTAGTATTTTTTAGCGGATAAAGAGGAAGATTTAGATTGTTAGCAGTTAAAAACACATCAACACCTATGCTATGAAAAGCAGGGCGTGCTAGCTTTGGGGCGATGCAAGGTGCATTTTGTTTGCCTTTGCACTCACTGCAAATTGCACAGTCGGATAATGAGAGTGCAAAATAATAGCCGTCTAAATATGCTTGCCGCTCTATTTCTAGTGAGATTTGCTGACAGGGCTTTTTATCATGACAATGCACTATTATGCCAGATTTATAATGCTTAAAAATTCTGATATACTCTTCAATAGAAAGAGAGTGCGGAGCAGACGGGCATGTATGAAGCTTGCCAAAGTCAGAGCAGCCCCAAAGGCATTTTAATATCGTGCGAGGGTCAAACGCAATTTGATTTATATCAAAAACTTTTGCATTTATTGCCCCCATTTGTTTGGCTAATGCCAAATATTTACCATATTGTTTCATAAAAACTATTGCTCCACTGCCGCTAGCAAGCTTTTTATTCTTATCTTGACAGCCCCTAAATTTGTTATTTCATCAATCTTTAATTGAGTATACAATTTGTTTTTTCTAGCCAAAATCTTGCGTACCTCATCCGTTGTCACCGCATCCACTCCGCAGCCAAACGACACCATCTGCACCAAATTCATATCCTTGTTATCGCCTACAAAATCCGCCGCAGAATAAAGCCTTGCATGGTATGTCCATTGATTTAGAGTGTTGGTATCCACCACTTTTAAAGGCAAGCAATCCTCTGATATCACTGCCTTATTCATCTGGCAAATCAATCTAGGAATCCCTTTATTAACCTCAGGATCAAGGTGATATGGCCGCCCTACTAGGCACACAATTCCTTTGCCACGCTTTCTCGCCTCATTTATTATCCTAGCCCCTTCTCGCCTTATATCCTCTAAATAAGCCTTATGCATAGCCATACCACTTTTTAATGCCGTTTTAATATCTTTTAAAGATATATCATTATACTCTTTTGATAAAGCATCAAACAAAGTTTTTGCAGCAACTTTTAGATTGTTTAAATCAATAAACGGCTGAAAAAACTTTAAGTCAGGCTTGGAGATTCCTATAACTTGAGGATAATATGCAACCACAGGGCAGTTATAATGATTGTTTGAAATGCCTTCATCAAAATTGTATGATAAACAAGGATAAAAGATAGAAGTGACGCCTTGATTTATTAATTCTGTTATGTGCCCATGCACCAATTTTGCAGGATAGCAAACCGTATCTGACGGGATATCCGATTGACCTTTTCTAAAGGTACTAGCATCAGACAAAGGGGAGGTGACTACATTGAAATTTAGCTTTTTAAAAAATGTATGCCAAAAGGGAAGCATCTCAAACATATTCAATTGAAAAGGCAGCCCTATTGTGCGTTGTGTATTAATATTAGTGTCATTTCGAGCGAAGCGAGAAATCTTTGCATTATTATCAACATACTCAAGAAGCTTTGCCAACTTATAATCAAATATATTCAAATCATTGTCTGATTCAATACTATTTTTATTGGGCAAGTTGCATTTATTGCCGCTTATAAACTTTCTAGAATCAGAAAAAGTAGTGATAGAAAGCGCACAATGATTTGTGCAAAGATTACACCTTGCCTCTTTTTGGCTATAAGAAAAATCCCTTATCTCTTCTTTTGATATTATCCCTTGTTTTTTTAACCCAATCGCATAAAGTGCCGCACCATATGCCCCCATAAGCCCAGCAATACTAGGTCGCAAAACATTAAACCCCATCTCTAGTTCAAACGCCCTTAGCACAGCATCAGACAAAAATGTGCCGCCTTGCACAACAATATTGTTGCCCAAGCTCTCTTTATCCCTTATCCTAACCACCTTATATAGTGCATTTCTAATCACGCTATAGGCAAGCCCCGCCGCAATATCTTCAACCAATACACCATCCTTTTGTGCTTGCTTAATAGAAGAATTCATAAATACAGTGCATCTTGAACCTAAATCCACAGGCGATTTAGCAAACAAAGAAATCTTGCTAAACTCCTGAATGCCAAGCTCTAGCGTGTCTGCAATCGTTTGCAAAAATGACCCGCAGCCACTAGAGCAGGCTTCATTTAAATAAATATCATCAATCGCACCATTTTTGACCTTGAAGCATTTCATGTCCTGACCGCCAATGTCAATTACAAAATCTACATTGGGCATCAATTTTTTTGCGGCAAAAAAGTGTGCAGAGGTTTCTACTACGCCGCCAGCAAAATTAAATGCACTAACTATCAATTCTTCGCCATAACCAGTGGCAGCCCCTGCATAAATCTTTAAATCAGAAAACTCATCATAAATATCTATCAAAAACTCTTTAACTGCCGTCACGGGAGAGCCCACATTTTTAGAATAGCGTTCTTTTAATAGCAGTCCATCATCTCCGATTAATACCATCTTAATAGTAGTAGACCCAGAGTCTACTCCAAGATAAATCTTTTTATCGCTTTTGATATATTCATGCAAATCCCCCGTGCCAACATGCAACACATCATGCCGCTGCTTAAACTCTTCATAATCAGATTCATCTTTAAACAAAGCTGGAAGTGCAGCATAATTTGCCTTTGTGTCTTTATCCTCTATCGCCTTAATAAGACTATTTAAATCGCACTCTTTTTCTGCACTAAGTGCCGCCCCTAGTGCCACAAAATATAGTGAGTTTTCGGGCAATACTCCCTTTAAGTTCAAAATCTCATCAAAACAATCTCTTAAAGAAGAAATAAAACTAAGCGGGCCGCCCAAATACACAACGCTGCCCTCAATCTTGCGTCCTTGTGCTAAACCTCCAATAGTTTGATCCACAATAGCATATAAAATGCTTTTGGATAGATCGGCAATATCTACTCCTTGGTTTAATAGCGGCTGAATATCTGTTTTGGCAAAAACACCGCATCTTGAGGCAATGGGATAAGTCTTTTTTGCAGTGACAGCCAGTTCATTTAGCTTGTCTGCATTTATACCTAAAAGCGTAGCCGTCTGATCAATAAACGCACCTGTTCCGCCAGCACATGTGCCGTTCATACGCACCTCTAGTCCGCCAGACATAAACAGTATTTTTGCATCCTCGCCGCCTAGTTCTATAGCAACATCAATGTTTTTGTCATAGCTGTTTAGCGCAGTTTTGGTAGCATATACCTCTTGGATAAAATGTACGCCTAGTGCGTTTGCTAGTCCCATGCCGCCGCTTCCGCTCATAGAAAAATGTGCGGTGGGATAGTCTTTTTTAAGCGTAGTCAAGATTTTTATTACGCATTCTTCAATTTTAGAAAAATGCCTAAAATAGTCTTTAAAAACGATGCTGTTTTTTTCATCTAGTACAACAGCCTTTATGGTGGTAGAGCCCACATCTAATCCAATTTTATACATAAAAAATATTATAACACATAAAAATGGCGTTGTCTACTAGTTGAACAATGTTTTAATTAAAAATGATTAATGATTATTGGTTGATACAATTATTGTGGGAAAACCAAAAACCTAAATTTGTCATCCTGTAAGGATCTCATCTTACAAGCAAATGTATTTTTTATAATGCGAGATCCTTAACAGGATGACATTAATTTTTTAATAGTTTTGCAATAGCAGTGGCTGCTGAAACCATTAATCATTAAATTTTGTGTATGTGTAAAAAATTTCAAATATTTGGTTAATGTGCCAAAATTTAGTTGTAAGTTTTGTTTTGTTATAGTATAATAGTGTTAATTTAAGGAAGAGATTCCTGTCACAATTAAATTAAGAAATTTTTTACAAAAGGAGATGGCTCTCTTTTTGTGTTGCTATATGCAATTTTGGAGGATTATTTTGAAAGCTAATTATAATAGACCAGTCAAGCAAAAGTCGCCGTCACTTAAGGTTGTCTTTTTGGGCGGTGTGGGTGAAATCGGCAAAAACATGACAGCACTAGAATTTGGTGAAGATATCATTGTCATTGACTGTGGGGCGACTTTTCCTACGGCAGATATGCCAGGGGTTGATTTGGTTATTCCTGATACGCAATACCTAAATGAAAACAAAGACAGAGTGCGTGGCATTGTGCTGACTCATGGGCATGAAGACCATGTAGGAAGCTTGCCATTTGTATTAAAGGATTTGCAAGTGCCTGTTTATGGCACGCAATTGACGCTTGCTATAGTAGAAAACAAAATCAAAGAAGCAAAAGTAAACGCTACGCTTAAAACCGTTAAGGCGGGACAAACTGTGCAGCTTGGCAAAAGCTTTAAATGCGAGTTTGTGGCTGTGTCGCATTCATTTGTTGGATCTTGTGCGCTGTCTATTTCTACTCCTATTGGTGTGGTTTTTCATACAGGAGATTTTAAGGTAGACTTTACGCCACAAGGATCAAATGCAATAGACTTGCAACGCATTTCTAAAATCGGGCAAGAAGAGGTGCTGCTGCTGATGGCAGAAAGCACCAATGTAGAAAGAGCGGGCTATACTATGAGTGAGGCTACTGTCAAAAAATCATTAAATACACTTTTTAATGAAAACATAGACAGACGCATAATCGTAGCTACTTTTGCAAGCAACATCAACAGAATGCAGCAGATTATTGACATTGCCATCAAATACAAAAGAAAGGTTGTGTTTTGCGGCAGAAGCATGATAAACATTGCAGATGTGGCATCAAAGATTGGTGAATTAGAGTATCCGCCCATGCTTGAAGTTGATATCAACTCTGTGCATAAATATGAGGATAAAGAGCTTTGTATCATAACAACGGGCTCTCAAGGCGAGCCTATGAGTGCGCTTACTAGAATGGCAAACGGAGAGTTTAATAAAATTAGATTAGGGTTTAATGATACTATTATCTTGTCGGCAAGCCCTATTCCTGGCAATGAGCGAAGCGTATACAATGTAATCAACAATATATATAGGCTGGGGGCAAGGGTTATTTATGAGGCACTTGCTGATGTGCATGTATCAGGTCATGCCTGCAGAGAGGAATTAAAGCTGATTCACACTTTGCTTAAACCTAGGTTTTTTATCCCTGTTCACGGCGAGCATAGACATCAAAAACGCCATGCAGAGCTTGCAGTTGAGATGGGTGTGCCAGCTAGCAATGTTATGATTACGGACATTGGTGATGTGGTGGAGGTGACTACAAAGACTATTGGATTTAAGGACAGAGTGCCGGCTGGCAGTTTGCTAGTTGACGGTTTGGGAGTGGGAGATGTGGGCAATGAGGTATTAAACGATAGGCGGCATTTGGCTGAAGAGGGTATTTTTATTGTGTCACTAGGGATAAATTATGCCAATGGAGAGCTAAGAAGTGTGGATGTAATCACAAGGGGTTTTGTTTATATGGATAGGTCAGAGGCGCTTATGAATGAGACTAAAGAGGTGATTAGAAACAGGTTGAGTCAAATAGACTTAAAGCAAAAGGATTGGCAAGGAGTAAGAGGGGCAATAAGAAAGGATTTGAAGGGCTTTTTGAACAAAAAGACAAAAAGAAACCCTATGATATTGACGATGATAGTTGATTGTGACTGCTAATCAATTCACAATGCACAATGCATAATGCACAATTATTGAGAGCTTGCGATAGAGCAGTAATTGTAAATTATAAAATGTGAAAACTACAATTAGGTTAGTAGCACATTAATGTAATTATTCTTATTCCTCTATCGCACCCATCCTAAATTGTGCATTATGCATTGTGCCTTGTGCATTGTTAATGTGCATTAATACCATGCCTTTTAAAACACCAAATAAGACAAGTGAATATATTAGGGAGTTATTACCAAAAGACAATCAATTGGCACACATAATTGACTATGCTGACACTCACAATGTCCCTATATTGCTTCCTGAAGCGGCGGCATTTTTAAGGCAGCTTGTTTTATTAAAGCAGCCCAAAAGAGTATTTGAAATCGGCATGGGAATAGGCTATAGTGCCCATATTATTTTGCAAAACAGCGATGCTGTGATTACTACTATTGAAATTGACAAAGAAAGGATTAGCATCGCAAAAGAGTTTTTTAAAAAATCGGGGCTAGATAAAAGAGTAGTCATTTTAGAGGGCGATGAAGGGGATATTATCCCAAAATCAGAAGGTTTTTGTGATTTTATTTTTTTAGACGGAGCAAAATCAAAGTATATAAAGCACTTACCTTATCTAAAAAATCAACTCTTAACAAAGGGCGGCATTTTGCTAGCTGACAATGTGCTGTTCAATGGAATGATAGCAGGTGAAAAAGAAGAGGACAAATCCAAGAAAAACATAATAAATGGGTTAAGAAATTTTTTAAACGCAATTTGCAGTGATAATGATTTTATAACCAGCATCATCAATGTAGGTGATGGCATGAGTCTAAGCATATTAAAATAAAGGCAAAATAAAATGATAGAATTATTGGCTCCGGCGGGGGATTTTCAAAAACTAAAAACAGCAATCCACTTTGGTGCAGATGCTGTCTATCTATCAGGTAAGCAATTTGGCTTGCGTGCTTTTTGCACAAACTTTGACAACGACTCTTTAAAACAAGCCATAGACTATATAAGATTGCACAATAAAAAAATCTATGTTACGCTAAATATCTTTGCACGCAATATAGATTTTGGCAACCTGCTAGAGCATATTAAATATCTAGATAAATTAAAGGTTGATGCAGTCATAGTATCCGACCCTGGGATTATTAGCTTTATTAAAACACACGCACCAGCCTTGCCTATTCATTTGTCCACTCAAGCAAACACTACAAACAAATACTCTGCAAAATTTTGGAGCGATTATGTAGACAGAATCATCCTAGCAAGAGAGCTGTCCATTGATGAGATAAAACAGATAAAAGAATTTAATCCTAAACTAGAACTAGAGGCATTTGTGCATGGGGCTATGTGCATATCATACTCTGGGCGGTGCTTGCTGTCTGATTTTATGTCTAGTCAAAAGGGCAAGGTCTTTAGGCAAGGCAACAGGGGCGAGTGTGTGCAAGCGTGCAGATGGCCGTATGAATTAAAGGATGGCTATATAATTGAAGAGGATGAAAGGGGCAGCTATATTTTAAATAGCAAGGATTTAAACATGCTAAGGCATTTAGAGGAGCTAAAGGCTGCAGGGGTGACAAGCTTTAAAATAGAAGGGCGGGCAAAGTCACAGTTTTATGTAGGGGTGGTGGTAAACGCATATAGGCGGGCTATTGACGGCGGAGCGAGTGATGATCTAATGGCGTCATTAGATATTTTGTCCAACAGAGAATATACTACGGGGTTTTATTTTGGGCATGAAAATATGCAAAATTATGTTTCATCAAGGGCGGTGGGCAATGCGGATTTTATGGCGGTAGTGATAGATAAAAAAGATGGCGGAGTGGTATTAGAGCAAAGGAACAGGTTTAAAAAGGGTGACATTTTAAAAATAGTTTCGCCTAATGATATAGCTGATATAGATTTGAGGATAGATAGCATGAGTGCGGCAAACAAAAAGGGTGAGTGGATAGACATTGAGGATGCTAAGAATGTTCAAGAAAAAGTGTTTGTCAAAACAGACATTGATTTGGCAGTGGGGGATTTGTTGTATAAATAATGGCTGGAATAAATAATTAAAAATGAAGAATTGTGCTGTCTGTTTGTCATTAGAGTTGTAGCGAAAGTCAAATTTGTCATCCTGAGCGAAGCCGAAGGATCTCATCAATTTTAATGAAAAACCTTAAATATTGAAGCTTTTTATTAATGAAAGAGGAGATCCTTCGGCTTCGCAGCCACCGTGCCAAAGAGGTGTTCGTGATGGCACCCCCTCGGGGTCAGGATGACAATAGATGTGCTTTACGGTTTCGTTACAAGTCTATTGCGAACGACAGCGTAAGCAATCCAGATTCAAATAAAGATGTTGTTAATTCATTAATACCTAAATATTTAAAAATACAGGAACACTAAAAACTCTTTTTTCATACCTTAGTTATATGTGGGGAGTTTTTTTTTCTAGTAGTATTGTATCGCTTGATGCATTGTTTATTGGGGTTTCGTTTGGGACAGAGCGGAGAGTCAGGTTGTGGCATTTGGTGCTGATCAATGCAGCACTTTTTTTGCTTTGCTTGGGCGGATTTTTTGTCGCTAGGCTTGTGTATGATTTGGTGGACTTTGAATTTGGGATATTGATTGGAGCGATTTTTATTGCGATGGGATTGTGGGCGATTGTTTCTTATGCTGTGAGAGCAAGAAAAAAGGCGGCGGCAATTGAGGATGGAAAGGGGAGCAAAAAGGGGATTGTGGTGACGGCTGTTTTGATGTGTGTGGAGGCTATGTTTATTAGCATAGGCTTGGTTTTTATTTTGGAGAATGTGACTATTTTTATCCCTATATTTGTTGCGATTATGCATTTGGTTTATTCTAGCATTACATTTTTATTGGCAAAGTATCTAAGGCGATTGCCGCCCATTGTAGGGGCACTAGTGTCAGGGCTTGCCCTAATTGGATATGGGCTGATGGCTATATTGCTATGACAAAACAAAAAATAAACAAGTCTAAATTAAAAATCCAAAAAATTACTAGCAATTTTTTTTAAAACAATCGCTAAAAGTGGTTGTTTTTTGTAAATTTGTGTGATATAATGACAGATGAAAATATAAATTGTTTTTTTAAGGAGTTTTTGATTATGCAAATATTCTTAGCATTTATTTCAGGGGTGTTGGATTTTTTTACTTCCCCCATAGATTTTTTGCCCTTTGATTGGGCAGTTTGGTGGCATTTGATTGCTGCTGGCTTAGTACTATTGATAATTTTGATTATCATTATTGTTTGCGTGGCAAAGTCAAAGTCAAAAAAGAAGGGGTCTAAAGAGGATAGACGCCGTGATAGAGAGGCAAAAAGGCGAGCGTGTGAGGCAAGCTGGGATGAAGACGATGAGGATGAAGTGATGGAAGATAGAAATAATTTTGCACGCAATGATGTGCAGGATGATGCGATTTTAGAAGAGCAGCCTATTAATCAAGATGAGGTGGCTGTTATAAATGAAGAGGATACAAACACTGGTGATACTTTGCCAGTGCAAAATTATGAATATATAGAGCTAACAGAAGAAGAGAGGGTGGGCTATACTAAAGAGGAAGAAGAGCATAAAATAGATTATTCTAATCTGAATATAGAGCAAGAGGAGACACAAGAGCAGCCGTTTGTTGTTGTGCTAGAAGAGCAAGCACCTGTTGCTGTGATAGAAGAAGAGCAACCTGCAATAGAAGAAGAGCAGCCACCTGTTGTTGTAATAGAGGAAGAAGAGCAGGCTATTATAGAAGAAGAAATAGAGCCGGTTGTTGTGACTATGGAGCAAGAGGAAACACAAGAGCAGGCTGCTATGGAGACAGAAGAAACAGAGGCAAAAGAGGAAATGGCACTGACTGAAGAGCAAGAGATGCTTATAAGTATTCAAGAGACGATTAAAGAGACAGAAGAGATTTTGAAAGCAGTTGAAGAAAAGGAAAAGGAAAAAGCTAAAAAGCCAGCGGCAAAAAAACCAGCGGCTAAAAAGACAGAGGCTATTCCTGTTTCGCAAAAGCTAGCAGCACCTAAAAAGACTACGGCGGCTAAAAAGCCAGCGGCGGCAGCAAGCACTGAAGAAGAGACTGCAAAAGAGGCGGCACCAGCACCTAAAAAGCCAGCGGCAACCAAGGCGACAGCAGAGAAAAAACCAACGGCGGCTAAAAAACCAACAGCTACAAAAACGGCGGCGGCTACTACCACGGCGGCAGAAAAAAAGCCAGCTGCAGCAAAGCCAGCAGCGGCTAAAAAACCAGCTTCACCCAAACCAGCGGCAGAGAAAAAACCAGCTGTAGCAAAGCCGGCGGCAAAACCAGCCCCAGCCCCATCAACCAGCGGTGAAATGCCTGTCACTCCTGCAAAAGGCGGAAAATATACAGTAGCAAAAAACTCTAGCGGCAAATATGCGTTTACCTTGCACGCAAACAACGGACATGTTTTGTATGAATCTGACGAATATGCGTCACTAGCAAGCGCTAGGGGTGGCATTGAAACCTTTAAAAAGTATATCAAGGATGCCGAGTTTGACGGGCAGTTGACTGATTTAGGCGATTATAACTATTTAGTGAAAAGGGGCAACGGGTCATATGTGTCAAAGCCATATGAGGATGAGGCAAAGGCAAGGGCGGCGTTTAATTCACTAAAAAGGTTTCATGAGACAAACAATGTGATTATTACGCAAAGAGTCAAATAAAGGGATATTAAACTCATGATAGCTAGCAACAATTAGTTATTAGTAATTAAACTCATGCCATAGTGGTGTGAGTTTTTTTCTTTGGCTTGCTGTCAAAAATTTTTTTCCATAATTTGTAATAATTTCTTTTATATTTGCAAATGCTATGTTTATGTGTTTGGCTATTTGACAAAAACTAAAGGGAGGAAAAACAAAATGAAAAAATCTTTTATGAGAATATTGTCAGGAGGGCTGTTGGTGGTTATGCTTGCGGGGAGTATATTTGGAGTCAAGCCTTTTGTGCGAAGAACAGGCAGTGTTGCACCACCGCCCATCAAGGCTGGGGCACATTGCTTGTGCTATCTAGCTGATGATAGTGAGCATGAGGAGGCAGGTGAAGAGGTGTTTAAAAATATTTGCTGTCATGATGAGGGAGGCAAAAAGGAGGAAGAGGACAATGTATAGAAACGATATTGATGATATTAAAGAGCTAGCACCAGAGGGAATAGATGAAGGACAAAAAGAGAATCTGTCATTATGGGATATAGCCAATTTAGAAGCTGGCACGGACATAAGAATAGAAGACATTGAAGAGGCATCTAAAAGCTTTTAAATATTATTTACAAATTATTACAAAAAAATTCTTGACAACAAAGCACAATTGTTATATAATAGCGATTGTGTTTTTAAATAAGTTATTATTATATCTTTAAACAAAAAGGAGAAATATTATGAAGTTACCAACAAAAATGAAGGCATTGGTTAAATCTAAGCCTGAAAAAGGCATTTGGCTTGAAGAGGTGGCTGTTCCTAAGCCTCCATACGGCTGGGCACTTATCAAAATCAAAAAGACTGCCATTTGCGGCACGGATTTGCACATCTATCAGTGGGATGCGTGGAGCCAAAGGCATATCAAGACGCCTATGGTGATAGGGCACGAGTTTATGGGCGAGATTATAGAAATCAATGGCGATGGAAACGGCTTTAAGGTGGGTGACAAGGTGACAGCAGAGGGGCATGTGGTGTGCGGTCAGTGTCAAAATTGCAGATGTGAAAGACAGCATTTATGCCCAAATACAAAAGGCATTGGTGTATCTATGCAAGGAATTTTTGCTGAGTATGCAATTGCTCCTGTATATAATCTATGGAAATGTGATCCTAATATTAGCGACGATTTATATTCTGTTTTTGATCCGTTTGGAAACGCTGTGCATACGGCACTTAGCTTTCCTGTCGTGGCAAAAAATGTTCTTGTGACGGGGGCAGGTCCAATCGGGATAATGGCGGCGGCGGTTGCAAAGTTTGCTGGGGCTAAAAATGTAGTGCTGACAAACACTAGTGATTGGAGATTGGATTTGGCTAAAAAGGTGTGCCCAGGTGTATTGACTATCAACACAAAGACGCATGATATCAATGAATTGATGAAAAAGCACGGCATAGAAAATGGTTTTGATGTGGGGCTAGAGATGAGCGGAGCGCAAGCTGGTTTAAACTTGCTGGTCAAAAACATGATGATGGGAGGAAGCGTTGCACTTTTGGGGCTTTTTGGCGAGGGGGCTACTATTGATTGGGATAAGGTGATTTTTGGGGCATTAAACATCAAGGGGATTTATGGGCGTGAGATGTTTTCTACATGGAATCAGATGGATGGATTGTTAAGAGCTGGACTAAATTTAGATCCAATAATAACAGACAGATTGCATTATACACAGTTTCAAAAGGGGTTTGAATTGATGGAGTCAAAAAAATGTGGGAAGGTGATTTTAAGCTGGGATTAATGCGTGAGTGAGGGATGGAGGGAAATGCAAATACGAAAGACAAATAGATTGATGGATTATGATTATGGTGCAGTAGGCATATATTTTGTGACGATATGTGCATTAAATAGGCAGCACATTTTTGGCGAAATAAAAAATTGTCAAAATGATGGTAACCATGTAGGGGCGTTCATTGAACGCCCGAATTATGGCACAGCACAAATAATTTTGTCCGATATTGGCAATATATTAAAACAAAATATTGAAAAAATTTCGCAAATATATGATGGAATTAATGTTGATAAATATGTAATAATGCCCAATCATATTCATATGATTATCAGTATTATTCAAGAGCAGCAACACGGGCGTTCAGTGAACGCCCCTACGATTTCAACAATAGTTAGACATCTAAAAGCGTATACGACAAGAGTAGTAGGTGCTCCAATCTTCCAAAAATCTTTTCATGACCATATCATTCGTTGTGAAAAGGATTATCAAATGATTTGGGATTATATTGAACATAACATAGACAAATGGCATGAGGACAGATATTATTGACTAACTAGAAAACAAGAAAACAATATAACAAGATAACAAAAGGAGAAAAACATAACAATGTATAAAAAAGTCAAACAAATAACAGAGGCTACGCTGGCTGAAATCAAAGAGGCGGGGCTTTGGAAAGAAGAAAGAATTATTACAACCAAGCAAAGCAACATCATTGACACAAACAAGGTTAAGGGTGTGCTAAACTTTTGTGCAAACAATTATTTGGGATTATCATCTCATCCAGATGTCATAAAAGCGGCACAGGATAGCTATGAAAAGTTTGGCTATGGATTGTCTAGCGTGCGGTTTATTTGCGGAACACAAACTATTCATAAGGATTTAGAAGATGCTATGTCAAAGTTTTTGGGCATGGAAGACACTATTTTGTATTCGTCTTGCTTTGATGCAAACGGCGGCTTTTTTGAAACTATCACTACAAAAGATGATGCTATTATTTCTGATGAATTAAACCATGCGTCTATTATTGATGGTGTGCGTTTGTCAAAGGCTATGAGATATCGCTATAAAAACAACGACATGGCAGACTTAGAGGTGCAGCTAAAAGATGCTAAAGAAAAAAATGCTAGGCAAATAATCATTGTAACAGACGGCGTTTTTTCTATGGACGGAATCATTGCAAACCTAAAGGGCGTGTGCGATCTAGCAGACAAATACGATGCATTGGTAGTAGTAGACGACTCTCACGCAACAGGCTTTGTGGGCAAAACTGGGCGAGGCAGTCATGAATACAATGGTGTGATGGACAGAGTGGATGTGATTACTACCACTTTCGGAAAAGCAATGGGTGGTGCTTCTGGCGGTTGTGTGTCGGGCAAAAAAGAGATTATTGCATTATTAAGACAAAGATCAAGACCATATCTTTTTTCTAATACGCTGGCGCCAAGCATGGCGGCGGCTACATTAAAGGTGATAGATATGCTGTCTAAGTCTACAGAATATCGTGATAAAGTGATAGAAAATGCGGCATACTTTAGACAAGAAATGAAAAAACACGGCTTTGATTTGGCAGGTGAGGGACATGCGATTGTTCCTGTAATGCTATATGATGCTGTTAGAAGCCAAAAATATGCAGAGGAGCTATTGAAAAAAGGCATCTATGTAATAGGTTTTTTCTTTCCTGTTGTGCCTAAGGATAAAGCAAGGATAAGGACACAAATGTCGGCAGCACACTCTAAAGCAGATATAGACAAGTGCGTTAAGGCATTTGTAGAAGTAAGAAATGAATTAGGATTTTAGAATATAATGATTGATGAATAATTATTGTGTGCATTAATTATTGCCATAATAGGCTTGATATAGACAAAAAAGGAGATAGCTATATGCAGCATTTATGTATTAGTGAACAAGAGAAAAAGGCTATGCTAGATAGCATTGGGTTAAAAAACCTTGACGAGCTGTTTGATGCTGTGCCCAAGGATGCGTGGCTTAGAAAACTAGACATTGCCCCAGGGATATCAGAGCAAGAGGCTTTTGAGGCTGTCAAAAAATTAGCTGACAAAAACACGGTGTATGATATTATTTTAAGAGGGGCTGGGGTTTATCAAAGGTATATTCCGCCTGTTGTTCATAATTTAGCATCAAAAATCCACCAGCCCAATGAAAAGGCTGTTTTAGAGTGGCAAAGCATGATATGCAATCTAACAGGGCTAGATGCAAGCATCAAGGGGACACACAGCGGTGCATTTGCTGCAGTGCAAGGCATGTTGATGACTAGAGATGATACAAAAAAAACTGTGGTTATTTCTAGCAACATAAACCCTGATACAATGCAGCTTGCAAAAAATTACTTATTGCATAGCCAAATGCATGTGATTGTTCTTGAGCATAAAGATGGTCTATTTGATTATGATGCTTTAAAAGAAATATTAGTGACACAAAAAGACAGCATTGCGTGCGTTTATTTTGAGCAGGTTAATTATTTTGGATTGATAGAAGATGATGAAGAGATTGTTAGGCTGGCAAAAAGTGTAGGTGCAAAGGTGGTAATGGGAGTGTGTCCTATAGCTGCGGCTGTATTAAAATCGGCGGGTGAGTGCGGTGTGGATATAGCGACAGGAGAGATTGGCGGCTTTGGGCAAAGCTTAAATTTTGGTGCAAACAGCTTTGGTTTTTTAACTTGCACTAAAGATTTAATGGGCAAGTTGCCGAGTGAGGACAGCACAGTTGATTTAACAAAGGCTATGAAGGCGGCAATTTATTTAAGTGCGATGGGGGCGGCTGGGCTAAAAGAGGTTGCCATAGCTTGTGCGTCACTAGCACATTATGCGGCAGAGAATCTGGCATTTAAGGCAAACGCTGGATTAAAATATACTGTTATGCAAAGCGGTCAAGTGGCAAAGGGTGAGTTTTTTAATGAGTTTGTGACTGTGCATAAATCTAGTGCTGCAAAGATTTTAAGCAAGCTAGACAAAGAGGGTGTGCTGGGCGGACTAGAATTAAGCAAGCATGAGATATTGTGGTGTTTTAATGAGACGGTTTCAAAAGAGGACATTGACAAAGTTGTAGAAATTATAAGGAGGGCGTAAATTATGCAAACAATATTTGATAAATCTAAAGATGGCAAAAGATGTGCTTCTATTAGACCGCTTAGAGTAGGCGAGTGGAAATACAAGCATGGTCGCACCAGTCTTAATTTGCCTAGTGTTTGTGAGGCTGATTTGATAGAGCATTATATGGGCATGATTAAAGAAGGGGAGCATTATCCTGTTAGTCTAGGTCAAATGGCTATGAATTTAGACGGCTTTATTAATGTGCATCCGCTTCAGGATGAACAAACCATAGAGGGCTGTTTAGAGCTTGTGTACAATGTTCAAGAGGCTATAAAGCACATTTGCGGTGCGGATGCGGTGAGTTTAGTGCCTATGCCTGGCAAAGAGGGGCAGTTTGCGGCGCTTTGGATAGCTGATGAGTTTTTTAAGGCGAGCGGCGGCGGTGAGCTTTGCGGCAAGGTTATTGTTTTTGAGGGTGATAAGGGCGTTTTGTGTGACGAGACTGCCTTGTGCGGCTTTGAGGTTTTAAAGGCTAGGTCAAATGCGACAGGGGGAGTGGATTTAGAGCATTTTAAAGAGATTTTAGGAAAAGATATAGCGGCGGTGTTTATTAGCTATCCTAATATGGATGGAAGGATAGAAAGTGAGATTAAAGAGGTGATAAGGCTGGCTAGGGCTGTGGGGGCGTTGGTGGTGTGTGACGGGACTAGGCTGGATGAATTGACGGGGATAGTTAGACCCATGGATTTAGGGTGTGATATAGTGTGTTTAGAGGGCGGGGCTGTGGGAGTGAAAAAGGATTTGGCTAGATTTTTGCCTAAGGGGATTGTTGAGCGGGATAAAAAAGGGCGGTATTTTGTGCAGGCAAAGGGGAGTATCGGGAGGGTGAGCATGTATTTTGGAGAGTTTATGAAAATGGTGGATTATTGGAGTCATATACTAAGGCATGGCGGCGATGGATTAAAAGAGGCGGCACAGATAAAGACGCTGATTAAAAGGTCGCAAAAAACGCAAAAGCCACAAAAAATGCAAATTGAAAATATAAAAAAGGAGGATGAAAATACTGATGAAAGAGAAAGTGTTGGAGCTATTGAAGTCCAATAATGAGCCTATGCAGGCAGGGCAAATTGCAAAAGAGCTGGGTGTAGACAAGGCAGAAGTGGACAAAGCGATGAAGGTGCTTGCTAAAGAAGGATTGATTACTTCTCCGATTAGATGCAAGTGGACAGCAGTTTAATAGACTGTATATAAAGGACGCAAAAAAAATGGTAATCAGGTTTAATAAAAACTTGCTTGTCATTTTTTATACACTAGGAAAAAATCGTTTGAGTGAAAAGTTGCTTGCATCAACAAAAAGGGCATCACAGCTGTGCTAGCAGGGCACTTTTGTTCTTTGTTTTGCATAGATTAGATAGGCATGAAAAATTTAAATAGAGCAAAAGCACAAATAAACTTAAGCGCCCTAAAAAACAATGCACAGCAAATTCAGCAGCATATCGGATGCGATACGCAAATTATAGCCGTCATAAAGGCAGAGGGATATGGGCATGGAATGATTAAAACTGCCCAAACGCTTTTTGATGCGGGCATAAAAATGTTTGGGGTTGCCATTATTGATGAGGCGATAGATTTAAGAGAAGCAGGCATTAAAAGCCGCATTTTGATCATGGGTGCCGGGTTTGAAAGCACCAACGCTGATTTTATCAATCATGATTGTGAGCAAACTGTTTATTCATATGCTATGGCAAAAAGCATAAATTCTGCCGCAAAAAAACTAAATAAAATTGCCAGCATTCAAATCAAAATAGACACAGGCATGAACCGTTTAGGCTTTTTGCCCACTAAAAAATCTATTCTTGAAATAGAAACAATTTTTGACATGCCCAACATAAAAGTGACGGGAATTTTTTCTCATCTTGCAAGCTCTTCTAGCAGTGACAAATCCTATACATACATGCAACACATGCGTTTTAAAAGTATGATAGACAGCCTTAAGGCTAAGGGAATAAACATTCCACATTTGCACATATCAAACAGCGGTGCTGTGTTAAATCATCCGCATCTAAACTATGACGCTGTGCGTCCTGGCATTATTTTATATGGAATCTATCCTGACAAAAACATAAATAAAACCAGCCTTAAACTAGAGCCTGTGATGAGTTTAAAGTCTGTGGTATCCTTTATAAAAACTATTAAAAAAGGCGAGTGCGTAAGCTATGATGCAGCGTTTAAGGCTAAAAAGCCCACTGTGGTGGTTACTGTGCCTATTGGCTATGCAGATGGTTTTAGAAAGGGTTTAGGAAACGGGCGTGGGCGAGTGTTGATAAATGGTGTGTTTTGTCCTGTGATAGGTCAGGTGTGTATGGATCAATTTATGGTAGACGCTAGCGATTGTGGAGCGGTGAAGATAGAGGATGAGGTGGTGATAATAGGGCGGCAAGGGGATAATAGTATTTGCCTAGAAGAACTAAGTGATGCTGCCAAAACTATTCCCTATGAAATAATGTGTGGTTTTTCAAACAGAGTGCCCAGAGAGTTTGTTTGATTAACCGAGCAAATTTGCTTAGCGATACAAGGGCAAATTTACGACTGCCAAAAATGGTATGATATCCAATTTATTAGACTTGAGCATCTTGTGCTTTTAAAAACTCTAGGGTGTCTTTTAAAGACTCTTTTAATTCTCGTGGGGCATAGCCAAAAGCATCAGTCGCCTTTTGATGGCAATAGTTTGAATTTGAGTTTAGGGTGTATAAAGAGTAGCGTGTATAAAGCGGGCGGCTCTTTTTTATTTTTGCACCCAATGACAAAAACGGTAGCCCCATTTTTGCCACCCACATAGGCAGAGTCCTTTTAATACGCTTTGCCCCCGACAATTCATACAAAATGTCCAGCATCTCTCTAACGGAATAATATTTATTTGTCAATAAAAAACACTCTCCCGCCGCCGCACTCTCCGCCCCAAGCACCCCGTCTACTACATCTCTTACATCCACAAAATTATATCCGCCGCTAGTAGCAGCCGGAATTCTCCCACTTAAATAATCCGTCACCATTTGTGTCAAGTGCGAATCCCCATAATCCCCAGGCCCTACAATGCCGCCAGGATGCACCATCACCGCATTTAAGCCCCTATTTTGCACAGCATCTAGCACAAGTCTGCTTCCCTCAGCCTTTGTCTTTGCATAAGCCCCGTGCACTAATTTTGGGTCAAAATCTTTAATCTCGGTAGTTAGTGCTCTTTTGGGTGGTTCTGTGATAGCATGGACAGAGGATATATGAATCAATTTAGCATTGTGGCTTAAGGACACATCAATAATATTTTGCACACCCAAAATGTTGGTTTCTTTCATGTCAGCGTATTGTTTTTTAGTGCCATGAATCAGCACAGTCGCCGCTGTATGAATGACGGTATATTCAGCATCTTCTACACAAAACATTTTGTCTAGATCAGCAATATTTTTTATGTCGCCAAAAAACAGTCGTGCTTTTGTGTCTTCGCCTAGCACCAGCTTTGCCTTTTTTTCACATCTAGCAAACGCAAAAACAGTCTCATTTTTTTCTAATAATTTTTTTGTCAGCACGCTGCCTACAAACCCTGTGGCCCCCGTGACAATATATATCTTTTGCATAAATTTATTATACATCAATAGTGCTGGCATAGTCAAATCTTTTGTGGTAGTAATTAATAATTAATGAGGGTGGGGTTTTATTAATTAATGAAAAATGAAAAATGAAAAATTAATGAATGGCTTTAAATTTAATGGCTAAAGTGGGAGGTGTTTGGTTGTGTGTGAATTTGTAGGGGCGTTCACCGAACGCCCGATATAGAAACACATTTTTTGTATGAGTTGGAATTCCTGTAGTATAATGTTTTTGTAGGGGCGACACTCTTGGTTGCTTCTATTAAATAAAGCAAAGATTTCTCCCTTTGGGGCTGTCGTGCCAAGAGGTATTCGTGACAGCTAGCCTTCGGCTAGCTGTCACGAATACCTCTTGAGTGGTTGTCATAATGCGGAATGTTTTTAACGGATGAGATCCTTACAGGATGACATAAAATTTTAGCCCAAAGCGGAATAGCACCTACGTTTAATGACCAATTTTAAATTTATGTCATCCTGTAAGGATCTCATCTTTTTTATTTTTATTGTTCCGCAATATGCATCCCTCTTGGCACGACAGCCCCAATGGGAGAAATCTTTGCTTTTAAAACTACCACCATCATAGTTTTGACATAATGACAAAATAGGTGTTTTTTATGTTGACTTATGCTGTATAATTGATATAATTATATAATGTTTAGTGAATTGTTTTCTTATGAGGCATTGCCTGTAGTGCTGTGGGCGTTTATTGTGTCACAGGCTTTTGGGCTTATAAACATTGCTTTGGCGGTGTATCGCTATCAGGTGAAAAAGCGTGACAAGGCAATCAACATCAAAATAGCGGGCAATGTTTCTAAAATGCTTAATCTAGCGTTTTTATTAAACTTTTCGCTTGTGGGCTTAAAGGTTGTCAGCATTGCAAAAAATGTAACGATGAAAAAGGTTACAAAAGAGGGTAGCGGCATAAGTGCTAGGACTTCGGCATTGATTTTGCTGTTGTTTTGCTTGATTAAGGCGGCGATAGTTTTTGTGTTTTGGTTGATTAGCAGAGTGTGGTTTGAGTGGGTTATTTTGGGCACAGCATTGTTTGCGATGGCGGGCAAATGGCAAAAAAATATGCACATAATGCGAATATCTTCGCTTTTTAATACAATAGCAATTTTTATAAATAGTTTGTTTTTCTTTTTGAATTTTACTAGTTTATTAAAAGCGGTTTTTGTGGTGGCGTCTATTTTGGTTTTTTATGTGATGTTTTTTATCAAGAAGGGCAAAAAAGCGGAGGTAGGAATTGATGGGGGAGCTGTTGCTGTGGATGAGGATAATGTTATGGTGCTTGAGGATGCGGCTTTAGAGGATGAGAGCATAGGGCAAGGTGATGTTTTAGTTGGTTACGCTCAAGATGACTTAATTTAGATTAATGTCATCTCGCTAGCCTTTAGGCGAGCTGTCACGAACACTTCGGCTTATTTAATTAATGTCATCTCGAACGCAGTGAGAGATCTTTGCATTATCAAAACATAAGAATAAAGCAAAGATTTCTCACTTCGTTCGAAATGACATAATTTAAAATTTGTCATTCTTAACCCTGGAAACTCCTTGGCACGATACTACATAATAGATGTATAAAGTTTCTTTTCTTGTCAATAATTAGTATGTTTAAAGAGAGGAGGAAACTTTTATGCGCAAAAAGACAATGAGTCTAAAAGAGGTTAAGGATAGCGTTGTTTTATTAAAGGGAAAGCTGATTGATATTAAGATAAACAAGGGCAGAAAAAAGTTTGTCACGCACACAGGAGAAGTAATAGACACTTTTCCATCCGTTTTTACTATGAGGCTAAAAGGAGAAGACAACATTTTGTCATGCTCATATAGTGATATAATTTGCGGAACGATAGTGATAAGTGGATAGGATGGGCGATGGGATCTAATAGCTTTGACAACTAATGAAGTATGAAAAAAATTTCAATAAAAAATTTTAGCAAGTCTTTTGGTGGTGTCACAGTTTTTGACAGCTTTTTTTGCGTGTTTAATGAGGGGATTAATGTTGTTATGGGACCGTCTGGAAGCGGAAAGACTACGCTATTAAATGCTGTGGCAGGGCTAGTCACTTATGATGGGGTGATAGAGATTGATGAGATTGAATATAAAAACAAGTCTAGTGCGGCGGTGTCGTATGTGTTTCAAGAGCATAGGCTGATTGCACAAAAGACTGTGTTTCAAAACTTAGATTTTGTGCTGGCAGGCACAATTTCTGACAAAAGAGAGCGGCGGCAAAAGATAGAGGAAGTG